>Ga0210398_10001896_pt1 | contig 20902 bp, 21 predicted proteins | sample IncBWC4OmetaG_FD_161047 | JGI IMG/M metagenome (GOLD analysis project Ga0210398, IMG submission 161047) | Forest soil microbial communities from Barre Woods Harvard Forest LTER site, Petersham, Massachusetts, United States - Inc-BW-C-4-O | ecosystem: Environmental > Terrestrial > Soil >...
TCACCATGCTCGGTCAAACTTATCGCTTGGCCGTGGCGAAGTCGGGCGGCCTCGTCTGCCGTCAATGCCAGGGCCGGGATGTCGTCCAGCGCGGCCTCGATCGGCAGTAGATGCCCGGAAGCGGCGAGACTATGCCCAAGACTCGTCGCTAAATCCAGTGAAATGGCTTGATCTTCACCAAACCGGCCGACACTGAGCCGGCGCAACGCGGTGATATGCCCGAGCGTGCCCAGCGCCAAGGCGAGATCACGGGCGAGGGCGCGGATATAGGTGCCTTCGCTGACGGTCGCGACAAGATCGCTGTGATCGCGGTCGGGGAGGGCGGTCAAGTCGAGCTTGTGGATGGTAACGCGCCGCTCGGCGAGCGGTGCCGCCTTGCCGGCGCGTGCCAGCGCATAAGATCGCTTGCCGGCGACCTTGATCGCCGAATAGGCCGGCGGGCGCTGCGCGATCGGCCCCGTGAAGCGCGGCAGCTCGGCGCGGATCGCGGCTTCATCGGGGCGTGCCGGGCTTTCGGCCGTGACCGTGCCGTCACTGTCCTCGGTGTCGGTGGCGATGCCCCAACGAACGCGAAAGCTGTAGCTCTTCTCCGCTTTCGAGAGGAACGCGACAGTCTTGGTCGCCTCGCCGAGCGCGACCGGCAACACGCCCGTCGCCAGCGGGTCGAGCGTGCCGGCATGCCCGGCCTTGAGGCCGGTGGCATGTTTCAGCTTGGTCACGACACGGTTCGAGGTGATGCCGGCGGGCTTGTCGATCACCAGCCAGCCGCCGGCCCCCAACTCAGTCATCCTTGTCTTGCAAGTCTCGCGCGACAGCTTCGCTGCGCAGCACCGCGCCGATGCGCTCCGCGCTCTCAAAAGCGTCATCGAGCGCGAAGCTCAAGTTCGGCACGTGCCGCATCCTGACCAGCTTGGCGATTTGGCCCTTCAGGTAGGGCGCACTGCGTCGAAGCCCGGCGACGATGTCGGCGGCGTTCGCGCCGCCGAGCGGCATCACGAATGCCGTGGCGTTGCGCAGATCGGGGCTGAGCTGCACCTCGGTTACCGTGACATTGGCGTCGAACAGCGCCGGATCGCGCAGCTCGCCCGGGCGCAGCAGCCGCGCCAGCGCATGGCGCACTTCCTCGCCGACGCGCAGCTGTCGCTGGCTGCGTTCTCCGGCCGACGTTTCGTCCAATCCCGGGCGAGCCATTAAACGGCCGATCCGCTAGAGCGTGCGGGCGACTTCCTCGACCTCAAAGCACTCGATCACGTCGCCGACCGCGATGTTCTCGTAGTTCTCGAACGCCATGCCGCATTCGTAGCCGTCACGCACCTCGCGCACCTCGTCCTTGAACCGCTTCAAGGTCTTGAGGCTGCCCTCGTGAATCACGACGTTGTCGCGCAACAGTCGCACCTTGGCGCCACGACGCACCGTGCCCTCGGTGACCATGCAGCCGGCGACCTTGCCGACGCGGGTGATGTTGAACACCTCGCGGATCGACGCATTGCCGAGGAAGCGCTCGCGCAGGGTGGGCGAGAGCATGCCCGACAGCGCCGCTCTCATGTCGTCGATCACATCGTAGATGATCGAGTAATAGCGGATCTCGACGCCATCGCGGCGCGCCAGGTCGCGCGCAGCCGGAGCGGCACGGACATTGAAGCCGACAATCACTGCACCGGTCGCCTTGGCGAGGATCACGTCACTTTCGTTGATTCCGCCGACGCCCGAATGCAGCGTACGCACCGCTACCTCGTCGGTCGACAGCTTGTCGAGCGAGCCGATGATCGCCTCGACCGAGCCTTGCGCGTCGGCTTTGACGACGATTGGCAGCTCCTTCAACGTGCCGGCGCCGATCTGCGAGAACATCTCTTCGAGCGTGTTGCGCCCAGTGTGCGCCGACGCCTTTTCGCGCCGCAGCCGGTCGCGGTACTCGGCGATCTCGCGGGCGCGGCTCTCGCTTTCGACGACCACAAAGTCGTCGCCAGCCATCGGCGCGCCGTTGAGGCCAAGGACTTCGACCGGGGTCGACGGGCCGGCCTCGTGCAAGTTCTCGCCGCGGTCATTGACCAGCGCCCGCACGCGACCCCAAACGCTGCCAGCCACAAAGATGTCGCCGACCTTGGCCGTGCCGCGCTGGATCAGCACGGTGGCGATCGCGCCGCGACCGCGCTCCAATTGCGCTTCGAGCACGACGCCTTCCGCCGGCCGGTTCGGATTTGCCTTCAGGTCCAGCAGCTCGGCCTGGAGCAGGATCGCTTCCTCGAGCTTGTCGAGATTGGTCTTCTTGAGTGCCGAAACCTCGACGTCGAGCACCTCGCCGCCGAGTTCCTCGACCACCAGCTCGTGCTGCAGCAATTCCTGCCGAACGCGATCGGGTTTGGCTTCGGGGCGGTCCATCTTATTGATCGCCACGATGATCGGCACTTCGGCCGCCTTGGCGTGGCGGATCGCCTCGACGGTCTGCTCCATAATTCCGTCGTCGGCGGCGACGACCAGTACGACGATGTCGGTCGCGTTGGCGCCGCGCGCACGCATCGCGGTAAAGGCCTGGTGGCCTGGCGTATCGATAAAGGCGATCTGCTTGCCGCCGGTTAAGGTGACACGGTAAGCGCCGATGTGCTGGGTGATGCCGCCCGCTTCACCGGCTGCAACATCTGTTGAGCGCAGCGCGTCGAGCAGCGAGGTCTTGCCGTGGTCGACATGGCCCATCACCGTGACGACCGGCGCGCGCGATTCGAGCTCGTCTTCGGCATCGGCCTCGCCGCGCAGTCCGATCTCCACATCCGACTCAGCGACACGGCGGGGGCGGTGGCCGAACTCGCTGACCACCAGTTCGGCGGTGTCGGCGTCGATCACCTGATTGACCGTCGCCATCACGCCCATCTTCATCAGGGCCCTGACCACATCGGCGCCGCGTTCAGCCATGCGGTTCGCCAACTCCGCGACGGTGATGGTCTCGGGGATCACCACATCGCGGGTAATCTTGGTCTGCTCGACCTCGCCGTGCAGACGCATGCGCTCGCGCTCGCGGGCGCGACGCACCGACGCGATGCTGCGCGTGCGCTCATCCTCGTCGGACAGCGCGCGGGTGACTGTCAGCTTGCCGGTGCGGCGACGGGGTTCGTCGCGCCGGACGGGCACAGCGGGACGTCGTAGGTCCGGGCGTCCTCGGCGGAACGCCGACGCGGCTTCTTCCTCTTCCTCGGCCGGCATTGCGACCTTACCGGCCGCCGCCAGCGCCGCGACCTTCGCCGCCGCCGCCTTGCCGGCGCGCTCGGCGACTTCGCGCCGGGACTCTTCCTCCTTGCGCCGCGTCTCCTCTTCGGCCGAGCGCTGCTTGCCCTCTTCGACAGCGCGCTTTTTGGCTTCCTCTTCCTCGACGCGACGACGGGCGTCTTCCTCGGCTTGCCACTTTGCCTCTTCGGCAGCGAGAGCCTCCTCACGGCGCCGGCGATCTTCCTCGGCGACGACCGCGCGGTGACGCGCTTCGACGTCGGCTTTCTGGGCGTCCTGGACGACGCGCAGCCGGCTGGCTCGCTCGTCCGCGGTCAGCGCTCGCGGCGGCAGCGAGACAACGCGCCGCGCCGGCTCCTCGCTCGGCGTTGCCGTCTCGGCTGGTCCGCGGGCAACCGTGGGCGGCGCGGCCTCGGCCTTTGGTGCTTCGGGCGCCTGACCGGGCATGATCAGGCGGCGCTTCGGACGCACCTCGACCGCCACGGTCTTCGATCGGCCATGCGAGAAGCTCTGCTTGACCTGGCCGGATTCGGCCGGCCGGTTAAGGCCGAGCGTTCCGCCGGTCCGCAGGGTCAGAGGTCGCTTTTGTTCCTGGTCTAGGTCACTCATTCGCTCTCGTACCATGATCCCGCGACGACGTAGCCGCCGTCGCGTTGTCTAATTCTTCGAACATGGTGGCTGTCCGAAAACCGGCAAGCCGCCGCAGCTCCATTTCGAGCCGGGAACATAACGGCCCTGGCCCGACCGCAACAAACGCTACCCTCTCGCGGCCGAACACGCCGCTCAATTCCCCGGCGTCGAGCACGCTCGTCGACACCACGCCGGTCGCGGTCGCCGCCATGCGGCGGCGGCCCGCCTCGGCGCCATCGCGGGCTAATAGCAACAACGCCGCGTTGCCGCGGCGCACCGCTTCGCCGACCCGCTCGTAGCCCGCTACCGCCAACCCGGCCCGTCGCGCCAGTCCCAGCGCATTGCAGCAGCGCCGAACCAGCAAGGCCTCGCAACGGTCCGCAAACTCCGGCGGCACCACCACCGGGCGCCGCGCCGCGCGCGCAAACACGCGCTTCGCCACCGCCCGCTCTACTATATCCCGCCGAGGCACCAACCACAAACCCCGTCCCGGCAGCCGTGCGTCGACATCGGGGACGATCGTTCCGTCCGGCCCGACCACGCAGCGCAAGAGCAGAGCGCGATCATGGCTCTCGCCGGTGACGATGCAGCGGCGCTGCGGCCCGGTTTCCGCCGCATCTGCGGCGGGTGGAGCGATCCTCGCGGCGGCGCTCGTCGTCTCTTACTCCTTCTCCGCGGGCGCTTCGGCGTCTTCATCGCCGAACCAGCCGAGGTGCTTGCGCGTCGCCATGATCATGTCGTTGGCCGTGTCGAGGTCGAGCTCGATACCACCTTTGTCCGAGGCGGTGAGGATTTCGATCAGCTCGTCACCAGCCAGATCGGCGAAGTCGTCGAGCGTCTTGATGCCCTTCTCGCCGAGCGTGACGAGTATCCCGGGGGTGAGCCCATCAAGCGAGACCAGCTCGTCGCTGACCCCCAGCTCGGCGTAGCGCGCTACATATTCTTCGTCGCGCCGTTCGAGCGCGGTGCGGGCGCGTGCCTGAAGCTCCGCGGCGATGTCTTCGTCAAATCCCTCGATACCAGCGAGGTCCGTGGTCGCGACATAGGCGACCTCCTCGAGCGTGCTGAACCCTTCGGTCACCAGCAGGTGGGCGATGACGTCGTCGATGTCGAGCGCATCGATGAAGAGCTGGCTGCGCACGCGGAATTCCTCGGTGCGTCGCTCGCTCTCCTCGGCCTCGGTCAGGATGTCGATGTCCCAGCCGGTGAGCTGCGAGGCGAGCCGCACGTTCTGGCCGCGCCGGCCGATCGCCAGGCTCAGCTGGTCGTCGGGAACCACGACCTCGATGCGCTTCTGCTCCTCGTCCATCACGACCTTGGTGACCTCGGCGGGGGCGAGCGCGTTGACGACAAAGGTCGCCGGGTCTTGCGACCACGGGATGATGTCGATTTTCTCGCCCTGCAACTCGCCGACCACGGCTTGCACGCGGCTGCCGCGCATGCCGACGCAGGCGCCCACGGGGTCGATGCCGCTGTCGCGCGAAATGACCGCGATCTTGGCGCGGCTGCCCGGGTCGCGTGCGACCGCGCGGATTTCGATGATGCCGTCATAGATCTCCGGCACTTCCTGCGCGAACAGCTTCGCCATGTATTGCGGATGCGTGCGCGACAGGAAGATTTGCGGGCCGCGAGGCTCTTGCCGCACATCGTAGATATAGGCGCGCACCCGCTCGCCCTGGCGGAAGCTCTCGCGCGGCAACAGCTCGTCGCGGCGCAGCATCGCCTCGGCACGGCCGAGATCGACGACGACATTGCCGAACTCGACGCGCTTCACCAGCCCGTTGACGATCTCGCTGACGCGGTCCTTGAACTCGTTGTATTGGCGCTGCCGCTCGGCGTCGCGCACCTTCTGGACGATGACTTGCTTCGCGGTCTGTGCCGCGATGCGGCCGAAATCGATCGGCGGCAGCGGATCGGTGATGAAATCGCCGATCTCGGCATCGGCGTTCAGCCGCTTTGCCGCGGCAAGCGGGATGTGCGTCGCCTCGTTCTCGACCGTCTCGACCACCTCGCGGAAGCGCAACAGGCGAATCTCGCCATTGCGCCGGTCGATCTCGGCACGGATGTCGTATTCCTGACCGTATTTCGAGCGGCCGGCCTTCTGGATCGCCTGCTCCATCGCCTCGAGGACTTCGTCCTTGTCGATGCCCTTGTCGCGCGCGACCGTGTCGGCGACCTGCAACAGTTCGGGGCGGGCGTAGGTGAGGGTGCTTTCCATCGCGTTTCGATGCCTCAGTGAAGCGGGGTGGCGTGGGCTTTGAGAAGATCGTCGGTAATGACCAGCTTGGCCTTGGTGATGTCGCCGAGCGGCAGCGAGACCTCGCCACCGTCGCCGCGCAGCCGAACGGCGTCCTCGGCGCGGCCGAGGATGCGGCCCTTAAAGCGCTTGCGGCCGTCGAGCGGCTGCGCCAGCTCGATCTTGGCCTCGAACCCGGCGAACCGGTCGTAATCCTCGGGCCGGGTCAGCGGCCGATCGAGGCCGGGCGAGCTGACTTCGAGCATATAGGCGCTCTCGATCGGGTCGGCGACGTCGAGTAGCGCCGAGACCGAGCGGCTGATGTCGGTGCAGTCGTCGACCGTCATCGGCGCGCCGTCGACCCGCTCGGCCATGATCTGCAGCGTGGCGCGCTTGGCGCCGAGAAACGCGACGCGCACCAGGCGATAGCCCATCGCTTCCAGCGAGGGCTCGATGATCGGCGCGATATCGCCGGCGGTTTTCGGCGCAGTGCTCGTCAAACTTTCGTCCTGTCGGATTCGCAAATAAAAAGTGGGCCGCCGGCCCACTCAGCAAACGTTCAATTATGGGACTTTGTTGGTGCGGCTTATATAGGCAAATCTTCGCTCAAGGCAAGGGTATTGGCCGGGTATTGACGGTCACGGCCGGATGTCGATCGGGGTTCCGTCGGGCACCGCGTCCCAGATTTTGACGATTGCCGCGTTGCCGACCGCGACGCATCCCTCGGTCCAATCCTTCACCCAAAGCGGTGGATCGTAGGGGCCATAATCGGCCGGCATGGCGTGGATGAAAATCCCTCCACCCGGGTTGACGTGCGCCGCCGCGGCGCGGGCGCGGTCTTTCGTATCGGGATACGAGATGTGCAGCTCGCGCGACCATTTCGTGTGCATCGTCCGCCCATCGATCGTGTAATGCCCCTCAGGCGTGCGGCCGTCCCCGAGTTGATGCTTGGTGCCCGTGGAATGGTCGCTGAGCGCGATCGAGAACGTCTCGAAGGCCTTGCCGTCGTGCATCAATTCCAGGAGGCGCTGACCTTTCAGCACAACGACCTCGTCGGCGAATTTGGGAGGCGGCGGGGTCAGGGGAGCGGCCGGCGCCGCTGCCGGCTGGGTGGGGGCTTGGCAGCCAGTGACGAGCACTGTGATCGCGATGGCAAGCGCGATCGACGGTGCATGAAGGTTTGGCTGACGCATCGTGTTGCTTTTACCGGGATAGAACGGGCGGGCGGCTAGGCAATTCGCCGCGCCCGTCGCACAAAGCGGAGAAAAGCCGGAATGCGGCCGGCTTTGCGCGCTTTTCCCTCGTAGCGGGTCGCCGGCCAGTCCGCCGGGCGCTCGCGCCAGTCGCTCGGTCGGCGTGCGGTCCACGAGAATTCCGGATGGGCGGTGGCATGCTCCAGCATCCAGCTCAGGTAACTAGGGTCGTCGGTGGCGAGGCGCAACTCGCCGCCGTCGGCCATGATCTCGGCGAGGCGGTCGAGCGTTGCTGGTGCGACGAGGCGGCGCTTGTGGTGTCGTGCCTTCGGCCACGGGTCGGGAAACAGGATGAAGACGCGACCGACCGAGCGCGGCGCGAGCGCCGCCAGCAGCGGCCGGGCGTCATTCGGGTAGACGCGGACATTGGCGAGGCCGCGGCGGTCGATCTCGCCCAAAAGCTTGGCCACGCCATTCTCGAACACTTCGCAGCCGATAAAGCCGATTGCGGGGTGGCGCTCCGCCTGCTCGGCCAAGTGTTCGCCGCCGCCAAAGCCGATCTCGAGCCAAATCTCGCGCGGCGACGCGGCAAAAAGGCCGGCCAGGTCAAGGCAGCCGCTCTCCGAGACGGCAAACGACAGCTGCGGTAGCAGCGTCGATTGACGCTCGCGTTGCCCGGCGCGCAACGGGCGGCCGCGGCGCCGGCCATAAAACAGCTCGCGGTGATCGGAGACTTCGGCCAAATCCTCAGAACGCGCGGCGCAGCTCATCGGCGAGGTCGGTGCGCTCCCATGAAAACGCCCCCGACGGCTCGGGGTCGCGGCCGAAATGGCCATAGGACGAGGTGGGCGTGTAGATCGGCTTGTTGAGGCTGAGATGGGTGCGGATGCCGCGCGGCGACAGATCCATCATTTCCTGCAGCACGCGGGCCAGCTTCGCCTCGTCGACCTTGTCGCCGGTATCGACAAAAAACGACAACGGCTTGGCGACGCCGATCGCATAGGCGACCTGAATGGTGCAAAAGTCGGCAAGCCCGGCGGCGATCACATTCTTCGCCAGATAGCGCGCGGCATAGGCGCCGGAGCGGTCGACCTTGGTCGGGTCCTTGCCGGAAAACGCGCCGCCACCATGCGGGGCGTAACCGCCATAGGTATCGACGATGATCTTGCGCCCGGTGACGCCGGCATCACCGTCCGGCCCGCCGATCACAAAGCGGCCGGTCGGGTTGACGAGGAAATTCTCCTCGTCGCACATCCAGCCCGAGGGCAATGCATCGAGCACGAACGGCCGCACGATCTCGCGCACTTCAGCCTGGTCGACCTGCTCGGAATGCTGGATAGAGACGACGACCTTGGTCGCCCGCACCGGCTTGCCATCGACATATTGCAGCGTCACCTGGCTCTTTGAGTCGGGGCCGAGATCGGGCGTTTTGCCGGCGTGCCGCGCTTGCGACAGCGCGCGCAGAATATTGTGCGAGTAGTAGATCGGCGCCGGCATCAGCGCCGGCGTGTGGTTGCAGGCAAAGCCGAACATCATGCCCTGGTCGCCGGCGCCTTCGTCCTTATTGCCGGACATGTCGACACCCTGCGCGATATCGGCCGACTGGTTGTGGATGTGGCAGGAGACGTCGGCGTGCTGCCAGTGGAAATTGTCCTGTTCGTAACCGATGTCGCGAATTGCCTTGCGGGCGACCTCGATCAGCTGCTCGTCGCTGATCGACGCGGGGCCGCGCGTTTCGCCGGCGAGCACGACGCGGTTGGTCGTCACCAGCGTCTCGACCCCGCAGCGCGCCTGCGGTTCGGCCGTGAGATAGGTATCGACGATGGCGTCGGAGATACGGTCGCAGATCTTGTCGGGGTGGCCTTCGGACACCGACTCGCTGGTGAACACAAAATCGCGCTTCAGCAAGGCACAAGCCCTCCTTGTCGGTCGCAGTCCTTGGACGCCGGCGGGTGGTTGTCGAATGTCGTGTCGCGCCCGTCAAGCCCGAACTTGGGCGGTGGCCCGGTGACGCGCCCGCCGCTACTTGCGGTCGTTCGCGGTGGCCAGGGCCTTCACCAGGTCTAACAAGCGGCGGCGGGTCGCGGCGTCGTCGATGTCGTAATAAGCCTCGATCAGTTCGAGCGCCTCGCGTTTCCGCATGGGGTCGCTGTCAAAGCCTTCCTGGGGCGACTCCTCAAACCCGGTCGGAACCGGTGGCGCGTGCACCGGGTCGGTCTCGTCGTAAAAAAACGCAACCGGCACGCCCAGCACCCGGCTCAGCTCCAACAGCCGGCTGGCCCCGATGCGATTGGCGCCGCGCTCGTATTTCTGTACCTGCTGAAAGGTGAGGCCGATCGCTTCGCCGAGTTTTTCCTGGCTGAGGCCGAGCATATTGCGGCGTAGCCGCACGCGGGAGCCGACATGAATATCGATCGGGTTTGGCCGATCGGATTTGCGGCGGCCGGGGCGCCGCGGTGCTCTGGTAATCGCCATGGTAGGTACGCCGCCTGACATAAAGGCGGGCTTGATAACATACGATTGTAGGCGGTCAATCCTGTGTTTTCATACAACCGTATGTAGAGTCGGGCAGTTATCGCTCCGAGCGCGACATTGCCGGCGCCAGGCCGGCAACCACCGCGATGACCAGCATCCCGAGGAAAATCCAGTCGCCGAGATAGAAATACGGCGTCGGCGCGTCCGCGGCGGGCAGGGCCACGTCGTCATAGCCGATCGCATCGAGGCTGGTATGCGCCAGCACCCGACCTTCGGCGTCGACCACGCCCGAAATGCCGTTATTGGCGACGCGCACCAGCGGCAGGCCTTCCTCGACCGCACGGGTGCGCGACATCGCGAAATGCTGGTAGGGCCCGGCGGAGCGCCCGTACCAGGCATCGTTCGACACATTGAGCAGCCAGGCCGGGCGGTCGCTTTTGTCGAGCACGGCGTTGGGAAAGATCGCCTCGTAGCAGATCAGCGGCGAGAACGGCGGCAGCCGCTCGAGGGTCAAGGTTCGCGCCCCGGGGCCGGCGCTGAGGTCGATGCTGCCGGGGGTGAATTTCTTCAGCGGCAGCAGGTCGCTCAATGGCATGTACTCGCCAAACGGCACGAGATGCGCTTTGTCATACTGCGCGGTGACCTTCCCGGCCGGATCGACCACCTCGAGGCTGTTCCACACCTGCTCGATCTGCCCGATGCGCGGCTCGCCGCGCAACGCGCCGGTGATCACATAGCCGCCTTGCGGCGCGACCCCTGCGATCGCCTTGCGATGCGTCTCGTCGCGATCGAGAAAAAAGGTCGCCGCCGCCTCGGGCCAAATGACCGCCGTCAGCTGGCGTTCCGACGGCGCGGAACTCAGCTCGATCAGGCGATGGAAATTCGCCTCCGCCGCTTCGGGATCCCATTTCGCGGCCTCGGCGATCGATGGCTGCACCAGGCGCAGCCACACCCCGGTCTCCGCGGTCGGCATCAGATGCAGCCTGAGCGCGCCGGCGCCTGCCGGAACGAGGATCAGGGCAGCCGCCGCGACCGCCGGCATCGCGCGCCGCCACGGTCCGACCGGGCTCAGCGACGACGCGCCGAGCAGCGATAGCAGCGCGGCCGCCAGCACGGTGATAAAACCAAGCCCGTAAACGCCGAACCAGCTGGCGCTTTGCAGCACCGCCAACGCGCCAGGAAAACCGCCCGACCAGACATAGCCGGTGAGGTTCCACGGAAAGCCGGTGAAAAGATGGCCGCGCAGCCACTCGGAGGCGCTCCACGCGACGGTGAACAGGCAGACCCAGGCGAGACCCGTCAGCTTGAACCGATGCCGCGCTAGCGCCGCGCCATAGAGACAGACCCCGACAAAGCTCGCGAGCACCGCCGGCATGCCGAACAGCCCGAACGGCAATACCGGCCAGTATCGGCCGATATCGACAAAGAGCGCGGCGGCGATCCAGTACAAGCCGGCGACAAAATGGCCGAGTGCGAAGATATAGGCGAGCCGGCCCGAAGCTCCTGGCGTTCGGCTGCCGTCGTCAAGCCACAGGTAGAGCGGGATCGCCGCGAAGACGATCGGCGTCAGGTCGACCGGCGGCAATGCAGCCGCCATCAACGCGCCAAGCAGGAAAGCGATGCCGTAGCGCCGCCAACCCTGCTGCGCCGCCATCTCCTGCGCGATCCGGCACAACGGGGTCGCTGTGCGGGCGCCGGGTGGGGCCCGCAGCAGCGTGGTTTCAGGCACTGGCAAGGCCCCGGCTTTCGCCGCCGGCAAGCGGCGCACCGCGCACGCGCAGTCGCTTGATGCGGCGCGGATCGGCATCGAGCACCTCGAATTCAAGGCCGCCGGGGTGCGGGATCACCTCGCCGCGGCGCGGCACCCGCCCGGCGAGGGCGAATACGAGCCCGCCCAGCGTATCGACCTCTTCATGATCGCCGTTGCGCCGCAGCGGGGTGCCATGTTGCTCTTCGAATGTGTCGATCGGCAGCCGCGCGTCGGCGATGAAGCTGCCGTCGGGCCGCTCGATGAGGGCCGGCGTCTCGTCGACATCGTGCTCGTCCTCGATGTCGCCGACGATTTCCTCGATGACGTCCTCGATCGTGACCAGCCCGTCAATGCCGCCAAACTCGTCCACGACCATCGCTATGTGCGTGCGCGACTGGCGCATCTGGACGAGCAGATCGAATACCGGCAGCGACGGCGCCACTACTAGGACCTTGCGGATCATCGAGGCGAGCTTTGCCGTGCGGCGATCGGCGACCGGCGCGAGCACATCCTTGACGTGGACAAAGCCGACCACGTCGTCGAGCGACTCGCGATAGACCGGCACGCGCGAATGCCCATTCTCGATCAGGAGCTTGATGAGCTCGCTGAACGGCTGCTCGATGTCAAAGGCCACGATATCGACGCGCGGCACCATGATGTCGGCGGCGCTGCGGTCATGCACTTTCAGCACATTGCCGATCAGCACGCGCTCCTGCGCCGTGATCGGGCTTTCTTCGTCTTCGTCGCTTGGTGCGGCGATCAGTTCGTCGATCGCATCGCGCGTCTCCGGGGCCCGTCGAAACAGACGCAGGAGCTGGCGCAGCCGGCTGATCGACCCAGGATGTTCAGTGTGGCCGTCACTACTGGGCGGCTCGGTTTCGCTCATCAGCTCTACAATCCGGATTTTGACTCACATGGTGTCGCGATAGGGGTTCGGCACCCCCAATTCCGCCAGGATCGCGATTTCCTTTGCCTCCATCGCCGTGGCGTCGCGATCGTCGACATGGTCGTCACCAAGCAGGTGCAGGACGCCGTGCACGACGAGATGACGCAAATGATCGGCAAGCGGCTTGTCCTGCTCCGCGGCCTCGCGGCTCACCGTCTCGAAGGCCAGCACGACATCGCCCAGCAGCAGCGGCGCGCCAGGCGGCGCGGGGTTTGCCGGGTCGGCGGCGGGAAACGCTAGCACGTTGGTCGAGGAATCCTTGCCACGCCAGGTGCGGTTAAGCGCGTGTTGCGCGGCGTCGTCGGCGAGCGTGATGTCGACCACCGAGCCGCCGGGCGCCCGCTCGCGCCGCAACGCCAACAGCGCCGCCTGCTCGGCGAGCGCCGCCGCCTCACCGCACGCCGTCAGCCAGGCGGGGCAGGGCGCCGACACCTCGACCGTCAGCTCCCCGGGCAGCACGGTGGCCTCGATCATTGCTTGGCTTTCTTGTCGCGCGCCTCGTAGGCGCCGACAATCTTCGCGACGAGCGGGTGGCGCACGACGTCCTTCTCACCGAACCGCACCACCGAAACCCCATCGACCCCCGCCACCGCGTCGAGCGCGTCAACGAGGCCCGATTTGGTCTGCGGCGGCAGATCGACCTGGCTGGGGTCGCCGGTCACCACCATGCGCGAGCCTTCGCCGAGCCGGGTCAGGAACATCTTCATCTGCATCGGCGTCGTGTTTTGCGCCTCATCGAGGATCACGAACGCCCGCGCCAGCGTGCGGCCGCGCATAAAGGCGAGCGGCGCGACCTCGATCTCGCCGCTGCCCATGCGCTTGGCGATCTGCTCGGCCGGCAGCATGTCGTTAAGCGCGTCGAATAGCGGCCGCAAATAGGGGTCGACCTTCTCGCGCAGGTCTCCCGGCAGGAAGCCGAGCCGCTCGCCGGCCTCGACAGCGGGTCGAGACAGGATGATGCGCTCGACCCGGCCGGTCATCAAAAGATCGACCGCTGCGGCGACCGCCAGATAAGTCTTGCCGGTGCCGGCCGGGCCCAGCCCGAACACCAGCTCGTGCTCGCGCATCGCCTTGACGTAGAGCGCTTGTGCGGCCGAGCGCGCGGCGATCCGCCGCTTGCGGGTACGAAAGCCGACATCCTCGCGCCACAGGCTGAGATTCTTGTCGTCGCGGTCGGTCTGCGCGAAGCGCAACGCGGCATCAACCGCGGCGACGTCGACCTCGTGCCCGAGCTTCAGCCGCTCGTAAAGATTGGTGAGCGCCAAATGCGCGATCTCGGTTGCCGACGCCGAGCCGGAAATCGCCAGGCGATTGCCACGTGGCACCAGGGCGACGCCGAGCTGGCGCTCGATCTGGTCGAGATGCGTGTCGCGCTCGCCGTAAAGCAGCGGCAGCAGCAAATTGTCGTCGAATTCGATCTGGCTGCGCTGGTCGCCCGGCAGGTTGGCGAGGGTATCGGAGGGTGCCGCGCTCATTGCGCCGCCTCGTCAAGGCGACCCACAACGACCCCCGCGAGGCTGTTCGCTTGGGCGCCGACGATCTGCACCGGCACGATCTTGCCGATCATCTCCGGTGCGGCGTCGGCATGAACCGGCTGCAGATACGGGCTGCGTCCCACCAGCTGCCCGTCATGCCGGCCCGGCTTTTCGAACAGCACCGGCATGGTCCTGCCGACCGAGGCGGCGTTGAACGCGCGCTGCTGCCGCTGGAGCAGCGCCTGCAATTCGGCGAGGCGCTCGGCCTTGACCGTCTCCGGCAGCTGCTTTTCGCTCGCGGCCGGCGTGCCGGGCCGCGGCGAGTATTTGAACGAGAATGACTGAGCGAAGCCGATCTCGGTGACGAGATCGAGCGTGGCGCGGAAATCCAATTCGCTTTCTCCCGGGTAGCCAACGATGAAATCCGAAGACAGGGCAAGGTCCGGTCGGGCCTGCCGCAATTTCTGGACCGTGCGACGGTAATCATCCGCGCTGTGGCGACGGTTCATCGTCGCGAGGATACCGTCGGAGCCGCTTTGCACCGGTAGATGCAAAAACGGCATTACCTGTTCGACATCGCGATGCGCGGCGATCAGCGCGTCGTCGACATCGGACGGGTGCGAAGTCGTGTAGCGCAGACGCTCCAACTCGGGCACACACGCCAGCGCCCGCAGCAGCTCGCCCAGGCCCCACTCGCTGCCCTCGACCCCGGAGCCGTGATAGGCGTTGACGTTCTGGCCGAGCAGTGTGATCTCGCGCGCCCCCGCCGCGACCAGCCACTCGGCCTCCGCGATGACCTGGGCCACCGGCCGCGAGAACTCGGCGCCGCGCGTGTAGGGGACGACGCAGAACGTGCAGAACTTGTCGCAGCCTTCCTGGATCGACAGCAGCGCGGTAACTCCCGGCGCGTTGGCAACCGCCGGCAGGTAGTCGAATTTCGGCTCGGCCGGGAAGCTGGTGTCGAGCACGCCGCCGCCCTCGCGCGTCGCCCGCGCCACCATCTCGGGCAGGCGATGATAGGTCTGCGGCCCAAAGACCATATCGACAAACGGCGCCCGCCGCATGATCTCCGCGCCCTCGGCCTGCGCGACGCAGCCGGCGACCGCGACCAACATGCGTTCACCCTGGCGCTCCCTGGCGCGCTTGAGGCGACGGATGCCGCCGAGTTCGGAAAAAACCTTTTCCGCGGCCTTTTCGCGGATATGGCAGGTGTTGAGGATCACCAGATCGGCGCCGTCCGGCGTCTCCGACGGCGCATAGCCGAGCGGCTCTACGAGTTCGGCCATGCGCGCCGAGTCGTAAACATTCATCTGGCAGCCATAGGTCTTGATGAAGAGACGCTTCTGCATCAGCCGACCGCCGCCGCAGCGGGAAGCTCGACCGCGACCGGTTCGGGTTGCGGCACGGCGAGTGGGGTTTCCGGCTCGCCGTGACGGCCGGTCAGCGAGCGGCTGACACCCCGGCTTATCCGCTGGTAGCAGAATTCGGCGAGCTCCTTGCGCGACGCGAAATCGGCGACCATGACCGGCGGATGAAACTCGACGACGGCCTCGATCCTGCCGAGGCCGAGCAGCCGCCACAAATGCGGGGCCAGGTCCATGTCGCCGTACCACGCGAAAAACGGCCGCAGGCGCCGGCCGATCGGCATCCCGTCGAGCCGGGTATAGGCGAGCGACACCGGCTGTACCGTGATTGCCTGCTCCTTGTTGAAGACGACGCTGAACAGCGCGCTCTTGAAAGGCAGCACGAAGATACCGTCACTGCTGGTGCCTTCCGGGAACAGGATCAGCGCGTCGCCCGCCGCCAGCCGCTCGGCGATCGCGTCACGCTGCCGCGCGGTGCTGCGCACCTGGCGGTCGACAAAGACCGAGCGCTGGAGCTTTGCCAGCCAGCCAAAGAACGGCCAGCCCGCGATCTCGCTCTTGGCCACGAACGAGCCGGGGATCAGCGACCCCAGCACGGTGATGTCGGTGTAGGAAACGTGGTTGGAGGCGAACAGGACCGGGTGCGGCGAGACCGGCTCGCCGATCTGGCGAACATCGTAACCGAGAATCCGGCAGCAAACCCGATGATAGAAACGCGGCAGCTGCGCCGTCCAGGGCTGTCGCAGGATAAGTCCTATCGCCTGCACTGGCATCAACGCGAGGGTCCAGACGAGGTAGATGACCGTCCGCCGCACCCGCAATACCGTCGAACCCGTCTGCTCTAACGTGTCCAATTGCCCTTTGTCCTCACGCCCATCCCTCTTTAGCTCAATGGTCTTTCGACTGTCGGACATAATGGCGCGAATATTTCTCGGCGACGAGATCGGTCTTGACCACGACACAGACGTCCGTGGTGTTGAACTGATGGTCGATGACCGCGCCGTCGCCGACAAAGCCGCCCAGTCGCAGATAGCCCTTGATCAGCGGCGGCAATTGGCTGCGCGTCCGCTCGGCATCGATCCCCTCGGGGGCGAGCCGTCGCATATCGACATAGCGCTCGGGCAGCGCCCGCGTCCGCAGGTCGAGCGGCGCGAGATGGTGGTGGTAGAGGTAAGACAGCGGCCCCGCCAACTGCTCGGGATCGATACCCGGCAGGCTCGCGCAGCCGAACATCAGCTCGATGTCGTAATGAAAGACATAGGCAGCGATGCCGCTCCACAACAGCGGCATGACAGCCCGCGCGCGATAGGCCGGGTCGACGCAGGAGCGCCCCAGTTCGAGCACCGGGCCGGGATAGGCCGCGAGCCGGGTGATGTCGTATTCCGCCGCCGAATAGAACCGCCCGCAGCGCCGCGCCGCCTCGCGTCGGATCAGCCGGTAGGTGCCGACGACCGCATCGGCGCCCCGGCCACGCGCATGGTCGAGCACCATCAGATGGTCGCAGATATCGTCGAACGGATCGCCGTCGCGCTTCACCCTCGCCATGCCGGGTGACGGCCGCGCGCCCATCGTCTCGTAAAAGATTCGGTAGCGCAGCGCCTGCACCGCGTCGATGTCTTCGGGCGACATCGCGAGCCGCACCTGCAACGGACCGCTGACGACATCGAGAATCGGGCCGGCCCGCTGGTCCGCGGAACGGTCGAGCGCCGTCGCCGGGTCGAGCGGAAGGGCAGTCGGGCCGGCTGTGGCGCCGACAATCACGCCGCGAAACCCCAATGGTTTCGGTGAGCGGTACCGTAAATTTGCGTCATCCAGGACGTTACTCAGGCTTTCGTTGGTTGCCACGTTTGATCGCGTAGAGCTCCAGCCGATGCCCGACCAAGTCGTAGCCGAGGCGCTCGGCGACGAAATGCTGCAACTTTTCTATTTCATCATTGCGAAACTCGATGACGTGCCCCGATTGCAGATCGATCAGGTGATCGTGGTGCGCGCTGGGCATTTCCTCATAGCGCGAGCGGCCGTCACCAAAATCGTGGCGTGCCAATATGTTAGCCTCTTCAAACAGCCGCACGGTGCGATACACCGTGGCGATCGAGATGCGCGGATCGATCTCGGTCGCGCGGCGATAAACCTGCTCGACATCTGGATGATCAGCCGAATCCGACAGCACCCGAGCGATGATTCGGCGCTGCTCGGTCATCTTGAGACCCTTGTCGAGGCAGAGCTGCTCGAGGCGGGAAATCATACGGCTGCTGTCCCGGCGGATTGCGCCGGTTCATTATAACCAAATCCGTCGGATGAGCCTATGTCGGAGACTCCGACCCCTTCGCTCGACGTCGCGTCAGCCGCGCCCGCGGCGCGCCCTTGTGCCGAGGCCGATCTCCTTGGCGAGCCGGCTGCGCTGCCGCGCGTAGTTGGGGGCCACCATCGGATAGTCGTTCGGCAGGCTCCAGCGCTCGCGATAGGCCTCGGGGCTCATATTGTAGGCCGTCTTCAGATGACGCTTGAGCATTTTGAGCTTTTTGCCGTCTTCGAGGCAGACCAGGTAGTCGGGCTGGATCGATTTCTTGACGCTGACCGCCGGTTGCGGCCGGCTCGCCGGCGCGGCGGCGGGGACGCTGCCAATATTGGCGAGGGACTGGTAGACCTGGTTGATCAACTGACCAAGATCGCCGACCGCCACGGTGTTATTGGAAACATGCGCCGCCACGATCTCCGTTGTTAGAGCCAACAAATCGCCTGACTGATCCGTATCGTCCATGTCTGCCTTCCTACCATCGACCGCGCCGGAGCATAAGTAATGGCCTAAAACTGTGCAATCGGCTTATTTGCGGAATCTTGTGCGACTTGGCGGAAGATTCAATTCCTGTGCAGAACAGCGACGGAAATCTGCCAGTAACGCCATGTCAAGTCGCGCGCGCCTGACGCGGTAGCACCAGCCGCAAGACCAGCGCGTCGGTCCGGCCGTTGGGGCGTTTGTAATAGCGGGCGCGACGGCCGACCGCGGTGAAGCCGGCGGCGGCGTAAAGATCGTTGGCGGCATCGTTGTCGACGGCGACTTCCAGCACGATCGACGGCAGATCGCGCTGCGCTGCCTCGGCCATCGCGCTCTGTAGCAAGTCCCGCGCGATGCCGCGGCGACGCCAGTGCGGTGCGACCCCGAGCGACAGCACCTCGCATTCGTTGCCGAGGTCGCGCACCAGGATAAACCCGGCCGGCTCGTCGTCCTCAAAGGCAAGCCAGCCAAAGCCGCCGGACAGCGCCATGACCCGGCGCAATGCGCTGGCCGTCCAGGGATCATCCGGGAAGCATGCGCAATGCAGGATCGCCAGCACCTCGAGGGCGGTCTCCGGGATCGGCTCGATGCGCCGGCTCACGGCGTTTTCCATTGGCCGAGCCGAGCCTTCGGGAAGCTCACATCGGGCGCACGCAGATAGAGCGGGCGAGTGGCCGGGTCGGCGCGCTCCGGCCAGCGGTGCAACGCGGCCAGCACGCCGAGCGCGTCCGGCGCTGTGTCCGGCACCAGTCGAAGCCTCGGCTGATGACCTAATGCAGCCATCGCTGCCTCAGCCGCGTCGCCGGCGATCGCAACCTCATCGCCGCCAAGCCAGGCGACAAGTCCCTCCGGCCCGACCGCGGCGGGATCGCCAACCGGCTCATGCCGCGCATCAAACATCTGCACGTATAAATCCGTCCGGCGGCTGTCGAGCGCCACGAGCAGCGGCATGTCGCCCGGATCAATCGGCCCAGCCACCGCCGCAAAGCTGCTGACCCCGGCGATCCGCGCGCCCGTCGCCAGCGCGAGCCCGTGCGCCGCGGCGAGCCCGGCGCGGATACCGGTAAAACCGCCCGGCCCGACCGTCACCGCGATCGTGCCGATGTCCCTTGGAACGAGGCCGGCGGCCGCCATGACGCAGTCGATCATCGGCAGCAGCGCCTCGGCATGGCCGTGCCGCATCTCGCGCCGCTCATGCGCCAGCACGGCGTCGCCGCGCCCAACCGCGATCGAGCAGGCCGAGCCAGCCGTGTCGAACGCCAGGACGACCGGCGCTCGCGTTTCGGACATCAGTGAGAGGAGGGCGTCGCCCTAGGCCACCCTAAATGGCGCGCACCTCGACGACTTCCGGAATGTAGTGGCGCAGCATGTTCTCGATGCCGGCCTTCAAGGTCGCGGTCGAGCTCGGGCAGCCCGAGCACGAACCCTGCATGTGGAGGTAGACGATGCCATCCTCGAAATCCTCGAAGATGATGTCGCCACCGTCCTGCGCGACCGCAGGGCGCACCCGGGTCTCGAGCAGCTCCTTGATCGCCGCGACGACCTCGTTGTCCTCGCCCTCGGCCGCCGGCGTCTCCGCCGCGCCGGTCACCACCGGCAGCCCGGCGGTAAAATGATCCATGATCGCCGCCAGCACCGCCGGCTTCAGCTGAAACCAATCGCTGTCGCCCGACTTCGTCACGGTGATGAAATCGCCGCCGAGAAACACGCCGCCGACCTCGGGCAGCCCGAACAGCCGCTCGGCAAGCGGCGAGCGCGAAGCCGCCGCCGCCACATCGGTGAAGTTCGCGGTGCCGGCCTCCATCACCGTGCATCCCGGCAGGAATTTCAGCGTGGCCGGGTTGGGTGTCTGCTCGGTCTGGATAAACATGCGAACGGCTCCATGAACAAAGGCGGCGGCAGGATGCCTATAGGATGGGGATATTCGCCGGAAAATCCAAGCGGCGCACTCAACTATTCTAAGGTCGCATATCCTTAAGGCCGCAGCAGGCCGGTGATGTCCTGCACTTCCCGCAGGATCGGCGTCGCGATCGCTGATGCGCGCTCAGCGCCCTTATGGAGAATGGCGTCGATGTGGCTGGGTTCGGCCATCAGGCGGCGCATCTCGCCGCCGATCTTGCCGAGCACCTCGACCGCGACCGCTGACAGCTCCTCCTTGAAGGCCGAGAAATTCTTGCCGGCAAACCGCGCCAGCGCCTGCTCGCGGTTGAGGTCGGCGAGCGCGGCGTAAATGCCGACGAGGTTGTCGGCTTCGGGCCGCGCCTCAAGCGCCGCGATGGTGTCGGGTAGCGGCTCGGGGTCTGTCTTCGCACGCCGCACCTTCAAGGCGATCGTGTCGGCGTCATCGGTCATGTTGAGGCGCGAGTAATCCGACGGGTCGGATTTCGACATCTTGCTCTTGCCGTCGCGCAGGCTCATCACGCGCGTCGCCTCGCCGAAGATCTGCGGCTCGGGCAGCGGGAAGAAATCGCGCTCATAGCGCCGATTGAAAGCGCCGGCGATGTCGCGTGCCAGCTCAACATGCTGTTTCTGGTCCTCGCCGACCGGTACGTGCGTCGCCTTGTAGCCGATAATGTCGGCGGCCATCAGCACGGGGTAGGCGTAAAGCCCGAGCCCCGCCATCTCGCGATTCTTGCCGGCCTTGTCCTTGAACTGCGTCATCCGGTTGAGCCAGCCGAGCGGCGTGATGCACGACAGCAGCCACGCCAGCTCGCTATGCGCGGTTACCATGCTCTGGTTGAAGATAATGCAGTTCTCGGGGTCGATACCGGCGGCGATATAGGCGGCGGTGACCTCGCGGGTTGCGGCGCGCAGCTCGGCCGGGTCCTGCGGCACGGTGAT
>Ga0210398_10001898_pt1 | contig 20879 bp, 19 predicted proteins | sample IncBWC4OmetaG_FD_161047 | JGI IMG/M metagenome (GOLD analysis project Ga0210398, IMG submission 161047) | Forest soil microbial communities from Barre Woods Harvard Forest LTER site, Petersham, Massachusetts, United States - Inc-BW-C-4-O | ecosystem: Environmental > Terrestrial > Soil >...
GGAGGCCGCGAAGTCGCGCCCCTGCTCGGAGTCGCCGGCCTGGAAGATCACCGGTCGACCCTGCGGGCTCCTCGGAACGTTGAATTGGCCGTGGATGTCGAAATGGTTGTCCCCGTGGGCAAATGCGCCGGCATTCGGATCGGACAAGAAGACACCAGCCGCCTTGTCCGCCACGATCTCGTCGCCGCGCCAAGAATCGAAGAGCTCCTGTGTGGTCTGCAGGAATGTCTTCGCCCGCTCGTAACGCTGATCCTCAGCCAGGAACCCGCCGCGGCGAAAGTTCTCCCCGGTGAACGCATCCCACGAGGTCACGACATTCCAGGCGGCACGGCCGCCGGAGAGATGGTCCAACGACGCGAACTGTCTGGCCACCTCGTAGGGCTCATTGAACGTCGAGTTGATGGTGCCTGTCAGCCCGAGCCGCTCGGTGACTGCCGCCAGTGCGGCCAGCACCGTGAAGGTGTCCGGGCGCCCGACCACATCCAGCTCGTAGATTTCGCCGCCTTGTTCGCGCAGCCGCAAACCTTCGGCCAGGAACAGGAAGTCGAACTTGCCCCGCTCGGCCGTCTGGGCAAATTGCGCAAACGAGCCGAATTCGATGTGACTGCCGGCCGCCGGGTCGCTCCACACCGTTGTGTTGTTGACGCCGGGAAAGTGCGCCGCTAAGTGAATCTGTTTGATCGGCTTACTCATTGGAAGGATCCTTGGTAGCGAGGGCGTCAGGCGATGGCGTAGCGGTTGGCGGGACGGGCTAGTCCGAGCAACGCGCGTAATGTGTCGGCCTCGTAGCCGTTCCGGAACAGCCCTCGGCGGCGCAACTCGGGCACCAGACCCTCGGTGATTTGAATGAGGTCATGTGGCAGTGCCGCAGGTCGGAGCCGGAATCCGGATAACCCGGCCGCGTGCCACTCCTGCAGCACATCGGCGAGGTCCGCGGGAGTGCCGACAAAAATCTCGGCGTCGCTCCGGTATTCGGCACCGGCGAGATGATCGAGCCGGTCTCGACGCGCGCGCGCCGCTTGCGGAGTGCGATCGAGGAAAACCAGCAGATCACCGAAGATGTGCACGGTATCGCGGCGTCGGCCGGCCGCCAGTTGCAGCGCCGCGATCTCGCCGGCAATTTCCGCTGCCTCAGCGGCGTCATGCGGGGTGACGAATCCAACGTCGGCGCTGCTCGCGATCAGCTCATAGGACACACCGCCGTGACCCAGCGCGGCGACGATCGGCTGGCCCTGCGGCGGACGGGGAGTGATCGAGGGCCCTTTCACAGAGAACCAGCGTCCCTCGAAGTCGATGTAATGCAGCTTGTGCCGGTCGATGAACCGTCCGCTGGCGACGTCGCGAATCTCGGCATCGTCTTCCCAGCTGTCCCACAGACGGCGCAGCACCTCGATGTAATCCGCGGTCTCGGCGAAGTATTCGCCGATCTGGTGCTGGGCGGCTGGGTCATCGATGGCATCGACCGTCAGCCTGGGCAGTTCACGGCGCCCGAAGTGAGCCGCCACGTCGGGGCGTGCCGAGACCTGAACACGCACGCCGGCCCGGCCTGTGCTGACATAGTCGAGCGTGGCGATCGACTTCGACACATGAAATGGCTCGGTATGGGTGACGATGGCCGTCGGCACCAATCCGATTCCCCGTGTGCGTGGCGCGATCCGGGCCGCGATGAGCACCGCGTCCAACCGACCGCGAACGCGATCGGTCCGGTGGTCGGGTTCGAAATGATCGTCGGACTGCACGCCCAACGAGTCCTCGATCGTCACGAAGTCCAGCGATCCGCTCTCGGCTTCGCCGGCCAGACCAGCCCAGTAGCGCGCGTCGAACAACTCTGACGCTCGCGCGTCAGATTCACGCCACGCGCCCGGATGCCACCCGGCGCCGTCCAACGCCACCGCAAGGTGCAAGCGAGTCGACAAATCAGGCATGAGACCTGCCTTCCTAGCAAAGACGAGTATCGGACCGGCGCGGCAACGACAGACGCCGACAACGACCTCTAACGAAGGGAATCGCCAGTCGATTCCAGGTCGGCCACCGCGCACGCGTGAAGTGCCGGCCGGCGACACCCATCGTGGTACGCAGACTTTGTCGACTGCATGTCGTCTCCTGCGCTACCGCTCAAGTCGTGCGATTCCAAGCTTAGCGAGGTAAAACAGACCGCGCCGAAGGTCACGATCACCGTCTGGGCGTTAGTAGCGCCGGATACGGAGCGGTGTCTTTGAAATCATCGCGATCGCAAACCTCTGTGGGTCAGCAGTGGCAGCACGCCTTCGGCGAACCAGTACGCCTCTTCCAAATGCGGATAACCCGACAGGATGAACTCGTCGAAGCCCAGCATGTGATATTCGGTAATCAGGTCGGCTACTTCCTGGTGACTGCCAACCAACGCTGTGCCGGCACCCCCGCGGACCAGGCCCACTCCGGCCCACAGATTCGGGTAGATCTCGAGCTTGTCGACCCGGCCCCCGTGCAGCGAGGTCATCCTTCGTTGCCCCTCGGATTCCGAACTAGCGTGCAGCGCGGTTGCTTTGGCGATTTGCTCATCGGTGAGCTCGGCAAGCATCTCGTTGGCTACAGCCCAGGCCGCAGCCGACGTGTCACGACTGATGGTATGCAGCCGAATGCCGAACCGGACTTTGCGGCCAAGGGCACCGGCTTGATCCCGGACCCGTTCGATCTTGGCGGCCGCCGCCTCCGGCGGCTCACCCCAGGTCAGGTAGACATCAGCGAACTCAGCCGCGACCGGCAGCGCTGCCGTCGAGGAGCCGCCAAAGTAGGTCTCCGGCAACGGATTCGGCGGCGCCGACACTCGCGCATCGGCAACGGTGTAGTACTTGCCGGTGAAGTCCACCGAGTCCTGCGTCCATATCGATTTCACGATCTGCAGGAATTCGCTCGTGCGAGCGTAGCGCTCGTCGTGGCCGAGCCAGTCACCGAAACGGCGTTGTTCGGCGTCGTCGCTGCCGGTGACGACGTTGAGCAGCACCCTGCCTTCGGAGAATCGCTGCAGCGTCGCTGTCTGCTGCGCGGCCAGGGTAGGCGGCACCAGTCCGGGACGGAAGGCGACCAAGAATTTCAGCTTCGAAGTCTCGGCCAGCAACGCCGCCGAGGTCAGCCACGCATCTTCGCACCATGTCCCCGTCGGCGTCAGCACGCCTTCGAAGCCCAGCCGGTCGGCGGCACGCGCCACATCCGCCAGGTATGCGCGGCTGGGTGCGCGATATCCATTCGGAATCGCGCGGTTCGAGGACGCGTGCGACCCACCGACGATCGATCGGCTGTCACCAGTGGTGGGTAAAAACCAGAAAAATCGAGGAGCCATCTGGTGTTGACGCTAAATTCCCGAGCGGCGGAGAACAAGTTTGCATTCTGGACGCATTTAACTCGTGCGCCACCGGACGGATTTGATTATGTTCGCCTGCGCCGTTGCCGGCCCAAGACATGATGGGCGGATGACCACCGAGATCCGCGTTCTCGACAGTGAGGACGACCTGATCACCGCGGCGAACCTGTTTCGCACCGCCATGGTCGGCTTCCCACCACTGTCGAACCTGGCACCCGGCCAGATCACCAAGCTGCTCGAACCCGGACGCACCATAGGAGCATTCGTCGACGGACGACTTGTTGGCACGGCTGATGCGGTGACCAGCGGACTGACCCTGCCGGGTGGTGCGATCGTGGGCCACGCGGCCGTGACACATATCGGGGTGCTGCCGTCATTCACCCGACAAGGTATCGCTACCGAACTGATCCGCCACCAGCTGCGCGACATCGCCGCACGGGGTGAGGTGGTCGCAACGCTGCGGGCTTCGGAGGCAACGATCTATGAGCGGTACGGCTACGGCGTGGCCAGTTCGTCGCAAAGCGTCGAGGTGCAGACAGCACGTGCCGCGCTGCGCCCCGACGTCGGGACAGGTGGTCCGGTGCGCTTGATTGACACGGCCGAAGCGTGGGAGGTCTTACCGCGGATCTATACCGAGAATCGTTCATCGCGGCCGGGAACCATCGACCGCCCGGAGGTATGGTGGCAGGGCTTACGGCTACGCACCGAATCCGCCTCGGGGGCTTCGTATGTCGCGATACACGGCGAACCGGGATCCGAATCTGGTTTCGCCCGTTACCGTCCCATCGACACCCAGACCTGGTTCGTCAGCGATCAGCGCACCATCGTCGTCGAGGACTTCTTCGCGCCCACGATGGAGGCCTATCTCGGGCTGCTGCGCTTTCTGCTCGGACTAGATCTCATTGATCGCATCATGTTCTGGATGCTGCCGGTCGACGATCCACTGCCCTGGCTGCTTGTCGATCGACGGGCCGCGCGGACTACGGCAGTGCATGACGAGACGTGGCTGCGCATCATCGACGCGCAGAAGGCGCTGTCGGCGCGCCGATACGACGGCGACGGCGTCGTTATCATCGCCGTCAATGATGCCCTTGCGCAGAAGAATTCAGCCACCTTCACCATCGCGCGCAGCGGTGCCGAGCCGACGGACCGGCGCCCCCAACTGCACGTCAGTATTGCGGGCCTGGCCGCCGTTCTGCTGGGCGGTGCGACCTGGCGCAGTCTCGCCACCAGCGGGTTGGTTCGCGGGGACGATCCGGTGGCTCTTGACGTCGCCGATCGGCTGTTCACGGTGCACAACGCCCCACACGCAGGGTTCTTCTTCTGACCCCCGGCAACCCCCGGCAAGGATCGGAATTAATAATCACGCCGATTTCGAGGCAGTGGCACGCCTGGCTGGACCGTTAAGGTAGTTGGGCTAACTGCCAATAAGAACGCGTTGATACACAAAGTTGCCGCACATGCCTCAATCCCCGCGACCGGAGTCGGACCGGCCATGTTTCTGGCTGCGCATTCCCCTCCTCAATCTCGTCGGCGTGGCGGCCATTCTCGTAGCCGCCGTTCTGATCACGGTCAGGAATCTGCCGGACCACAACCCGAATCAACTCCTCAACGTCTCCTACGACCCCACGGTCGAAGTTTATGCGGCACTGGATAAAGCGTTCACCCAGCAATACCGCAAACAAACCGGCGTAACGCTGGACATCAAGGAGTCACACGGTGGCTCGGGCCGCCAAGCGCGCGCCGTGGTCGACGGCACCGAAAAGGCCGATGTGGTGTCTCTCGCGCTCATCAGCGACATCGACATCCTGAGCAAGCGCGGGCTGATCACCCCGGATTGGCAGAGGCGCCTTCCGAATAACTCGGTGCCATACACATCGACGGTGGTCTTCGTTGTCCACAAAGGCAATCCCAAGGGCATTCACGATTGGCCCGACCTCGTCAAAGGCGACGTCGGCGTCGTCACCCCCAACCCGCGTACATCAGGTAACGGCCAGCTGAGCGTGCTGGCGGCGTGGGGCTCGGTCACCACGCGGGGCGGTAGTCCGGCACAGGCGCTCGCCTACCTGCATACGCTGTACCGTCACGTCGCGGCGTTCGATGCCGGCGCGCGTGCCTCCGCCACCAGCTTCTCGGTTCAGCGCATCGGCGATGTCCATCTGGCCTGGGAAAACGAGGCGCTGCGCGAGGTCGAAGCCAGCAACAACGAGCTTGAGATCGTCTACCCGCAGGTCAGTATTCGCGCCGAGCCGGCCGTCACCTGGGTCGACGCCAACCTCACCGACAACAAGACCGCCTCCTACGCCAAGGCCTATCTCGAGTACCTGTTCACCGCCCCCGCCCAAGAGGTCTTCGCGCAGTACGGTTACCGGCCGATCGACTCCGGGATCCTCGCTAAAGACGTCGACCGGTTTCCGGGCATCAAGCTTTTTCCGATTTCCTCGATCGCCAAAGACTGGGACGATGCGCGACAGAAGTTCTTCGGAGACAACGGCATCATCGACAACCTCGCAGTGCCAGCGACAGTCGGCCCTCGCGTCTAAATACGGCCGGCCGTAGGGAGTGAAACCGTGGGCCCCGCAGTGAATTACGACTGGACCACAGGCCGGCGCGATCTGATCGCCGGCCTTACGGTTGCGGCCGTTTCACTCCCGCAGGGCATCGCATACGCCTTGATCGCGGGCGTCGATCCGAAATTCGGCGTCTACTCGGCGATCGTCGTGACGACCATCGCCTCAATTTTCGGGTCGTCGTCGCATCTGATCAACGGGCCGACAAGCGCCATCTCACTGCTGGTTTTCAGTTCCCTCGCCTTCATCGACCCCGACAACCGCACGGCCGTCTTCGAGGGACTGTTCCTGATCGCGGTGCTGGCGGGCACATTCCAGATCCTCATCGCGGTCTTCAGGCTCGGCGATCTGACGCGCTACATCTCTGAATCGGTCATTGTCGGCTTCATGGCCGCTGCGGCCTTCTTGCTTGCCCTCGGCCAGATCGGCAACGCGCTAGGGGTGAAATCCAGAGGCAACGGCACTATGCAGGTCCTGCACCGGTTGTGGCTGACCGTGTTTCGCGGCGACGCCATCAACCTGCGAGCGGTGTTCCTGAGCGTCACGACCCTCGCGCTCGCCGTTGCGCTGCGCCGGCTGGTCAAGCGCTACGGCTGGCCGCAGATCGATCTGCTGACCGTTCTCGTGGTCGCGGCGCTGATCGCGTACATCGCCGGGTGGTCGGTCGCCGGCACCGAGGGGAAGACGGCGGTGCCGCTATCTTTGAGAATTCCTCAGAGCCTGCCCGCCCCGCACATTCCGCACGTCGACTTCTCCACTCTCGGTGAACTTTCGCGGGGCGCGTTGGCGGTCGCGTTCGTCGGTCTGATCGAGGCCCTCTCCATTGCCAAAGCCATCGCGCATCAGAGCCGGCAAAAAGTCGATTACAACCGGCAAATCCTGGCCGAGGGGCTGGCCAACCTGACTGGTGGGTTTTTTCAGAGCCTGCCTGGGTCGGGTTCGCTGACACGCTCGGCCATCAACTTTCAGGCCGGCGCCGTCACGCGGTTGTCCGGAATCGTCGCGGCCGCCGCCGTGTCGGTCGCTCTGCTGCTCTTCGCTCCTTTGCTGCATTACATACCGCAAGCCGCGCTGGCCGGATTGCTGCTCATCACGGCGGCGCGACTTGTCGACTACCGGCGATTGATCGACACCGTGAGGGCGTCGCGCTACGACGCCGGTCTGGTGGTTATCACCGCACTGACCGGAGTGCTGATCGACCTTGACAAGGCGGTCCTGCTCGGGATCGGTTTGTCGATAGTGCTATTCGTCCCCCGCGCGGCCAAACTCAAGGCCTCTGAACTGGTCGTCACACCCGAGCGAGTGGTCCGCGAACGGATGCCCGGCGATCTCGTCGACCCGTCGACGGTGATCTACGACCTCGAAGGTGAGCTGTTCTTCGGGGCCGCACCTGATTTGGACCGCTATCTCGACACGCTAGAGGAGCGGGTAAGAACAAATGCTGCGAAATTCGTGGTGCTGCGGCTTAAACGGGTGCGGGATCCGGATGCGGTGTGTGTCGAGCGATTGCTGCGGTTTGTGCGAGAGCAACAGGAACACGGATTGACGGTCCTGCTCGCGGGCGTGCGACCTGACACGCTCACCATGCTGCGCAACATGGGGCTGCAGCGCTGGCTGCCGGCCGAGCAGGTGTTCCCCGAAGAGGACACCGAGTACTCGGCGACTCTCAAAGCAGTGCGTTATGCCCGCACGAAACTGGCGGTCGACAGTGCACACCCTATTTCGACGAATGGGATCGACCACCATCGGAATCCGGTGCTCTACTACCTTGTCTGACCGCTTGACCACGGCGACGTTTGCCCCCGCCGGCAATCCGTGTTCTGGCAGCGGCCGCACCGGCCTCGAGTTCACCGCGACATCATGACCGCCGACCCGCAGGGACAGGCCTGGGTCGACAAGGGCGCATTGACCGAAGCCGTGGCGAAACTGTCCGCGGCAGTCGACCGGGCCGACCAGGATGCGATCATCGACTGCTACACCGCGGACTCCTATGACGACCACGGCGTCTTCAAGGGATCTGGCGCGGAGTGGATGACGATTAAGGCCTTTTACCGGGGCCTGATGGCTAGGATTGCCTTTCGTGCTGATCAGTTTGATTGCCAACCTGTCCAACAAAGCGCCTCTCGACAGCTGTATCCGTGAGCTGACTCAAGCCCGCGACGACGGTTTCGAGCGGGTCTGGATGACACAGATGCCGTACGACTGCGATCTGATCACCGTGCTGGCCGCGGCAATGCACGAGGTGAGCGACATCAAGGTCGGGAGCGGCGTCGTGCCGATCCAGAACCAGCACCCCATGCTGATGGCGCAGCGGGCGTTGACGCTCAACCAGATCGCCGACGGACGATTCACCCTCGGTGTCGGGGTCACCCACCGCGCCGTGACTGAGGGAATGTGGGGAATCTCCTGGGACCGGTCGGTGCGACGCCTCAGCGAATACCTCGATGGGCTGCTTCCGCTGCTGGCCGGGGAACAGGCCAATGCGACCGGCGAGATGTTGACAACCAGGGGCGCGCTCCAGATTTCTGACGCGCCCACACCCGACGTGTATGTCGCGGCACTGGGCCCGCAGATGCTTCGGCTGGCCGGACGGCGCACCGCTGGAACCATCACCTGGATGACCGGACCGAAGACGCTCAAGGAGCACATCGGGCCCACCATGCGCGCCGCGGCGGCCGAGGCCGGGCGCCCCGACGGGGCTGTCAGCGTCGCCGCAGCCCTGCCCATCGCCGTCACCGACGACGTGGCCGCGGCGCGTGCAGTGGCGGCCGAGCAGTTCGCGATGTACGGCCACCTACCCTCCTATCGCGCGATGTTGGACCGCGAAGGCTACGCGGGACCGGAAGACGCCGCGCTCATCGGTGACGAGGCCACCGTGCGACACCGGCTCGACGAGGTGCGCGCGGCAGATGTCGACGAGTTCGTCGCGATTGCCTTCGACCCGTCACCCGAGGGTCGGGACAGAACGCGGGCGTTCCTGCGCAGCGGTGCGTCCAGCTGACGGAACCCTAAGCGGAAACTAGAGATTCAGCCTTCTTGGCCGGCGCCGGCCATGGTGAGGGGACCGGCCGCTGCCGGACAATCTGTGGCCACCAGAACCACTTGCCCAATAGCGCGGCAATCGACGGCGTCATCAGTGACCGGACGACAAGCGTGTCGAACAGCAGGCCGAGGCCGATCGTGGTGCCGACCTGGCCGATGACCGTCAGCTGGCTGACCGCCATCGTCATCATCGTGAAGGCGAACACCAGCCCAGCCGAGGTGACGACCGACCCGGTGCCGCCCATCGATCGGATGATCCCGGTGTTCAAGCCGGCGTGGATCTCCTCCTTGAACCGCGACACCAACAGCAAGTTGTAGTCGGCGCCGACCGCAAGCAGGATGATGACCGACATCGCCAGCACCATCCAGTGCAGTTCGATGCCGATGAGGTGCTGCCAGATGAGCACCGACAGCCCGAACGATGCGCCCAGCGATAGCACAACGGTGCCCACGATCACCGCCGAGGCCACCACACTTCGCGTGATGATCAGCATGATGATGAAAATTAGGCACAGCGAGGCGATTCCGGCGATCAGCAAGTCATCGTCGCTGCCGTCGTGCATGTCCTTGAAGGTGGCGGCGGTGCCGCCGAGATAGATCTTCGATCCCTCCAGCGGCGTGCCCTTCAGCGCTTCCGCCGCTGCCTTCTTGATCGCATCGATATGTGAAATCCCTTCCGCCGTCATCGGATCGCCTTGGTGGCTGATGATGAACCGCACAGCGTGGCCGTTGGGGGAAAGGAAATTCTTCATACCGCGCTTGAACTCGGCGTTGTTGAACGTCTCCGGAGGCAGGTAGAACGAGTCGTCGTTCTTGGATGCGTCGAATGCCTTACCCATCGCGCTGGTGTTTTTCTGCGCCTCCGTCTGCTGGTCCTGCAGACCTTTTTGGGTCGAGTACATCGTCAGCATCGTCGTCTTCATGCTCTTCATGTTCGCGATCATCTCGGGCATCAACGCCGTGAGCTGAGGCATGAGGGTGTCGAGGTGATCCATGATGGGTAGCAGGCTCTCGATGTCGTCGGTCATCGTGTCGATGCCGTCGAGCCCATCGAAGACGGACCGCAGAGACCAGCACACCGGGATGTCAAAGCAGTGTTTCTCCCAGTAGAAATAGCTGCGGATAGGTCGGAAGAAGTCCTCGAAATCCGCCATGTGGTCCCGCAATTCGGCGACATCGATGGTCATGTCGTGCATCTTTTTCACCATGGCATGCATATCGTCGGACATCTGCTGGGTCAGGCTCTGCATCTTCACCATGCTGTCGATCGTGGTCTGCATCTCGTCGGCCTGCTTGAGCATGTCGGTCATCTGATCTTGCTGGTACTTCTGGTTCATCTGTTGGGTGACGCCCTGCATGCTGATTTGAAAGGGGATCGAGGTGTGCTCAATGGGCGTACCTTGGGGCCGCGTGATCGCTTGCACGCGACCGATTCCGGGCACTCGAAAGATCGCCTTGGCGATTTTGTCGATGACCAGGAAATCCGCGGAATTGCGTAGATCGTGGTCACTTTCGATCATCAGCAGCTCGGGATTCATCCGCGCCTGGGAGAAATGCCGATCTGCTGCGGCGTAGCCGGCGTTCGCCGGCAGATCGGCGGGCAAGTATTTGCGATCGTTGTAGTTGGTCTGGTACCCGGGCAGGGCGAGCAGGCCGACCAGTGCGACCGCGATCGTCATGATCAGGACCGGGCCGGGCCAGCGCACGACGACCGCGCCGATCTTGCGCCAGCCGCGAATGCGTTGCGTCCGCTGCGGCTCGAGTATCTGCCGGAAGCGCGTCGCCACAGAGATGACCGCGGGGCCGAGCGTCAATGCCGCCGCGACGACGACCACCATGCCGATGGCCAACGGGATACCCAGCGTCTGGAAGTAGGGCAGGTTGGTGAAGTGCAGGCAGAACGTCGCGCCGGCGATGGTCATGCCCGACCCGAGTACGACGTGTGCGGTGCCGCCAAACATGCTGTAGTACGCATCTTCTCGGGACTCGCCTGCACCGCGGGCTTCTTGATAGCGGCCTATCAGGAAGATCGCATAGTCGGTGGCCGCCGCGATCGCCAACGTGACCAACAGGTTGGTCGCGAACGTCGAGAGCCCGATGATCTTGTAGTAGCCGAGAAAGGCGACCATTCCGCGGGCGGCAGTGAGCTCGAGCGTGACCATCGCCAGCGTGAGCAGCATCGTGATGATCGACCGGTAGACCAATAGCAGCATCGAAATGATGACTAAGAACGTGACGGTTGTGATCACTTGCAGGCTGCGGTCACCGGCGATGTGTTGATCCGCCGACAATGCGGCAGGTCCGGTCACGTAGGCCTTGACCCCGGTGGGTGCGGGCACGCTTTTGACGATCTGTTGGACGGCCTCGACCGATTCGTTGGCGAGCGCTTCACCCTGGTTACCGGCGAGGTATACCTGGACGTAGGCGGCTTTGGCGTCGTTGCTTTGGGCACCCGCCCCGGTCAGCGGATCGCTCCACAGGTCCTGAACGTGTTCGACGTGTTTGGTGTCGGCGTCGAGCTTTCTGACGATCTGGTCGTAGTACGTGTGCGCCTGGTTGCTGAGCGGGTTTTGGCCCTCCAGAACGATCATCACCGAGCTGTTCGACTTGTACTCGCCGAATACCTGGCCCACGTGCTTGGTCGCGATCACCGATTGCGCGTCGTCGGGGCTCATCGACACCGAGCGCATCTGTCCGACGATGTCGAGCTGCGGAACAACGGTGTTGAGCACCGCGATGATCGCGATCCAGCCCAGGATGATGGGTACGGCGAACGTGCGGATAAAGCGCGGAATCGCAGGCCGCGCTGCGTGTTTGGCTACGGGAATGGCATCGGTTCGGGCGTCGTCGAAGCGTGTGCTCATGCTGATTTCACCAAGCAGAAGGTCAGGGCGTGCACTCCGTTAGATATTTTCTCGGCCTTGACCTCGTTATCGATGGTGATACGGCAACCGAGGTAATCGCCGTCGCTTTGTGCCGAGATGTTCGGGAACACCGAAGGGGCAGTCGTACTGAGGACCAACGTCCACGGCAGCGGCGCTCCGTCTATCCGCTGCGGATCGGCGCTGAGATCTAGATAGTTGACGTTGGCGCGCGGTGCCGATCCGAAGATCTCGTATTTGACGACCTTGGGCTTGAACGGCTTGGAGTCGTCTACCCGTGCGCTGGTCACGCCGGCGGCGTTCTCGGCGCCGAAGAACGACTTGACCCGCGCCACGGTGAAGCCGCCGGCCACCATGACCGCGGTGATCAACAGCGGCAGCCACGCGTTGCGGACAACCTTCGATAACTGCACCTAGACGCTTTCTTTCCACGAGTTACGTTGCACCACAAAGAGCTTCGGTAATAGCAGAGACTCACGCGGTCGCCCGTGCATCGTCAGGTACCGCTGTGAAATCATACTACATAATGTGCAGATTTTGCAGAATGTGCAACATTAATGAACGGTGTTTCAGATCACTTCGTGAAAATGCTGTTGACCAGCGCAGCAGCGCGCTCGACGTAGGGCATCGGTGTGTCCTCCGCATCCTTGGGCCCGCCGCTCGTCCAACTCTCGATGCCAGAACGCACGGCCGTCAGTGCCAGCGCGGAGATCAACGCGGGGATCTCGTCGTCGGGCCGCATCGCTTGGCGGCGGGCGACGATGTCGGTCAAGTGGTTCTGAAACCGCTCCAAATCGGCCAGGAAAGCAGCCAACACCGCGGGGGTCGTTTTGGCGAGTTCCAGCATGCCTTCCGCCTGTTCGCGCGCCGGGGGCATGTCGCGGAGATGGTGTGCCGCCAGGGTGATCAGCTCTGCCAGGACCACCGAATAGGGGGCAGGTCCGGCCGCGACGAATTCGGCGACCAGCTCTGCCGGTATGTCAGATGGGCCGTAGGCGATCGCCGACTCTTTGTTCGAGAAGTAGTTGAAGAACGTGCGCGATGAAATCCCGGCCTCGACACAGATTTCTTCGATGGTCACCTTGTCGAAGCCGCGCTCGCGCGCCAGCCGCACCGCGGCATCGCGGATGTCCGCGCTGGTCTGACGGCGGCGCCGCTCGCGCAGACCCATCTGAGTCCCCACCCGCCCATCGTTGCACGTAATGCAAACATTGCAGCCAAATGGCGTCGAGCCTCGTGGCAGGGCGCGGCGGCGGCTCAAGCCACGCGAGTTGTCGGGCTGTCGATCACGGAGTATTCAGTGGCGTCGCCGGCGACTACCCGGCTGTGTTCACCGTGCACACTCACCGGGATATCGCCGGCCAGCGTAATCCGGTGCATCCGGCGCGGCTGCTTTCCGTAATCGGAGACGGCGTAGTGCTGGGTCGCACGGTTGTCCCACATCGCGACGTCGCCGGGCTCCCAATTCCATCGAATCGTGTTCTCTAGCCAGGTAATACGATCCTGGAAGATCCGGAACAAGGCCTGTGACTCGCTGCCGGTAACGCCCAGAATGCGCTTGACAAAGTTACCGAGGAGCAATGATCGTTCGCCGGTCTCGGGATGCACCCGCACCACCGGATGGTGAGTTTCGAAATGTGCCGAATGAAATTCGGCAGCGTATTTCAACACTGCGTCGGGGTTGGCCTGCAACGCCGCCAACTTGGCCGGATCGATTTGGGCGTAGTCGAACTCGTTGCTATGCATCGCCCACAGACTCTCGGCGAGCTGCTGCAGAGGCTGTGGCAACTGCTGATAGGCAGCCACGGTCGACGCCCAGGTGGTGGTGCCGCCGTAGGAAGGCAGTTCGACGGCGCGCAGGATGGAGGCTTTCGGAACCCGGTCAACGAAGGTGACGTCGGTGTGCCACTGGTTGGCGCCTTGACCGTCAAAAGACTCCAGCCGCATGACCCGGCTTCCTTCGAATTTCAGGGTGGGGTGCGGAGTCGTTGGGACACCCAGGCTCTCCGCGAAGGCGAAGTGTGACTCGTCGTCCAGGTGCTGCTGACCGCGGAAGAACAACACTTTGTGCTGTGCCAGTGTGCGATTGATCGCGGCCGCGGTTTCAGCATCGAGGCCACCGAGTCGCACGCCGTCGACCCGCGCACCGATGTTCTCGCTCACCTTCACCACACGAAGATCACTGCTCATGGCCGTCCCTTCCCGTCTTTCATCGTGTAGGCGGCTGTCTACACGATGGTCATCAGCTACTGTACACAGATGGCTACATCGGAGGCAACGGTTGCGGTCACCGCGAAACCAATGGGCAAAGAGGAGGTCGTCGCCGCCGTCCTGGAAGCGGCAGGCGAGCTATTCGCAGAGAGGGGACCGGCTGCCACTTCGATTCGTGAGGTCGCCGCACGGGCCGGGGTGAACCACGGCCTGCTGCATCGCCATTTCGGGAGCAAACGCCAACTGCTCGCAGCGACGCTGCAGCATCTCGCCGATTCCGCGGCGGCGCTGCGTGATTCCGGGGCGTCGGTGGAGCAACTGGAGGCCGCGCACGAACTTCAGGCGCGTGTCATGGTGCGTTCGACGCTCGACGGATATCCCATCGAAGAACTCCAGAAGCGCTTTCCGGGAATGGAACGGTTCCTGGACCAGGTGAGCTCCGGCCACACCGACGAACGCAAGGCACGGTTGTCGGCCGCGCATGCGATGGCACTGCAATTCGGGTGGGGGCTGATGGCCCCAACCTTGCGGGTCGCGTTCGGCCTCAACGACCTCAGTGATGCCGAGATCCGAGATGCGGTAGCAGAGCAAGTCACGAAAATCGTTGCACCGCAATGACTGACCACCGCGACAGCTCAAGCGGCGTCACCGAACGCCGGTATCCGTTTGCGCATCGGAGTGCGACGAAACGAAGTGCCCGAACAGCCCGGTGACGTGCAGGACCCGTTCCAGGATGGGCGGTCGGTGGTCGAGATGAAGACGGACGCCAGCCTGGGAGGCGCGGCGGCGGATGAGAGCCAGGCCGGATAGGGCCGACGAGTCGAGAAATGTCAGCCCGCTGAAATCGAGATGCAGATTCGCCAGGTCGATCTGTTGGGCCAGTAACCGTGTTGCAGTGTCGACCACGTCATCGATGGTCAGGTAGTCGAGGTCACCGACGACCTGCAAGCAGGCCGATCGTGCTGTGGTGGTCATGGTCACGGAAAGAGTCATGCAGCGGCACCAGTAACGCTCGTGGTAGCGGTACGGACGTCAGAGAGGCTCAAGCTGTGTACCTCCCCCGGGGGTGGCGGTCGACCGCGCTGAGGTGTGTGCGGCGCGGGGCGGTGATGGCTACGACGGCGATGTCGTCGTGGACCTCCTGACCGACCCATTGCGTGGCGAGCATCATGACGCGATCGACCACCGCCTCGGCCGGCATTCCGGCACACTCGGCCAGCGCGGCCTTCAACCGCTGCTCGCCGAACATGTACCCGCCCAGCGAGTCGCCCCGTGCCTCGATGACTCCATCGGTGTACAGCACGCAGGTCTCGCCGGGCGCGAGCGAGGTTTCAAACGACCGCACTGTGATGCTCGGCAAAGCGCCGACGAGTGTGCCGCGGGTGTCGGCCTGTTCCACCTGCCCGCCGTCGCGCACGATCAGCGGTGGCAAGTGGCCGGCGCAGGTCAACCGCAGGCCCACCCCGCCGTCTCGGTGGGCGACCGAGGCCAGCACCAAGGTGGCGAAACGGGCGTGCTCGGTGGACAGCATTGCGGCGTTGAGTAATTCGAGCACAGCCTCGTGGTCTCCGGCCAGTGGCGTCAACGCCTGCAGCGTGTTGCGGATCTTGCCGGTCAGCATCGCGGCCTCTAGTCCCTTGCCGCACACATCTCCCAGCACCACCAGCGTCTCCCCTTCTGGGGTTGCCGCGGCGTGTAAGTCGTAGAAGTCGCCGCCAACGACCTCGTAATTCTCCGAGGCCCGGTAACCGCCGGCGAACTCAATTCCGTGCACCGGGTGTAACTGCGGAGGCAACAGATCGCGCATCAGCGTGCGGGTGGTCGCGGCCTGCTCCGCGTACAGCCGGGCGGCGGACAACGCCGCGCCGGCCCGCGCCGCGAACAGTCGCGCAAGCACCTCTTCGCCTTCGCTGAAGACCGCCTCGTCGGTGCGCCGCAGCAGCACCAGCGCTCCTGCCGAAACACCGTGCCCTGGCAGCGGAGTGATCGTCGCCGATCCCACCGCCCCGGTAAAGCTATGCGGGATCAGCCAATCCGGCAGTGTCGCGGGGTCGATCCAGCGCAGGGGAACCGGCGGGAACCCGCGTAGCGCGTCACTCAAACCTGGGACCACTGTCGGATCGGCATTGACGCTGCGCTGCTCCACCGCGCCGGTTGAGTCACCGTAAAAGATCGGCAACCGCCGGCCACGGCTTGCCGGGGCAACGACCACTGCCGCATCCGCCAGGTGTCGGGCCGCCATGCGCGCGATGGCTTCCCGGCAGCGATCGATGTTCACTGACGCCATCAACACCGACGACGCCTCGAGCAGAAACACCGCGCGTTCCTCCTCGCGCGCCAGTGCGTGCTGCGCCTCCCGCAGCACCTGGCCGGAATCCTCGACCAGCGACCACGCCACCTCTCCGCCCGGAAGCCTCGCCGGGTGCGCGTCGAACTTGCGCCCGCCCACGCAGCCGGATACGAAAGGCAACCCCTCGCCGTCTGGAGCCGAAGATGGCTGCACAAGAAGATCGTGTGCTTGTGACAGCCATCCGGCCGTGTTCTCCACGCGACTGCCCGGTATCGCTGCGGGCAACAAAGACTGCGCTGACGCACTTGATGCCCGGACGATTCCGGCCTGATCGACGACCAGCGTGGGGCAGGGAACGTAGGTCCACAACGATTCAAGATCGGTCTCGACACCTACGGGAGACCGCTTCTGCATGGCAATTGACCTACGAATCGTCGTATCGACTTAACTAGCGTTAGCCCGCAGTTTAAGCACATCGGTCGTCGCGGTGAAAGGCTCGCTTGCGTCCAATTAGGCGGATGTGCAGAAACTGGTTGGCACGCGGGCGATCTCAGCGGTCGGCCGAGTATTTGCTTCCGTTGAAGCCAGCAACTCTCGTCGGCTGATCATCACCTGTTCTAACTTGAAGGTGCCCGCTCTGTTGTTGCTGGTCCGCGAGCGCTACGGTCGATAACACAGGCGACGGAGGTTGGTATGGCCGGGAAAATCCCGTTGGTTGACTATCTGGTGCTCGACGACGGCGATCCGCATCTGATCGCGCAAGAATGCGCCAATTGCGGCGCCCGCTTCTTCGACCGACGCAACGCGTGCGCGGCCTGCTTCGCGACCGGGTTCACCACCGTCCCGGTCCCGACCGAGGGGACGGTCCGGGCGTTCACGATCGTCACCTTCGCCGCACCGGGCGTCCCCACCCCGTTTGTGGCGTCCGTGGTCGACTGCGACGGCACCCAGGTGCGCGCCAACCTGATCAACGTCGAGCCCGATCCCGAGCACGTCCGCGACGGGATGAAGGTGCGCCTGGCAACCTACCCGATGGGGACCGACTCGGCGGGTACCGAAGCGATCGGCTTCGGCTTCGAGCCCGCCGAATGATCAACCAGCACAGAACCGCCTGAAGAAGGAGCTACGACGATGAGCGCCAGCGACGAGATTTGGATTCTCGGGATCCGGATGACGAAGTTCGGCAAGCACCCCGACAAGGACACCGTCGACCTGGCGGCCGAGGCTGCGACCGCCGCGCTTGCCGACGCCGGCGTGACCATGGCCGACGTCGGTGTTATTGCCGCCGGGAACCTGATGGCCGCGAATGCCGGAATCGGTCAACAGCTGCAAAAGCAGATCGGCCAGACCGGCATCCCGGTGTACAACGTGGCCAACGCGTGCGCCACCGGGGCCACCGCGCTGCGGACCGCCATCATGGCCGTCAAGGCCGGCGAGGTGAAGTACGGATTGGCGGTCGGCGTGGAGAAGCTTTCCGGCGCAGGGCTGCTCGGCGCGGGCGGCAAGAAGAAGGCCGAAGCCGACGTCTGGGAGCCCAAGGGCCGCTACGGCGCTGTCGCGCCGGTCGACGGACGGATCGGCACGGAGGCCATGCCCGGTGTGTTCGCCCAGATCGGCACGGAGTACGGCCACAAATACGGCGGCACGAGCTTTGAGCTGTTCGCCAAGATCAGCGAGAAGAACCACGCTCATTCGACGCTGAACCCGCTGGCCGCCTACCAGAAGAAGTTCACTCTCGAGCAAATCATGAACGACGTCATGATCGCCTACCCGAACACACGCCCGATGTGCTCGGCCAACTGCGACGGCGCCGCAGCGGCAATCGTCTGCAACGGCGAGACGCTGAAGTCGTTGTCGCTCGAGCAGCGGCGGCGTGCGGTGAAGGTGTCGGCGTCGGTACTGACCACCGACCCCTACGAGGAGGGTTGCCAGGTGTTGCCGAACGTCAACACACTGACCCGCAACGCCGCCGCGACCGCCTACCAGCAGGCCGGCGTCGGCCCGACTGATTTGGACTTGGTTGAGTTGCACGACTGCTTCGCCACCGCCGAGCTGGTGCACTACGACAATCTGATGCTGTGCGAAGAAGGCGGCGCCGCAGACTTTTTCAACTCGGGCGCGACCTGGCGCGACGGCTCCACACCGGTGAACGTGTCGGGCGGGCTGCAGTCCAAGGGCCACCCCATCGCCGCCACCGGCATCGCCAACATCTGGGAAATCTGCCATCACCTTCGCGGCGAAGCCGGCGATCGTCAGATTGAGAACGCCAAAATCGGGCTGGCCCACGTGATCGGTCTGGGCTCCGCCTGCGGCGTGCACATCCTGGAAAAATCAGCGGCCTAGACAGGCGGCGGCTGCAGAGGGCTCCAGGAAGGACGGCAGTGAACCAAGAGCAACGCAACGTGATGGCATCAGGGCGTGGCTTCATCGCGGCCCTGGATCAAAGCGGGGGAAGCACCCCAAAAGCTCTGAAGCTATACGGGATTGCTGAGGACGCCTACCACGGCGACGAAGAGATGTTTGACCTCATCCATCAGATGCGTGAGCGCCTGATGTCGAGTCCGAGCTTCTCCGGGGACAAGATCCTGGCAACCATTCTTTTCGAGCAGACCATGGACCGCGCCATCAACGGCGAGCACACCGCGGCGTTCCTGTGGAAGCAAAAGCACATCGTGCCGTTCGTGAAGGTCGACCAGGGACTCAGCGACGCTGAAAACGGTGTGCAGCTGATGAAGCCGATGACGAAGCTCGATTCGTTACTCGAGCGGGCCGTCGATAAGGGCATTTTCGGTACCAAAATGCGCTCGTTCATCCAGGAAGCGAACGACGACGGGATCAAAGCCATCGTCGACCAGCAGTTCGATTACGCGCACACGATCGCCGAACGCGGGCTCATGCCGATCATCGAGCCCGAGGTAAGCATCAAATGCCCCGACAAGCCCCGAGCGGACAGGCTGCTCGTGGCAGAGCTGAAGAGCAAGCTCGACGGGCTGGCCGGCGATGGGCAAGTCATGGTCAAGCTGACCCTGCCCGACGAGGACAACCTCTATGCGCCGCTGATTGAGCATCCCCGCGTTCTGCGTGTGGTCGCATTATCCGGTGGCTACAGCCTCGCGGAGAGTTGCACGATCCTGGCCCGCAATCACCGTCTGATCGCCAGCTTCTCGCGGGCGTTGACCGAGGGCTTGACTATCGACCAGAGCGATGCGGACTTCGACGAGAAGCTTCAATCGAATATCGATCAGATCTACGCCGCCTCGGTGACATAACCGGTAGCCGCCTCAATGAGCGAGCAGTCAGCGGATCCCGTTGACGACGGTCAAGCGTGGGCACACCGCCAGCGAGGCGCCTTCCCTGAGTGGGTGACCCGCTACGGCGGCGGCGACCCGACCCGATGGGACTTCGGGCTCGACTCGCTGAATGTGTTGACGTACATCATCTTTGATCATTTCCCGACCGAGGATGCGATCGATCACCCGGACAACGCCGCGTTCAGCGGACCCGCCGTCTGGTACCTCGGCGAGATCGTGCGCCGCAGCGATCCGAAAAAGCTGCGCTGGTCACGTGGTGTAGGACCTCGTTAGTCCGCGGCGGGCGCGCGGAAGCAGCCTTCGAAATGCCCGTCCTCGATCCCGACGGTCTGCATAAACGAGTGGGCAACGACGGGGCCGACCAGCCGGAACCCCACCTTGCGTAGTGCTGCGGCGAGCTGGTGGGACTCGGGGCTTGTCATCCGACCATCGGCCCAGCTGCGCAGACGATAGTGCTCCCGCGGTTGATGCTGCCACACCAGTTGCGACAACGAGTATTTCGACAAAAGTCCAGCGTTGTGCAGTGTGGCCGCTATCTTTCGCCGATTGCGAACGATCGAGGTATCGGCCATCAGTCGTTCGACGTCGTCGTGGGTCATCGCGGCTACGGCCGCGGGGTCGAATCCGTAAAACGCAGCGCGAAAGTTGTCTCGCTTGTCGAAGACAGTCGCCCAGGACAGGCCGTTCTCGAAGTACGTCAGAACGAGCGCTTCGAACAGCATCGCTTCGTCGCGTGTCGGCGTTCCCCATTCGTGATCGTGATAGGCGGTCAGATCGCGGCCCGTCTCGGTCGCCCAGCGGCAGCGGGTGACGCCGTCGGCGGCGGTTATCACGGTGGCCAGCTCTGGCGGCACGCCGACACCGGCCATCGCCTTCATCGCTACAGTGTTTCGCTACCGCGCCTGTGGATTCTCAAGGACTAGCGCGATGCCCTGCCCCGAGCCGATGCACACACCCGTTACCCCGTATCGCGCGTTGCGTTCCCGCAGTTCGGTGGCCAGGGTCAGCGCATACCGGGTGCCCGAGGCACCGAATGGGTGCCCGGTGGCGACCGCTCCCCCGTTGGGGTTGAGTTTGTCGTCGGGGACAGTGAAACCGTCCAATTGATTGGGTAGTTCACGCAGCACACCGAGCGCTTGGGCGCTGAATGCTTCGTGCACTTCCCAAACGTCGATCTGGTCAGGGGTGAGTCGGGCACGTTTGAGCGCCAAAGGAATCGCCCACGCCGGCGCC
>Ga0210398_10001899_pt1 | contig 20858 bp, 17 predicted proteins | sample IncBWC4OmetaG_FD_161047 | JGI IMG/M metagenome (GOLD analysis project Ga0210398, IMG submission 161047) | Forest soil microbial communities from Barre Woods Harvard Forest LTER site, Petersham, Massachusetts, United States - Inc-BW-C-4-O | ecosystem: Environmental > Terrestrial > Soil >...
CCGACCCCACCCGCCCCACCGACTCCGCCGGGCCTGCCGATTCCACCCGCCCCGCCGACTCCCCCCGGACGGTTTGCAGCCGGAGGTCTTGCTGGATAGTTGCCGTTGCCGCGTGGTGGGACCGGCGAATTGGACACGTAAACATTGTTGTTGTAGTGAACCGAACCGCCGCCGCCATCTGACCAACCGCAGTCCCAGTCATCGTCATCCTCGTTGAACAGCGCACCGAGAGCCATCCCGGTTCCAAACGCCAGCAACCCAGTCGCCAACATTTCAGTCCCAGTATACCCCGCGGGTGCCTGCACCGGAGCTCCGTAGGCTGTTGCGGGGTCATATTGGGGCGCATACACAACGTCTTGTTGGGCGGGCTGAATGATCACTGTTTGCTGCTGCGCAGCGGGCTGTGCCTCGCCTCCCGATGATACAGGTGCGGCTGCGGGTTGAACTTCCACTTTTTGTTGTGCGGTGCTCTTAAGGGTCCCAGCCTCCACAGCTCGACTGCGCAATGCCTGGATCGCCGCCATAACGTCGTCAGGCTGGTTGTAGTATGCTTCGCCGAGCGCCGAAGTCCATGCCAAGCTCTCGCTCATCGTTTGTAGAACCGGAGAGAACTGTGCCAACGACTTGATGCTGGGGTCCCAAGGTTGTGCATTCACCTGGGCGGCCAGTTGTTCGTGCGGAAGGCTCGAGTTTTGCTGCAGCCACCCATGGGCTTCCACGACTTGATCTGGATAGGTCGAAGCCACCAGGATTCGGGCGACCAATAAGTCAGGATACAGGGCGATCGGCGAGACCAGCTCCTCCAGTTCTTGCTGGGTAGCAGCCCCTGGAGCCGGTCCAGGTTGAGCCGAAGCAGCGGCAGGTTGGTCTGCGCCGAACGAGTAACCAGTCAGCATCGGCGTCGTGGACGCTATCACCGCGACTGCCAGTATAAGCGGTAAAGTAAAGCCTTCGCGCTTTTTAAGTAGTCTCATTCTCAAAACCTGTCGGTGCTGAGTCACTGAAGATCCGATCGTCATCGCGTGTTTCATGGATCAATTGACCTTTGTCTAGCCAGTCGCGCCGTTTCTCAGTTATCGATGCCTGCAAATATTTGCCCAATTTCGCGGCGGGCTTCTATCGGACTAAGGTCTGATTTTCGGGAAGCATGTCGGTAAGGCACAATTCCGTTGAATCGTGCTTACGATTGCGACTTTTGGAGGGCCAGATGACAATGAAACGATTGGCAATTGCTATCTTGGTTCAAATCCTGGCCGTCGTGCCATTTGGTAGCAGAGCGTTTGCGCTGGGGCCGTTGAGTGCTCCGAGTGCGTCTGAAATCGATGGAAAAGTAACGGCCGCCCTGAACGAACTGTATTCACAAAACGAGGCGGCAAAAGCGCTCGGTGCGAAAGCAAAGGCAATACTCGTCTTTCCCGACATACGAAAAGGGGCCTTTATTGTGGGCGCCCAGTATGGTTACGGTGCTCTTCGTAAAGGTTCACAGACAGCGGCCTACTACCGCACCAGCGCCGCATCGTATGGTTTTCAGGGCGGCGTCAAGAAGTTTGCATACGCACTGTTCTTCATGACGGATTCTGCAGTGGACTACCTCGATAAGAGTGGAGGCTGGGCCATAGGTACCGGACCCAGTCTAGTCGTGGTTGACGAAGGGATGGCGCGATCGCTCACTACCACTAGCCTGCGTTCGGACGTCTATGCTTTCGTCTTCGGCCAGTCGGGCCTGATGGGTGGAATCGGAATCGAAGGCTCAAAGATCACGAGGATCACACCATGAGCCTGAACACCACTCAACGACTAGAGCCCAGGAAGCCTTCGACCTCAGGCTTACTTCGCAGGTTCCTTGTCCAACGAAATCGCGGTTGCGCGCGAGGCAGTAATGACCAGATCGTCACCGGCTTTCAGGTGGGACAGCACTTTCGGATTATTCGCCTTCGCGGTTTCGACCGATCCATCCGCCCCTTTTATCGTCACCGTTCCGTTTGCTTTGTCTACTTGTACAACTGAAACAACAGCTTTCAGATGCTCCTCGGCCACAGCGCCAGGGGCTCCGCCCGCTTTTGCGGTCACTACGCCACCGGTCACAGATAGGCTCGGCAGAGACTCGCCAGTTTTCTTTTTCCGGACACTAACTGTTTCATAATAACGCACGACCAACCTCGCGCCTACACTAGCTGCATCGAGGTTGTACGGGTTCTCTACTTTCAGAGTGTATTTTTGACCACTTGGGACTTGAATAGTGACCAACTTCTCAGCTTTGTCGACGGCGGTTACCGTTCCATGAATCGTCAAGACAGTAGCCGCACGTAAACTTTCGGCGTCACCACCTGAAGCGGGTGCGGGTGCAGTTGTCTCCTCCAGTGCCAATGGCATCGCTGGGTTCAGGGCAAATCCGAGTATCAGCAAACTCAAGACCCACAGAATTCTACGCTCTGTCACGTTTTTCTCCTTTGGAATGGCTGCCTTATTTCAACGCTTCCGGCACAATGTTGTACCGACGATTCTTAGGCTCTGTGTAGCCGTGCGGCTTTTGTCTCTTAGGAAGCTCTACTGGCGCCTGCTTGACATTCTCGTAAGGGATCAGACTGAGGAGGTGCGATATGCAGTTGATGCGCGCGCGCCTCTTGTCATCGGCGTTGACTATGTACCACGGCGCGAATGGAGTATCCGTGGCAAGTAACATGGCGTCCCTTGCTCGTGAGTAATCGTACCATCGACGGTGAGATTCCAGGTCCATAGGACTGAGCTTCCATACTTTCCGACCGTCGTTGATACGACCAAGAAACCGTTTGGTCTGTTCCTTTTGACTCACCTCGAACCAATACTTTATTAGGATGATATCATTCTCTATCATCGAGCGTTCCCAAGTTGGACACATTTCAAGAAAGCGAGTCGCATCACCTTCGCTGCAAAACCCCATCACTCTCTCCACGCCCGCGCGGTTGTACCAACTGCGATCGAAGATGACTACCTCTCCTCCGGCCGGCAGGTGCGGAATGTATCGCTGAACGTACATCTGAGACTTTTCGCGCTCGGTAGGTGCCGGAAGCGCAACGAGTCGAAAGACTCTAGGGCTGACTCTTTCGGTAATTCGCTTGATGACGCCACCCTTGCCGGCGGCATCGCGACCTTCAAAAACCACCACGACCTTGAGTTTTTTGTGCTGGACCCAGAGCTGTAGTTTCACGAGCTCGGCCTCGAGTTTCGCAAGATGCTTCTCGAAGTCCTTACGTTTTAGCTTCTTGGGTAGGTTCGTGAGAGCAGCTGCGCGGAGTTGTTTCGGGCGTTTATGTTTGAGGTTGTTTTCCAATTGCTAACTCCTATCAAAAACCACTCTTGGCTAAAGAAGCGCGATCAGGCGCATTTGAACTCTTGAGCCCCGAGTGCGCGGAGCGCCGCGGAGCCGCTCTCTCGCCCCCGTCTCCTTGAGCGTCTTATCCAGATTAGAGACTCGCTCGAATGACATCAGACAGAATGTTCATGTCTTCTAAGTGCCAAACGTAGCAGGCGAATCGCTATCGGACTTTGGTCCGATGGACGCTAGACGGATGCTGGAAATACTCTCGCGATGAGTTTTCATCAATACAGTGATAGAAATGAACGCGGTCGCAACACGCGATGTATGGCTGATTCGACACGGTGAGACCGAATGGACCGTGTCTCGCAGGCATACAGGTCTGACAGATCTTCCACTGACGAGAGAAGGCGAGGACCAGGCGCGCTCGCTTCGGAACTGCCTCCAACGCGCCAGCTTTGAGAGGGTGTTCTGCAGTCCGCTCCAACGAGCCACGCGCACTTGCGAGCTTTCCGGATACGGATCGGTAGCTGAAGTCGATCGCGATCTCGTGGAGTGGAACTACGGCGACTATGAAGGAGAGAAACGCCCGCAGATTCTGGCCGAACGCCCTACGTGGATTATTTTTCGAGACGGCTGTCCCAATGGTGAATCACCAGAGGATATCGCCGCCCGAGCCGATCGGTTTCTTTCCCGCATTCGAACGATACACGGAGACGTCGGTGTTTTCTCAAGCGGTCATTTTCTAAGGGTGTTGATAACTCGTTGGCTTGGTCTGGATCCTTCTGCCGGTCGATATTTCAAACTCGGGACAGCAACTCTTACCGTCCTCGGATACGACCACAACAGCATCGACGAACCTGTAATTCGGCTGCTGAACGAAAGGCCGGGCCCGATGCTCTAGCAAGAGCTTTGACCTACGGAGCCGAGACTAGCAGGCCGAAGACACGACGTTCCGGCTATGCCCCTTGGTATCACCGGGCCCTTTCGCTTCCGGGTTCAGTTGTTTGTTCATAGATCCTCGACGACTTGGCCCTGGTCATCCGTGTGGCGTGGGCCAGCTCTGACTCTCAGGATTGATCGCTAGGTCAACAATCAACGAGCCAAAGTTTCTTGCTAAGCACCATCCGACCAAAGTCCGATAGCCAGAAATTCGATACGGACACTACGATTACACTCGGATAGTAAAAGGCCAATCGATCGATCTTTAGCTTCTCTGCGAATGAGGTGAACATGTCATCGAAGCATGATGATGCCTTAATTGAACAAATGGATGCGTACTGGCGAGCATCAAACTACCTGTCAGTGGGACAGATCTATTTGCTGAATAATCCACTTTTGAAAGAACCCCTTAAACGGGAACACATCAAACCGCGTCTTTTAGGCCACTGGGGAACTACACCCGGTCTTAACTTCATCTACGTTCACTTGAACCGCGTCATTAGGAATGAAGACCTCGACATGATGTACATCATAGGTCCCGGCCACGGCGGCCCCGCGCTTGTTGCGCAGGCTTATATGGAAGGAACCTACAGCGAAGTGTATCCAGACATTTCGCAAGATCTGGAAGGAATGCGAAAACTCTTCAAACAATTCAGCTTTCCTGGAGGCATTCCCAGCCACGTCGCGCCTGAGACTCCGGGATCCATTCATGAGGGCGGCGAGTTGGGATACGCCCTGTCGCATGCCTACGGAGCAGCCTTCGACAACCCCGACCTGGTCGTAGCGTGTGTAGTGGGGGACGGAGAGGCTGAAACGGGACCGTTAGCAACCGGATGGCACGGGAACAAGTTTCTTAACCCGGAGCGCGATGGCTGCGTCCTGCCGATTCTTCATCTCAATGGCTATAAGATCGCCAATCCGTGCTTCCTCGCGAGAATTCCAACAGAGGAACTGAAAAAACTCTTCGAAGGATACGGATATAAGCCGTATTTCGTGGAAGGCCACGACCCGACGAAGATGCATCACGCGATGGCGGCAACGCTCGACTCAGCTGTTGGTGAGATAAAGCAGATTTGGAAGGATGCCCGCGAGAAAGGATTCAGTCGACGACCCGCCTGGCCGATGATCATTTTTCGCTCGCCTAAAGGTTGGACGTGCCCCCCGGAGATCGACGGCAAAAAATGTGAGAACTACTGGCGAAGCCATCAGGTGCCGATGGGCGACATGGACCAGCCTGAGCACATCACGATTCTCGAGCAATGGATGAAGAGTTACCGGCCGGAAGAGCTCTTCGATAAGAACGGAGCTCTCAGGAAAGAACTGGCCGGACTCGCGCCGAAAGGCCATCGCAGGATGAGCGACAACCCCCACGCGAACGGCGGAATATTACTCAAAGACTTGAAGATGCCCGACTTCCGTGAATATGCAGTCAAAGTCTCCAATCCCGGCTCGACAATGGTAGAAGCCACACGGGTTCAGGGGAAATTTCTCCGCGATGTAATGAAGTTAAACCTGGAAAGTGCCAACTTCAGAATATTCAGCCCCGACGAAAATAATTCCAATCGTTGGCAGGACGTTCTCGAAGTCACCAAGCGTTGCTACGTAGCCGATATCCTTCCCGAAGATGACAACCTCTCGCCGGCCGGCCGCGTGATGGAAGTGCTGAGTGAGCATCAATGTCAGGGATGGCTCGAAGGCTATCTGCTCAGTGGCAGACACGGGTTTTTCAGTTGTTACGAAGCATTTATTCATATCATCGACTCGATGTTCAATCAGCACGCAAAGTGGCTGAAGGTGTGCAATAGCATAGGCTGGCGTCGTCCGGTCGCATCGCTCAACTACCTACTTAGCTCACATGTCTGGCGTCAGGATCACAATGGATTTTCGCATCAAGACCCAGGTTTCATCGATCATGTCGTAAACAAGAAGGCGGAGGTGGTGCGAGTCTACCTGCCGCCCGACGCAAATTGCCTTCTCTCGGTCACCGATCACTGCTTGCGAAGCCGCAACTACGTCAACGTAGTTGTTGCAGGCAAGCAACCTGCGCCGCAATGGCTTTCGATGGACGAGGCAATAAGACATTGCACAGCCGGAATCGGCATCTGGGAGTGGGCGTCCAGCGACCGAGGGTCTGAGCCCGATGTTGTGATGGCATGCTGCGGAGACACTCCGACTCTTGAGACCCTTGCTGCGGTGGATCTGCTTCGTACCTATGTACCCAAGCTTAAGGTTCGCGTCATCAACGTCGTCGATCTCATGACACTTCAGTCTCCGAAAGAGCACCCGCACGGCTTGCCAGACTCTGATTTTGACGCGCTTTTCACCGTGGACAAGCCGATCATCTTCGCCTTTCATGGATACCCCTGGCTGATTCACCGACTGACCTACCGTCGAAAATCCCATCCCAATTTACATGTGCGCGGGTACATCGAAGAAGGCACCACCACTACTCCCTTCGACATGGTAGTACTCAACCGGATGGATCGTTTTTCGTTAGTAAACGATGTGATCGATAGAGTTCCACAGCTCGCCGAACGGGCCGCGTACGCTAAGCAGGCAATCCGCGACAAGCTGTACGATCACAAAACTTACATAGCCCGTTACGGCGACGACATGCCGGACATTCGCGATTGGCGATGGGGTGGAAAGATCGCGTCCGGCGAGGCCGAAACATCTGCAGATAACGTGTGAAGGAACGGTGACCTATGAACGCCAGATAAGGCAACGGCTGGAAGGCCTGTCTCTGACGAGGTCGACAGAAACTCAATCGAGCGGTACCAACGTGGTCCGCTGCAGGTGGGCCAAACTGACAGCTATGATCGTCATGTTGTATTCGATCACGCCGTATCTCTGGAACAGGCAAGTCACCGTGAGCGCTTTGAAGCGGTAGCGAGGTCGCTGCGCGACCTGCTTACGCAGCGCGGGCTTCTTACCGAGCACACATACGAAAGTGCTAACGCGAAGCGCGTCTACTATTTGTCGATGGAGTTCCTCATCGGCCGCACGCTAATTCACAACATCATCAATATGGGAGTCGAGCAACTGGTTCGCGCAGACCTTCGTTCCGATCCGCGACAGGATTGGACGGAGGTTATCGACTCGGAACCTGACGCCGGTTTAGGTAACGGCGGGTTGGGACGGTTGGCGGCTTGTTTCATGGATTCGCTCGCGACGCTGGCCATTCCGGCGATAGGGTATGGTCTGCGGTACGACTACGGGATTTTTCGGCAAGAAATAAAAAATCGCAGTCAGGTCGAATATCCAGACCGCTGGCTCAACTACCCAGACCCTTGGGAGGTAGCGCGACTCAAGGAAGTTATTGAGGTTCCTCTCGCCTGCTCTTTTAAGCTCCAGAACGGAACACTTCACGTCGTGCCGGACATGCATTCAAACTTATTAGGCATTCCCTATGATCGTCCGGTAGTTGGCTACGGCGGCGGAAACATCAACACGCTCCGGCTTTGGTCGGCGACTTCGCCGGATTTCTTTGATTTCGGCGAGTTCAGTTCCGGCGATTTCGTTGGTGCCATCGTAGATCGGATGGCGGCTGAGACCGTCACGCGCGTATTGTACCCCGACGATTCGACAGTCGCGGGTCAGGCACTGCGCTTCGTCCAGGAGTATTTCCTGGTTTGTTGCTCGCTGGCCGACATCGTTGCGCGTTTTCGGCGCGCCGAAAATGAATGGGCTGCCTCGCCCGAAAAGGTCGCTATTCAGATGAATGACACGCATCCAGCTATGGCCGTAGCCGAGCTGATGCGCATTTTGCTCGACGAAGCACGGCTGACATGGGACGAGGCGTGGGACATCACGGTTCGAACGTTAGCGTATACGAACCACACGTTGCTTCCCGAGGCTCTTGAGAAGTGGCCAGTCAGATTGTTCGAGCTGGTTTGTCCCCGCTTGCTTGAAATCATCTACGAGATCAATCGGCGATTTCTCGAGCATGTCCGCCATCACCATCCCGGAGACGACGCAAAGATACAACGGACGAGCCTGATTGAAGAGCGGCCCTTAAGACAGGTTAGGATGGCAAATCTTGCCGTCGTTGGAACCCATAGTACCAACGGCGTGTCGGCGATTCATTCCGACCTCGTCAGAAAACAGCTGATGCCTGATTTCGCCGAAATGTTTCCTGAACGCTTCAACATCAAGACTAACGGCGTCACTCCGCGTCGGTGGTTACTGCTCGCAAATCCGGCGCTCGCCAGCTTGATCACTGAATCGATTGGCACTGGTTGGGTTTCGGATCTCACGCAGTTGCGAAAGGTTGTTCGCCTCGCTGAGGACTCGGCATTCCAGGCCCGATTTCGCCAGGCAAAGCTGACCGCTAAGACGCGCTTCGCAGACTGGCTGAAGTCGGCAACCGGGCAGATCATCGATCCTGCCACAATCTTCGATTGTCAGGTCAAACGCATCCATGAGTATAAGCGGCAACTGCTGAACGTTTTGCACATCATAATTCTATACGATCGCCTGCGCAAAGATCCGAATCTGGAGTTACCACCTCGCACCTTCCTGTTCGCCGGCAAAGCGGCTCCTGCATACACGCTCGCCAAGTTGATCATCAGGCTCATAAACGAAGTGGGCGCAAAGATCGAAGCAGTCCCCGCTATGCGCCAGCGGCTGAAGATCGTGTTCGTACCAAACTATGGTGTGACTCTGGCCGAGCGACTGATTCCCGCTAGCGACGTATCGGAACAGATCTCGACAGCCGGTTATGAGGCTAGCGGGACCGGGAACATGAAGTTCATGATCAATGGTGCGCTGACTTCGGCACTCGCGACGGAGCGACGATCGAGATGGCTCAAGAAGCTGGAGAGGAAAACTTCTTTCTGTTCGGCTTGACCGCTGACCAGGTAGCAAGCAGCCGCGGGAGGTACGATCCCAACTGGCATTACAACAACGAACCAGAGACGCGCACAGCGCTGGATCTGATCTTCACGAATCATTTCAGCCATCACGAGCCCGGAGTATTCGAACCGATCCGCGAAGCGCTACTGGCGCGTGGTGACTATTTCATGCACTTGGCTGACCTGAGCGCCTATGCTCAGGCACAAGTTGCGGTGGGGTCGCTCTACCAGGACACGGAGGCGTGGACGCGCAAAGCGATAATCAATGTTGGATGCTCCCGTAAGTTCTCCAGCGATCGCACAATTGCCGAGTACGCAACAAACATTTGGAAGGCCAATGCAGTACCGGTGAAGTGACGCGCACACTCCGCCATGGGCCGCTGATAAGCAAAGCCGGCAGCCGCGTGGCCGCTTATGTCATTTCGAGAGACGAGAATCTGATGATAGCACGTCATACTCGTGCTCTTTCGATCGTCAAATGACGCGAACTACGCTGTTAGCGAAAAGCGACCGGGCTGGTTTGCTGCCTTGATGCCGAGACGGATTTGACATTGCGGAGACAGATATGAGTCGGTCAAGTGTAAAACGAGGCTCGAGTTCTCCCCTTGGTGCAACCGTTCAACCGGGCGGTGTGAATTTCAGTGTGTACTCGAAGAATGCGACCTTGGTGGAACTTCTGTTGTTTGACACCGAGGATGCGCTCAAACCGGAGCGAGTCGTCTCCTTGTCCCCCCAGGAGCACCGTACCTATCACTATTGGCATGTCTTTGTACCTGGCTTGGGTCCGGGCCAGGTCTATGCGTTCAGAGCTCTGGGCCCATTCGATCCGGAGCGGGGACTGCGCTTCGATGGAGATAAGATTCTCCTGGATCCCTATGGTCGAGCGGTCACCGTTCCGAATGGATACAGCCGAAGCGGAAACGACGCAGCAGTTGCGATGAAATCCATCGTAGCCGATCCGGGTTCCTACGACTGGGAGGGCGACCTGCCGCTCCAGCGGCCATTTGTCGAGACCGTAATATACGAGCTGCATGTACGCGGCTTCACTCGTCATCCAAGTTCGGCGGTGAAACCCGAGAAGGCCGGCACCTTCGCAGGGTTGATAGAAAAAATCCCTTACTTGGCGGACCTCGGGATCACTGCCGTGGAGTTAATGCCGACCTTCCAATTCGACGCCGCTGATGCGCCCGCAGGTCGCGTGAATTTCTGGGGATACTCGCCCGTGTCCTTCTTTGCGCCGCATCGCGCCTACAGCTCGCGGCAGGATGCGCTCGGTCCGATGGACGAGTTCCGCGACATGGTCAAAGCCCTCCACCGTGCAGGCATAGAGGTAATTCTGGACGTCGTCTTCAACCACACCGCGGAGGGCAATGAACTTGGTCCAACATTCTGCTTCCGTGGATTGGGGAACGAAACCTATTACCTCCTTCAGCGCGACCGTAGCCGCTACGCAGATTACGCCGGCACGGGGAACTCCCTCAACGCTAACCATCCTATCGTGCGTCGAATGATTGTCGACAGCCTTCGGTATTGGGTCACACACATGCACGTTGACGGCTTCCGATTCGACCTCGCCTCCGTTCTGGCGCGTGACGAGAATGGATCGCCGCTTCTGAATCCCCCGATCATTTGGGACATCGAAACAGATCCAGTTCTAGCCGGGACAAAGGTTATCGCGGAGGCCTGGGATGCCGGAGGTCTGTATCAAGTCGGAAGCTTTGTCGGAGACGCTTGGCAGGAATGGAACGGCAGGTTCCGCGACGATGTCCGACGTTTTTTAAAAGGCGATCGCGGCTCTTTGTCGAATCTGGGGGCCCGGTTATTGGGCAGTCCCGACATCTATAGCCACGAAGAGCGGGAACCTGAGCAGAGCATCAACTTCGTCACTTGCCACGACGGCTTCACCCTCAACGACCTTGTGTCTTACAGTCAGAAACACAATGAAGAGAATGGCGAGCACAATCGTGACGGGATGAACGACAATCTGAGTTGGAACTGCGGTGCCGAAGGACCTGTTGAAGATCCTGCCATTGAGGCGCTTAGGTGTCGGCAGATAAAGAACTTCCTTGCTTTAACCATGATCGCATTCGGTACCCCGATGATGCTGATGGGCGACGAGATGCGACGCAGCCAGTATGGGAACAACAATGCATACTGCCAGGACAATGAGATCAGCTGGCTGGACTGGACCCTGCTGCAATACCACGCTGATATCCACCGTTTCGCCAAGATGCTGATCGCATTTCGCTCCCGCCGCGATGTCGCAACTGAAAACGTTCATCTCACACTCAACCAGCTGTTGCGGCGGGCGCAACTCGAGTGGCACGGCACCGCGCTCAACCGCCCCGATTGGAGCGATGATTCGCATTCCATCGCCTTCACGGTCAAGAGTCTTCGTGAGCGATTCACGATCCATGCAATGCTAAATGCATATTGGGGACCCCTGATTTTCGAACTGCCGCCAGCGGGTGAGCAACGAAATAGAAACTGGAGACGATGGATTGATACTTCTTCGCCATCACCCGACGATATTTGTGCTTGGGAAGAGGCACCGGCTGTGTCGGGGTCATCATTCGTAGTCGAGGCGCGGTCTTTAGTGCTCTTAGTCGAAGTGAACTGACGACATTGCTCACTCTGAATGTGTCACAAGACTGGACGGGCCGGCTTGTCTCGGGGGAGATGCCGGCCCGTCCCTGACTGGCTCGCTGGGGACTTAGTGGAACAGGCCAGTCCAGTCAATTTTTCTGGAAGTATGCTCTGATGTGGCGAGACTTCTCACCTCCAAACTAACTACCGGTTTTGTAGAGTTCGGGCTATTCGCCCATGAGTCCTAGGACCAAGGTCCGATATACAAACCGTTCGACCGACTACAGGATGAAAGTGTGGGTTTCCCGGAAGAGATCGAGCACCCGCCTGACGGTTTGCGGCGCCTGCTAGAACTGGCAGAGGCAGTACCGGAGAAGAAGGGTACGCGAAGCGAGGCCGGCAAAGACCGATTCTTTCAGCGAGTCGGCAACCTTACTATTGGCTGCGGACTCTCTGTCGGCGACTTCATGGAGTTTCTGGGCGAGCTGACAGTAGCATTCGGAAAGCTTGTGCGTGGGAAGGCGCGCTATCGAAGGGTAGACTTGGTCGAAGTCATTCAAGAATGCGGCGCAAACGCGGTTGGCATGGTGACTCTGTTATTCAGCTCCTCAGTTTTCCTCTGTTCGTAGCAATGACTTTGTATTACGTCACCGCTACTTCCGTGACGGCGGCGCTTTTGCCGATCTCCTGCACCTGCTGACTCGTAGTTGTGGCGAACAGGTGCATCATCCGAGCGATGACTCCTGTCCATCCGGTCTGGTGACTGGCACCGAGACCCGCCCCGTTGTCGCCATGGAAATACTCATAGAACGAGAGAAGGTCTCGCCAGTGGGGATCCTCTTGAAACTTTCGAGATCCGCCATAGACGGGTCGATGTCCATCGCTATCCCGCAGGAAGATGTTAGTCAGTCGATGAGCGATCTCCTCTGCGACTTGATAAAGGGTCATCTGGTGGCCCGAGCCGGTAGGACACTCCACCCTGAAATCGTCCCCGTAGTAGGCGTAGTACTGCAGCAACGCTCGGATTATCAACGCGTTGACGGGCATCCAGATGGGGCCTCTCCAGTTAGAATTGCCGCCAAACATGCCCGTATCAGATTCAGCCGGCAGATACGAAACCCGGAATTCTTGCCCCTTCAGCTGAACGACGTAGGGATTGTCCGCGTGGTAGCGGGAAAGGGAACGGATGCCGTGGGCGCCGAAAAACTCATTCTCGTCGAGCATCCTGGCCAGCACGCGCCGGAGCTTGTCTTCGTTCAAGAATGCAGCGAGCCGCCGGCCATGTTTACCCTGCCTGACAGGATCATGGATGAATGTCCCCAGTTCGGGGCGCGCCTCCAGAACCTTGCGCAAGTGCTGTCCAATTTGAGGGTACTTTTCCAAGAGTTCGCCATCAAATGCGGTAACCGCGCACAGCGGGAGCAAACCTACTCCTTAAGGCGCTGAGAGCCACCATCTGGCAGTCGGAGTACGTCGTAGAAGAACCCGTCTTCCTCGTCCCACATTCCGATACCTTCTCCAGCGTGCATCATCGATAACCCGATTCGCAGAAAATGGATAACGAATTTGAGGCACATGTCCGTGTACGCCGGTTTAGTTAGCGCCAGTTGCACTCCAATTTCGAGCATGTTCTGGCAGAAGAGCGCCATCCAGGCAGTACCATCTGCCTGTTCAAGGTACCCGCCGGTCGGCAGCGGCGCACTGCGGTCGAAGACTCCGATATTATCGAGCCCCAGGAAGCCTCCTTCGAAAACGTTGCTGCCGGAGCGATCCTTGCGGTTCACCCACCAACTGAAATTGAGTGCGAGCTTCTGAAAGGACCGCTCAAGCCAGTCGGTGTCACCGTGCCCGTGCCGGCTCTGCTGAAGGCGATAGGTGAAGATGGTTGACCAGGCATGCACCGGCGGATTTACGTCCCCGAAGTTCCACTCGTATGCAGGAAGTTGTCCACTCGGATGAATGTATGACTCGCTGAGAATGAGATCCAATTGCTCCTTGCCGAATTCCTCGTCCACCAAGGTCAGCGCGAGAACGTGGAATGCCAGATCCCATGCCGCATACCATGGGTATTCCCACTTGTCGGGCATGGAAACGACGTCAGCGTTGTACATGTGGTGCCATTGATCGTTGCGAGGTGCGCGTCGCTTCGGCTTGAACGGATCGGCGCCATGTTCTTCCAGCCATTTGTCAACGTCGTAGTAGTAGAATTGTTTTGACCACAGCATGCCGGCCAGCGCCTGCCGCATGACGTTGGCCGCATCGTCGTCGAGCGACGACGGAATAACCGAGGCGTAGAATTCGTCAGCTTCCCTCCGGCGATTCTCCATCACGGTGTCAAAGCCGCTGCCGAAAAGGCCTCCTTGTCCATTCTGTGCAGGAGTTGATGGCCCCGGCACCAGGCGCAAACGAATTACCTTCGATTCTCCCGGGCGCACCTTTGTCTCGTAATGGACCGACGCCTTCGTTCCCGTTTTCTCCGGGTTCACCGCGTCGTGGCGGCCCTGGACGATATAGTTGTTGATCCCGTCCTTGACGTACAGCGTCCGGCTAGGAACGTGAACGAGCCGCTCCGTGTTGGTTTCGTTCTCCGTGAACAGCGGCTCGGCCGCGCCCTCATAGCAGAAGAGCCGCTCTCCGAGTTGTGGATGTGACGCGGCGATCGCTCCGCCGGCATCGCTCAGGGTCGCTTGCCGCAGGACAGGCCTCGGCGAGTCTCCGCCCCAGGACCAAATATTGCGAAACCACAGCGTCGGCAACACGTGCAGCGTGGCCGGATCGGGACCGCGGTTGCAGACCGTGATTTGAATCAGAATGTCTTCAGGCGAATCCTTCGCATATTCTACGAACACATCGAAGTAGCGATTCTGGTCGAACACGCCTGTGTCGAGCAATTCGTATTCGAACTCCTGCCGGCTCCGGCGACGGTTGGTCACGACCAGGTCGCTGTAAGGGTACGCCGCTTGCGGGTACTTGTAGAGGAACTTCATGTAGGAGTGAGTCGGAGTCGAATCCAGGTAAAAGTAGTACTCCTTCACGTCCTCGCCGTGGTTGCCCTCGCTATTGGTCAGGCCGAACAGCCGCTCCTTCAGGATTGGGTCCTCGCCGTTCCACAAAGCTACCGCGAAACAAAGGTATTGACGGTCGTCGGACATGCCAGCCAGACCATCTTCTCCCCACCGATATGCGCGTGAGCGCGCCTGATCATGGGTGAAGTAGTTCCACGCGTCGCCTGATCCACTGTAGTCCTCGCGCACCGTGCCCCACTGACGCTCGCTCAGATAGGGTCCCCACTTTCGCCACGGCACTCTCCCCTCGCGGGCTTCTTCAAGTCGCGTTTGCTCTGGATTCACATCCCGCCCCTAACTCAACTCTTTCTCGTTCCAGTGATCGTTCGCTACCAGATGGAGCGCACTGGGAGGTATTGCTCTGTCCTCTGCAACTGCTCTGATGCGTTGAGCTATCGTGGCGGCGCGTTCTGCAGCGGGGAAAGCAGTTACTCCTCGCACTCGGAACAGGACGCGTCCGTCAATGACGACAGGTGCAGTGACTACTTGGCGCTCGGACGCTATGAGTGAAGCGTCCTTGGCTTCGGCGCGTTCGGATTGCGCGAGAGCAGCTCTGGACCTAACCAGGCCAGCGACTGCAGCCAGCAATAGCAGAATCGCAAAGCTTCTTGCGACGCGGCCTGGCGCAAACACCTGATTCCGAACGGGCTGAGCGAGAGTCAGCCCGTCGGATTCACCGCAAATTGCACATCGTTCCCTGTAGCAACACAAAAGGCACACCAGCGACAAATAAGACGATGCGGGACCAGCGTCTATCCGACCAAGGTCCTATAGCGCGCGGCGAAAACAGATTCGCTTTCAATTGCCTCGAACCAATCCCTTGGCCCTTGAAAAGTCTGCATGCGACGGCCGGACACCGAGGTGCTCAGCCATAAGTACCAGATCGGCCAGCGACTCCGCCTGCATTTTGTCCATTACGGCGCCGCGATGTTGTTTTGTGGTTTTTTCTGCGTTCCCCAGTTCGGCGGCGATCTGTTTGTTGAGTAAGCCGGCTGTGACTAGTGCGAAGACTTGCCGCTCGCGCGGGGTGAGCTTCTCGTATCGCCGCTTTAGAGAATTCAAGTCCACTGCTTCCGCTTCCGCGCGGTGAGTTCGCTGCGTGGCTCGAGCAATCGCCTCAAACAAATCTGCTCGTCTGACGGGTTTTTCGAGAAAGTCGACCGCACCCGATTTCATAGCCTGTACCGTTGAAGGCACATCGCCGTGTCCGGTAACAAACACAATAGCAACATGGGGCATGCGTTCGGCCAGCGCACTCTGCAGGTGAAGCCCGTCAATCTCCGGCATTCGCAGATCTGAAACCACACACGATACGCGGTCGTGTTCGACTACCGCAAGAAATTCCTTGGCGGATGAAAAAGCCAGTACCTCCATTCCAGCCGCACCAAGCATTCGAACCAGCGCCTTTCGAATCGATTCGTCGTCGTCGATAATGGCGACGACCTCTTTGTCGTGCATCGTCGTTTGATTTGTGCTTGCGTTCATTAGATCTTCTCTTGCAACGCCGGCAAGACGATTTCGAACGTGGAGCCGCGATCGGGGTTTCTCCGGGCAGAAATCTCCCCGCCGTGCGCTTTGACTATCGAACGTGCGATCGCCAAACCCATGCCCATTCCCTTGGGCTTGGTAGTAAAAAAGGGCTCGAAGATGTGCGCTATCGCTACGGGATCGATGCCATTGCCTGAATCACGAACAGCTACCCCGACCTCATCTTTATCCGCTCTCATACTGATAGAAACTTCGCGGAGGTCCTCTTTTTCCGAAACCGCGTCGAAAGCGTTAAGAACCAGATTGATAACCACCTGTTGGAGTTGGATTCGATCGCCAGCTACGCGCATCCGTGCCGCTGGAGCTTCAAACGCCAAAGATACGTTTCGCAACAGCGAGTCGCTGCGAACCATACGCACTACATCAGTAACCACCTCTCTCAGATAGAGAGGGTTTTTCTCAACCTCGCTTTTGCGAAAAAAGCTGCGCAGCCCTTTGATAGTTTCAGTTGCACGCAGGTCATCTTGGATGATGTCGCCCACTGCGGCCCGGAGGTTCTCGAGGTCGGGCTCTGCCGTCTCAAGCATCCTTTGGATCTCTTCTGCGTTCATCAGGATCGCTGCGATCGGCTGGTTGAGTTGATGCGTGAGCGACGCCGTCAATTCGCCCATGACTGCTGTCCGCGAGAGATGACTAAGCTCGCGGCGGAGGAGGTTATTTTCTTCTACGGCATGTCGTCGTTCCAGGGCGTTTCCAAAAATCTGTCCAACCAACTCCAAACGATGGATCAATCGGGGCGACCAGGTGCGTTCTTTTCTCACCGCCGCGAATCCAACTGCTCCAACAACTTCACCGCCGATTCTAATCGGCACCGTCACATTGGACTTTGGAACATAACGCCAGAAAGTCTTCCAGTCGCTGCGGAAGAATTCCGGCGGTAACTCACTGACTTTGGAAAACGCTAAGGTGCGACCGCTCATCATGACCCCATTAAACCACGGCGCGACTTGCGTGAACTCCAAGCCGATCGGAAGTTTAGGGAGGTGGTCGCGCGACCAGGAATGACGCACGACTAGTTTGCCCGATTTCGGGTCGATCTGATCCAATGCACCGCGATCAAGATTGAGGCCGAGCACTATTTCTCTGATCCACCGATCTATCTCGCCCCCGATTTCATCGACGGACGAGCGCACGAACGACGCCGATAGCTCCTCGATGAAACGTTCAAAGCGCATTCCCTCCAGAGAAGCGGCAACAGGTTGTCGATTCGCCCGCGCGGCGGGGAGTTTCTTGGAAATCATTTTGTGGGCCGAAACAGGGTTGTGCATGTCGCCGACACCAGCCCTTGGCAATCAACTGTCAGCCGATCGATTCTGGTCCATCGTCAACAACCAGGAGAGGAAGAAGCAAAGGAAAACCGGTTGAAGCGGCGTAACAGCACAAGTAGTGTCAGATCCGATCTTGTGTCAAGCGGAAAATTCGCCGAATTGTAGAGTTCGTTCGGCACCGAACTGGATCCAGTCTATCGAGGGTACATCCAGTGGGACCTGCACGATGACTATCACTGTCGGCCAGCGAGCAACGCGCTCTCGATCGAATTCACCAGGAGTTCTCGCCCGAATGGCTTGATGAGCAGAGCAACTGGAGAAGCGCCGTCCGCCAGCCGCCGAGTTTCCTCATCTGTGTGCGCAGTGATTAGGATGACCGGAAGTCTGCATCCAGACGCCGCAAGCGTTTCGCATAATTCCACGCCGTTCATCTCCGGCAGATCGATATCAACTATGAGGCATGCTCCCGCTTTTGGTAAATCGCTCCTCAGTAGCGTGCTCGGACGATCGAAGGTCCTAACCTCGAAGCCAGCCCCGGAGACAAGCCGGCGCAAGGCTTTCAGTATCGACGGATCGTCGTCGATCACAATGATGATCGGTTTCGGTGTGGTTAGCTCAGTCATCACTTCGACTAATGATTGCATATGACACTCGGGTGCAATATCCGACTATAGTCTGACGACAAACACGCAAGGTTTAATTGTGCGATCGCTGCTACCGGCTCACTAGCTTCGCAGACGCAGCAATCGCTGATTCGCGACCGGCACCAAGACCGGCACCGGCGATACCGGCGGCAACCGCCTGCGCCTCCACGCTTTTCGTGAATACGGTCGGAATTGCGGATTTCGTGGTTGATGGCGCAGTCCGATTCGAATCGGTCTCCCGCGTCAACCGGTTGACGGTTGACGAAGCGGTTGACACTTGAGCGGCGGTTGACGAACAGCGGTTGACGACCTTGGTGGTTGACGGCGCCATGGACTGCGACGCCCAAATCAAACGCCGTTATCCTTGACCGCTAGAGCCCGTTCACCTCGCGATCAGTCGCTGCTGACGATTTCAAACCACTTGTCCGTTACGACCGTCGGCAGCCTAAACAACTCTTCGTCTTTTAAAACTCTATCGAGCTCAGATGGGTCGCACACGCTCTTCAAAACGGTTGAGTACGATTTAGCCCAATCGATAAATCGCCGGACGCTCTCGCCAACCGAATTCGTCCCTGAGCAGGCGGTCTCAAGATACCGCACAAAGCGATCGATTTGATCTGCTCGTTCCAGGGACAGAATCCGTTCAGAAAGGAACTTCCACCGTTTCTTGTTCCTCCCGACTTGATCTTGCTGCTCGATCCTGCGCCGCTCCTGCTCATTCCACTCACCTCGCCGTCGCTCGTGTTCTTCTGTCCGAGCCCTCTCTGCGGCCGCGTATGCGACTGTGGCAGCGAGAAAGTCGTTCAGCAGATCCTCGAGGCGCTGCCGTTTGCCGTCACGAAAGATCCGACGCAACCCGGAGTGGTACTGTTCCTCCAGTTCCAATACCAACATTCCAGATGGGAAATAGTCCCACTGCGGCATCCACCAGGGTCGGTATTCTGAGTCGCTCGGCCAGCCTCTCTTTTCACGCTCGGCCCTTGTCGTCTCAGCGGGTGTCACCTTGTGGGGTTCGCGGTTGATTTTTCGCTGAGCAGAAATTCGAGTTGCTCGCCGTTCACCAGTAAGCATGCCGATTTCTTGCCGCGCTCAACCGAAAAGCCTCGCTCCGCGGACGCGCGTGCAACGGCGTTCAGGATTCGAATCGATCGATCTACTTGAGATGGCGAAACTGCGACGGAAAATAAATCAGGGCCAAAACTAGTTACAACGCCGTGGTCGTTTGCTTTCGCCTTCCGCAGCCCTTGCAGTGTCGCCTGCGCTACCGGGTGCAGATCGTCCAATCGCTGGCTTACAATGACCTTCCGGTCCGCCGCGCTTTCCATAGCTTTCGCGTCCCGCTCTGCCTCGCGAATTTCGGGCTTCACGCGCGCATAAGACGACCCGAATATTCGGATCTCTTCCAGTTCCGGCCTGGAAGGCAGACGAAGCTCAGGTCGCTTTAGGGGGTAGCCCGCAGCAACTCTCGCCCAAAATCCACGGCCGGGCACCGGGATCTCATGTCTCCGACAAATCTTCGTCAGCGCGACATCCGAGATTTTGAATTGCGCTGCCAGCTTCGTCATTGGCTGAGACCAGACCATCTCGAAAAGGCTTTTACGGCTAAGTTCGCGTTGCGGTGTCATCCCACATCTGTAGCGCGGTCACCCGCGGCGAAGGCAAGACATACGAACGCGTCGCGGCATTACGCACGCGCATACGGAACAACTTGCCTCGTCATGATCTGTCCAGAGTGCGCGAAGGCGCAGCGACAAAGAATCCTTTGAGGAAGAGCTTCCGAGAGGGGATCAGCGACCTTAAACGCCATCGCGATGTCGGATACTACCTTTGGTGTAGCGATTCTCCTAGCGACCGGCCTTGAGTCCCGATTTAACCGCCATCGACAAAACACTCTCGTTAGCAGGGCCTTTTGTCGGCTTTCTCGATGAAAAAACCGACACCTGACCGTTGACCTTAGCGCGACTCCTCATCGTGAGTACGAAAAAACGCCCTCGGCTGATTTGTTGAAAAACAGTCGACTAGTCGCCAGAAGCTCATTCCTCGTAACAGGAGGTTCGGCTAATCTCCTGCTACTGACGGAGCGCATGATTAATGTCGATCATCGAACTAGATCTATCTAACCGTACCGTGGCGGCGATTTCTCTGATGTCTCACATGCTCTACCCGGATGATGCGGAACTACGCCTGGCGAATGAAATCAACTTACGGACGATAACTGCCCATTGGTGTTCCGCTCGGTTTGCCCAGGAAAACAGAAGGGTACAACGCCGGCTCATACGCCGGATCTACTCAGAGACTGGGAAGGATTTGCGGCGAGAACTTGCGGACTCAGTGACATCGATGAAGAGACGGTTCTTCGACTACTTGCTAGAGCCCGTCGGCGGGACTTGTGACGCCGCCTTCCAGCTCACAATGTCACCTTCGATGGAAGAGCTTGACCGAGAGTCGACAAACCGCTGGTGGTCGACGGTGTACACTGGGAAGCTGATATTGCTCGTTGGCAGAATACATGAGCACCACCCGCAGACCGAAGCGAGCTTGAACAAGGCAATTCATATCCTGTGTGTGACCGAAGGCAAGGACGAAAATCTCAAGCTTGCGCTGCGGCAGCGGGGGCTTCCCGGGGTCTATGAATCGAGCCTCAAACAAGCGTGGAG
>Ga0210398_10001900_pt1 | contig 20842 bp, 21 predicted proteins | sample IncBWC4OmetaG_FD_161047 | JGI IMG/M metagenome (GOLD analysis project Ga0210398, IMG submission 161047) | Forest soil microbial communities from Barre Woods Harvard Forest LTER site, Petersham, Massachusetts, United States - Inc-BW-C-4-O | ecosystem: Environmental > Terrestrial > Soil >...
CGTCACCGGCATCACCGGCAGCACCGGCTCGGGACGTAAACCCGTGGAGGGCACGCATCATCCGCATCGGCACAGCGATCTCTACACCTACGGCGCGCTGAGTCACCGGCATGTGCCCGAAATCGCCGCCTGCGCGAAGCTGGCGACGGGCATCGACGCGGATTTTAATTTCGTGCCGCATTCCGGACCCTTTGCGCGCGGCATCCACGTCACCGTGCAGGCGAGCCTGAAGACTTCGCTCTCGACGGCGCAGGCGCTGGACGCTTTGCAGTCCTACTACAAGGGCTGTCCCTTCGTGCGCGTCGCGGCCGCCGCGCCGCGCGTCAAGGATGTGGCGACGAGCAACTACGCCAACTTAAGCGCCGTCTCGAATGGCAATTCCATCGCCGTCATGTCGGTGGTCGACAACCTCAACAAGGGCGCCGCAGGCGGCGCGATACAATGGATGAACCGGCTCTTGGGCTTGGCCGAAACCACTGGCCTCACCACGCCCGCACCCGGATGGACTTGAACGTATGTCAGCAACGAATCCCACCGCGACAGCGCACGCGACCCATTTGGCGCAAGTGTTTGCGCAATACCCCATCGAAGTGGCGCACGGCGAAGGCGTGTGGCTGTATGCGCGCGACGGGCGCAAGATTTTGGACTTTTACGGCGGCCACGCCGTTGCCGGCTTAGGCTACGGACATCCGCGCTGGCTCGCGGCGCTCGAGCGCCAGGCACGGCAAATGGCTTTTCAAACCAATGCCCTGCCCATGGTTATTCGCGAACGCGCGGCCGCTCGCTTGACCAAGTTCGTGGGTCTCGGCCTCGACACCGTGTTCTGGATCAACAGCGGCGCCGAGGCGAATGAAAATGCCTTGAAGCTGGCATTCAAAATCACCGGACGCGCCAAAGCGGTCGCGCTGGAACAGAGTTTCCACGGCCGAACCGCTGCCGCGGGCGCCGTGACTTGGGGCGCGCTCGAAAAATGGTACGGCTTTCCGCGCACGCCTTTCGACGTTCGCTTCACACCGCGCGATGACCCGAATGCGGTTCCAGAGCACATCGACCGCGAAACGGCCGCGGTCATCGTTGAACCGATCCAGGGAGTCGGCGGCGCCTACGATGTGGGCAAACCGATGCTGGAGGCGCTGCGCCGGCGCTGCGACGAGGTCGGTGCAATTTTGATCTTCGACGAAGTGCAATGCGGCATGGGCCGCACCGGTGCGCCCTTCGCCGCGAATTACTACGGCGTCGTGCCGGACATCATTACCGCGGCCAAAGCCTTGGGCAACGGCTTTCCGGTATCCGCGCTGCTGCTGTCGCGGCGCATCGCCAATCAGCTGAAGTACGACGACATGGGCACGACATTCGGCGGCGGGCCGATGGCCTGCGCAGTGGCCGAAGCGGTGATCGATACGATCGAGTCGGAGGCATTGCTGGCCAACGTCCGCCAGGTCTGCACTTACATTCGCTCGAGCTGCGTCATTGGCCCGGTCACGGGCGTGCAAGGCGCCGGATTTCTACTGGGCCTGAAGACTTCCCGTCCCGCGAAGGAGGTTCAAGCCGCGCTCATGGCCAAGAACATTCTCACCGGTACGAGCGGCGATCCGCACATTCTGCGCCTGCTGCCGGCCTACATTTTGAACGAGGGCCACGTCGACACCTTGAGCGATGCACTGGCGAAAATATCGGCATGAAGCGCTTCCTCGACCTCGCCAGCTTCAGCCGCGAGCAGGTGCTCGATCTTTTAGCCCTGGCGCAAGCGCTGCAGGACAAGCCGGAGCCGCGGGCGCTCGCGAATAAAATCCTTGGGCTGGTGTTCTTCAACCCGTCGCTGCGCACGCTGGCCTCCTTCCAGGCCGGCATGGCGCGCCTCGGCGGCAGTGCATTCGTGATCAACCCGGGATTGGGCACCTGGCAATTGGAAACCCGGCCGAACGCCATCATGAAGGGCGCGGCCGCGGAACATATCCGCGAAGGTATTCCGGCGCTGGCCTCGTACTGCGACGTGCTGGGCGTGCGCGCATTTGCCGACGGCAAGAGCTTGGACAGCGATTTGAATGAAACGCTGTTCGGCATGATCGACAAGCTGTGCGACAAGCCGCTGATCAACATGGAATCAGCCATGAATCATCCCTGCCAGGCCTTGGCGGACTGGCGCACCATGGATGAGCTCAAGATTCCGAGTCGCGCCAAGTTCGTCTTGAGCTGGGCCTATCATCCCAAGGCCTTGCCGCTGGCCGTGCCGGCGGCGACGGTTCACATGGCCGCGATGCGCGGCATGGAAGTCGTGGTCCTGCGCCCGGAAGGATTCGCCTTGCCCGAACAGGTCATGGAGAAGGCTCGATTGGCGGCAAGCGCAGCCGGCGGTTCGGTGACCGAGTCCGCGGATCGCGCCGCGGCGCTGAGCGGCGCGAGCGTGGTCTATGCCAAGGAATGGGGTACGACCACCTACTACGGCGATGTGGAAGCCGATTCGCGCTTGCGCGCGGACCTCTCGGACTGGTGCGTGCGCGAGCGTTGGTTCGAGCGCGCCCTGCCGGATGCGAAATTCATGCACTGCCTGCCGGTGCGCCGCAATGTGGCGGTGGCCGATGAAATTCTCGATGGTCCGCGCGCGCTGGTGAAGCGCGAGGCCTTCAACCGCTTGCCGGTGCAGATGGCTGTGCTGCATCGCATGTTGGCTTAAAGTGTCTACGACCGTGTCGATCCAAGCGTTTGCCGTAGCGGAGTATTTTCAATGATTCTGAGCCGACCCGATCCAACCGTCGCCGTGCGCGCACTCAAAAGCGCAGCGCCGTACATTCGCATGTACAAGAACAAGATCTTCGTCATCAAGGCGGGCGGCGCGGTTTTCAGCGACGAAGCCTCGACCCGTGGTTTGATCGAGCAAGTCGCCGTCCTGCACCAGGTCGGCATCAAGACCGTGCTGGTGCACGGCGGCGGTCCGCAGCTCGATAGTTTGCAGGCGAGCCTCGGCATCGAAACGCGCATGGTCAACGGCCGGCGGGTCACTGACCAAAAATCGATCGACGTGACCGCGATGGCGCTCAACGGCCTGATCAACACGCGAATTTTGGCGATCTGCCGCGCGCTCGACATCGAGGCGATCGGCTTGAGCGGCGTCGATGCCGGTTTGATTCGTGCCCACAAGCGCCCGCCGGTGGCGCTCGCGGGCTCGAACGAGGTCGTCGACTATGGATTCGTCGGCGACATCGACTCGGTCAACTCGGCGGTGCTGGAAAAACTGCTCGAGAATGGCTTGATGCCGGTGGTCAGTCCTCTGTCCGCGGATGCCCATGGCACCTTGCTCAATATCAACGCAGACACGGTGGCTGCCGCGATCGGCGGCGCCCTGGCGGCGGAAAAGCTGGTGCTGTGCACCGGCGCGCCGGGAATTCTGGAAAGCGCGGAGGAGCCGGGCTCCGTCATTTCTTACACCGACATCCAGGGGTTGAAGCGTCTGCGGGACCAGGGCAGCTTAAAGGACGGCATGCTCCCCAAAGCGACGGCCATCGAAAATGCCATTCGCGGCGGCGTGCGCCGCGTGCACGTGATCAGCTACAAGCACCCAGACAGTTTGCTCGCGGAGGTCTTCACCAATGAGGGCACCGGCACGTTGGTGGTCGCGGACCTGAAAGCCTTGAGCGCAGCGGAACAGCTGGCGCAGCATTGATGCCAAATTCATGACTCGCCTCTGGGACAAGGGAAATTCGCTCGACACGCGAGTGCTCGAATACACCGCGGGCGATGACCACGCCCTGGACGGTCGCCTGGTCGCCTATGACATCCTCGCCTCGATCGCGCACGCGGAAATGCTCGGCGAGCAAAAATTGCTGTCGGCGCCGGACCTCGTGGCGATACGCGCGGCGTTGACGGCCATCGGCGAGGAGCATGCACAAGGCAAGTGGCGCGTTTCGCTCGAGCAGGAAGATTGTCAGACTGCCATCGAGAATTTACTCACCGCACGCTTGGGCGCTGCCGGCGGCCGGCTGCATGCCGGACGATCGAGAAACGATCAAGTGCTTGTCGCCTTGCGGCTCTACCTGCGTGATGCCGCGCAGACGTTGGCCCAAGGTGCGCTCGCGGTGGCCGAGGCGCTCAATGCCCTGGCCGCGCGGCACGGCGATCAAGAACTTCCCGGCTACACTCACATGCAGCAGGCGATGCCGAGCAGCGTCGCGCTGTGGGCGTTGGGATTTGCGGCAGAACTTCGCGACGATGCGGAAGGGTTGCTGCTCACGCAGCGGCGCAGCAGCAAGAACCCCTTGGGGTCCGCGGCCGGATTCGGCACCCCGCATCTCGATATCGACCGCGAAGCCACGCGCCGGCGTTTGGGATTTGCCGTCACCCAGGAGCCGGTCACCGCCGTGCAATTGTCGCGCGGCAAAGCCGAGGCGCAGCTGTTGTTCGAAATTACCCTGCTGACGCAGGATCTAGGCCGGCTCGCCGCCGACCTGTTGCTGTTTTATACGCGAGAGTTCGCCTATGTGAGCTTGCCGGAGGCCTTCACCACCGGTTCTTCGATCATGCCGCAAAAACGCAACCCCGATGTCTTCGAGTTGATGCGCGGTCGCAGCGCGGTCGCGCACGCGGCGCTGAATGAGGTCTTGAGCATCACGCAAAAATTGACCTCGGGTTATCACCGCGATTTGCAGCTGATCAAGCCACCGCTGTTTCGCGCGATCGATTCGTGCCTGCAGACTTTGGCAATCTTGCCGGACGCGCTCAACGGTGTGCGCTTTCGGCCGGAAAATATCCGGCTGGATCCCAGCATTCACGCCGCGGCCGCCGCAAACGCGCTGGTGGCCAAGGAAGGCATCCCCTTTCGCGAGGCCTACCGGCGGGTGGCCGCACAACTCAAGGACAGCGAATGAGCATTTGGCGCAGCCTGCGAACCGTCGAGGAGTTGAACGGCAACCGGGAAGGAACGCTGATCGAGAATCTGGGAATTCTGTTCACGGAAATCGGCGCGGACTTCGTCCGCGGCACGATGCCGGTGGATAAGCGTACCGTGCAGCCCTATGGACTCTTGCATGGCGGAGCCTCGGTGGCGCTCGCCGAAACCTTGGGAAGCATGGGTGCATCCATGTGCGTCGATGCGGCGGAGTTTCAGGTCGTGGGTCAGGAAATCAATGCCAACCATGTGCGTGCCGCGCGCGGCGGCCTCGTCACCGGAACGGCGCGAGCGGTGCACATAGGCGGCCGCACCCATGTCTGGACCATCGACATTGTCAATGAGGCACAGAAGCTGGTCTGTATTTCGCGCATCACCATGGCGGTCATCAAGCGCGGCGCCCTCACGCCCTAAATTTGCGCTGGCATTTGTCACATCAGGAGGCGTATCTTTTGCGCCATGAAAAAACCCACCGTTGGATTTTGGCGCCCGGCGCTCTGCCTCGTAGTTATCGTAGGCTTCGCGGGATTTGGCGAAGCACAGACTCCCCCACCGGCCGTAAAACCGCCGCCGGCCACCGCGCCGGGCGCGGACCCGGGGCCCGCGCTCACGCCCGATCAAATCAGCTATTTGATCGGTCTGGTATTTGGCGCGCAAATGCACAACACGGGCATCACGCCCGACGCGATCGCCCCTGACTCGGTCGTGCGAGGCATCAAGGATGGCTTGCAGGGCAAACAACCTTCGGCCGCCGACCAACAGCAACGGGCTGCGTACGCCCGTGCGGCGGGCGACGCCATGGTCGCGCGCAATGCAAACGCCGCGAAGGAATTCTTGGCGAAGAATGGCAAAGCAAAAGGTGTGGTGACCACCGCCTCGGGACTGCAATATAAAATTCTCGACGCCGGCGACAAAAAAGCGCCCCCCATCGTGCCCACCGATACGGTAACCGCGCACTATCGCGGCACGCTGATCGATGGCACGGAATTCGACAGCTCGTACTCGCGTGGCGCGCCCACCCCTTTCCCGGTAACGGGCGTCATCAAAGGCTGGCAGGAGGCGCTGGTGCTGATGAAGCCGGGTGCGAAATGGCAGCTATTCATTCCGCCGGAGCTTGCCTACGGCCCAAGAGGACAGGGGAAAATTCCGCCCAATTCACTGCTGATTTTCGACCTGAACGTGATCAGCGCGGATGCCGCCGGTGCGCCCCCCAAGGCGCCGCCCGGCACGCCACCGCCGGTGAAGCAAAAGTAACGCCCTCGCCGGACCGCGGCGACGCACGACGCGAGAACCGGCGCCGCGATCAGCGCAGTTCCAGCGCGTTGGTAAGATCGCCCATCGGCGGCGCGCCGTGCGCGCGCAAGCCGGCGTCGCGCTGGGCGATTCCGGGCAGCACTTCAAGATCGAAGCGGCGCGTGATCAGGCGCAGGATCGATTCGGTGTCGTACTGCGTGTGATCGACGGTGCCGCGTTTGGCGAGGGGCGAAATAATCAACGCGGGAATGCGTGCCCCGGGGCCCAAGAGATCGCCCTGCGGCGGCGCGACGTGGTCCCAGGCGCCGCCGAATTCGTCGTAGGTGATCACGATCAGCATGCGATTCCACTGCGGGCCGGCGCGCAGTTTCGCCACCAGATCCGCGATATGCGCATCGCCCTCGGCGACCGAAGCATAGCCGGCGTGCTGGTTCAGATTTCCTTGAGGCTTGTAGAAGGTCACCGCCGGTAAGCGGCCGGCGGCGGTGTCCGACAGCAGGTCCTCGTAATCCTTCAGGTGCGCCGCGCGTTGTTCCGCGTGCGTAGCGGGATCAAAGCGTGCGTAGTAATTGAACGGCTGATGATGCGCCTGAAAATCCGGATTGCCACCCGCGGTTTCCGGCGCGTAGATCACCTCGCGCGTTTTCGACCGCGGCCGCGTGCCGTCCTTTACGGCGGCGTTCCACGCGCCGGCGTACCATGCCCAGGCGATTCCCTTCGCATCCAGCGCATCGCCGATGTTGCGCCGGGTTTGCGGCGGCAGCGTGGTCGGATTGTTCGGATCCGCATAGGCGAAGCTCGTATCCTGCGCCGCCGGCCTGTTGCGGCTCGGCTGATAGGCGGGCTGCATGGTATTCACCGCGTAGAACTTGCCGTCGCCGAAATAATTGAGCGGTGCGATGTCACCGCTCCTGGCGAAAGTCGGCGGCTCATCGAGCGCCGAGGCCGGTGGCGTGGTCGCGGTCTTGAGCCGCGGCAAGTAGCCGCCAGCGGCATCTTTTTCCAGCACCGCGATCGAGGGCTTCGCCGCGGCGGTGTCGGCATTGGGATATTCCGGAGCGCAGGCGCAAATCAAGTATTGATGATTCAGAAATGAGCCGCCGAAAGCGCCCTGAAAGAAATTGTCGGCGAGCACGAATTGGCGGGCCAGCGCGTACAGCGCCGAACGGCTGTAGTCGTAGTGCCCCAGCGCAAGACCGCCGGCGTCCGACCAGGCGGCGTAGCCGTCGTTCTTGCCGCCGTCGATTTGCATTTGATGTTCGAAGAATCGATGCCACAGATCGCGCGTCACGGTTGCTGTCGATAGCGTCGCCTGCGATTGCCGCGTGAAGCCCTGCTCGATCGAGTAGGGCGCATTGGGCAACCCGACGCTTTGCTGCTGGGTCACGACCGGCGTGACGCCTGCGGCGGTCACGCCGCCCCAAGTGGGCGGCAGTACGGATAATACGCTGCCGTCGCGATCCAACTGCGGGTGGTAGCCGGACAGCGGATGGCCATCGCGATCGATGACTTCGCTTAAATTTCGGGCGCCGGGAAAATTGCCATATAAATTGTCGAAGGCGCGGTTCTCCGCATAGATGATGACGATGGTGTCGATGTCGCTGCGCAGCGCGCGCGTCCGCTCGAGCGGCGTGACGGCACCGCCCGGTGCGGTTGGCAGATTCGCCGGCATACAGCTGCAAATGCCGGCGGCGATGCCGGCACCGCAGAGAATCGCGAGGAATGCGCGCAAGGACGAGCGTGTTGCCATGCGCCAGTATAAGGTGCGGCGCCCTTCAGGAGCGACCGCACTCGCGCGGCGTCAGATCAGAACTGCCATATCGCGCTCGCCATGAACGCGCTCGGATCCCCGAATTGCGAACTGATGCGCTCGTACTCGCCGCGCACAATCAATCCAAAGGGCAGCTTGGATTGCACGCCCGCGCCGTACGCGAGTCGCGTGTCGGTGACTTGATGCCGATCGGTTGGCACGAAGTACGGACAGGGTCCGCCGGCAACGCAGGGCTGCTGAACGAAGTCGGTGACGTTGGTGGCGAGCCGCGCGGCGCCCGCCTTGGCGAAGACGTCGATGAACGGCAAGGGCAACGGCAGGTAGCCCACGGCGAACAGCGCGGGGGCCGTGGGATGAGAATCCCGGCCCGAGACATTGACGTCGTAAATACTGTGCCGATCGGGTTGGCCGAAATCGATATACGTGGCCTCGACTCCTACCCAGCGGATCGGCCGGATACCGATGAGTCCTTGCCAGGCAAATTGGTTATCGTTGTAGTAGCCGGGGAGGCCGTAAATGGAGTCGTCGCTCCTGATCTGCGAATCGCCGATACCTGCGCCGACGTACAATCCCAGCGGATTGTCCGCGAATGCCGCGCCCGCGGCGCCGCACGCCGCAATCGCCAGAATTGCCCCGAGGGTCTTTGAAAACCGCATAAAAGCCTCCGCTATGACTAAGGCATTCGACTGAAAGGAGTTGACAGAAGTTCCGGTCGCAACGGGAAGCAGCGGCGCGGGTATACTCGCCAGAATGAAATTCGCGCAACTTATGCTGCTGATCTGCCTCGCGGGCGGCGTACTCGGTTGCGGTCAAAAAGGACCTCTGGTAATGCCCGATGCGCAGAAGCACAAGCGCACAATTCCTACACTGCCCGGCGCGCCGGCAAAACCTGCGAGCGGAAGCGGCGCTGCCACTCCAGCGCCTCAAGGCAGCGGTTCGTCAAGTCCGGCACCGCCTGCACCCGCGCCTGCACCCGCGCCCGTGCCCGCGCCCCCACCTGCATCCACTACGCCGAGCACGCCTCCCACCGCGGACTCGACGCACCCTTAGTCGGGTGCTTCAGATCATGAGCGCACGCAAACTTATTCTGGTGGACGGCTCGGGCTATTTGTATCGCGCCTTCCACGCGCTGCCGCCCCTCACCAACACGCGGGGTGAACCGACGGGTGCAGTACTCGGCGTGCTCAACATGCTGAACAAAATGATCAAGGAAGAAGCCCCGGATCGAATCGCGGTGGTATTCGATGCACCGGGACGCACTTTTCGGGATGATTTGTTCGATCAGTACAAGGCGCATCGCACACCCATGCCGGATGACTTGAGGGCGCAAGTGCAGCCGCTCTACGACGTGGTGGCGGCGATGGGCGTGCCGCTGCTGCGGGTGCCTGGCGTCGAGGCAGACGATGTGATCGGGACGCTCGCCAAGCAAGGGGCGGATGCAGGCTTCAAAGTGCTGATCTCCACCGGAGATAAGGACATGGCGCAATTGGTGGGACCGAATGTCGAATTGCTCAACACCATGAGCAACACGCGCCTCGACCGCATCGGCGTGAAGGCGAAGTTCGATGTTTTTCCCGAGCAAATCGTCGACTACCTGGCGCTGGTCGGGGACACCTCCGACAACATTCCCGGGGTCACCAGCGTGGGCCCGAAGACCGCCGCGAAATGGCTGAACCAGTATCAGACCCTCGATGGCCTCATTGCACACGCCACCGACATTACCGGCAAGGTCGGCGAAAATTTGCGCAACGAGTTGCCGATGCTGGAGCTGTCGCGCAAGCTCGCCACCATCGATACCACGTTGGCGCTCGACGTTGCTCCTGAGCAGTTGAACGCCGGCGCCGCCGACGTGCCGCGGCTGCGCGAGTTGTACACGCGCATGGAGTTGCGCGCGCTGCTCAAGTCGTTGGGGGCCGCACCTGCGCCTGAGGCGCCGGCGGGCGCCGCCGAAATTGACGTGGTGATTGCGGAGGCAAGCGACGGCAGCGGCGCTCCGATTGCCGCGGCGGTTGCCGTCGTCAGCACGCCCGCGCGGCGCGACTATCACAAGGTGATGTCGGAAGAGGAGCTCGAGGCGTGGCTCACGAAGCTCACCGCCGCGCCGCTCGTATCATTCGATACCGAAACCGACAGCTTGGACTATATGCGCGCGCAGATTGTCGGCGTGTCTTTCGCGGTGGCGCCGGGTGAAGCTGCTTACGTGCCGTTGGGACACGACTACGCCGGCGCGCCGCATCAGCTCGATCGCAACAAGGTGCTGGCAGCCCTCAAGCCCGTGCTCGAGGATAGAACGAAGGCCAAGCTCGGCCATCATCTTAAGTTCGACGCGCATGTGCTGGCCAACTACGGCGTCGCCCTGAACGGGCAGCGTTTCGATTCCATGCTGGAATCCTACGTCTTGAACAGCGTCGCGACGCGTCACGATATGGATGCGAGCGCCGTGAGATATCTCGGCGTCAAGACGATCCACTTCGAAGAACTCACCGGCAAGGGCGCCAAGAAAATCACCTTCAATCAGGTCGACGTGGACCGGGCCGCGGAATATTCGGCCGAGGACGCCGATATCACGCTGCAGCTGCATCAGGCGATATGGCCGCAAATTGAGGCGGTGCCTGCGCTCAAGTTCGTGTACGAGAACATCGAACAGCCGCTGGTGCCGGTGTTGTTCCGCATGGAGCGCGCGGGCGTGCTCGTGGATCGCGCGCTGCTCAAGGCGCAAAGCACCGAACTGGCGTCGCGCATGCTCGAGCTGCAGTCGGAGGCGCATAAAGAAGCCGGCGGCGTATTCAACGTGGACTCGCCGAAGCAACTTCAGGAGATTCTCTTCGGCAAGCTTGGCATTCCGGTGATGCGCAAGACGCCGACCGGTCAGCCGTCAACCGCCGAGGATGTGCTGGAGGAACTCGCCGAGTCTTATCGCTTGCCGAAATTGATTTTGGAATATCGCGGCATGGCAAAGCTCAAATCCACGTACACCGACAATCTTCCGCTGCAGATCAATCAGGAAACAGGACGCATCCATACCTCCTATCACCAGGCGGTGGCGGCTACCGGAAGGTTGTCGTCTCAGGATCCGAATCTGCAAAATATCCCGATTCGCACTCACGAGGGCCGGCGCATCAGGCAGGCATTCATTGCGCCGGCCGGCCACTCGCTCGTGGCCGCGGACTATTCGCAGATCGAGCTTCGCATCATGGCGCATCTGTCGGGCGACGCTTCACTGCTCCGCGCCTTCGCGGAAGATCGCGACGTCCATCAGGCGACCGCCGCGGAAGTCTTCAGCACGCCTCTGGAGCAGGTGAGCGCGGACCAGCGGCGCTCCGCGAAAGCGATCAATTTCGGCCTGATGTATGGCATGTCTGCATTCGGGCTGGCCCGGCAATTGGGCATTGGCCGAGGCGATGCGCAGAAATACATGGATCTATATTTCGAACGCTATCCCGGTGTGAGGCGCTACATGGAAGAGACACGCCGCCAAGCGCGCGAAAAAGGTTTCGTGGAAACTGTATTCGGCCGCAGACTGTATTTGCCGGAAATTCAATCGCGCAACGCCGCGCTGCGCCAGTATGCCGAACGCAGCGCCATCAATGCGCCCATGCAGGGCACGGCAGCCGACATCATCAAGCGCGCGATGATCGAGGTGGACTCTTGGCTGCAAAGCTCGCGCATTCCGGCGCGCCTGATCATGCAAGTTCACGATGAACTCGTATTGGAAGTCGCGGATGAAGCAGTCGAAACACTTGTAGGACAAACACGGACACACATGATTCGCGCCGCGGATCTTTCGATTCCACTGAAGGTCGATGTAGGGGTTGGCCGCAATTGGGATGAGGCACATTAGAAACGCATTAAAATGCGTGCGCCAATAGAAAATAGGGCGCAAAATTAAGCACAGGCGGGACGTGATTTTGCTGCCGATGCAGCAGTAAAAAAAACTAGCTTTCAAGGACTGGAACTTTCGCGAGGCATCCCCATCTAACCTAATGAGCGTTTAAGACGCTCCTCGCTCTTCTCCCTGAGCGAGCATGACCCGGTTTGTCATCCCCATGCCGGGTTGGTCTGCCCCGATGGTTGCCACAAGCGCCCATCGGGGCTTTTTTATTTGCCTTGTGGCGCCTTGTTTCAATTGCGCAGCCAGCGGTCCATGACCTCGCGCGCTTCCTCGATTCCCTGTTTTGCATGCGCCGAAAATAGTTGCGCGGATACCGCAGCATCCGCCCCGGCCGCGATCGTATCCTTGAGCACGCGCTGTGAATCGCGCCGGTTGAGTTTGTCGGCTTTTGTCAGCAAAACATGCGCGAAGCGATTTCTCGACAGTATCCATTCGAGCATCGCCACATCCTGCGCGCCCAAGCCGCGACGACTGTCGACAATTAGCATCAGACCCACCAGCGATTCGCGCACATTGAAGTAGTGCTCCATCAGTGCGAGCCAGTGCAGGCGAACGCGTTCGGGGACTTTGGCAAAACCGTACCCTGGCAAGTCCACCAACCGCTGCCCGGGCGCCAATTCAAAAAAATTAATGAGCTGGGTACGCCCCGGCGTGCGGCTCACGCGGGCAAGTCCCGAACGGTGGGTGATGGCGTTGATCGCGGTGGACTTGCCCGAATTCGAACGGCCCGCAAAAGCGACCTCTCGGCCCAAATCGGCCGCAAGCTGGTTCGCCTCGGCCGCACTGGTCATGAATTTCACGTTGGAATAGGTCGTCATGGCAGCCGGCGGGACGCAAATTATTGACTCTAGTGTACAATTTAGGGTTGACGACGGGTCACAATAAAACGGGGTATTAGGGCGTTATGAAGCGGCTTTGGATTCTTGCAGCAACCATTTCGAGCACTCTTGTCACGACTCTTGCCATCCCTGCGCCCAGCGTCGAAGCCGGTGCCACTAAGGCTGCAACATGCCAGGCCTGTCACGGCGCCAATGGCAACAGCACGAATCCGGAATGGCCCAGTCTTGCGGGACTCGGCGCCGATTACATCGCCGACCAGCTCAATAACTTCAAGAGCGGCAAGCGCGCCAGTCCCGTCATGATGCCGATGACCGTCAATTTGACGGCCGACGACATGGCCGATCTGGGCCTGTATTTCGACAGCTTGACCAACACGGGCTTGGAAGCGGACCCCTCCTACTGGCAAGCGGGTGAGAAACTGTACCGGGGCGGCGATCAAGCGCGCGGAATTCCCGCGTGCATGGCCTGCCACGGCGCGACGGGCAAGGGCAACGAACCCGCTAAATTTCCGGCGCTGCGCGGTCAACAATCAACTTACGTCATCAAGCAATTGAATGACTATGCGTCGGGCACGCGAGCGACCGGACCCAACGGCATCATGCAGACCATCGCCAAACGCCTCTCTCCCGACGACATTCGAAATCTCGCCTCCTACGTGCAAGGGATACGCTGATGCGAGCCCGCGCGCTGCTGATTGTGTTTGGCGTTGCGCTGACTCTGGCGGCGTGCGGCAGGCAGGAGCCATCGGGACTCGCTCCCGCGAAGGCGCCTGCACCGGCCGCCGCACCGGCGGTGAGCAGCACCGCGACGGCGGTGCCCGGCAAGACAGCGGCGGACGCGGGCAAGCCATTGACGATGAACCATATCAACGAAGACGGCTCCGAAACGGTCGAGGAAACTCCCGGCGATACCGGATCACAGAATAGATTGCTGGCGGCAGTCGCTTCGACGGTGGCCGCCGCGACATCCACTGCCTCGGCCGCTGCGACGAGCGGCACCCAATGGCAGGATGGCGTGAACTACACCCGCACAGTTCCGGCGCAACCCACCAACGTTCCCGCCGGACAAGTCGAAGTGCTGGAGTTCTTTTGGTACGCCTGTCCGCACTGCTACGCGCTCGAGCCCACGGTGCAAACGTGGCTCAAGTCCAAAGCGGCCTACATCACCTTCACCCGGGTGCCGGTGGAATGGAACGAGGGTCATCGATCCTTGGCGCATCTTTTCTACGCGCTCGAGGCCATGGGCAAATTGAACGATGTGCATGGCGAGATATTCAAGGAAATTCAGGTGAACGGGAACCCTCTGATCGGGCCTGATCCGAACAACGCCGCCTCAGCGGAGCGAACTCAGGTGTCGTTCATCAAAAAGCTGGGACTGTCGGACGCCGACTTCGAAAAGGCCTATCAGGACATGAACGTCCAGACCGCCATGCAGCGCGCCGATCAACTCGTGGAGCGCTATCGGGTTACTGCCGTGCCCACGTTCGTCGTGAACGGCAAGTACACGACCGACGTGACCATGGCAGGCGGTCCTGAAAAACTCATGTCCTTGCTCAGCGATCTCGCCGCCCAAGAGCACAGACACTAGGAGGCTGTCCAAGGCAGCCCCATGGGCACAGGACGTCTCGAGGCATTTAGCGACGGCGTCATCGCCATCATCATTACGATCATGGTGCTGGAGCTGAAGGCGCCGCACGGTTCGGGATTTGACGCGCTGCTGCCGATTATTCCGGTTTTTTTGAGCTACGTCTTGAGCTTCGTGTACGTCGGCATTTACTGGAACAATCACCATCACATGCTGCACGCAGCCGAGCGTGTCAGCGGCGCCGGTCTTTGGGCGAACCTGCACCTGCTGTTCTGGCTGTCATTGATTCCCTTCGTCACTGCCTGGGTGGACGAGAACCATTTGGTAACGGCGCCGGTGGCACTGTACGGAGTCGTACTCTTGATGGCGGCGATCGCGTACTACATTCTCGCGCGCATCCTCGTCAGAGACAATGGCCCCGAATCGGAACTGGCAAAGGCCTTCGGCGAGGATATCAAGGGACGCAACTCCATTGCGTTTTACGTCGTCGGTATCGCGCTCTCCTTATGGCATGCGTGGCTGGCCGTGGCGGTCTACGTGTTGGTTGCGATCATGTGGGTGATTCCCGACCGAAGGATTGAAAAAAAATGATGCGCACTCACACCGGCGGCTGTCACTGCGGCCGCGTCCGCTTCGAAGTTATTGCGCCGGCGGCCATCGAAGTGGATGAATGCGATTGTTCGATTTGCAGCAAGGTTGGATTTTTGCACTTGATCGTGCCGAAAGAGCGTTTCAAATTGCTCAGCGGCGCCGACGCGCTCACGACCTATACCTTCAATACGCAGGTCGCGAAGCACTTGTTCTGCGGGACTTGCGGCGTGAAATCGTTCTACATTCCCCGCTCTCACCCGGATGGAATCAGCGTGAACGCGCGCTGCATCGATGCCGGCAGCATCGAATCCATGACCGTCATCCCGTTTGACGGGCGCAATTGGGAAAAGGGCCGCGCGCAGTACCGCGACCCCGACGCCTGATTGCTGTTTACATATCGCGGCCACTTTTACGCATCGCGTCGCGTATCTGCGACATAAAGGAGCGAATTCGACCGCGTTATGTCGCGATCGGCACGGGCGCCGTGACCGTTGGGCGAAAATGCAGCAATGGAACCGATCGAAGCGCAATGGCGGTCGCGCAGCAACGGACTTTGCGAATGCCTCCTGGTGGCGCTGGCGCTGTACAGCCTTGCGCCACGCGATGCGTCGGCGGGCGATCAACCGCAAAGCACCGATGCGCGGCGCAGTTCGGACGTGCAAACAACAGCGCGGACGCAGATTGCCCCGTCGTTCCCCGCACGGTTTGCGTTCTCTGCGCCAGGCGCAGAGACGCAAGTATTTTCACCGACGGAATTTCGGCCGCGAAAGCGGGGCCTGGAGACTGCGGCCGCCGGAAGCGATGTCTCCGTCATCGATACCCCAATGCTTCGGGACACCTCGATTGCCGGTGAACTGTCGGAAGCCAGGACTCAAGATCGCGTGCGCCTGCTGACATTGTGGCAGAGCCGCGCGAGTTCGCTGTCGCTACAAACGGGCAGGCACGGCGCGCCGTCCTTGCAGTGGAGCACGCCGTGGATGCATCGCGATGCCGCATCGCGGGGGTTATTTGACCGGCTACTCGCCGTTTCGCCGCGCAGTTTCGCCAGCACAGTCCGGAGCAGTACGTCACGTCCAGCCGCGGCTACGTCTGTGAAGCCCCTGGACTTCGGCGCGTCCATCGAAAACAAGTAGGCGGCCCCATGGCCGAGCCACTTGGGGCCCTTAGGGGCTGGCGGTATCGGCGTAGCGGCGGAAAAAACTGTCCTGCTTCCATTGCGGCCGCTTCGGGTCATTGGCCACCTCGATCACCAGCGTCCGGATAACCTCTTCGTAGGCTGCGGCTGTGGCCAGATTCACCGGCTGATTGGCATCATCCGAAGGCGCGTGATAGCGCTCGGTACGCCACGCCTTGATGATGGCGGCGTCGGGGGAGCCGGGAGCGGCGCCGACGTCGATCATGAGCGAGGGCACGCCGTGGCGAACAAAATTATATTGGTCGCTGCGAATGAATACATTGAGCAGTGGTAGCGGATCGGGCTGTATCTGCACGTTCAGTTGATCACCAACCTGCTTCACGCGATCGCCCAAGTCGGACTCCGCAAGACCATAGACGGTCAAAATCTTGAGCGGGATGATGGGCAGGAACATATCGGTATTGATGTCGGCGATCATGGATTTTGGCGCGACCGTCGGATGCTCGGCAAAATATTTTGATCCCAATAACCCCTTCTCCTCGCCCGTCACCCATACCAGCAACAATGAGCGCTTCAATGTCGTGTGCGTTTGCTTCAACGAACGCGCGATATCGAGCAGCAACGCGCTGCCCGACCCATTGTCCATGGCGCCGTTGTAAATGCGATCGCCATTGATCGGTTCGCCAATGCCGACGTGATCGATGTGCGCCGACAGCACCACATATTCAGTCTTGAGCGTCGGATCGGTGCCCGGAATTTGGGCGACGATGTTGGTTGAATCGACATCTCGCGAGCGCGTGGCCGTCGTCGCGCTCAAGGATACTTTCAAGGCAAAGTGCGGCAGAGGCTTGCGCTCCTTACCCAGGGCGGCGAGTTCTGCAAATGCGTGCCCGCTTCCCCGCAGAAGCAGGTCTGCATAGGCCGGATTGAAGGCGATGGCGACTTTGGAGCCGGAGGTCTCGTCAAATTCCGGGCCGATCAGATCCATGCTGGGATGATTGCGGTTCAGTGCGGATCTCGCCCAGGGCAAGTCCACGGAAGCCGGGTTCTGGATCTGGATCAGCCCGATTGCACCGGCAGCCTTGAGCGCCTTCCACCGTTCGGCGCGCGATTGATAATGAGCGCTCAATGCCGAGGGCACGTCCGCCGGCGAGCCTGTGAGGATTACCGCGACCTTATTCTTGAGATCCAGGCCCGAAAAATCGTTGTAATTCTTCTCCGGAATATTCAAGCCGTAGCCGACGAATACCAGCTGTGCGTCGACTTTTGGAGCGAGCGGATAGCGCGTGCTGAAATACGCCTGTTCGCCCAGGGTCAGAGTTTGCGCTTGCCCGTCCTGAACCAGCGAGAGCTGGCAATGAGGCTCATCGATCTCGACGGTGCGCAGCTTGACGCTTTGGAAGTAGCCGTTCGATCCCGCCGGCTCGACACCCAGCGACTTGAGCTTGCCGACGATGAATTCTTGCGCTTGATGCTCGCCCTTGCTGCCGGTATCCCGGCCTTCGTATTTATCGTCCGAGATCTCCTTCACCGTATCCCACCACGTATTGCCATCAAAATGTTCCGCCGCCTGGGCGGTGCAAGCAACGATGATTAGCAAGAGCGCCGGTGATCTTCGCGACATGGGATATTCCTAAGTCTTATTTTTTGCGGTTGCGTAGCTTATACCGCGGCGGCTTGTTGATCTACTTGCGGGCAATGGCCGTGCAATAATTTGGCGTGGACCAATGAGGTGGATGCAATGGCGGGGTATTCGGACACACCGCTCGCGAAGAAGCTCGGGATCAAGGAAGGATTCAAGGTCTTTCTCGTTAAAGCCCCTGCGCAATACCGGGCGCTTCTGGCGCCGTTGCCGGCGCGGGTCCGCTTCACGGCTACGCCGAATTCATCGACCAATCTGGTGCATGCGTTTGCCACAGAACGCAGCGCACTCGCCCGCTTGCTTCCCATGCTGCGCGAAAAGCTGCCGCACGATGCGGCCATCTGGGTGTCCTGGCCTAAGAAGTCCTCAAAAATGCCGACGGACATCACTGAGGATACGGTTCGCGAGGTTGCTCTGCCGTTGGGTTTCGTCGACATCAAAGTTTGCGCCGTCACCGAGGTGTGGTCCGGCCTTAAACTCGTGGTTCGCAAGGAACTGCGGGGCGCTGCAGGGTCGAGTCGACGGCCTCAAGAAAGGTCCTCTCCTCGCTGAGGATAAAGCGCAGCGATCGCGCCATGCCAAAATTTCTTCGCCCTTCGGAATCATCTTTTAGGCGACTGCGATACGCCTCGTACGCGGCCAAGGACTCGAACGAAATCAGGCCCCACGCGATGTTATCGGTGCCTTCATATGGGAGAAAGTATCCGATCAAATGACCGCCGCAACGGGGAATGATCCTGCCCCACTGTTCGGCATACTCTTCGAAGGCAGAGCGCTGAAACGGGTCAATCCTGTAGCGAATGAAACAAGTTATGGTCATGGCGTACCTCTCATTGCGGATGGGCGAATTGTAGAGACTTGCTGCCAATCAATGGTTCGGCTACCGTCGAACTATGAAAGAAGGACCGAATATCGCGCGAATCGCCGCTCTGCTTGGCGATCGAGCGCGAGCGGACGCGCTCACGGCACTGATGTTGGACCGCGCACTGACGGCGACGGAATTGGCGGCCATCGCCGGCGTCACCAAGCAGACGATGAGCGCACACTTATCCAAGCTGGTCGATGCCGCGTTGGTCGAAGTCGATAGGCAGGGCCGGCATCGCTATTTCCGCTTGGGCAATGAAGACGTTGCGAGGCTGCTCGAATCGCTCATGGGGGTGGCCTTTCGCACGGGCGCGTCGCGGTTGATTTCAAGTCCGCGCGATCCAGCCTTGCAACGGGCACGGAGTTGTTACGATCACCTCGCGGGTGAAATGGGTGTTCTGGTGTATGAGGCGCTCCTGCGGGATGGCGTGCTAGAGAATCCTCAGGCGCTGCGGCTGACCGAAAAAGGCATCGGCTGGTTTGCGCGACTAGGGGTCGATACCGCCGCACTTGCCCGCCAGCGCCGCTCCTTTTGCCGACCGTGCATGGATTGGAGCGCGCGCCGACATCACCTGGCGGGATCTCTTGGTACCGCCATGTTGTCTCGGTTCTGTGATCTTAGCTGGGTTTCGCGCAGCAACCAGTCGCGCGCGATTCGCGTCACGCAGCTGGGTGAGCGCAAGTTTCGAAGCATTTTGGCAGTGCGGATTGAGGGCAACCCCGAGGACGATGAGGATTTCGGGGGTGAACAGGTTGGCAAGACGAAGTAGAATGCTGCATGGCGAAAGAACAGGAAGCTGTTGACAACCTTCTGGATGCCCTTGTGTGGATGCGACGCAAGGCAAAAAAGCGCGAGCCGGTCGACGCTCTGATCGATGAGTTGGTCAAGATGCGGCGCAAAGCGAAGAAAAAGGTCGCCAAGAAGAAAACGGGCAAGAAGATCAAGAAGAGGACGAAGCCCAAGAAGAGCATAAAGCTCAAGAAGAGACGAGCTAAGCGATAGTCCGTGATCAATAATCCATCAGTTCGACATAAGCGGCTGAATGGGGTTGACGTTTCGATGACGGCGAACCGGTTATTCACAGGGTTATCCCCCGAGTTTGGGGATAGATTGGATAACTCAACGCGGACAGCCGGTGACGGTAGGACCTCGAGCCGCTCAGCCGCCAAACAGTCCCGCGATTTCACCGTAGGCGAGCACGTGTCCGGTCATGGCATCCATCATGGCGTCTCGGTCGCGCGAAGCCGGATGGATCTCTGGAACGTCGAGCGCATAGAGCCGAAATAGATATCGATGCTTTCCCAACGGGGGACACGGCGGCACATAGACTGCTGCGTTTGAAGAATTATTGCCGATCTCTATTTTTCTCTGCGCCAGCTCGGCCGGCGTCGCCGCACTTTTGATCTCACGAACGTCTTGCGGAATGTTGTACAAGATCCAATGCGTGAAATTCCCAAGACGTAGGCGCGGTGTCGGGCCGTCCCAGTCGGTCACGATCAGAACGTAGGACAGGGCTTTATCGGGCGCGTCTTCCCAGGACAGTTCGGGAGATACCCCTTCGCCTTTACAAGTATAGGAGGATGGAATGTCGCCGCCCGCGCTGAAACTGATGCTCTGCAGAATGACGGTTTTTGGAATCGCGGCGTGATACGCCCGATCGACATCGCGCGCGCTCGAGGCGCGCATATATGCAAACGCGATGAAGACCGCCGCCAACACGAAAATCGCGAGGACTACTCTGCTGAGGAGCTTCACCGCGATAGGGTAGCAAAACGCGCCGATTGCGAGAATCGTCCGGCGAGATTACTCGCCACTGCGTGGCGTCGTCGAACCCGGCTTTTTTATGTCGTGGGTTCGACCCCGTGGCAAATCGGCACCGAATGGCGCTCGATAATTTTTTGTGAAAATGGTGCGCCCGGCGGGATTATTCGCGCTGCGCGCTCACCCTTCGGGTCGCCCTAAAGGGCGATCGCCGTCGCTGCGCGACGTCGTCGAACCCGGCTTTTTTATGTCGTGGGTTCGACCCCGTCGCAAATCGGCACCGAATGGCGCTCGATAATTTTTTGTGAAAATGGTGCGCCCGGCGGGATTCGAACCCACGACCCTCGGCTTCGGAGGCCGACCGATAACATATTCTCAAGTGTTGATATTCGTTGCGACATACCGCACAAACTAGGCGAAATGCCTGTTTTCTAGCCTCTCCGTGCTACTCTATGCAACAGCTCGCAATACATGGGAATTGCGATGTTTTGCCTACATGATGCCTACACGGAGACTCGGATGAGCAAAGCCAAAAAGACCGCCTACACTCTGACTCGCGACAAGAAAGTCATCGGCTTGTACGTGCGCACGACAGCGGCGGGAGTCAGCGCTTATGTGTTCGACC
>Ga0210398_10001903_pt1 | contig 20834 bp, 16 predicted proteins | sample IncBWC4OmetaG_FD_161047 | JGI IMG/M metagenome (GOLD analysis project Ga0210398, IMG submission 161047) | Forest soil microbial communities from Barre Woods Harvard Forest LTER site, Petersham, Massachusetts, United States - Inc-BW-C-4-O | ecosystem: Environmental > Terrestrial > Soil >...
TCTTTATGTCAGCAGCCGCCCGGCTCCGATTGAGGTGACACCAGGCATAGTCCTTTTCGGAGTCGCGATTGGCGTTTGCATATCGCTAGCATCGGCAGCTTCGCCATCGCGCGAGGGTTCCCTGGTTGCGCCGATGGAAGCCATGGCTCGGGGCGAACGCGAATATGCCGCTCGCGTGCACAAGGCACGCGACCTGTGGATTGCGTTGCTGCTCGCGGTCCTGGGAGCGGCAGCGTCTTTTGCTCCGGCGATTGCAGGCAAACCCTTTTTCGGATACGCCGCAGCGCTGCTGATGATCGCCGCATGCGCATTCGCCATTCCCGCCCTGGTGAGCGGATTGACCGCGGTTTCGTCGGGACTTTTACGAAGGGTAGCTGGAATCGAGGCATTTCTCGCTTCACGCAGCCTGGCTGCATCGCTTCGGCGCACGTCGGTATTGGTCGGTGCCTTGGCCACAGCGATCGCCATGACAACCTCCGTCGGCATCATGGTCGGCAGCTTTCGCCAGACTGTGCAAGTTTGGATGGACAGCCAACTCAAGGCCGATCTTTTTCTGCGGCCTGCCGGCGATCCCGCTGCTGATCGCCATCCGACCATCGATCCGGCGCTGGCCGACAAGATTGCATCCTTGCCCGGTGTGGCGGGAGTGGATCGTTTTCGCGGCTATGAAATCAGCTACCAGGGACTACCTGCCTCCCTCGGTTCAGCCGATACCGTTGGCTCTCACGACTTGGCAAAGATCCAATTTCTTTCCGGACGAGCCACCAGCGTAGTCAACACGGAACTGCGCAGCGGAGACAACGCCGTCATCAGCGAGCCGTTTGCCAATAAACACCATGTGGGCGCGGGCGACGTTCTTACTCTTCCACTGGGAGCGGCCCAAGTGCCATTTCGCGTGGTCGACGTCTTCTACGATTACGGTAGCGAAAAAGGCTTTATCGTGATTGATCGCTCCATCATGCTGCGATATGTAAACGATCCAGCGCCCTCAAACCTCGGGGTCTACGTCGCTCCCGGCTCCAGCGTCGATCAGGTACTCACGGAAGTTGAAAAGGTTGTGGCCGGCCACAACCTGGTGATTTTCACCAATCGTAATCTGCGGGCGGAGGCGATCCGCATCTTCGATCGCACCTTCGCCATCACCTATGCCTTGGAAGTTGTAGCGGTGATCGTCGCCATTATCGGAATCGCCGGAGCGCTGCTGGCGTTGGTGATCGATCGCCGCCGCGAATTGGGCTTGCTTCGCTTCCTGGGGGCGGCGGTTTCGCAGATACGCAAACTCATCTTGATTGAAGCCGGGCTGATCGGCCTGCTGGCCAACCTGGCGGGACTGGCGCTGGGCATCGTCCTGTCGTTGCTGCTGATCTTCGTGATCAATAAACAGTCCTTTGGCTGGACCATCCAGTTTCACTGGCCGGTCGCGGTGCTGGTGGCAGCGCTAACCCTGGTTTATATTGCTACGGTGCTTGCCGGATTCTATCCTGCGCGCGTTGCCACCCGGCTGAACCCCATCGAGGTCGTGCATGAGGAGTAAGGTTCTTGCGGCGCTGCTACTGTTCGTTTTTGCCGTGCCCTCGCCCGCGCAATACCAACAAGCACTCCCGGGATATCAATACGAATTTCCCCGCGATCATTTCAATCATCCCGATTACAAAACAGAATGGTGGTACTACACCGGCAACCTGACAGCCGCAGACGGGCACAAGTTTGGATATGAGCTGACGTTTTTTCGTCAGGCAATCAGCCGCGCCCAAACGAACAAGACAGACTGGGACGTTCAGGATCTCTATCTGGCTCACCTGGCGCTCAGCGATCTCAGCGGAGGACATTTTTATCACCTCGAAAGGCTCAATCGTTCGGGTCCCGGATTGGCGGGCGCAAGCCTCCAGACGGAAAAAGTTTGGAACGGCAACTGGCGAGTACAGTGGGTTAATGGAGAACAGCGCCTGGAAGCGATCTCGGACGACTTCGCTCTGCACTTCGTCATGAGTTCGCAAAAGCCTCCGGTGATCCACGGCAAGGAGGGTGTGAGCCAAAAGTCGGCCGGCCTGGGCCACGCATCGCACTACATTTCGTTTACTCGGCTGCTCACGACCGGCTCGATCGATTTGAACGGCAAGTCCTATCGTGTCGATGGCACATCGTGGATGGACCACGAATTCTTCAGCCATCGAATCGACGAAGACCAGAGCGGCTGGGACTGGCTCAGTCTTCAACTCGACGACAATACGGAACTCATGCTCTACCGCTTGCGGCATAAAGACGGCAGTGTCGATCCCTTTTCTTCCGGGACCTACGTTGATGCGAAGGGTAAGTCGACTTTCTTGAGCAATACAAATTTCTTCATGCAGCCTGGAGCGGAAACTTACACCAGCCCAGATACCCGCGATGTTTATCCCATCGCGTGGCGGGTCACGATACCTTCGTTGGGGATGGACCTGCAGATACGAACCGCATTGCGCTCGCAGGAAATGGCAACTCGCAGCATTGCCAGCCTGTCTTATTGGGAAGGCGCGATAAGCATTACCGGAACCAGGGCTGGCTCCGCTTTAAACGGTGTGGGATATCTCGAGATGACTGGTTATGCGCGACCCGTGGACTCGGACCGAGGCAAGTGATGTCGCTTATCCTGAAGTGCGGCAGTCATCCAGCAGCTGGCTCTAACTCTCCAGCTTATCCTGGCTCTTTCTCAATTGTTCCTTTTCCAATGCCAGACGAGCCTGAGCTTTCTTCAGCTTTTCTTTGGCCTTATCTCGCTCGCGCAGCGCCTTCTCAACCCGTTGCTGCGCTGACTTGATCGCAGCTGCCGCGTCTTTGTGTACCTTAAGCATAGCTAGCAGTGTAGATGTTGGTTGTGGGCGTTGCAGCTGAAACGGCGTTATGCCGAACGCTGAAAGGTTTCATTCACCCGCAATCGGGCCTCATCGGTGTCCTGCAGCGTGGGAGTACCGATTTCCAGCAGCCCGTTGCTATTGGGTTCACAACCGTGTCCGAAGAGCTTCTGGTTCATCATGATCGATTGCAGCAGACGACCCAGGGAGCGAGAGTGATAGCCATTGGAAAAGCGCGGGCCATCGGACCAGCCAGGATGGATGGAATAGTCGCAAATCAGGCTCCAGTACTCGCGAGCCGACATCCATAGCTTCAGATATTCCACCGTGCCATCCATGCCAATGTGATATTCGATTCTGATCCGGGCAGTCGGCGACGAGGAAGTCAGGGCTTCCCAATTGACGACTACCACGCTGGTCAGAATGTGGTCCAGAGGTACAACCGGACCTGGATTGTCTTGTCTCTCGGGTATCACCCGTTTGGTCTTCACGCGAGGCAGTGGCTGCCCATCGATTGCCGGCAAATTAGTCATGCGAGGCGCTCCATAATTTTGCTTAGCCCGTCGGCGTCGCGAACGTCGGCGTTCGCATCCACGAGGCTGGTTAGTGGGCTGTCCGCCGGCCCTTCCTCTGTTGCAGTCGCAGTTATCGCTGTTTCCTGCGGATTTCGAGCAGTGCCGTTCATTCGCCTTCCCGCTGCAATTCGCCAACTGGCCTCTACGAAGCCATTGCGCTGCGACAACGAGTCACAACTCTCGCTGACTGCTTTACGCAGCGAATCGCCCCACTGCACGCCATGTTCTTCGGCAACATAAGAACCCACGGAAGGATCCAATGCGAGGTAGTTCGGCTTACCCACAAGGAAGGCGACGATCTGACCGGGGTCTTCTTTTTTTATCTCATCGCGAAAAGCCACGCACCCGCGGTGATCGGTTCGAATGTCGACCAGGACCATGTCATAGCGGTCGCGATGCCAGATGGAACTGGCCTCGGTAAGATCGCTGGCTCCGATGACTTCCACCCCGCGCAGGGCCATAATTTTCTTGCGCAGGGCGCGTCTTTCCGAGATAGCGTCCACCAGCAGAACGCTCACCTTACTCCCTAACGTCTTGGTTGCAGACCGCTCTTGCCTCTCATTCATGCCGGTGACCTCGCGCGAGAATCGTGTGGCTAACAGCAAACTGCCATTGCGAGTAATAACCTCGCGCAGAAGGGTCAGCAAGAACACTGGTGAGTAGGGTTGAGGATTTGGCCTTTTCGTGTACGCGGACAGCGGGAATCAGCCTATCCGCACTGCGACGATAGACTGATTATACGCTATTGCGATTTATCGATTAGGAGAACACCTCGCCCGCCATGCACGACAGCGTGCGCGTGGGCAGCGTGTTTTGCACTCGCCGAGTCACCGTCGCACCGCTTGCGTTCACTTGCTTGCGTGCGATCTTGAGCTTGAGTGCACGCTCGATCGAGCGCAGCTCCCCAATCTCGGTGCCTGATACCAGGGTCGAGGCCCGGCCAGCCGAGCCCATGCGGCCAGTACGGCCCACGCGGTGAATGAAGTCCTCGGGAACTTGCGGCAGATCATAGTTGATGACATGCGCAACATTCGTCACGTGGATACCGCGGGAGGCGACGTCGGTAGCAACCAGTATCTGGAATTTGCCTTGGTCGAAACCATGCAGAGCCCCGGTGCGTTGCGATTGACTGCGATCACCGTGGATCATGGCTGCAGAAAATCCGTCGCGCACCAAAGTCTTCGTCAGCCGCTCGGTCCCGCGCTTAGTGCGAGCGAAGATCAGGGTCTGTCCCTTGTCGGCATAGAGGAGTTGGCGCAATACTTCGGACTTTTCCGCCAGCGGCACTTCGAAGGCATGCAACTCAACCGTGTCAGCCGGCTTGGAGGTCGAACCCAGCGCTACGCGCACGGGATTCTTCATGTAGTCGTTGACCAGGTGGGCCACCGAGGCCTCCAGCGTCGCCGAGAAGCACAGGGTCTGGCGATCGCTTGGGAGTTCGGCCACAATGCGGCGAATTGCCGGCAAAAAGCCCATATCCAGCATGCGATCAGACTCGTCGAGCACCAACGTCGTCACCGAGCGAAGGTTAATCAGCTTGCGGCGAAGGAAGTCTTCCAGACGTCCAGGTGTAGCAACCACTACGCTGGCGCCACGGCGCACAGCTTGGATCTGGCGCTGCTCGTTAACTCCGCCAATGACCAGTGCAGCCGGGGGAGATTTGCGCTCGCGCAGTTTTTCATACTGCTCGTGGACCTGCATCGCCAGCTCGCGCGTGGGTACCAGGATGAGGGCGGAGACCTTGTTTGGCATCGCTTGTTTCGCCAGACGTTCGATCATCGGGATCAGGAACGCCAGAGTCTTACCGGTGCCGGTTTGTGCCGTCGCCAGTACGTCTTTGCCCTCAAGTGCAGGGGGAATAGCGGACGCCTGGACCGGCGTCGGGGTCGTGAAATGGAACTGTGCCAGCTTCTGCTGGAGCCCAGCAGACAGGGGCATATCTTTAAATTGTGTCAAACGATTTTTTCTTTCTTGGAGAGGCGTCTCGCGAGGAGGCATACAAGATGCGAGTCGCGATGATACTGCTGAAGCCGCTCTGATTTTATTCGGCGCCGAAAATGAAACGGAAGCAGGAAAGGCGGGAAATCAGATCAGATAAGGATCGGATGTCGCTTGCAAGCGGCCGCAGCCCATAGCGTCTACGTAAAACTATATCACAGTGCGCTTTGCGATCTCGCGAAACGCACCACCTTCGTTACTCTTTGTTCCGGTTACTTCCCAAAATCGTGGAAGTCGAAGCCTAGGGGCTGGCCGTCTTCGTCATGTCTAACCACAAGGTCAGCCACGGGTTGCGTCTCTGCGACGACAACATCGGTATCGCCAGGCTGTTTGCGTTGGGCTTTCTTTTGGGCCTTTTCAACGCGTTTTTCCTGCCGGGCTCGTTCCTTCTGGCGTTTAGTAAAGGTTGTACGAGAGCTTCCTGCCATAGTCCTCAGTCAATCTTGAAGTTCAATATTTTGATTGCTTCTTGTTTCGAAAAGATTCAATGTTCGTGATATCTCGTGCTGTTAACTATCATACAGGTTTTCAAAGATCGTGGACGTACCTCTTCTGATCCTTCGACAGTTAACGATGTGCGAACTCGCCTTGTTCAACGGGATCTCCGGCAGTCTTCCTTGTTTTTCGGCTTCCAAAAATAAGAGCGACCGGGGGAGCGCCCGGTCGCCGCAGGAATAGGGAGTTGTTTATTCTGTCCTGCCTTACCGCGGGGTGGCGACAAAGCCGGTGTTAATCGGCGCCGTACCGAAGAAGCCGACCAGAACTCCGGCATCGTTGGTGCCGTTCACTACCGTCATGCCGACGCCGTTGGGATCGTCAACCGAGACGAACTGGCCGCTGCTGACCGTGTAAACGAATCCGTGAGTCAGGCCGGCGGCGTCCATGTAGTCGCCCACCACCTGTCCCGTGTTGTTCAATCCCAAGGCCTGGGTGAAGGTGCTGCCGGGGTAATCCAGCTGCAGGAAGATTCCACCGTTAAGCAGGAAGCCGTGATTCACGTTTTGCGAGTCAATGAAGAATCCGCAGACTGCCTGCGAGTTGTTGATGCCCGTAGCCTGCGCTCCACCTACGGCTCCCGGAATGTAGATCACCTGAAATACGCCGCCAACCTCGTCATATACATAAGGAAAGTCGGGCGTGGTGTTGTTGGTGCTCATGCTGTAATAGCCCGAGGCCTGGTGCAGATCGTTCTGTCCCAGCAGCTGGTTGAAGGCGGTTCCGGGAAAATCAACGGTGGTGTAAGTACCGTTACTGGTGTGGGTGAAACCGTGGGTAATGCTGTTCTGGTCGACGTAGAAGCCATCGGTCGTCAGGGTGTTGTTGATGCCAATCACCTGAGTCATCATCGAGCCAGGAAAGTTCTCGGTGGTGTAGTGGGCGGGCAATACCAGAGTGAATCCCTGGTTCTGCAGGAAGTTATGGTAGCCGGCGATCACGCCGCTGTTGTTGATGCCCAGCAACTGGGTAAAGGGGCTGTTGGGGTCGCCAGGGTTACCCACTGACAGAAAGCTGTAGCTCTGTGCCCAGGCTGAGCTGCAGAGGGTTAGGGCGAAGGCAAGGGCTAGGACAAGGTGAAAGCGTTTCATGGTAATTCTCCTCTTTTTGTATTCGCGGCGGCGGCCGGAAATTTGTTTTTGGTGCCGATGTTCTGGTGGGCGAAAGCTTCCAATCCGCTTGCTGGTGCTCCCTGACCCAGTGCCATCACCGGCGACGATTGCAAAGTACCGCCGCGGCGCTTTTGAAGTCCTAAAGGCTGAGTTAAAAGCGGATTGGGAATTTGTTAGGGAAAGGTTGGAAGGATAATTTCCGGCTAACCAATTTAAAATTAGTTACTTACGTCTGTCTGTTCGAAGACGAATCTAGGGTCAATCAGCGAAGACGGTCAATCGCGGCGTGAAACGATTTCGTGCTTTAACGTTCAGACGTCAGGCAGCTCACCAACCGTGAACAACCAGTGTTCCGAAGCAGGTATCTCGAACGACGCCGCCCTCGCTCAGCAATGTACTTTTTACCTGGACGGCCAGGGTAACATCGGGAGAATTGTTGGTCAGCTTGCAGACATCAGCTCCAATTTCCCGGTAGACCCTCATTTCCGGATAGGGCGGTACGTTCAACTCCCCGAGCGACCACTTCGTAATCTGGAGCACGTTATTGGTCCCCTTCACATGCCGTACATAGCCACGAATGTAGCCGGGCAGCTCACTGTTTACAGCGTCGCTGACAAGAATAGCTCCAGAGGTAACGTTGCCCGAATACAGAGACGATGAAAGATACGAATCCCACCAACCCACAAAGCTGAACAGCGGCATCACGCCGAAAAGCAGGAGGATTACTTTCTGAAAGCGGCACCGGTTGTTCCAAATAACGTCGCTGAATGAGAAATCGGTGTTCCAGAACAAAATCAGCAGGAATGCGATCATCGCCAGGTTCCAAGGCCAGACGATAGAGTTCCATCTCCGCCCAAAGGGGCCGATGACCAGCAAGATGAGCCAATGCATGGCCATCGCTGCAATTACAGCCACATCCCGAAATTTCCGTGTGAGTAGCCCGATGCCGATGCCCATCTCCGCGAAGGGAGCGACCCACCCGAGCAGGCTTGCGGCCGTCCTTCCCATACCGGCTATGAACTCTGGAAACCCATGGAAGATGAAGTGTGGGTTGGCTTTCTGCAGTCCGCTATAGAAATAGATAGTTGCGATAATGAGCCGGCACATGTTCAGGCCGTCGGTCTGGCTTCGCACATCATCCCCTTTCCACGAGGAAAACCCCAGGGCTGCCAGCATAAACAGATACTGATAAGCCCAAGGCTGCCAACGAGTCTGATCCAACAAAGCGAGTATGAGTACGAGGATTACAAAGACAAGAATGAAGACCCGCGGCTTCGAAGATATGGCGACCGCTACGAGCAGGCCTATCAGGAGTGCGAAGTACACGTAATCCAGCGGATACGAAATGCGCGGTAATGCGGAAAAGACGGGGATGAGAGGAAAAAAACGGCTGCTGACCCACAGCTTTCTTGAGAGCAAGAGACCAGAAAGGAATCCGATAGCGATAATCAGCTTCGCCCAAAAGAATCTGGCGCCTGGGCGCGAGAATAGTGACCTGCTGGCGGCTATCGAATCAGATATAACCTTTAGCAATGGGCAGCCCTTTGGCGGAGGCTCTAAACCAGAGTTCCATTTGCCTCTCGGCCACGCAGGCTGTTGAAAAACTCATGAGAGGTCAAAGCGACGGTAGAGCTGGCCTTCAGGCCAGCGTGTAAATCCTCGGCTTTGTCCCGAGCCGGCTTTTAGCCGGCGGCACCAATTCTGTTTCCGACCTTTTCAGCAACCTCTGCGAGCCAATATACCGCCAGTCGCTTTCCGCTACCGACTTTTTTCCGTTTGTCATGAGGTGGCAAAGCCAAGCTCATCTTCTGAACGCGGAACCGCATCACCAACTGCCCTGCTATCCTAAAAACAACGCTCTCACAAGGAAGCTGCACCATTTGCCGCCGATTCTCAACGCTCAAGGAATCTCGAAAAGCTACGGAGCCACGCCGCTGTTCCGCGGGATAGCCTTCACCATTGCCGAGGGTGACCGCATCGGGCTGATCGGGCCTAACGGCTCCGGCAAATCGACGTTGCTGCAAATTCTCTCCGGCGCGATCGATCCCGACAGCGGCGATGTTGCGTTGCGCAAGCGTACTCGGCTTAGCCATGTACAGCAGGAATCGCAGTTTGCGGCCGGTCAGACTGTGCAGATGGTAATTGAGGCTGCTCTTGAACGTTCTGCGGTCCCGCCCGATGAGTGGCAAGCCCGCTTAGCCGAAACGCTTGGGCGTGCTGGCTTCGAACAGCTCGACATGGCAGCAGAATCTCTGTCCGGCGGGTGGCGCAAGCGGCTGGCTATCGCCGAAGCCCTGGTCCAACAGCCCGACATCCTTTTGCTTGATGAGCCCACCAACCATCTCGACCTCGCGGCCATCGAGTGGCTGGAGGAGCTTCTGCAGTCCGCGTCCTTCGCCTCCGTCGTTGTCAGCCACGATCGATACTTTCTGGAGAACGTCGCCACCGCGATGGTCGAACTGAACCGCGCGTATCCGGATGGACTTTTGCGCGTCGCCGGCAATTACAGCAAGCTTCTGGAAGAAAAAGAGGCATTCCTACATGCGCAAGCCAAGCACCAAGAGGCGCTGGAGAATCGCGTGCACCGCGAAATCGAATGGTTACGGCGCGGGCCCAAGGCTCGGACCTCGAAATCGAAAGCGCGCATCGACAAGGCCAATCAGCTGATCGGCGAATTAGCGGACTTGAATGCGCGCACTCGAACGGCCAGCGCCGCCATCGATTTCTCCGCGACAGATCGAAAGTCACGGCGTCTGATTGAGCTGGAAAATGTCAGCATCGAGATCGGCGACCGCATCCTATTTCAGAATCTCGACTTCATCCTGACCGCCGGAACACGCGTCGGTCTTGTCGGCCCGAACGGCAGCGGCAAGACCACTTTGTTGCGGATGCTGTCGCGAGACCTTGAGCCGACTACTGGTGAGATCCGCACTGCCGACTCGCTGCAGATCGTTTACTTCGATCAGAACCGCGTGCTCGAACCAGATGTAACTCTGCGACGCGCGCTCGCGCCCGACAGCGATTCCGTAAGCTACCAGGACCGCGTCATTCACGTTGCATCGTGGGCGGCACGTTTCCTTTTCACCGGCGAGCAGCTCAATCAACCAGTCGGTCGCTTATCCGGAGGAGAACGCGCCCGCGTGCTCATCGCCCGCCTGATGCTGCAACCTGCGGATGTGCTCCTGCTCGATGAGCCCACGAACGACCTCGACATTCCCACGCTCGAAGTGTTGGAAGAGAGCCTGCTTGAATTTCGGGGCGCGCTGGTGCTGGTCACCCATGATCGGTACCTGCTGGATCGCGTTTCGACCACGGTTGTAGGCCTTGACGGCCTTGGCGCCGCCGGACGCTTTGCCGATTACTCGCAGTGGGAAGTGTGGCAAGAGGACCGCGAGCAAGCCTCAAAGACTCAGGCGAAGGCGGTTAACCATGAGGTAACCGATCGAAGCTCGGAGGTCACAACCCCGGCAACGAAGAAGAAGCTGTCCTACCTGGAAGCCCGCGAGTATGCAACCCTGGAGCAGAGCATCGCGAAAGCTGAAGAGCAGTTAAATGACGCACGTGCCGCCTACGAAGATCCGGCCATCGCCAGCAATGCCGAAAGACTGCTGGCGGCGCAGAGCGACTTTCACACCGCCCAGCAACTCGTCGACCAGCTTTATGCCAGGTGGCAAGAGCTTGAGACCAAGATCAGTTGAGCAAGAGCTGACAATTTGCAGTCGCTGAGTCAGAATGGACATTCCGGTTACCGATCGATATGGCTATGCCGACATTCGACCATGAAGCTGTTGGAGAAGCAGATATTGAACGTCGCGCGGTGAGCACGCTGCGGCAACCCAGGCAGCTCTTTCTTACCGCCCGGGAATATGTCACTGTCCTCTTGTTTCTCGCGATCTGTAGTGGCGCTGCATACTTTTACCGGATTGGGACAACGGTTGCTTACCCCTATGAACTCGACTATGGGGAAGGAATCGTGCTCTGGCAGGCGGCGCACGTTTCGACGCTCGCCGTCGCATACCACTCCATTTCACAATACCCTTACATTGTTTTTCACTACCCTCCGGTGTATCAAGCCGTTTCGCTGGCAGTGTCGAAACTCACGGGCGATCTACTGCTGGCGGGGCGACTGGTATCGCTACTTTCAACCTTGGGTATCTGTCTCACCCTAGCGTGGATCGTCTACCGATCGCTTCCAGCGCGAGCGCCCAGAATGGCGAAGATTGGCGGCGCGGTCTTTGCGGGCGCACTACCATGCGGCCTGAAAACTCTGGACTGGGCGCAGTTGATGCGGGTGGATATGCTCGCGCTCTGGCTGACCTTCGCTGGATTGGCACTGTTCATTCTTGGCCGGACGGCGCTTTCGCGTTATGCCGCATTCGTCCTCTTCATAGCGGCGTTGTACACGCGGCAGACGCTGATTGCCGGTCCCTTGGCGTGCCTGGTTGTCGCCGCCATCCTGAACATCCGGCAGGCACTCAAACTACTCGGTTTAGCGGTGGCGCTGGGTGCTGCAGTGATGGCTTGGCTAATGCTGGCGACCCACGGCCAGATCATGCTGCACATCTTCCTTTACAACCAAAACCCTTTCTCCGTCCGCCGGGCGATCACTTATGTGGACCAAAATATTCAGTGGACCCTGCCGCTGTTGGCGCTTGCTTCTGCTGCGGCGGTCAGCCCGCTTCTGGACGTCGCGAAAGCATTCTCCCGCCGCACGCTAGTTCCGCTGCGCGCTCGCCTGGAGACTAGCACCTATCATCGTGCATTACTCACATTCACCCTGCACTTCATATGTTCGGCCTTACTCTCGCTGGCGATCGGCAAAGTGGGGTCTAACATTAACTATTTCCTGGAATACAACCTGAGCGCCTGTGCTCTGGCCGGGTTGTTGATGGCACGCCTGATCTGGGGCAGCAAGAAAACGGTTTGGGCATCGCCTGCCGTCGCAGTGGCTTACTTATTACCATTGCTGTTGATGGCGCAACAGGCAGAAACAGGGATTCATTCGATGCCTGCTGCTGCCAGCCAGGAAAGGGCCGAATACATTCGGAGTTCAGAAGCCCTGGTACGCATCCTCCAGGCGAGCCCAGAGCCTGTAATGTCGGAAAACATGACCCTCCTCTATAGAGCCGGCAAGCAAGTACCGTTTGAACCCGCCATCGTCGCCGGTCTTGCCGAGGTGGGCACTTGGGACGAGACGCCACTCATCGACATGATCCGCAAAAGAAAGTTCTCGGTGATGGTCATCCGTCAACTTGACGGCTCCTTCTTGTATTCACCAGGGGTGGTGACCGCGATCGAAGAAAATTACCACCCGGCGGAGCGATACGGTAGCTATACCGTTTATCGCCCATCCGGACCAAGGCAGTAACAAAGTGATTGCGTCTCGCAAATAACAAAGTGCTGTGGTCGATTGGTCGCTCAGGCCGGAAGCCGCGGTTACGTGTGTCGCCTGTTCGGGCGTAACTGTTTCACAAAATGCTCTGTGCTACCATCGCGGTTCGTACTGTTCTTCACCCGGAGTCTTCATGCGAAAAACCTTAATATCAGTTGCCGCCGTTATGCTCGTCGCGATGCTGTCGATCTCCGCTCTCTATGCCGCCAGTTTGGCGGGAGTGACCCTGCCCGACACCCAACAGGTCGGGAACAAAACGCTGGTGCTCAACGGCCTGGGATTGCGAACCGAGTTCATGGTGAAGGTCTACGTCGCGGGGCTGTATCTTGAGCAGAAGTCTTCGGATGCCAACGCTATCATCAAGACGGACGCCCCCAACCGGATCGTCATGCAGTTCCTGCACGGCGCCAGCAAGAGTCAGATGGCTGATGCATTCAAGCAGTCGTTCACCGACAATACACCAGACGCCATGAAAACGATGCAGCCCGACATCGACAAGTTGCTCGGCTCGCTCGAACCAGTCAAGCCGGGAGACCAGATGATCTTCACTTACCTCCCAGGCACGGGCACCACCTTGGCCATTAACGGCACAGATAAGCTGACCATTGCCGGCTCGGCCTTCAACCCAGTAGTTTTATCGGTGTGGCTCGGACCGAAGCCGCCCACCGCAAACGTAAAAAAGGGGATGCTCGGCAAGTAGAGCCAGCGGGCAGAGAAACTTGCCACAGTTGTGTTGGACAAGCGCCCATGTCCTGCTCCAAAGCTTGTGGTGTTAGCGGACCGGGGTCTGGCTGCTTTAAAAACTCCTTGCTCTGGACACCGCTCTCTCAGAACAAGATTCCTGCGCGAACTCAACGTGGTCAAAGGTAACGAGACCGAATTCCTGCCGGCCAATACGGACGATGAACCGCGCTTTTCACCACTACTTTAGTGATCCGCTCTTCCTACTGGCGCTCGCAGCTGGCCTCATCGCCTTCGTCGTGCAATCGGGAGAGTTGGGCACCGCCGATACGCAACATCGGGCCCAATCCGCCCACGCCTTCTGGACTGCGGAACCTCCGGTGTTTCCCCAAGAATATCCCGAATTCGGAGTGCATGGCCGCGGCGGCAAGCTGCAAAGCTGGTACGGCATTGGACAGTCGCTGATCCTGCTGCCGGCCGACATTGTTGGAACTTATGTGGAGCGGCTTCCCATTTTCGCCAATTACAACGGGAACGATCCCGGCGTCCGCAACATCATCATCAGCTACAGCATTAACGTCCTCGTCACCGTTTTGACTGCCCTGGTTTGTTTCCGGTTTCTCCGGCAGCTGAACTTCGAAGTAAAGCAGGTAGTCGCCGGTGTGCTGGCGCTGCTGCTTCTGACAACCCATCTGCATTACACGCAGAACATGATGGAGAACAATTACATCTTTCTGCTGACGATGGCCGGATTCTGTTATCAGTATGAGTGGTTGCGCAGCGGCGATCGGCGCGCTCTTCTCATCGGCTCGGGTGCCTTTGGTCTCAATCTGCTCACCCGCCTCACCACCGGCATGGATTTGATGGCCGGCGCCTGCTTCGTATTACTTGCACTGTGGTTGAAAGGCATGCGCGGATCGGACCTTTGGAATCGCTGCCGAACCTACATCGCCATCGCTTTCCCGGTTTACATTTTTTTCGGTTTGATCGACCGCCTCTATCAGTTCTATCGCTTCGGGTCATTCTTTAACACCTATGTGAGCGTGGTTGCCGGTGAAGCCAGGCAGCGGAATCCCGCTCTGCCTGCTAGCTATCCTTTCGAAACCCCCTTCCACGTGGGTTTCTTCGGAGCGCTATTGGCACCGGAAAAATCGATCTTCCTCTTCGATCCATTGCTGATTCTTATGATTCTGATCGCCGCCGTCGCGTGGAAGCGATTTGACTCTGTCGTCAAGGCATACATCATCACGGGATTCTTGTTGCTGTTGGCCTACCTCAGTTTTTATGCGCGATATACCGTCTGGAGCGGCGACTTCGCCTGGGGTGACCGCTACGTTTCGACATCCGTAGAACTGGCGTCCCTGCTTGCTGTTCCGCTGCTGCTGCGCTATCGAAACCAAGTGGGGCAGCTGGTTTGGGTCACCGGAACAGCGCTGATGGCAATCAGCGGCGCGATTCAGCTAGCATCGCTCGCCTTCTGGTTGCCACTTGAGATTTACCAGATGGAAACACTGGGGCACCCAACCTTCGTGATTCTCCTGCGCCTTAAGAACATCGCTGCATTCGCGTTGGAAAAAATGGATGCCTGGGGACTGACCAACTACGCCATGCATTGGGATCCATGGGACTACGTTCACATCACCACCTGGAATTTTCTGCCATTTCTTTTGAGGCGAGTCGGAGTGGCGCCTACGTGGGTCGTGCATTTTGCGTTTGCGGTATGGAGCCTGGGACTTGTGGCTTTGTCGGCCGTCCTTCGGCAGCTCTACAAAGTGCTCAGTCTGCCAGGAAGGCCCGAGGCACAATCTGGCGGCCCTGTAGTATCCCCTACGAATTCTTGCTGATGTCCAGAAGTATCCGTTTCTTCGGCTGAAGACACGCGGCTTACCTCATTCCGGCGCTTCCTCTTCGCTTCAATACTTACAGGCCAATTGCAGCTGTTTCCGAGTTATTGTAACAGTTGTGTCATTTATGCTAGAGTCGGCCAGTGAGTCGACCCATAAATGAAAAACGCCCGGAAGAACTGCGGAATGCCATCGTCCGATATCTCATCAAGCATGGTCTGACGGGTCTGTCGCTCAGGCCATTAGCCAAAGCGCTTGGGTGTACTCCTCGTGTGCTGCTTTACCACTTCGGATCGAAGGAAAAGATGGTCATCGAGGTACTGGCACAGGTCAGGCGGAGCCAGCGTGCCGCCTACGGACGGATTGAAGAAGCCAGTTTTACCAAGGGCTACCTGACGGTTTGGAAGCGCATGAGCGCGCCTGATTCCGAACCGCTCTTTCGTCTTTTCTTTGAAATTTACGGCATAGCGCTGCGCCGCCCGCGACTTTACAAAGCATTTCTGCAGGACACCGTTCAGGATTGGCTACAGGTTATGACTGACGAGTTTGCAGGCGAACGGCAGCAACGCAAGCAAGCGCGCGCTATTGCAACCATCGTGCTGGCTGGATTGCGAGGCTTCATGCTGGACTTCTGTACTACTCACGACCGCAAGCGCGTAGACGAAGCTGTGGAATTGTGGCTGCGCAGCCTGGATTCGATGCTAACCACGCTTAAAGGGGGCTTTGGAACACATGTCAAGCGAAACTGACCGCATCACTGACAAGCGGCTCTCGAATCCGCTTACCTTCTTCGTCCTGGTGGCTCTGGCGGTGGCGCTTACGTCCACGCCCGCCTGGCCTCAACTCGTGCCTGGATCAATGGACGTTCATTGGAACGAAGGTTCGCCAACTTGCGTCAAGAATCCGCAACCGCCTCTTCAGCTGCATCAGTACAGCCCCCGAACATTCATTCTTCGAGAGAATCTCTGCACGACCTTCGAGGCGCCTTTCATGTACCTACTGATCGGATCAACGAAGGCATTATTAGTCGACACCGGCGATGTTGGCGATCCAAAAGTTGTTCCACTGGCAGACACGGTAATGCATCTGCTTCCCGGAGACGGGCCAACAAAACTCCCTTTGCTTGTCGTTCATACTCATCGTCACCTTGATCATCGTGCCGGTGATGAACAGTTTACCCATTTTGCCAATGCCCAGGTGGTTGGATTTGATATCGACAGCGTCCGGCGATACTACAAGTTCACTGACTGGCCCAATGGCCTCGCTCAAATCGATCTCGGTGATCGTACGGTTGATGTGATCCCAACGCCGGGGCACAACGAGACGGAAGTTTCGTTTTACGATCGTGGTACGGGATTGTTGCTCACTGGCGACTTTCTGATGCCTGCCCGGCTTCTTATCGACGACACCCGCGCTGACGTTGCGAGTGCGGACCGCGTTGCCGCTTTTGTCAAGGATCGCCAGATCAGTTTCGTTCTCGGCGGCCATATCGAAATGAACTCTGCTGGCGACTTATTTCCCTGGGAATCTCAATATCATCCTAACGAACACGTCCTTCAATTGACGAAGGATAATGCGCTCGCGTTGCCCGCGGCCGTCCGCAGCTTTAATGGCTTTTATAGCGTGCACGGGCAATTTACGATGGAAAATTCGATACGCGTACTCGTTGCATTCGCCGTTCTCGTTCTACTGGTCCTCGTTGCAGGGGTGTGGATTCTGGTTATGTATGTCCGCCGCCGCCGCAGTCGCGTTCGCATGCTGCGTACGGGAATCCAAGTCTGACTGAACTGGCCAGCGTGCCGGCGGGAATCTCCGTGTTAGCCAGGAAGAGCTCATTCCCTCCAGATCACGCAACCTGGGCTTTCCTGCAGCAGCCAGAGCTCGGAACGCTTGGCCGGACTACAAACCTTGCGATCGGGGATCACGTACCGACGAAGTTACTGCGGCGTCCGCATCGGCGCCGAATTGAGTCCAGTCTGGCAACCTTATTGTGTCACCGTGATGGTGCAGTTGCTGCTCGCCTTGTTGCCCGCCGAATCGGTTACCTGGGCCGTGTACGGGTATGTGTTCGCCGTGGTCGGCGTGCCGTAGATGTAAGGGTTACTCAGCCCAAGCAGATTAAGCCCCGGAGGCAGCTGGCCGGTCGTGATGGCGTAGTTGTAGTCCGGCTGTCCGCCGGTCGGCACCAGCGGCGAGGCATAGGGCGCTCCCACCTGGGCGCTCGAAGAGGGACAGGTCAGCGCCAATGGTGTCGCTTTGAGTTCGATGTAAATCGCCACTCCACCCCAGTTGAACGCTGTCACAAACTCGCCACGCCTCTCTAGAGCATGCTGTCCAGGTCCCACCCCCAGGTGCCCGGCATCCGCATTGCTGGAGAAAGAGCCATGACCCGACAGGTAGTCCGTGCCGTCGTCAGTTGGACAAAGATTGCTTTCGCAGTTTATGGAGACCGGAGGAGAGTACTTCAAGGTATTGGTAAGCCAATCCTGCCAATATGTTATTGGAGTAAGCTGCTGGTCCACCTGGAGCAAACCTCCCAGCATCAAGTCATCCTGGTAAGCAGTGGTAATCGGGGCTGGTTGCGCGAAAACCGAGGGCTGGGCACTGCTGCTCGGCAGGAAGCTGCCGGAAGCGCTGCTGGTAGTCTCCACGGTTCCGCTGTAGCCCGGTACATCGTAGATCTTGAGGGAGGCCGCAGCCGATTCTGCCAGCGTCACCGTAACCGCGCATTTCGAACCATCGTTATTCGATGTTCCGCTGTACCAGGCCACAAAGCCTTGCTTTTGGTTCGTTTGAGATCCAAAGAACAGCGATCCCCCATTGACTAGTGTCCACGAACCCGGCCCCGAGGAGGGTACGCACCCGCTGAGGGCGGCAGGAAGGTCGATGGGTTGCGTCGGGTCGGGCGTCGCTATCGCTACCTCGATAAACAGTGGGTCGCCGTTGTTGGGGTTGAAACTGCTTGACGTCAGCGAGGTACCAGAGGCGCTCACACCGCAGCTACTGTTCGTGACGTATTGGTCGGTAAGCGGAGGAGAGCAACCGCTGTCCGTCGTAGGTGCGGGTTGCCAGCGGCAGAGGACACCGTTGGAAGCAGAGGCCGCCTGGTCGGGAGCACAAGGCCAGTTTTGCCCTTGGTCCCTGGCAATGGCAAAAACCGCGCCCTCATTAAGCACGCTGGCAGCGCAAAGGTTGAAGTTTTGCGGATAATTGTAGTTGGAGGGGAGTGCCGAGCAAAGGGGAATGCCGTTCTGGGCCTGGGTAATTGGTACGCTGGTGCCGCCCGGTGCGACGATGACGCGATACAGTGACGAGTCGGCATCAAAAGTCTCAGGATCGTTCGGCCAGGTATAAGCACCATGAAACACCTGGTGAATGATGTCGTCGCCGACGCAAGGGACCTGCTTGCCATTGGAGCCAATGACGTCCGTACAGGGCGCGGCGGGCGGCTGATCTGACCAATCCAATTGTGTGCTTGGATTCGTGTCCAGAGGATTCAGCGAGCCATATGTGAAGGTGCAGGCCACATCGCTGGCGGGGGATCCCGGTGTCGGATCGCGAAAGTCGTACAAGTTGACCGGACACAACTGGGTCGGTGTCTGGTAGAAGGCCCGCAACGAGCATGTGCCCATCTTTTGCTGTGAGGGATCGTTGTACCAGCACGAAGCATGTATGTTGGGATTGCCTGCGACCACGCAATCCGCGTCTGTCTTACACGTGGTTCCGTACAGCCCGCCTTCCCCGGCGCAAAATGTCAGCCAGCCGTAACACTTCTGAGCCCCGTTGCCACTTTTGTAATCGCACCCTGGAGCTGGTGCTCCTGCGAACTCGTACTTGCCGCAATTGCTTAAGCAAGCCAGCGGAGTATCCCCGGGCGGCATCACCGGATTACCGTTTGCATCCTCAATGACAAAACCGTAATAGCCATTGGTCTTATTTATGTCGGAGCGTTTGATCACGAAGCTGTTGCCGTTACCATCCGTACAATTCTGGTTGGTTGCCGGATCATTGGATCGCAAATCCGCGGCGTGCACACTGAGCGGGTAGTTATACATTAGCCAGTGCTGGTCCGTGGGGGCCGTAGGATTACATTTCATCTGCCCCTTTAACGGCCCCGCTGGACAGAGACCCTCTTGATCGCCGAGAGAGGGGATGTCGATCGGCTGTATGTCCATGTTCAAGTTCGAGCCATCGACCAGGCTGATATCAAAATTGTCAATGAAGACTGACGGGTCGCTGGAACCCTGGTAGAAGGTCCACTCGGATATGGTGGTGAAGCCGCCATCCTCGATGGTTGTCGAGCTGCAATCGTAATGATCTGCGCAGCTGCCGGTTTCGCACTGTGCCCGTTGTGAAGCGAGATCGTAACGGCAGCCAGTTCGCGCCCAAAATCTCGGCCCGTTGACCGAGGGACAGGAGTGTTCACCGTTCGGGCACTGCGTGCGCTCCCACTCCTGCGGTATGTCTATGGTCAGCACATTCGGGTTTGGATTATCCGGAGTGCCGGCCGTGCCGTAGGGTTGCATGATCCAGGTTCCCTCTCGCGGGAAAACCGGGAAGCCCTGTTTGCCAGACTGATGGGCTGCATTGGCGGCGCCCAATACCGTCTGGCAGGAACAGTTGACTAGTTGCACCACTCTATGGTCGCCATCCATCGGCTTCGGTTGCGGAAGACTATCCAAATAGACTTGGGAACACACGTTTCCGCCGGAAAGGCACGTCTGTTGCGCTAGAACACGGACGGCGCATAGCGTTGGGAAAACCACACCGAATCCCAAAGTCAAAAGCGCAAGCCGGAGAAAGCTGCCAGATAACAGCGGGCGAAGAGCGTGCTGCATGCGCAGCCCCGGAAGTAATGCTCTCATCACATCTTCTCCAACAGACAGTGAATGTATTTGCTAGAGAGACTCAGGCCGCCTCGGGAGAGAATTGCTGCTTTATAGCATGGCGCAGTTCAGAGTCGCAAGCAAAAAGCGGAGCGTGTAGCGCGTCAACTTCAGTGGCGTACGCAGCCCCTTCAGAGGCTGATACCGCAGCCCCCCGCGCGAATATCGTAGTACGATATATATGCGGAACGTCAAGCACTCAACAGATCGCAAAAATATTCATAGATCGCCATTGTGGGTGGGCTCATCGTAAGCCAACTGCTCACCCTCTACACAACACCGGTGGTGTACCTCGGACAGCCGCCGTTCCCGGCCGGCTCCGTGTATGCAGGTTGGGGTGCAAGCCACTTCGCCGAGCTCTGGTATGTCTTTGACCACCTGGATCAGTCGCCTTGGAACTGGACTGCTGCCGATCGGAAGCTGGCGGTAAGCAAGCTCGGCTGCCGAATGTAGGCCACTGCACAGTCGGTACTGGTAAACGCCCATAGGTCTCGGAATCCACTTGGCTGGATGGTCGGCGTTCCGTCCTTATGGCCGCGAGCGGCGAAGCTCTTTCAAGAGCGCGGAATGGGCGTTATACGCCAAGATGAAAGGAAAGCATTCGTAAACGCTGGCCGATTTGTTGTTACCAATCCGGCTAACTTCCTCAAAGTCCGTTTCTGGCAAATCATCGACATTGATCGCTTCTCGGCAGTAGATCCCTTCAACACAAAAAGTTGAGTTGCCAGAAGTACATGCAAGCAGCCCGTAGCTGTATTAATCTCTTCCATGCGCGCGTTGATTCTGCGACGCGAATTACAAGGCTTGCCTTGCAATTTTCTCCCATATCCAACAAATTAGAGTTCCTCCCCTGATGGATCTGTGGTTCGGTCTTGGCGCTCAGCGAACAGGACCTCCGACCTTTACCTGACAGCCTTCGCGTGTCTGCCCTATCCGACGGCTATGGCGCCCGGGCGATGATGTACCGGAAAACCGCGCTGAAGCGGACCGTCCCGTCGACCTTCACGTATGGCCGAAGGG
>Ga0210398_10001904_pt1 | contig 20831 bp, 14 predicted proteins | sample IncBWC4OmetaG_FD_161047 | JGI IMG/M metagenome (GOLD analysis project Ga0210398, IMG submission 161047) | Forest soil microbial communities from Barre Woods Harvard Forest LTER site, Petersham, Massachusetts, United States - Inc-BW-C-4-O | ecosystem: Environmental > Terrestrial > Soil >...
CGGCCTGGAGCGGAATTTGAGGGTTGATGCGGTATTGCTTTTCGTCCGGCGAATGCTGAGCGCTACAAAGCACGACAGGGCACAAAAAAATAAGTGAGAGTGCAGACAGGGGCCAGCTCATCCTTGGAGAGGCAAAACGACTGAGCATAAGGAGCCCCCGGTGGACACAGTATAGACATTTGTCTGCGCTGTACACGGAATCCGGCTCAATTTTAGAGAATATATCTAGAAAACGATTTTTGATGGCTGCAGGCAGTTCGTTATTTTCAAGATGGCCGCTAACATACAGCCTCCACCTATTGGCGGGCCCTCTCTTATATCAATTGGCGCACAGTCGTTGAGTCGCTCAGCGAGCAGTGAATTAGCAGTGTGAAGTCGGTATAGCGGCAGTGATCTTCTTATCGCTCATTACCTGAAAAGTCGTGCCGGCTCAACCGGTCGATGCAACACGCGACCTCGAACGCGGCCAAAAGGGCTGGTAATGGCTATACCGCCATCGTCCTCCTCCTCCTTGTCTTCTTCGGTATCCGCTCCTATTCGGACAACGGAACCCGAGCCTTTAATCTTCGGTCTCAAGGCCGAAGCATAGCCCAAAGGGCGAAGCGACTGATTCTATTGCCGTTGTCTTTGCCGTTATTTTTCTTTTGCCATTTTCCGCCCAAAAATAGTCTGTCAAGCCCCAAAACCATCTAAACCATTACCACCCAACGACATCCGGGTGGCATTTTAGTTATATTCAAACCGCTATACTGGATATATAGATCAAAAAACAAGCAAGCCCCGACACAATCCGGGGCTAACTCATTTGTTTGGAATATTTTGGACGTAACCCCTTTGTTAGGAGGAATTTGCAGGGAGTGCCGACACGTAAATAATTGAAAGGAGATGCTTTACGCGCGGGCAATAGGGGGGGTGGGTACCCTCCCGGAAAACGAGAAAAAGCAAAAGCTCCGATTCGCTCGGAGCCCAAGCCGAAACCAGTGTGGAACCAATCAATCGATAGAAATCTTACGCAGCAGCTTGAAGTCCGAGAGCATGGCCCCGGTTCCGAGCACCACAGACGCCAGCGGATCGTCCGCAATCGACACCGGCAACCCTGTCTCTTCACGAATCCGCTTGTCGAGATTCTTGATCAGCGCTCCGCCGCCGGTGAGCACGATGCCGCGATCCGAAATGTCGGCCGAAAGCTCCGGAGGAGTCCGCTCCAGCGCCACGCGAATCGCATTGATGATCGTCGCAATGCACTCGCTAAGGGCCTCACGGATCTCGGAATCTTCAATCGTGATGGTCTTCGGCACGCCCTCGATCAGGTTGCGTCCCTTGACCTCCATCGTAAGCGGCTTCTCCAGCGGGTACGCCGAGCCCAGCGAGATCTTGATCTGCTCCGCCGTGCGCTCGCCCACGAGCAGATTGTACTTCCGCTTCAGGTAGGTCATCACGGCCTCGTCCATCTGGTTCCCGGCCATGCGCACGGAACGCGAATAGACGATGCCTGCCAGCGAGATCACCGCAATATCGGTCGTTCCACCGCCGATATCGACCACCATGTTTCCGCCCGGCTCCGTAATCGGCAGACCAGCGCCGATCGCCGCCACCATGGCCTGTTCGACGAGATGCACCTCGGAGGCCTTGGCCCGGTAAGCCGAGTCCATAACCGCGCGTTTTTCAACCTGCGTGATCTCAGAAGGAACGCCGATCACGATCCGCGGATGCACCATCATCTTCCGGTTATGCGCCTTCTGGATGAAGTAGTTCAGCATCTTCTCGGTATGACGAAAGTCGGCAATTACGCCGTCCTTCATCGGTTTGATGGCGACAATGTTGCCCGGTGTCCGGCCAAGCATGTCCTTGGCTTCCTTGCCGACGGCCTCGACCTCGTTCGTGATCTTGTTCACCGCGATAATCGAGGGCTCGTTGACGATGATCCCCTTACCATGCGCGAACACGAGCGTATTCGCTGTACCCAGGTCAATCGCCAGGTCACTGGAGAAGAGGCTGAAGAGAGACCGCATATTGTGAATGCGGGAGTAACGCATCTGAAAGCTGTTCGAAGACATAGGTATTTACAGTCGTTTCCTGAAAAGAGACTCCCATTAGTGTATCTCTTTGGCAAGCGGTATTTCATACCCTCACCTAACCAGTAAGCATCACTCGTTGGTTGTAGTACTTCCGTCCTCCTCGCACAGCACACAGCAGCAGAAAAGTGCGGCTGGATAGATCAACACGCTCACATGCCGCGTATACGCAAAGCCCACAAGGAAGGGAAGCGAACACGCAGCGACCACCGCAAGAAACACTCCCGAAGCCACGCGTAACGGTCTTCGATCCACACCGCGAGCGCGAAATACCAGATAAATCGCCGACAGGATCGCCGCCCACAACATCAGCCGAAAGACCACCATCCCTGCTTCCTCGACCAACTTCCTGGCGCCATGACTCGCCGTCGACCCAACCTTCTCCACAGCGAAGAAGAGCACATTTACCTTGCGCACATCACCCTCAAGCGTCTCTCGCGGATGGCTCCACAGATAGTCGAGCGCGGCCCTCTCGTGATAGTCGTTGAAGCTCCACTCGTCCCCGAAGTACAGACCACGGTTCATCTCGAAGTCATACCAGTCCATCGAGTCACCATGCGGCGACGGATAATGCTCCAGGAATCCCGCATTATTGCCCTTGTGCAGATTGATCCCATCGAGACTGGTCCCCACGCTAAATCGCCCGCTCGCATGGTGCTGATGCAACGCCCACCCCAAAGGCGCTGCCGCAACGAGCACCACCACAAGCCAGCGCAGGCCGACGCACTGCTCCACCAGAACAAAGCCCACCATCAGCACCACGATCACCGGCAGCATCCCGCTCTTCGACAGGTACAACCCGTCCAGAGCGACCGCAAACAGCAGAGCGCGACCCAACCTCCCCCGCAGCTGCGAGGCGAAGAACAGCAGCGCCACCGCGGCCGCCAGAAAACTGTACGAGTAGCCCTCATCCACCAGTATGTTGGTCACGTCCGCCAGAAACGCCGTTATCGCAAACGGAGCCAGAAGCAGCATCATAACCAGCAGCCGTCGACCTCCGGGACGCGGCAGATGACGCCACACCAGATAGAGGCACAATTCAACCGGCAGCAGCAGAAGAAGCGTCTTGAAGCAGGCCACGCGAAGATAATGGTCCCCAAGCAGCCGTATACCAAGCCCCACCACCATCGCAGTCATCGGCATCCGCGCCGCATGAAAGCAGATCGGATTGCCCCGAGTGCCCATGTCCTCCGTGCAATCCGTCAATCCATCGCCGGCAAGCAGGCTCTGCGTAGTTGGCCCCACCATATTTGTAACCGAGAAGAGCGGCTTATGCGCTTTGGCGCGATCGAGTACCCACACCCCGGCGAGCGACAACAGTACCGGAACAATCAGAAGTAGCCACAGCAAACGACGGTCCTGCGCTGTCCGATCCGGCCCGGCCTCGAGAATCTCTGGCATCTGCCCAATCTAATCTACAAGGGCAAGAGCCAACATCTTCGCGCGACAAATTCATTCGCAACGGTCCGCATTCGGGAACCTCTCTCGTCGGAGACACCCGGCAACGACCTTCGGGTCGCAAATAGATACAATCAGAGAACCAGCTTTGATGATGTGGAGATAGAGAATGATTATCGGCGTACCCAAGGAAGTAAAAGATCACGAGAGTCGCGTAGGGGTGACCCCAGCAGGTGCAAAAGCCCTGGTCGAGGCGGGACACAAAGTCCTCGTGGAGCATAACGCTGGCGCGCTCTCCGCCATGCCCGACGACGAGTACCAGGCCGCAGGGGCAGAGATCGTCGGCTCGGCCCACGACGTCTGGCGCCTCGCCGAGATGGTCGTCAAGGTCAAAGAGCCGGTCGAGAAGGAGTACAGACACTTCCGCGAAGGCCTCGTTCTCTTCACCTACCTACACCTTGCCCCGCTCGTCGAACTCACCGACGCTCTGCTTGCGTCCAAGGTCACGGGCATCGCTTACGAGACCGTCCGCGACCGCAGCGGCGCCCTACCGCTATTGACCCCCATGAGCGAGGTCGCCGGTCGTATGAGCGTCCAGGTTGGCGCTGCCTATCTTGAGAAGGAGCACGGTGGCCGTGGAGTCCTGCTCGGCGGTGTCCCAGGCGTTCCACCCGGCAATGTCTGTGTCATCGGCGGCGGCATTGTCGGCACGAACGCTGCAAAGATCGCGCTCGGCATGGGCGCAAAGGTCACGCTGGTCGACCTCAACCTCAACCGCCTCCGCGAGCTCGATGACATCTTCGGCGGACGCCTCTACACCGTCGCCTCCAACAGCTACAACATTGAGCGCGCGGCCCGCGAGGCGGACCTTGTCATCGGCGCAGTCCTGATCCCGGGCGCGGCCGCTCCAAAGATCGTCACGAAAGCGATGGTCGCCAAGATGAAGAAGGGCGCCGTCATTGTCGACGTAGCTATTGACCAGGGCGGTTGCATCGAGACCGCGCACCCCACCACACATTCCAATCCATCCTACGAAGTCGACGGCGTGGTCCACTACTGCGTCACCAACATGCCCGCCGCCGTGCCCAATACCTCGACCCTTGCGCTGACCAACGCGACCTTCCCCTACGTTCTGAAGCTGGCACGTCTCGGAGCCAACGCAGCGATCAGCGAAGACAAAGGCATCGCCGAAGGTGTCAACACGTTCAATGGCGTCTTGACCTATGGCGCTGTGGCTGCGGCACAGAAACGCGAGTGGCAGGCCGTTGCAAAGCTTGTATAACGGCTGCCCGCATCTTCGGCCCAGCGAAGAAGAGAGACTCCAACGCCTATAATCAGGTTGCTGAGGAGGGCACGTTCATGGCACCAACCGCGAACCGGCGAAAGATATGGATCGCAGCCCTGGGCGCGTCGCTGCTCGTCCTCTTCGTCGCTCTTGCCACCCTCAACGCCTTCAATACGCAGCTTCCAACGCCAGCTACCACGCAGCAGATCGTCGTCTTCACCGGTCTGTCGATCGTGGCCTTCCTTCTCTTCGTTGCGGTGCTTGTCCTTCTGGTCCGCAATGTGCTCAAGCTCTACGCCGATCAGCGCAGCCGCGTGATGGGGACACGGCTGCGGACCCGTATGCTCTGGGGCGCGCTTCTGGTCAGTCTAGTACCCATCGCCTCCATGTACGCATTCAGCTACCTGTTGCTCAACCGAGCTGTCGACCGCTGGTTCTCGCAACCTGTAACCGAGATGCGTGACGACAGCAACAACATGGCGCTCGAACTGGCCCGTTACACTACCGCCAACGCGCGTGCGGAGGCGGCTTCAATCGCCTCAGGACTGCCGGAGGCGCCATCCCCAGTCCCCCCCGCCGAAGCTCCGGCCCCTTCAAAGGGCCCGACTTCAAAACAGCAGGCTCACCGGCCGGTCCACGCTTCGGCACACGGCTCCGCTCACACCGCCGCGCTCTCTTCCGCCGGCCTGCACCACGGTGCGATCCATCAGGTGCTGCGCCAGCACGAGATCACTCTGCAGAACGGATTTGCCATCGTCTACCACGAGGGACGGGTCATCGCATCGTTCCAACTGCCACAGCGTGCCGGAGCCACTGCGCAGGTCAAGACCTGGCTTCCTGATCAGGTAGCCGAAGAAGACCCGGACGGACCCGCCCAAGAGGCAGCAACCGATCCCACCGATGCCGCCATCCTTGCCACTGCCCAGCGCAACGACCAGCCCGTCTTCTCGCTCGGCACGACCGACTACGCGTTAGGGGCGGCCAGCCTCAAAGAGGGCAACACCGTAGTCGTTGGCTTGCCGATGCCCTTCGGCATGGCCGCCACCATGACTCGTCTGCAAAAGCGAGCGGAGGCCTACGCGACTCTCTACAGCGAACGTCGTCAGATCAGAGATCTCTACATGCTTTTGCTCCTGATGATGACAAGCCTCGCTCTCTTCGCGTCCTGCTGGCTCGCGTTGCATCTCTCCAAGCAGGTCACCAAACCGGTCGAAGCACTCGCCGACGCCATGGAGGCCATCGCGTCGGGAGACTATGCCCACCGCGTGCAGGAGAGCGCTACCGAAGAGTTGGGCGAACTGGTCCGCAGCTTCAATCACATGGCCGGCGATCTCGAAGACAGCCGTCGCGCCGTCGAGCATTCCACCGTGCAATTGAGCGCAGCCAACACCGCCCTCGAAGCCCGCAGTAGTGAACTCGAAACCATGCTGGAAACCATCCCCAATGGTGTTGCAACCCTCGATGCCGATCGCCGGATCGTTCTCGCCAATCGCGCGCTAAGCGAGATGATGGATCCGGGCGGTCAGCGTCCCTTCTACGGCAGAGTCTTGGAAGAGGTCTTCCCGGCAGAGGTCGCCGATGTCCTCGACCGCCTCATCAAACGCAGCCACCGGATGGGCTCGGCCTCCAGCGAGATCGAAATCACCGCACCCATTCACGCGTCGAACGGTCGTTTCGGCGGCACTATGAACCTTCTTGCCACCGTCGCTCTCCTCGAAATACCCGCCGCCACCGAGCGGACGCGCCGCGAGCATCAGGGGTACGTTCTCGTCCTCGAAAACGCCACCGAGTTGCTTCGCGCGCAAAAGCAATCCGCCTGGAAGGAGGTCGCTCGCCGCGTCGCCCACGAGATCAAGAACCCCCTGACACCCATCAGCCTCAGCGCCGAACAGATTCGTCGCCACATCGACCGCCTTGCCCATGCAATAACTGGCGACGGCCGCCATCCACCCCAGGCCCCGGAGCCGCCATCCATCGCGGTCATCCGCCGCTGCTCCGAAGTCATCACCTCTTCGGTCGAGAGCATGCGCTCCCTCGTCGATCAGTTCGCTGCTCTGGCCGAGTTTCCCACCGCCCGCCCCAAGCCAGCCGATCTCAACACCATCGTCGAAAACTCACTGGCCCTGTTCGCAGGTCGCATGCAGACCATCTGCATCGTCCGCAAGATGTCTCTCGGCCTTCCCCTCGTTATGGCCGATCCCGAAGCTCTAAAACGCGCCCTTGGCAATCTCATCGACAACGCTGCCGAGGCCATGCAGCAGAGCCTCTTCCGCGAGCTTCGAATCTGTACCAACCTCCTCGAAAACGGCATGGTCGAGCTCACCATCGCAGACACAGGCTCCGGCCTTACCGACGAGATGCGCGAACGCCTCTTTCTGCCCTACTTCTCCACCAAGCAGCGCGGCACCGGCCTCGGCCTCGCCATCGCCGCCAAGATCATCCAGGAGCATCAGGGCACCATTCGCGCAGAGAAGAACGAGCCTGCCGGCGCAATGTTCATCCTCGAACTCCGTCCCGCCTCCACCTTCGACGGCGACGTCGAAGCGCCGTCCTCCATCGGTCCCATCGCCTCCACGCAAAACGGCAGTCACCCTGCAACCAAATCGAACGAAGCGCAAAACAACACTGCGCATGCAGAGGGCGATCTCTCCTCCACCATTGCCCGGGGCCCCAAATGAACCACGTACTTATCGTCGATGATGAAGCTGAGATCCGCGAATCGCTAGAGAGCATCCTGCGTGAAGAGGATTACCTCGTCACCACGGCCGCCACTGCCGCGGAGGCCCTCGAGCTCCTTCGCGATGCTGCCTACGATGTCGTCCTGCTCGACATCTGGCTGCCCGATCGCGACGGCCTCGACACTCTCACCGAGATCCGCCAGATGGAGAGCGCAAACGTCCCCGAAGTCGTCATCATCAGCGGCCATGGGACGATCGAATCGGCGGTGCGCGCCACCAAACTCGGAGCTTACGACTTCCTCGAAAAGCCTCTCTCGCTAGATCGCACCCTCATTGTCCTCAAGAACGCGATGAAGGCCCGACAGATGCGCGAGGACAACCAGGAGTTCTCCCGGCAACTCGCAAAGGGAACAGTCACCGGAAACTCCGTCCCGATGAAGGCCTTACGCCAACAGATCAAGCTGATGGCGCCGACCAACGGCCGCGTCCTTATCTACGGCGAATCCGGTGCCGGAAAAGAGTTGGTTGGTCGCGCCATGCACGCCGAAAGCCTCCGCAAAGACCGGCCCTTCGTCGAACTCAACTGCGCCGCCATTCCCGAGGACTACATCGAATCTGAACTCTTCGGTTACCGCCACGGCGCTGTTCCCGGAGGCCCTACCGAAAAGCGCGGCACCTTCGAACGCGCCGACGGCGGGACCCTCTTCCTCGACGAGGTCGGCGACATGAGTCTCAAGACCCAGGCCAAAGTCTTGCGCGCATTGGACGAGCAACGCTTCCTCCCCGTCGGCGCATCGCACCCGGTCCACGTCGACGTCCGCGTCATCGCCGCCACCAACAAAGACCTCGAAGAGGAGATCGCACGCGGCAACTTCCGTGAAGACCTCTTTTATCGCCTCAATGTCATTCCGTTCTTTGTCCCACCTTTGCGCGACCGCAAGGAAGACATTCCTCTTCTGGTCAAGGAATTCCTTCAGCAGTTCGGCGTCGAGTACGGCCGTCCTCACGTCGAGATGACCGAAGACGCCCTCGCCGCGCTGAAGCAGTACCACTGGCCCGGCAACGTCCGCGAGCTGCGCAATCTGGTCGAGCGCGTCCTGATCCTAAACCCGAAGACACTGCGCATCGAACGCAAGCACCTGCCCGTGCTCGTCTATCGCGACGCCGTTCGCGATGTCGGTAAGACCAACGGGCGCAGTGAAGATTTCACCTCGCTCCAACAGGCCCGCGAAGCATACGAACGCGACTACATCCTCAAAAAACTGGACGAGTTTCACGGCAACGTCAGCCGCGCGGCCGAAGGCCTTGGACTCGAACGCAGCCACCTCTATCGCAAGATGAAAGCGCTCGGCGTCAGCGTCAAGGAGTAACGCTCCTGACGTGGCCATCAGAACGGCCAGCGGAAGAGCCATCCAATCCGCCATCGGTCCTGTTGGTGCCAGACAATGGCGGGCAATATCGTTGCGAACAGCGTCGGCAACAGCAACTGCAGCCAGAACTCCCGTGTATGAAACACCCTTAACAGGACCTCGCGCGTCGCTCCCTGCGCAAACGCGCTCAGCAGAAACACCGCCAGCGAACCGCGCCCGATCCACGCGATGCCATGGCCAAGTCGGTGTTTATCCAGCAGCTTCGCCAGCATGAAAAGTCCAGCCGTACCTGTCAACCCAAGTACGATGTAGATCCATCGCCAGAGCGCAGGCGGTCCGTAGACGTAGATCATCGCCGTTTGGAACACAGCGAGAAGAACGAAGCCCAAAGCGGCCGTCGTCACCCGCATCTGTTCCAGGCGAAAAATGCCGGTCCCCACCCACATTCCCGCAGCCAAAAAACAAAACTCGCGCAGCACCTGCCCTATGAACGGTGGTCCGAACGGCGGGAGCAGCCCCGCGATCACTGCGGCCAGAAAACGCAGCCACGCTGGGAGCCGCGCAGTCATCAGCGCCAACATCAGGCAGAGAAACAAAACAAAAAGAAACCAGCCGGCATCTCCATCCGCCACGCTCGTTAGAAACGTGTTCCAGTGGAACGGTCTCGTTCCGGACTTAAACCGCCCGATCAGCGGTTCGATTGACACTGTGATGATCGCAAACAAGAGATACGGATAAAGAATCGTCCTAAGCTTGTCCGCCGCAAAATGCTGGCTGCCCCGTTTTGCAAGGCTGCTCATCACAAACAGGCCAGCAACAAAGAAAAACGCCGGCATATGGAAGCTGTAGATAAAGACGTCGGAGAAAACAGCTCCCCGCCCCGCCCACCAGCCGCGATGGAACATACCTTGGGCGGTATGGCCATAGACAACCAGCGCTATGGCGATACCCTTCACAATGTCAACGATGTTGGATCGGGTCCCGCTCGTTATTGGTTCCCGCGTCTCCGGTGTCGGTCTCTGTCCGTTCATTCACCCTGCCAGCGCCGTCTTGTTTCCTCTTCCAGTATCTCTTCTTCTCCGATTTTCTCTACATAGAACAATGTATCGCGCCGGTGCGAACTCGGGATAAAAAGATAGATCACCTCCACGTTTCCGTCTCTACTCTTCAGCCGCCTGCTTCTCCGCGATCTGCTCCAACTGCCGCCGCCAATCCAGGTCCTCGACAAACCCGCGGCTCGACCGCCACTCCTCCTGCACCTTCACGAACAGCTCCAGAAACACCCGCGTCCCCAGCAGCGATTCGATGTCTTTCCGGGCCGCCGTACCGATCCGTTTCAGCATCTCACCCTGCTTGCCAATCAGGATCGCCTTCTGTCCCGTCCGCTCGCAAAAAATCGCGGCAGAGATCTTCGTCACTGGCAACTTGCCGTCCTTCATCTTCTTCATCGACGCCGGCTCTTCATATTTTTCGATTACAACTGCTGTCGCGTAAGGTACCTCTTCGCCGGTTAGCATCAGGATCTTTTCGCGAATCAGCTCCGCCACCAGAAACCGCTCCGGCTGGTCCGTCAACTGGTGCTTCGGAAAATATCGTTGCCCCTCTTTCAACTGCCCGACGACCTTCTCGAGCAGCAGCTCGAGCCCTTCCTTCTTCCGCGCCGAAATTGGAATCACGTCCGCAAACGGATGCAGCGTAGACCAGTGTGCGATCAACGGAAGCAAGTCCTTCTTGGGAATAGCGTCCATCTTGTTCAGCACCAGAATCACCGGGCACTCCAGCTTCTTGATCAGCGAAAGCGCGAAGTCGTCCTCGGCAGCAGACATCGCCCGTCGCGAAGCAGTGAACTTCTTTCCTTCTTCACTTTGGGGCAGCCGGTGCGTCACGTCCACCATAAACAACACGGCATCGCGCGACTCCAGCGCGTCATGCACCTCCTGCATCATGCGTCGATCCAGCTGAGTATCTGGCTTATGGATCCCCGGCGTATCCACTAGCACCACCTGCGCAGCTGGATGTCCCGCCTCGCCTTTGGCTTTCTTCTTCAGCGGGACCTCAAGCACTCCATGGATCCGTGTCCGCGTCGTCTGCGGCTTATGTGTGACGATAGCGAGCTTCTGCCCCAGAAGAGCGTTCAGCAACGTAGACTTGCCCGCATTCGGGCGACCGACGATAGAGACGAAACCTGAGCGAAAGGCCATTCCCCTTATTATGCGCTGTCAGCCACGTTGCGAAGGCGGCCCTCAGCTAAACTGGCGCATATGGTTCTTCTCACGCGTTGCGCCTCCGGCAAATTCACCCAAAATCTTGCATTGCTCCTCGTACTTTCAACGCAGCTCTATGCTCAAGCCCCCGCGCGTCTGCGCTCGACCGACGTTCATCCCGACCACAGCGTTACGTTCTCCTATAAAGATGCGGCGGCCACAAAGGTCTCACTCGCCCTCGACGGCGTCGAGGGACCCATTCCCATGGAAAAAGACGCGAACGGCATGTGGACCGTCACGACCCAGCCTCTCGCGCCCGAGATCTACGGTTATCACTTCGAAGCCGACGGCGATCGCCGCTTCGCTCCTGCGAATCCCCGTTTCACCCTCAATCTAGTTAACGTATCGAACCTGGTCACCGTGTCCGGCGACACCCCACAGCCGTGGGAGGACACGAACGTCCCTCACGGGACCCTGCACCACCACATCTACGGCACCACAGCAGTCCTCGGACTTCCTGAAAATCAAAGCGGCTACTTTGTCTACACCCCTCCCGGTTATAACGAGAAGGCGAAGAGGCCTTACCCGGTCCTCTATCTCCTCCACGGCTGGAGCGACTCTGACGCCGGATGGAGCGCCGTCGGCCAGGCCAATCTCATCTTCGACAACCTACTCGCCGCAGGCAAAATCAAACCGATGGTGGTCGTCATGCCTTTGGGCTACGGTGACATGTCGTTCGCGCACGACCACAACGGGTGGGACGACCGCGCCACCATTGATCACAACACCGACCTCTTCACCAAGGCACTGCTTACGGAGGTGCTGCCAAGAGTCGAGTCCGGCTATCGTGTCTCAAAAGATCGCAAAGACCGCGCCATCGCCGGTCTTTCCATGGGCGGCCTTGAGAGTCTTGAGATAGGCCTCACCCACACTGACCAGTTTGCGTGGGTCGGCGGCTTTAGCTCTGCGCTCAGCAACGTCGACTACACCCAGAAGCTGGCATCGCTCGACCCCAAGACCGCCAACCTTAGTCTCCTCTGGATCGCCTGCGGAACCGAAGACTCGTTGATCGAGCCCAATCGCAAACTAGTCTCTTTCCTCAAGACGAAGGAAATGTCAGTCACGCAGGTCGAAACCCCCGGCTTGCACACCTGGCAGATTTGGCGCGACAACCTGATCCACTTCACCCCGCTCCTCTTCCAACAGAAGTGACCATCCACGCTGGGCCGGACCTTCGCGGAGTCCCACGGCCTGACTACTTACTCCGGTCACTCGCGACCTCCTTTAAGTAAGGCGCACTCAGGGTCCCCTTCGCCTTCGCCAGCCCCAGCAGCGTCGGATAGAACTGAACGAAGGTCGTATCCACCGCGGCATGCTCTTCGTGGCACTCGTAGCAACTCGCAGGCCGCTTCACTATCTTCGCGCTTCCGGGCCCGTCAAACTCGTAGAACCCCCACCCACCCTCCAGCTTCGAGTCTTTTACGTGCACCTCTATTCCCATCACCTCCCGCGACTGTGTGTGCCCACGCTTATTAATCGAGCTCGGTCCCTCGGCCGCGCGGACCTCCAGCACCAGCGTCGTCTTGTCAGGCCATCTCCCCGTCTCCGAAAAAGCGCGGTAGGCTGATGGATTGACGAAAACATTATCGAACATCGAGTGACCCGCGATTGCGGCATTCGGGCTATAACTCATGTCCACCCCGGAGGTGAGAAAGACCCACTCCCGGTACCGCTCCGGCATCTTCAACTCGCCATTCACCGTATAGTTCGGCCCCTCTGCGGCAGCAACACTCCCCCCGGCACCACGCGACGGCCCAACCGTCCCTTGTTGTGGAACTACCGTCAGCAAAAACAGCAGAAGTGAAGAACGCAACATCGCATACCTCTCAGAACAGGTTCAGGGTCTCATGCCGGTATGTCGGCCGCCCCAAAAACGTTCCGGACAGAAGTTGAAGAAAGCAAACGCTGAAGAAAAAAGTTGCCCTCCGCATCCACACCGACACCTCCGCCCATGCGTCAATTCGCGGATAATCATCTCTAGCGCATGGAATCTTTCTTCACACGTTTCAAGAACGTTCTGGTTCTGGTTGCTGTCCTCCTGGCCCAAACCATCGGCCTCGCCGTTCAGGTCCGCCGCCCCGTCGACCCCACCACACCCGACGGCAGCAGCGTCACTCTCATCCGTTACTGGGTCGTCTCCACCGTTACGCCGTTCGAGCGGTTCTTCCACGGTCTCGGGTACAACCTCCGCCACGGCTGGTCAAACTACATCGACCTCCGCCACACCCGCCAGCAGAACCACGATCTCCAGGAACAGATCGCCCGCCTCCGCCTCGAACAGGCCGCCTTCGCTGAGGACGCCATTCAGGGCCACCGTCTCCAGGCCCTCCTCGACTTCCAACAACATTACGTCTCCAGCACAGTCGCCGCCCAGGTCATCGGCACCAGCGGTAACGACCTCTCCCGCGTCCTCTACATCGACAAAGGCTCGAAGGACGGACTCAAGCCCGACCAGGCAGTAATCACGCCCGACGGCATCATCGGCAAGCTCCGCGACGTCTTCCCCCACACGTCGCAGGTCCTCCTCATCAACGACCAGACCTCCGGCGCCGGCGTCCTCCTCGCAAACAGTCGCCTCCGCGCCATCCTTCGTGGCAGCACCACCGGCCAGATCCTGATTAACAATCTCACCCCCGACTCTCGCATCAAGCCGGGCGAGCAGGTTCTCACCTCCGGGGGCGACCAGGTCTATCCCCGAGGCCTTCCCGTCGGCACCATCGAGTCCATCGCTCCCGACCCGGAGCACCAGCCCTACACCCTCATCCAGCTTCGTCCTGCGGCCAACCTCAACCAGCTCGAAGAGGTCCTCGTCATCACCGGCACCCAGCCCACCTTGCCTCACGAGGCCCAGCATGACCTGGCAGTAGGGGCCACCACCGCCGAGGCGGCCGCTAAGCAACTCGCCGACCAGCAGGCCGCCGACGCAGCCGCCAGGTCCGCGGCCCAAATCGTAGCCGACCGTCTCCCCAGCCTCCACGATCCGGACCATCCAGAGGCCACTGCCCCTAATCCTGCGACTCCGGGAGCACCTGCAGTCCCACCGATCCGAGTCGTCGTGAAGCCCCTCCCAACCGTCCACCCCGACCGCTACACCCCAGGCACGACCCCCCCGGCCGCCGATCTCAAACCCGGCGCAGCCGACAGAAACAACCCAACAAGCACCACAAATCCGCCACCCTACACAACCACACAACCTTCAACTAACCCGCGACCCGCTCCGGAAAAGCCCCAACCCCAAACCGACTCCACCCACCCCCAAAACCCTCAACCCTAGTAACCGAACCATAGACCAGAAATTACTGCCAACCGCTAGGGAACTAACCACTGTCATTATGGCCACCCGCAGCTACACATCCCGCCGAGAGCTCGAGCAGCACAGCTTTCCCCCTGCTGTTGCCATCCTCGTGCCGCTGGGCGCGATCCTGTTGCAGGCCCTTCTTCCCAAACCGTTTCCGCGCCTCGCCATCCTCGATCTCCCCCTCATCATCACCGTCTTCTTTGCCGTCTCCCGCCGCAACCCTGTAGCCGGCACCCTCACCGGCGCTGCCATCGGTCTGCTCCAGGACGCCCTCACCAGCCAGCCCATCGGCGTCAACGGCATGGCCAAGTCCGTCATCGGCTATATCGCCGCCAGCATCGGAATCCAGATCGACGTAGAGAACCTCACCACCCGTGTCTTTATCAACTTCGGCTTCTTTCTTCTCAACAGCTTCCTGATCTTCCTCATCAACCGCCGCCTCCTTGGCAACGCCGGCTTCCATCTCCTCTGGATCCACGAGCTTCTTCGCGCCGCCATCAATACCGTCGTCGCCCTGCCCATCTTCTTCCTGCTCGATAACACCAAGCGCAGTGAGTAAAACCGGCGTCCCAGACGTCTAACGAACAACCTTGATACACAACAGTAGTAGTCCGACTCAGCACCGCCAGTCGTAGACTGTGATAAAGCATGGAACCATCGCACCATTCCGAAGCCCAGAACCTCGGCCCTAACGGCAAAGCCGAAAAGCTGCCCATCGGCAAGCTCCACTCCGTTCAGTACCTCATTGCTCTGATCCTTGCCGTCCTCCTCGTAGGCCTCTGGCGTCTTCAGGTCGTTAACTCCGAGAGCTTCCGTTCGCTCGCTGAGGCGAACCGCATCCGGAAGGTCCTCATCCTCGCCCCTCGCGGCAAACTTTTTGACCGCGAAGGACGCCTCCTCGTCGACAACTATCCCTCTGTCACCTGTTATCTGCTCCGCGAGCAGGTCAAAGACCTCAACGCCGATCTGCCCTTGATCTCCCAGGGTCTCCACATTCCCATCGAGCAAATTCATGCCACCCTTCGCCGTTATCAGATAGCTCCCAACTACCAGCCCATTCCCCTCAAGCAGGACATCACCCCCGACGAGCAGGCCTTCATCGCCGCCCACCGCGACGAGCTCCCCGAGCTCGAGACCCTCGACGAGCAGCGCCGCCTCTACCCCAGCGACGGCTTCGCCGCCCACCTCATCGGCTACGTCGGCGAGGTCTCCGAGCAGATGCTCGCCAACGACGACCGCTACTCTCTCTACTCTCCTGGCGACGTTGTCGGTCGTTCTGGCATAGAAGCGACCTACGACGCGCTCCTTCGCGGCGTCGATGGCAGCCGCGACGTCATCGTCAATAGCCACGGCAAAGAACTCGGCCATCTCGGCCAGACGGTCGCCATTCCAGGCAAAGACCTGCGTCTCACCATCGACCTGGACATCCAGATGGCCGCTGAAAAGGCCATGGAGGGCAAGAACGGCGCGCTTGTTGCCATGGATCCGCACACAGGTGAGATCCTCGCCATGGTGTCGCGCCCTACCTTCGATCCCAACCAGTTCGCCGTCCGCCTCACTCGCGCCTACTGGAACCAGATCATCACCGACCCGAACCATCCCTTGCTGAACAAGACCATCCAGGCGCAGCTCGCACCTGGCTCGACCTTCAAAATCATCATGTCGCTCGCGGGCCTGGAAGAGGGCGTCGCGCAGGACATGCACGTCGTGTGCAACGGAGGCGGCACGTACTACGGTCACTTCTTCGCCTGCGACAAGCATCACGGCATGGTCGATATCGACCACGCCATTCCGTGGTCCTGCGACACCTTCTATTACTCACTCGCCGAAAAGCTCGGCATCGATACGATTGCCAAGTACGCCACCTCGGTAGGGTTCTCGCAGAAGACCGGCATCGACTTACCGGACGAGGCCACCGGCACCATGCCCTCAACCCAGTGGAAGCTCAAGAACTTCCATGAGAAGTGGTACGCCGGCGAGGTGATTTCGGTCGGCATCGGCCAAGGCGCCGTCACCGTCACGCCCCTGCAGCTCGCACGCGCGCTCGGCGGAATCGCCTCAGGCGGCGTCCTCCGCCGCCCCCACGTTGTCTTCCCCGACGAGGTTCCCCCCGAACTGCTTCAATCCGTCCACGACAGCTACCCCGGATCCGGCGAAAAAACCATCTCTCTAACACCCGCCAACTGGGAGACCATCACCGACGCTATGGCCGCGACCACCACCACCGGCACCGCCGCGGCCGTTCACCTGGAAGGCATCGACTTCGCCGGCAAGACCGGCACCGCGGAGGTCGTGAACCACAGCGCCGGCACCACCAGTCTAGGCACCGGCAACGCCCGCGCCAACGCCTGGTTCGTGGGCATGGCACCGCGCCGCAATCCAGACATCGTCGTTGCCGTGCTGTGCGAGCATGGCGGCTGGGGCGCCGAAGCCTCGGCCCCACTCGTTGCTCAGGTCATCAACGCCTTCGTCACCAAGCAGCGCAAGCGCGACAACAACATTCGCATCGCCGACACTCCAAAGCCCGAGTCCACCCCGAAGACGTCTTCCAACACAAAGCCCCCTGTCCCGACCGCCGAATAACCGAGTACCGCTTCACCGCGCGCCGGACGCCCCCTCACCCTTCGTCCGAAACCGCGAAACTCCCACATAGAAAACATTCGCGTCAGTTCCCGGATTTTCCAGGCTGATACCTGCGTTGGAGAGATGCTGAAATCGATAGCCGATCGTCACGGCCTGCGTCTGCTTGCGAAAGATGTTGATACCCGCACCAACATCGACCGTGTACATAAACTGCGAACCTTGTGGCGCGAGCACTCGGTCGGCGAAATAGATAAAGCCGGCGTTGTTGCTAAGGAAAGGCTGCACCCGGCTGTGCAGACGAAAGTCCACCTGAAATCCCTCCGGGCTGATCCCGCTCCCATACACGCGTTTTCGCAGGTCAAAAGGAGCTGGCCCCTGCGGTGTCTGCCAATCGATCATCGCCAGCGCCGCGATCTCCGGCGAGTAGCGCAACGCCCAATGCTCATGCAGCAGGAACCGGTACGAGTAGCGCACATCGATCGGCATATACTTCACATCACTCGTACTCCCCAAGACATGGCCGCTGATCAGCGAAAGCCCCCACCACGCCCCAAGCTCGTGAGTACCACCAGGCAGCGCTGACGCTTGCACCGCAGGTCGCTGAGGTGCAGTCCGTACTAGGTCCGTTGAAGAAATATTCGTGACGACCTCCTCCTCGCTCGGACCTTCGCGGCCCGTCCCTTCTTGCGCAGAAGCACTCACCGTCGGTATCGGGTCGCTCCAGAACGAGTTCGCCTTCACTGTGCGCGAATCCCGGTACCACGGCGGCCGGAAGCGAAGAAGGTTTGCCGTCGTGTGTCCGGGAGTCAGGAACGAATACCCCATCAACATGAACGGATTTCGATTGAAGTCTTCCAGATGACGAACGACCTTCTTGTCGATGATGTCCTCCGCCACCGTCCAGACAGTACCGCCAACCGGCGTCGTCACCAGGCTGACAAACCCTGTTTCGTTCCTGGTACGGCCGTCATCGTACGATAAGTGGTCGCCCTGATGGCCAACCCCCGACTCTCCGATTGGCCCAAGCTTCCACTCTGTGCTGTAGACCGTCGAAAATGCCATCGCGCGCAGCCGGCTTCTCCAATAGGGACGGGTGTTCGAGAACTCAATCGTCATTCCCTTGGGATCGTTCTGGATCCACAGAAAGTTCGTAATATCTCCCATCAGCGGATGGCCAATATAGTCGTCCAGCATTGGGTTGCCGTCCGCCCAAACCGAGAACTTATAGCCCACCACTGACTTCACATCGCGCGTCCACCAGTTTCCTGTTGTCGTCTCATATCGGTACCAGTAACCGGAGTAGACGTTGGCTGTGTTCTGCCACGTGATGAAGACGGCGGACGAGATCAGCAACTGCCGCCAGTGCACCCGGCACTCCGGCGCGCTCGTCTTGTCGTACGGACACTCCTTCAAGGGCACGCTGGTTCCAGCCACTGAAACGGTCCCGCCGGCTACCGCGCTACGTCCCCCCTCCGGCACCGGTGCGTCCGGCAAGTCATCGTAGGAGGTCCCTCCCACCGCCTCTGGGCCGGTCTTGGGAACCACAAACCGGAAGGGGGGTCCGCTAAAAGACCCAGCCTGGAAGCTTTCCTGCGCGTAGCCTTGTCCTAGCTGGTAAGCCCTTGCCGATCCGCTCCATAGCAGCGCCAGCGCTCCCGCAACACCACAAACACGGATCCACAGTCGGTGGGCAGATCTTCGTCTTCGAAGCGGCGGCCACTCGCCATCCGCGAAGGATACCGGTTTGCTGAACAATAGGGACCGCATGGATCGAACTCCCGCACTTACAAGTGAGGATTCGTGCCTGCCGTACCTTACGCTGCGGGCCATCCGCAGACGCGGTAAGACTAGCACACGCCTGCCTTTGCACCGAAATCCCGCGGTCCCGACACTACCCTGACTTCTGTTGTTCGCCCACGAATTCCGATCCACCGCAGGCTAGGAACTCGTTACACTATCAAGAAGCATGGCCCGCCTCTCCTCCTACCGCGACTTCGACTGGGTCCTTCTCGGCTTCGTCCTTTTGCTCTCGCTTATATCTGTCCTCGAGATCAAGTCCGCCACCCTCCACACCAAGTTCCACGGCTTCGACCACAAGCAGATCGGCTTCCTCGCGATCGGCATCGTCCTGATGTTCCTCATCTCGCTAATCGACTATCACCGTCTCATCGACACCGTCCACTGGGCCTACGGCATCGGCATCCTCTCTCTGATCGCCGTCGCACTCTTCGGCACTAAGGTCCTCGGGGGCAAGCGCTGGATCAGCTTCCACGGCGCCCACTTTCAACCCTCAGAGTGGATCAAGCTCATCCTCATCGTCGCTGTCGCCCGTTACTTCTGGGGGCTCACCGGCAGGGACCTGACCTGGGCCGACATAGGCAAAGTCTCGGCCATGGTGTTTGTCCCATTGGTGCTCGTGCTCAAGCAGCCTGACCTCGGCACCTCCCTCACCTACCTGCCCATCCTCATCTGTGGTCTCTTCCTCGGCGGCATCCGCTTCAAACAGGTCGCCATCATTCTTCTCGCACTCGTCTTCGTCGGCGGCATCGCCTGGAAGAGCGGCAAACACCTTAAGCCCTACCAGCAGGCCCGCATCAACGCCTTCATCAACCCCGACTCCGACCCCCGCGGCTCCGGATATCAGATCCGCCAGTCTCTCATCGCCGTAGGCGCCGGAGGTATCTGGGGCAAGGGCGCCAATAAAGGCACCCAGACCCAGGGCGACTTCCTCCCCATCCCCTACACCGACTTCATCTTCGCCGCCTTCTGCGAAGAGCACGGCTTCGTCGGAGCCGTCGGAGTTCTGTTGCTCTATTTCCTGATCCTCATGCGCCTCATCCAGAACGCCCAAACCGCCTCCGATCTCCCGGGCAGCTTCATCATCATGGGTGTGGTCGCAGTGATCATCTTTCAGATCGCGGTCAACGTCGGGATGGTCGTCGGCCTCATGCCGGTCACGGGGATACCTCTGCCTCTGCTCAGCTACGGCGGCTCCTCCGTCCTCTTCACCTTCATGGCCCTCGGCATCGTCATGAACGTCCGTATGCGCCGCTTCGTCAACTAGTATCCCGGGTGGAAACGTCATAGAAAAAACGGTCTTTGACAGAGCTGCGCATGGCAGGTCTATCCAGGGCCGGCGATCCAAGATTGTTATGTGGAACCAGCGAGCCAACTATGGAAATCTTCTTCCGTACTGGCTTCTGTAACACGTTTAGTGCAATACTGTATTAACACCTGTTCGGCTGTAGATGCCGCTCAGCGTACTATCCCGCTACTCGGGCGCACGGTCGCCAGTCAGCGGAAACAAATGACTTTAGAAGAAAAGGCCGGCCAGGCGAGAGACATCGATCCGTTGGCCGGACAGGTTTTAGGGAAAATGATTGCATCCGGATGGCGAACGGCCCCGCCTCAAGTCTCTGATTTTGAGGTTGTTATGGCCACAAACTCCGCATGTCAACTGTCGTTCGAAGCGTCCCCTCGTGTCCCCGATCTCCCAAGTGTTGCCCCACGCGCGTTCTCCCAGAGCACGCTCACGGCAGAGTTGTTCCAACACCTCGCACCGGCTATCGAGTTCTGTTCACACGCTTCCGCGTCCCGCCCCCTGTCCGCTCCACGGTGAGCCAAGCCTGGCCATGAAGCCAGGTCAACTCCCGATTGTTCTCTGTCTCGGTCTGCCGCTCGCACCACCTGGGCGGGCAGAAAGAGCACAGAATGTCGAAAGAAATTTACATCAGCAGTACCCCACACGAGACCCGTCTCGCCATCGTCGAAAACGACTCCCTCGCTGAAATCTATTACGAGCGAGAGAACGAATACACCCTCGCCGGCTCCATCTATAACGGGAAAGTCACCCGCGTCCTCCCCGGCATGCAGTCCTCCT
>Ga0210398_10001906_pt1 | contig 20814 bp, 15 predicted proteins | sample IncBWC4OmetaG_FD_161047 | JGI IMG/M metagenome (GOLD analysis project Ga0210398, IMG submission 161047) | Forest soil microbial communities from Barre Woods Harvard Forest LTER site, Petersham, Massachusetts, United States - Inc-BW-C-4-O | ecosystem: Environmental > Terrestrial > Soil >...
GCAAGGCGAGCCGAGGATGAGCGAGAAAAGCTTTGAGCATGGAGGTCTCGAGCAGAGGCTGTGAAAGTGCAGAGCCAGTGTCGAACGAGTGAGGCGTTCGATCAAGTGGCCAGGAAAGGGAGGGGCTGATGGGTCGTCCGGCGGGATGAAGAAACAGGGGAATCGGTTAGCGATTGGAGGGAAGGAGGACCGATGGGGAAGGCGGGACTTCTTCCGGACTGCCGCGTTTCAGATCCTGCGAGGCGGGGAAGCCAACGGCGGGGAAAGGGACGGCGCGAGGCGTGCAGACCCATGCAGCGTTTCTCCCCATGCGTTTGGCCTGATAGAGGGCGGCGTCAGCAGCCCGTATCAGATCTTCGGGATCCTGGAAATCCGCCGAGGTGGCCACTCCGACCGAGACCGTGAGGGATCCGAGGGTGCGGCCATTGGAGCTGACCATGGCCTGTTCCACAGCGGAGCGAAAGGTTTCAGCCTTGGACCAGGCATTTTCCAGGTCGGCGGCGGGCAGGAGCAGCGCGAACTCCTCGCCACCGTAGCGGCAGATCACGTCGCCGGCGCGGAAGGTGGTGCGGAGGATGCGAGCGAAGGCACGGAGGGCATCGTCGCCGGCGACGTGGCCGTGGGTGTCGTTGAGGGCCTTGAAGTGATCGAGGTCGAGGATGAGGAGAGAGAGGGGCATGTTGTGGCGCAGGGCGCGGGCGAGCTCGTGGCGCAGGGTTTCATCGAAATAACGTCGATTGAAGAGGCCGGTCAGGGGGTCGCGGATCGAGTCGCGGCGGAGGGCCTCCCGCATCTTGAGATTGGCGAGTCCGAGGCCGACGTGGGAAGCGAAGATGGCGAGCACATCGGCACGCTTGTCGCTGAGCGCGCAGCCGGTTTCGATATGGAGGAGGCCGGGCATGCCGGTGGCGGTGCGAAGAGGAAGGCAGATCTGGTCTCCAGACCCGGATGGCGGATGGGCGGGGCAAACCTGCAGCGGCCAGCGGGTGCGGTGCACGGTATTACCGGAGGAGAGAGCCAGGCATTCCGACGGGGCGAAGGGAACCCAGTCGTCGGGGTCACCCCAATGGGAGCAAATCTCGACGAAGTCGTGGTTCGGGCTGATGATTCCGAGGCAGCCACGGGAATCGGGGAACATGTCCCGGAGGGTGTGTGCGACCGCCGAATAGATTTCGGACTCCGCTTGCGCCGCCTGGATGAGGCTGCTGCCGGTCGAGATGACGGTGAGATCGCGGCTATAGCGGGTGAGCTCGTGTTTTTCGTGAACGAGCGCGCTCTCGGCGGCATCGCGGTGACGGAATGCGATTCTGGCCGCGGCTGCTGTGGCGATGCCGAGTACCAGCAGGGCGAAGCACAATCCGCAGGCGGTGAAGGCGCCGTTGCGGGTCGCTTTTGTCTGCCGATCGAGACGGTCGGACAGCAGGTGGTACTCCTCCAGGCTCATACGCTCGAGAGCGAGGTTCGCCGCTGCGAAAGAGGCGGGGTTGATCGGGCCGGCCGGGCCGGATTGGGCTCCGGAGAGAGCGGCGCGGAAATCGGCAATGCTTTTTTGCTGCTCGGGGTTATCCCGAGTGATGCTGCCGATATGCCTGGCCTGATCCGAGGCCGCCGTCAGACCGGTTTGCAGAGCGGGCCCCGAAGAGAGAGAAGCTTTGGCCAGCAGCACCTGGGCATTGCGAATTTCTGCCATGACCTGGGTGGTATGCGTTACCCAGGCGGTCGCGAGCTCGTAGTCCCATGCAAAGCGCGCGGCACCGGCGCAGAGCAGGAAGATGAGACCGACGACAAGGAGCGCGCCGGTGCGAACGAATTGTCTGGAGGCGAAATTCAATCGAAACCCTGGTCCGGAACATTTTTGGACAGTGTCTGGCCTGGGAACAATCCCCAGTCTGTGTTAGCGAATGCGTTAATTTCCGGGAAGGCAACGGTTTAGGGGATTGCCCCGCGGGGTTCCGGGAGCGTTTTACTCGGTACGCAGCGCCTGCATGGGCTGAATCGAGGCGGCGCGGCGGGCGGGGGCCAATCCGGAGAGAAATACGGTGAGCAGGAGGAGAGCGGCTGCGGCGCAGTAGCTGAGGGGATCGAAAGGTGCAACGCCGAAGAGCATGGAGCGGAGCAGACGCACGGCGGCGATGGAGCCAAGGCCTCCGGTGAGGAGGCCGATGAGCGCGACCCACGTGCTGCCGCTGAGCACAAGCTGGAAAACAGCCGCGCGCGTGGAACCGAGAGCCATGCGCAGAGCGAACTCGCGATGGCGCTCAATGACCGAGTAGGCCATGACGGCATAGAGGCCCAGCATGGCGACAAGGACGCTGGAGAGGGCGTAGACACTGAGGAGCTCGGCGGGGATGCGCGCCATCTGATAGCGCATGCCAGCGACCTGTTCGAGGGTGCTGACGTTTTCAAGCGGAAGCGAGGCGTCGAGGCCGGCGACCGTCTGGCGCAGCTGGGTGGTGAGGGCGGCGGCGGTGGTCCGGGAACGAAGGGCAACGATGACGTAGCTCTGATAATGCTGCGCGAGGGGCAGGAACAGGAGCGGGGTAGGGTCGGTGTTGGAAGGGTCGGCATAGGCGTAGTCGCTGACGATGCCGACGATGCGCCAGGAGCGCTTGCTGAGGACGAGACTGCTGCCAAGGGCGCCTCCTTTGGGCCAGTAGCGGTGCGCCATCGACTGATTGATGACGGCGACCGGGGCGGCGGAGGCATTGTCGCCAGTGTCGAACTCGCGGCCCTGCTGGAGGGCGATGCCCATGTTGTGGAAGAAGCCAGGGCTTTCGAAATCGGTGACGACTTCCATGTCCTCACCTTTGGCAGGGACATAGGAGGGTATGCTGATGCCCTGCGTATTGCCGGAGCCGTAGTCGCCCATGGGCAGGTGCGAGGTGAGGGTGGCAGAGGCGACGCCTGGCGCGGATTGCAGGCGATCGAGGAGGGCGGTCTGGAAGGCGAGTCCACTCTGCTCGGTGTAGCCGGAGCGCGAAAGGTCGATGCCTGCGGTGAGACAGTTGGCGCGGTCGAATCCGGTGGCGCGGTTGACGATGTTGAAGGCGGTCCGGGCGAGGAGTCCGCAGCAGACCAGGACCATGAAACACATGCCCAGCTGGAGGCCGAGGAGGATGCGGCGGCCCAGTTTGTTGCGCGAGCCGGTGACGGTAGCGCCGCCTTCGTGGAGGGCGTCGCTCTGCGAGGCGCGCAGGGACTGGCGGACGGGGTGGGTTCCGCATATCAGGGTGACGGCAACGGTGACCGTGGTGACGAAGAGCAGGATGCGCGCGTCGCTGTGAAGGTTGAAGGCCACGGGAAAGCCGAAGTTGGGCAGCAGCGCGAGAAGCGCACGCGACATGACGATGCTGACAGCCCAGCCGGCAGCGGCTCCGGCGAGGGCGAGCAGGCCGGTTTCGGTGAGGACCTGAGTGGCGATGCGAGAGGGCCTGGCGCCGAGGGCGGTGCGGATGGCGACTTCGCGGCGGCGTCGCGCGGCGTGCTGGCCAAGGAGCGAAGCAATGTTGATGCAGACCAGCGCCATGAGCAGGAGCGACGCTCCAAAGAGAATGGGCAGGAGCTCGCCGATCATGTCGAAGAGACCGCGCGCGAAGTGGGCGGCGTCGCGCAGGTTGAGACCCCAGCGGGAGAGATTGTCGGCGGGGTGCTGCGCGGCGTAGGCGCGGGCGAGGGTGTGGACCTCGGCGGCCGCGGTGCGGTTGCTGACCCCGGGACGAAGGCGAACGCCCACCTGCAGACCGTAGTGGAGAAGGGGATCCGGCGGGGCATCGGAGGTGAGGTCGCGCAGGCTGGAGAAGGGAAACCACGCAGCTTCGGCGATACCGCCATAGATTCCGGAGAATTCTTTCGGCGCGACTCCGATGACGGTGAAGGTATGGCGATTGATGGAGAGGGTGCGGCCAACCACGGAGGGATTGGCGTCGAAGCGGGCGCGCCACAGGGCATCGGAGAGAACGACTTCGTCGTTGGCGCCGTAGGCGCGGTCGTTGGCAGCGGGATCGAAGAAGCGGCCACGTTGCGGCGTGATGCCGAGGAACTGAAAATAATTCGACGAGACAACGCCGGCGGCAATGGCCTGCGGCTGCGCGCCTGGATTGGCGAGATCGACCTCGTCCATCTCGAAGGCAGTGGCATTGTTCCAGGAGCGCCCGGAGTCGCGCAGCAGGCGGTATTGATCGTAGTGGACCGAGTAGCCTTCGTTGCCGAGGACGGTGGCATCGATAAAGCGCAGATCGCGGGGCGCGGCGACGTGCGGCCAGGGATTGTAGAGAACAGCATTGGTCCAGGTGGCGACGGTGGTGAGCGCACCGATGCCGAGAGCGAGGGTGAGCACGGTGGTGACAGTAAAACCTGGGGCCTTGCGCAACTGGCGCCATGCATAGCGAACGTCCTGCGGCAGGTTCTTCATACCGGTGGTCTCCTCGATGCTTTGTCGGCTCCGCTGGTGGGATTACGCAGGCTGGGCAGCCGTGGTTCCGTGTGCAGGCCGATGTCAGGGACGGGAGGGGTTTACGTTTCGGAAAACGGAGCCGGCTTTCATGACGAAGACGACGCGGCGGACAGCGGTGGGATCGTCGAGAGGATTGCCGTCCATGGCGATGATGTCGGCCTGCATGCCGGGGGCGATGGATCCGATTTGGTTTTCGAGGCGCAGGGAACGGGCGGAGAGCGAGGTGGCAGAGATCAGAGCAGCCATAGGATCCTGGCCGCCCTGCTGGACGCGGGCAATGAACTCCTCGCCATTGCGGCCATGGGCCCCGGCGACGGCGTCGGTACCGTAGACGATTTTGAGGCCGGGAATTTTGAGAGAGCGCTTGAACGTCTCGAGGACGATAGCTTCGCCTTTGACCATGTACGCGAATCCCTCCTCGTTGTAGTTGCCGATGCCGATGAACTTTTCTTTGTTGGCGATGTAGTTCTGCAGGACGAGGCCGATGTTGGGGTCGTAATAGGTTCCTTTTTCGACCATGAGGCGGAAGACGTCGTCGGTGACGTAGGCGCCGTGTTCGATGGAGGTACAGCCGGCGAGGGTCGCGGCTTTGGCCGCGGCAGCCGAGTGGGCGTGGACGATGGTGCGCAGGCCGATCTTATTCGCTTCGCCGCAGGCAGCCTGGAGCTGGGCGTCCGTCGTGGTCTGCGCGCCGCCTTCGCGAATGCTTTTGGAGGCGAAGACCTTGATGAAGTCGGCGCCCTGCTGTTTGCGCTGATCGACGAGGGTGCGGAGCTGGTCCGGGTCGCCGCTGGTTTCGGTGAGCGGTTCGAGCGAGGTGAGGATGCGAGGGCCGGGGATGATGCCGCGCGCGATGGCGTCGCGCAGATATTTGTCGTCGGGCGAGCCGGGACTCTGGATGGTGGTGAAGCCTGCATTCAGGGTGACGATGGCGTTGTCGACGGCGTGGAGCATGGCCTGGAGCGGGGGCTCGTCGTTGCCCGCGAGGCGCCCGTTGTCGAAGTGCCAGAGGATGTGGGCGTGGGTGTCGATGAGACCGGGCGTGACGGTGAGGGTGCCGAGGTTGTAGACAAGAGCACCAGCTGGGATGGGTGCGCCGATGCTGACGATTTTGGACCCCTCGACCAGGATCGAAGTGTGGTGGAGAATGTTGCCGGTTCCGTCGAGGACCGTGTCAGCGACGAGGGCAATGGGATGCTGCTGCTGGGCGCAGGCGGGGAGAGCGAGGACGGCGGTGGCAAGGGCGATGGTGAGGGTGCGGATGGCAGTGGGCTGGGGCACGGGAAACACATTAACAGCAGAAGACCCTTTCCGGAGCGGGACTTTAGTCGCCGGGAAGGTGGTCGCGGCACCGGTCCCAGTGGGCGAGGATTGTATGGACGATGGGCGAGCCGACGCGGTATGCGGCTTCGAGGGCGGGAATGCCGCCGATGTAGGGAGCGGTGAGGGATTCTGCGGCTGAGTGGCCGGGGGCCTGTTCGGAGTAGTTGGAGGCGGTGCGGAGGACGAGGAAGCGGCGAAAATCGGCGCGGTGCATTTGGTCGAGGCGGGTGAGGGCTTCGGCGACGCCGGAGTCCTCCATAGCGGTCATGGTGAAGCGGCCCTGGCCATGGGTGTGGATGTGGACCCAGTCCTCGGCCCAATGGGTGAGGATGACGCCGTGCCAGTAGGAGTCGGAGGCGAGGACGTCGCCTTCGAGGACGAAGGGCGGGCGCTGGGCGTTGGGAAAGCCGGTGTAGGTGGCGCGGAAGGCGGCGACTTCAGGCGTGGCGATGGCGGAAATGCTTTGGAGGGCTGTGTCTTTGGTGAGTGCGAAGGCCCAGTCGGTGAGCTTCGCATTGAGGGGATAGGCGCGGGGCTCGGTGCCCCAGACGCGATTGGGCTCGGGCTCAGCGCCGGCGCGGAGGGAGCCGATGGCGAAGATGCCGTAGGGCCAGTCAGGCGGCGCTTCGCGAGGGTCCATTTCCTGGCGGATGTCGGTGACAACCCATTTGGCCCAGGCAGCCGAGCCGACGGAAGCCACGTTGGGGTCGACGCCGGCGATGCCGGCGAGGATCCAGTAGGCGTGGGTGAGGTCGAAGCGAGGATCGAGGCCGAGGGCCATGATGGAGGAAGCGGCGGGGCCGATGGTCATGCCGGTGACGATGCCGAGGATGGAGCCGTCGGCGTTCGTGCGGAGCGAGTGGACGCCGCCAGGAAAGGGAAGGACGCGGTCGAGGTGCTCGCGCTCGACCCAGAACTGAAATTCGCCGGGCTTGTCGCCGGTGTCGTTGCCGACTTCAAATGTGGTGACGATGACGACCTTGACGGGGATCGGCGCGGGTTGCGCGCAGAGTGGCGCTGCAGGAAAGAGACACGCGAGAGACACGAGGAGTGATACGGTTGGACGCATCGAAGGATGTGATCCGGAGTCAGGGGTGACAGCGTACTCAGAGTAGCAAGGAAAGACAGTGTAGACCGTTCAGCTTACAGAGCAAGGCAGGTACACAGCGGTCGGCGAACACTGGATTGCGAGTCGGAAGTGGCGCTGGCGCGTCGAATAGGTAGAGGGGAAGATGAAGGATAACGAGACGCTTCGGCTGCTGACGCGGACTGAGGAGATTGCATGTTGATTTGGACAAAAACCGAGATTCCATCGTCGGAGATTACGCCGAAGGCGACCTACATGAATCGGCGCGCGTTTATGGCGGCGGCTGCGGCGGCAGGAGTGGCTGCGGTGGCGGGAGAGGGGATGGCGCGCATGCTGCGGCCATCGAATGTGGAAGCAGACGAGAAGCTAACGACGGTGAAGAGCCAGTATTCGACGCCGGGTCTGACGCCCACTCCGCTGGAGGACATCACACACTACAACAACTTCTACGAGTTCGGCGTGAACAAGGGCGACCCGGCGAAGAACGCCGGGATGCTGAAGACGCGGCCGTGGACGGTGCAGGTGGAAGGCCTGGTGAAGCAGAAGAAGACCTTCGACATCGATGCGCTGCTCAAAATGAAACCGCTCGAGGATCGCATCTACCGATTCCGCTGCGTGGAAGCGTGGAGCATGGTGATTCCGTGGGTGGGGTATTCGCTGTCGGAGTTTATCAACGCGTGCGAGCCGCTGCCATCGGCAAAGTACGTGCAGTTTATTTCGCTGGCGGACCGGAAGGATGAGTTGCTGCCGTTCGAAGCCGGGATCTCGTGGCCGTATTCAGAGGGCTTGCGGATGGATGAGGCCATGCATCCGCTGACGCTGCTGACGTTCGGGCTGTATGGCGATGTGCTGCCGAACCAGGATGGCGCGCCGGTACGGGTGATTGTGCCGTGGAAGTACGGGTTCAAGTCGGGGAAGTCGATCGTGAAGGTGAAGTTTGTGAAGGATCAGCCGCACACGACATGGAACGACATGGCGCCGAATGAGTACGGTTTCTATTCGAATGTGAATCCGAACGTGGATCATCCGCGATGGAGCCAGAAGCGGGAGCGGGTAATCGGCGCACCGATTTTCCGGCAGTTGCAGCCCACATTGATGTTCAACGGCTATGGCGATCAGGTGGCCAGCCTGTACGCCGGGATGGATTTGAGGAAGAACTACTAGTCAGGCCACAGGCACAGTGAGTGAGCGGTGATCGGGACGGGTTGCGGCCGCGGAAGACAATCGATGAAACGTAACAAGTGCGGTTACAAATGAGCAGGCGCTGGATTGTAGCGCTGAAGGTAGTGGCGCATGTGGCATGTCTGGGGCCGATCGCCTGGCTGCTGTGGCGGCTGTATCTGTCGCTGACCACCGACCCCACGGCGCTCGGGCCCGATCCGACGCACACGGTGACCTTCTTCACGGGGCGCGGGACGCTGCGGCTGCTGGTGATTACGCTGGCGGTGACGCCGGTGCGGCGCCTGATTCCGAAACTGAGCTGGCTGGGGCGGTTCCGGCGGCTGCTGGGGCTCTACGCGTTCTTCTATGCATGCCTGCATTTGCTGACGTATGTGGGGCTGTATGCGGGTTGGAGCTGGGCGGCGATGATGGACGACATCAGCCAGCGGCGCTTTATCACGGCGGGCCTCGCGGCGTGGCTGATGCTGGTGCCGCTGGCACTGACGTCGACGACCTGGTCGATTCGGAAGCTGGGCGGGAAGAACTGGAATCGGCTGCATTGGCTGACGTACGCGGCGGCGATCAGCGGCGTCATTCACTACTGGTGGGGCGTGAAGAGCGGGGTGAAGACTCCGCTGGCCATCACGGTGGTGCTGGGGGTGCTGTTGCTCGCGCGGCCGGTGCTGAAGTACAGGGCTCAGAGCGCAGAGCTCAGCCTGCAGAAAAAGCGAGTCAGCGAGTCAGCAGGTTAGCAACGAGTGAAGCTTCCCGGCGCACAGCTTTCAAGCTTCGCTCGCTTTGTGCTTCCGGCTTCCCGCTCAATCAGCCATTGCCCAGAGGCTTGGTCATTTTGATGAAGTGGGCGGGCAGGAGCATGCGTGGGACCATCTCCGGGCGGATGGGTTGGGTGCCGTTTTCGGTGTAGCCGAGTTTGCGGTAGAAGGGCGGGAGCTCGGTGCGGAGGTTCACGACGGTGAGGTCCATGTGGTGCGAGCCCATCTCCCGGGCGAACTCTTCGGCGGCGAAGGTGAGGCGGCGGCCGAGGCCGGACTTCTGCAGATCGGGATCGACAGAGAGCAAGCCGAGGTAACCGCGGTCGCCCCGCAACTCGACGTAGACGACGCCGGCGAGCTGACCGTTTTCATCGGCAAGGAGGAAACGACCCTTCTCGAAATACTCACGGGCTTCTTCAGGCGTGAGGCGGTCGCGCACGATGAAGAAGGCCTCGACTTTGAAGGCCCGGTTGATGAGGGCCGTCAGGGCGGCGAGGTCGGATTCTTCGGCGAAGCGGATATTCATGGTTCTCTCCTGTCGAGGGACTTGGCCATGCGAATGAAGTGACAGGGGCGGTTGATGCGGCGTGCCCATTCCATTGGCATGGGCTCTTCGCCGACTTCGATGTAGCCGAGTTTGCGATAGTACGGCGGCAGGTCGGTACGCAGATTGAGGACGGTGAGTTCCATGCGGAAGGCATCCCTCTGGCCTGCGAACTCTTCAGCGGCGGTGACGAGGCGGCGGCCGAGGCCGGTTTTCTGGCGGGATGGATCGACGGAGAGCAGCCCGAGGTAAGCGCATTCGCCGCTGAGTTCGACGAAGACGCATCCGGCCAAACCAACTTCGTCTTCAGCGAGAAGGAAGTGACCCTGGCGAAAGTACTTACGAGTATGTTCGGGGTCGAGCCGAGGCTCCAGCTTGAAGGTTCGCTCCACCTCGAAGGCGGCATTGATCATGGTCTCGATCGCGGGAAGATCGGATTCTTCGGCGAAGCGCAGAGTATAGGGCGCGGAACCGGCTGGAGGCTGTTGGCTGATAGCTGTTGGCTTGCTGCTCATGTCTGGCGACTCCGTTGCTGGTTGCAAATGAAAAGGGCCGGGAGCTTTTGGCTGCCGGCCCTTGAAGGTGGTCGCGCTTTCAAGATTATCGCGAGGCGGGACCTTTATTGAGGGCGGCGTCCTTCTCGGCCAGGACCTGCTGGACGTGTTGCTCGAGCTGGGCGGCCTGGGGCATGAGATTCATGGCCTGCTGAATTTCCGGATCCCAGTCGGCTTTGACCTTGAGCTCGGAGGTGAGACCGAACTGGGTGGCAAAGATCGACGCTTTCACGCTGGTCTTGACCCAGTCGAGGTTGGCCTCGAATTCCTGGGGCGTGTAGTCGTAGTTCTGCGACGACAGATACTGTTTGAAATCGCTGAGGACGGAATCGTCGATCTGGAAATCCTTGTTGACGGTGCGGTGGGCGAGATACTCCTCGGTGAAGCCGAGGAAGGCATCGCGCTCGAGGAGCAAATCCTGGAAGGGGTTGGACTTGGGTGCTTCGACCTTGATATCGGGCGTGATGCCGCCGCCGCCATAGACGGTGCGGCCGGAGTCGGTGAGCTTGACTTCGCGGTCTTTGTCGTCCTGGGGCTGGTCGTGATTGTAGTAGTAGTCGTAGAGCGAGACGCCACTGTAGTTGCGCTGGATGAGGCGTCCGCTGGGCGTGAAGTAGTGGTAGGTGGTGAGGGCGAGACCGGTGTTGTCAGAAAGCGTATAGACGGTCTGCACCAGGCCTTTGCCGAAGGTGGTTTCGCCGGCGATGAGGGCGCGGTCGTGATCCTGCAGGGCGCCGGAGACGATCTCAGCAGCGGACGCGGTGCCGCGGTTCACCAGAACCACAATGGGGAAGCTGTCGCCGTCGTTGCCATGGGTGGCGCGATAGACCTGCTCGGGGAAGGCGCGGCCACGCTGCGAGACGATGACCTGTCCGCGCTTAAGGAGGCGATCGCAGACGCTGACGGCTTCCACCAGCACGCCGCCCGGATTGCCGCGCAGGTCGAGCACCAGGCCCTTGAGGCCGGGGCCGAAGTTGGACACGGCGTCGTCGAATTCGCGGCCCGTCGTCTCCTGGAACTGCTTGATGTGGATGTAGCCGATGCCGGGGCGAATTTCGTAGGCAAGGTCAATGCTGTTGTTGGGGATCTCGTCGCGGACGAGGTCGAAGTTGATGGGCGACGAGGCACCGACGCGGGTCATAGTGACGTTGACCTTGGTGCCGCGCGGACCTTTGAGCCGATTGGCCACGTCGTCGGAAGTCATGCCCGAGGCGGAAGCGCCATCGATGCTGGTGATGATGTCACCAGGATGAACGCCGGCGCGGAAGGCGGGTGATCCCTCGATGGGATTCACAACGACCACTTTGCCGTTTTGCTGCACGATGAGCATGCCGACGCCGTAGTACTTGCCGTGCTGGTCTTCCTTCATGCGCGCGTAGGCTTTGGGATCGTAGAAGCTCGAGTGCGGGTCGAGGGTGTGCAGCATCTCGGGGATGGCGCCGTCGTAGATGGCCTTGTCGGGCATGTCTCCGGTGAGAGGCTCAGCGTAGTTCTTCGCCACGATGTCGTAGACAGCGCTGAAGGACTTGAGGCCATCGCGGAAGGTGGACTCGTCCTGGGCTGACTGCGCCCCAACCTGCTGGCTGAGAACCATGCCGCCGAGCGCGCAGACGGCAAAGAAGACGATGAGGGAGAACAGGGTACGGCGGGTGCGAATGGACATGCTGGTCAGGAATCCTGGCGCTTTCGTCCGCTGTGGGTCGGAGGGGAAGCGACTTTATAGAAGTATAGCAAGCGGATGGAGGAGGCGACAGGGAAGAGTGACCGATGAACCCGGCCTGGCACGGAGCGAGTCAGCGAGGGGCAAGTCAGCGAGTGCCGGCGATGCGTTCGAGCTGAAGGAGGTGGTTGAGGTCGTGTCCGCCCATGGTTTCCACGATGGTGGCAAAGGTCATGGTGCCGCGTTCGGGATGGGTAAGCTGTTTCGCTGCATGCTTCGGCAGAGCGGATGAGAGGAGGAGCAGGTTCCAGCGGCGGAGGATGGAGAAAGCGCCGAGGGCCTCGTTGGCGTCGATGGTGGAGTAGGGTGCGGCCCACTTGTCCTGGTCGAAGGGCTGGACCTGGTGATGGTCTTCGGCAAGGGTCTGCCGGAGGCGGAAGGCGAAGACCGTCTCACAGTCGGCGAGATGGCAAAAGATGTCGCGGGGGCTCCATTTGCCCGGTGCCTGCGGGGTGTTGATTTTGGCGGGGCCGATGGCCTGGGCGAGCGATTTGAGGCGACCGGGGGTGTTGGGCAGAACGGCGAGAGGGTCCTGACCCTCAAGAAATTTGGCATAGGGGTTGAGGGTGTCGGCGGCGGTGGACATAGTCGGGCTCGCTTTCTGAGAGCCAGTATCCCATGAGCAGTTGAGGATTGGGACAGCGTGTGACAAGGCGGATAAAACGCGGCAGGGTTGAGGGGCGAGCGTCGCGTGGGCGTGAGAATTTGAAAGCTTCGGGGAAGCCAGTTACTATAGGAACAGACACGTTTGTCCGGTGACGCGGGTGTGCGGCCGGAGAGATGAGTGGGCGCGAGCCCACTTTTTATTTGGTCTTTTTTCGGCGGGGCGGTTTCCAAGAGAACATGGCGTTCGATGCAGCACAGATACGCTCGACGGCGCAGCGGGTGGCGGCGTCGCACGGGCTGGATGTTGTGGAGCTCGAGATGCTCGGCGGAGCGAAGCATCGGATCCTGCGCGTCTTTATTGAGAAGAACGCAGAGGAACGACGGAAGCTGGCGGAGACAGACGCGGGTCTCAAAAGCGAGAGCACCCAGGTTTCCGTGGGGATCGAACAGCTGTCGGGCGTGACGCACGAGGATTGCGAGGCGTTCAGCCGGGATTTTGGGACGGTTCTGGATGTGGAGGATTCGATTCCAGGCGGCGAGTACACGCTGGAGGTTTCATCGCCGGGGCTGGACCGAAAGCTGCACGGGATCGAAGACTATCGGCGGTTTGCCGGAATGCTGGTGAAGGTGCAGACGTTCGAGCCAGTGGAGGGCAACCGGCACTGGCAGGGCAGGCTCACAGAGGTTAAGGACGCGTCCGTGATCCTGACGCGTCAGGGAGCGGGGAACAGGCAACAGGCAACAGCGAAGAAGAAGGCCACGGGGCAGAGGCTACAGGCCAGCGAAAGCGTGGAGATCGCGCTGAAGAATATTGAGAAGGCGCAGCTGGTGCCGGAGTTTTAGCGTTCAGGAGAGCAGCCGGAGCGGGGTTCAGGGTGCGGAAATACGATGTTTGGCGAGACGAAAGAGTGCAAGACGAACACAAGGTCCTTCGCATCGCTCAGGATGACAGACCTGGTTTTTTGATGACGATTTGAATTTCGTACAGGGATAGAGAGAAACAGATGGCGAGTGTTCTTTACGACAGCATCGAGGCGTTGAGCCGGGATAAGGGAATCGACCCACAGATCGTGGTCTCGGCGGTCGAGGACGCGATCGCGCTGGCGACGCGCAAGTATTACAAGACGCAGGAAAACATGCGTGCGGAGATCGACAAGGACACGGGCGAGATCCGGGCGTACGTCTTCAAGACGGTGGTGGAGACGCCGGAGCTGATCGAAGACCCGGTGAACCAGATTGCGCTGGAAGAGGCGCGGGAGCTGGCGCCCGAGGTCGAAATCGGCGGCGAGATTCGTTACTACAAGCCGACCGACGTGCTGGGACGCATTGCCGCGCAGATGGCGAAGCAGGTGATCTTCCAGAAGGTGCGCGAGGCGGAGCGGGACACGGTCTTCAACGAATATGCGCATCGCGTGGGCGAGGTGCTGAACGCGACGGTGAAGCGCGTGGAGTTGCAGGACGTGATCTTCGACCTCGGCAAGGCGGAGGCGCGGATGCCGCGGCGGGAGCAGTCGCGGCTGGAGCAGTTTGCGGTGGGAGAGCGGGTGCGGGTGGTGCTGCAGCGGGTGGATCGCGCGTCGCGAGGGCCGCAGGTGATTGTGTCGCGCGCGGCGCCGGAGCTGGTGCAGAACCTGTTCCAGAGCGAGGTGCCGGAGATTTACGACGGGACGGTGATGATCCGCGCGATTGCGCGTGAAGCCGGAGAACGAACCAAGATTGCGGTGATGTCGCGCGACAAGGACGTCGATCCAGTGGGCGCGTGCGTGGGCATGAAGGGCATGCGCGTGCAGTCGATCATTCGCGAGTTGAGGGGCGAGAAGATCGACATCATCGAGTTCAGCGAAGAAATCACGACCTTTGCGGAGAAGGCTCTACAGCCGGCAAAAGTGAGCCGGGTGAGCATCAGCGACCTGACCGACAAGCAGCTGGAAGTGATTGTGGACGACACCCAGTTGTCGCTGGCAATCGGGAAGAAGGGCCAGAATGTCCGGCTGGCGGCGAAGCTGCTGGGCTGGAAGATCGATATCAAGAGCGAGGAAGAGAAGCGCCAGGAAGTGGAGCAGCAGATGACGGCGATGGCGGGAGTGACAGCCACGCCGATCGAACAGGTAGGCGAGCTGGGCGAATCGATCATCCAAAAGCTGGTAACGGCCGGAATTACGACGGTAGAAGCGCTGGCCGACATGACGCCGGAGCAACTGGAGGAGATCCCGGGGATCGGCGAAAAGACTTTGGAGAAGATCAGCGTGGCGGTGCGGCATTATTTCGGTCAGTACGAAGAGGGCGAGGAGCGTCCAGCGGAACTGGCAGCCGCAGCGGAAGGGAGTGCCGAAGCGGCGGAAGGCAGCGGCAGCGAGGCGGCGAAGCTCAAGGCCGAGGAGGCATCGCTGGACGAGGAAATCGACGCGTTGCAGCAGGATCTGACGCAGAGCGAAGAGGAGCCGGCGAGCGAAGATGGGTCGGGGCTGATCAACGACGAAGTGGCCGAGGAAGAGCTGGCTGAGGTCACCGAGGTTGGTCCGGACCTGGATGAGGAAGGCGCGGAGTCGGTGGCGCCGGGACGTGAGGATACCAGCGAGACGCTGGCCGAGCACGAGCTGAAACCTGAGCTTGCGGAAGAGGACGATGCCGTGGTGGAGGGCAACGTCGAGGAAGTGAAGGACGAATAGCCAGCGTTCAGCGTTCGGCGGAGAGCATTCAGGAACCAGCGCCGCGGGATTTTTGTGAGCCTGTGGTGGGGAATAGAGCCACGAACGAAGCATTTTTCAGAGATAATGAGAGAGATACCAAGACCCACAAGTCAGGAGTCTGTATGAGGAACTAAGGGCAGGTGGGATGTCGACGAGACACGGGGACGAATGAGCACAGTTCGAATCAATGAATTAGCGCGGGAGCTGGAAGTCAAGAGTAAAGAGATTCTGGACGCTCTCACGGCGGTCGGGGTTACCGAGAAGAAAACGCATTCGAGCTCCATCGAGACGGATGAAGCCGAACGTGTGCGCGCCCACATTCTGAAGGGGCGCGGCGGAAGCGGCAGCTCCGGTGCGCGGCACGAAGCCGAAGCGAAGCCGAAGATCGACTGGTCGAAGGTGCACAGCGTCGGCGATGTAGCCCGGGCGATTCTGGAAAAGAAGCAGCAGGAGATGCATCCAGCGCCTCCGCGAGCGGCCGCGCCGCCAGCGGTGACGAGCGCGAAGCCCGCAGCGGCGACGCCGGCAGCGCCGATTGCCGCGCGGCCAGCGGGCAGCCCCGCTCTGGCAGGACCTGCGGTGAGTGCGCCGGCGGCGACGGTACAGCCGACGGCCGAGGCGAAGCCTGTTCCAGCGAAGAGAATGATTGTCCCGCAGCCGCGCCAGGCACCCGCTATTGTGGCGGCGCCACCCGCCGCGAGCGCGCATCGACCCGCTGTCGTGGCGGCTCCGCCGCAGACACCCGCCATTGCGTCGCGCCCACCGGCAGGTCCGGTAGTGGCAAAGCCGCCGGTTGCGGCAGCGAGCAGCGCGCCCGCGTCCGAGGGGCGCCCGGTTGCTGCACCGCCTGTGGCTGCAGCGAAGCCGCCGGCAGCTACAGGACAAGCCGCAGTAGCGGCAACCCCGGCCTCTACGCCGGGGCCGGTGGTGGTCGCCGCCGTTGCTGCTCAGGGAGCCGGCGCTCCAGAAGCGAAATCCGCGTCCCCGGCAGCAGTGGCTGAGAGCCCGGCACCACCTCGGCCGGAACCGCCAGCGCCGCGGCGAGTGATCATGCCGCAGACAGGACCGCGGCCGGTCTACAGCGCGCCGCCTCCGCCGCCACCGGCGGCAGCCGGGGCAACAGGACCCAATGCAGCTGGAGGTATTCAGCGGGGACGCCCCATTTTCGATCGCAGGCCGGGCGGGGGGCCGGGGGGTCCGCGTCCAGGCATGGGAGGCGGTGGCGCGGGTCCGCAGGGAGCGCCGGGAAGACGCCCGATGCATCCGACGCGATCGCAGCCGACCGGTCCGGGAGGGCCGGGACAGCGGCCCGGGATGGGAGCGCGGCCAGGATTTGGAGCGCGGCCAGGATTTGGGCAGAGGCCGGGGATGGGTGGTGCGCCTGCGCTGCCGCCTCCGGGTGAAGCGCCACGGCCGGCACGTCCGGGCCCGCGAGGCCGCGGCCGGCCACGCTACGAGAAGACCAAAGAAGGCCCGATGAAGGGCTTTGCCCCGCCGTCGCGTCAGACTGCGCAGGTTCCGACCGGACCGGTGCCGATTACGCGCACCATCACGGTGACCGAAGGCGTGAGCGTGAAGGATCTGGCGGAGAAGCTGGAAGTCCGCGCCAAGGATCTGATCGCGACGCTGCTGATGAAGGGCGTATTCGTCACGGTCAACCAGACGCTGGATGGGGAGCTGGTGAAGGAAGTGGCGGCGCAGTTCGGCGCCGACGTGCAGGTGATCACGTTTGAGGATCAGATGGCGAACGAGGCCATGGAGAGCATCCTCGCAACCGAAAATCCCGACGAGCTGGAGGTGACACGGCCGCCGGTGGTGACGGTGATGGGCCACGTCGATCACGGCAAGACGTCGCTGCTGGATGCGATCCGCGAGACGGATGTGGCGGGCGGCGAAGCGGGCGGGATCACGCAGCATATCGGCGCGTACAAGGTGAAGATCGCAAAGCCGGATTCGCCTGCGTTTGGGCGCGAGATTGTCTTCCTGGATACGCCAGGCCACGAAGCGTTTACGCGGATGCGCGCACGCGGAGCCAAGGTCACGGACATCGTGGTGATCGTGGTAGCAGCCGATGACGGCGTGATGCCGCAGACGCTGGAGGCGATCGATCACGCGAAAGCCGCGAACGTGCCGATGATTGTCGCGGTGAACAAGATCGACAAGCCCGAGGCGCAACCGGATCGCGTGAAGAAGCAGCTGGGTGACCGTGGGCTGGTTCCGGAAGACTGGGGCGGCAATACGGTGTTCGTCGATGTGTCCGCGAAGAAGCGCATCAATCTGGACCTGCTGCTGGAAATGATCTGTCTGGTCGCCGACATTCAGAATCTGAAGGCAACGCCGGAACGGACAGCGGTGGGCACGGTGATCGAAGCCAAGCTGGATCGCGGACGCGGTGCGGTGGCTTCGGTACTGGTGCAGAACGGCACGCTGAAGAACCAGGACAACTTTGTGGTGGGGAACACGTTCGGAAAGATTCGCGCGATGTTCGACGACCGCGGGCGTCAGGTGGAAGAAGCGGGGCCATCGACGCCGGTGGAGATTCTGGGTCTGGAAGGGATGCCGGATGCCGGCGATACCTTCCTGGTGGTGAGCGATCGCGACAAAGCGCGGGGCATCGGGCAGTACCGCAAGATGCGCGAGCGCGAATCGCAGCTGGCCAAGTCTTCACGCGTCACGCTGGAAGGACTGGCGGATCAGATCCAGCAGGCCGGTGTGAAGGAGCTGCCGCTGATCCTGAAGGGCGACGTCACGGGATCGGTGGAAGTGCTGGCCGATTCGCTGCAGAAGATGTCGACGGAGAAAGTGCGCATCAAGGTGATCCACTCCGGCGTGGGTGCGATCACGGAGAGCGACGTGCTGCTGGCGTCGGCATCCAATGCGATCATCATCGGGTTCAACGTGCGGCCGGAGCGCAAGGTCGCCGATCTGGCAGAGCAGGAAGAAGTGGAGATCCGGCTGCACTCGATTATTTACGAGCTGCAGGACGAAATCCGCAAAGCGATGCTGGGTCTGCTGGAGCCGGTGTTCAGGGAGAACTTCCTGGGACGCGCAGAGGTGCTCAACGTCTTCCGCATTCCGAAGGTTGGAACGATTGCGGGATGCCGCGTGACGGATGGCATTCTGCGGCGTGACTCTGAGGTTCGTTTGATGCGCGATGGCGTGCCGGTGTACAAGGGCAAGCTGACGTCGCTGAAGCGGTTCAAGGACGATGCGCGCGAAGTGACGAACGGCATGGAGTGCGGCGTCGGGCTCTCGAACTTCAACGACATTAAGGTCGGCGATACGGTCGAGTCGTTTGTCACGGAGAAGATTGCCGCGGAGCTGACGGCGTCTTAACGGCAGGGGACAGGGAATAGGCAACAGGGAATCGTGAAAGCGCCCGGCATACGCCGGGCGCTTTCTTTTGGGTGCGACCTTTTGCGGTGAATTATTTAAGTCAAACGTTTTACTTGAGTATTCTCCCGGTGTTATAGTTTGGGCCTCGCGATGGAGGTGCGGCGTGAATCGTCGAGAATTCCTGAATGGATCGGTGGCGGCGGCTGGGTCGGCGCTGCTGATGGGACCCGGTATGAATGCAGGTGCCCAGAGTGCTGCGCCAGAAGTCCCGCGAGCGATTGCGCCGGCTAAGATTGCAGGAGCGCGATTCCCGGATGGGTTTCTGTGGGGACTGGCGACGGCCGCGTATCAGGTGGAAGGCGCGTGGAACGAAGATGGCAAGGGCGAGTCGATCTGGGATCGCTTTGCGCATACGACGGGGAAGATCAAGGGTGCGGCAACGGGCGATGTGGCCTGCGACCAATACCACCTCTATCGCGACGACATTGCGATCCTGAAACGACTGAACCAGAAGAGCTATCGCTTTTCGATTTCATGGCCGAGGATTCAGCCGTCGGGGACGGGCGCGCCTAACCAGAAGGGGCTCGATCACTACAGCCGGCTGGTGGACGCGCTGATGGAGGCGCAGATCCGGCCGTTTTGTACGCTGTACCACTGGGATTTGCCGCAGGGGCTGGAGGATCGCGGAGGCTGGCCGAGTCGCGACCTGGCGGGATACTTCGCCGACTATGCGGGAATCCTCGCGAAGCATCTGGGGGATCGGATCACGGTTTGGGCTCCGTTCAATATGCCCTGGACGGTCGCTTATCTCGGCTACGGATCCGGCGTGTTTCCACCGTGCCGGGCTAACTACGGCGATTTCCTGAAGGCCGCCCATACCATCAATCTGGCGCAGGGTGAGTCGTTCCGCTCCATCAAGGCCGCATCGTCGAAAGCCACTGTGGGCAGCGCTTACGGCATGTCTCCCGCTTATCCAAAATCGGACAACGCGGCGGACCGAGCCGCCGCTGAGCGTTACCACGCCTTCAATAACATTTATTTCCTCGAAACGGCGATGCACGGTCGATATCCTGATGCTTTCGTGGTTCCCATCCCGTATGAGCTGATGGGCTTCCGGCCGGGTGACGAGAAAATCATGCAGGTCCCGCTCGACTGGATCGGGTTCCACTATTACACGCGCCGGATCGTTTCCGACGCCCAGGTCGCGCACCGGGCAAGCAGCGGCAGCCTCGCGACGGAGACCCAGGATACCGCCGGCGGTGGTGATCGCTGGACGCAGCTCAATTCCGTCATGCCCACCGAGGGCCCGCTCACGGACGGCGGCCTGGAGGTGTGGCCGCGCGGGATCTACGACCTGGTGACGCGGATTGCGCGCGATTACAACAATCCGATCATTGAGATTACGGAGAGCGGGTGCAGCTATCTCGATACGCCGTATGGCAAGGAAGGTGGCGGGGTGCCGGATGCGCGGCGGATCGAGTTTTTCCGGGAAGAACTGGCCGAGCTGGCACGGGCGATCGCGGATGGCGCGCGCGTGCGGGCGTTCCACGCGTGGAGCCTGCTGGACAATTTCGAATGGGCCGATGGATACAGCCAGCGCTACGGGCTGACGTATGTCGATTTCCGCGATCAGAGGCGGACAGTGAAGAATTCCGGGCTCTGGTATGGGCAGGTCGCGGCTGCGAATCGGCTGGATGTCTGAGGCTCGGCACGGCGGGGGTTACTTTCCCGGTTGCGGTCGCTCGGATTCGAGTATCTGGATGGCCTGGTGGTAGTCGAGGTTCGGGGCGACGGGCGAGTAGTGGCCCATGTCTTCGGTCAGATGGATATTGAGCGCCTTAACGAGGAGAGCCTTGCCGGTGAGGCTGAGCTTCATGCGGGTCAGTTCCCAGTCATGCGGGCTGGTTTCGGACTGCTCGAGGAAGATGGTGCCGCCCTTATCGAGGTGACCGATGATGCCCCAGCCGAAATCCACGTCGGTGATGAGGTGAGCGGTAAGGCGGGTGAGGCGTTCCTGGGAGGTTTCAATCCAGACTTCGCCGGCCATGCCGCGCAGGATCTTCGCTTCGGTGTCGGTTGGGCTCCAGTCCGGGTTGGGCTTGAAGGTGAGGTGGTAGCACTGCGATGCACCCGGGACTCCGTTGGGTGGCGGGGCGGGCATCGGCGCGGGCGGGGCTGACGGCGCGCCGGGGATGGCGACATCGGGAGGCGTGGTGACAACGCAGGGGACGAGCGCGTCGTAGTGGTAGAGGAAGGCGTCCGGCAACATGCGCATGAGCTTGTCGACGCGGGCATTGTCTTCGGCTTCCCGTTTGCGGCGATGCTCCTGGAGGTCGGGGTTGGTATCGAGGGTGTTGAGCCGGTCAATCTGGGCCTGATGCATCTGCGGATTGAGAGGCACGCCATTGGCGGCGATGGCGAAGGCGATGTCGCCCTGGTGGGTCTCGATGATTTCCTGAGTGTAGTCGTGGCGGTCATCCTTTTTGTGGAGGATGAAGCGCTGCGGGGGGTGGGCGGCCTCGGCAGCGATATGGTTGGCGACGGCGCGGCGGACGAGGGCCGCGGCA
>Ga0210398_10001911_pt1 | contig 20781 bp, 15 predicted proteins | sample IncBWC4OmetaG_FD_161047 | JGI IMG/M metagenome (GOLD analysis project Ga0210398, IMG submission 161047) | Forest soil microbial communities from Barre Woods Harvard Forest LTER site, Petersham, Massachusetts, United States - Inc-BW-C-4-O | ecosystem: Environmental > Terrestrial > Soil >...
TGGCCGGTTGGAGGTGACCGGTATCTCCCCCACCAGCGCAGCCGATGAGCGCCGCCTCGTGTTCGACCCGACCAACCTGACGGACGGCATCGAGCTCTCGGCCGATCCGATTCCGCTGGCGCGATCGACCGCTTACTCCATCTCGTACGAACAGCGCAGTAAGTGAGAGTGCGGGCCCGACCTCTGCCGTTCGTGCGCTATGCGCCCCGATCTGACGACCGTGATCAAGTGATCGCGGCGATAGCCGACCCAGCGTCATTCCAGACTCTGATTGCGACCGTGCTGGACAATCTCGTTGACTCGCCGTATCGGTCTGAACTCCCACGCACTATTTCGGTGAGTTGGCGATCCAGCCCCGAAGTTAAACCTTGCGGGTTTTTCGCAAGGGGTTCGTTAACGAGCAGGAAACGTGATCGAGGTTTCCTTTTCCTCTGATTGATGGAGTCAAGGCGTATGAGGAGGTCGGGTCGAGGCCGGGTTGGTGAGCGGAAGGTCAAGATCTCTCGCACTTCGGCCGCCTAGCGAGGGAGATGGCGGAGTTCTCGTCGGGACTCGGCTATGCGCAGATCTGGACGGTTTCAGAATCTATAGGTCACCCCGACATTGTCATCGTCATCACCCGCAGCGGGCCCAGGATCAGCGGTGGTGCGGCGACGGGATCCCCGTCGCTGACTAACAAGGCGAAAGATGGGTGGAAGCGCCAACCGTTTTCCACCTTGGAAATTTCACGATCGAGTTGCGCTTATTTGGTGGCGTTTAGAACTTAAAGGCGCGATACTTCCGCATCTGGCAGTGGTTTTCAGGTTTCATCTGTGATGATGGGGCGATGGTCATTCAGCGACACCGAAACGTGTTAGATGCAGGAAGACCTTGATGGATGCGCTTACGGTTGACCGTATCCAATTCGCATTTACCAACGTCTTTCATTACCTGTTCCCGCAACTGACGATGGGCCTCGCCTTGCTCATCGTGGTCCTCAAGACGCTTGCGATTCGCACTGGAGATGCGCACTACGACGAGGCCGCGCGTTTTTGGGCTCGCATTTTCGGCATCAACTTCGTCGTCGGCGTGGTCACCGGAATTCCAATGGAGTTCCAGTTCGGCACCAACTGGTCGGCGTTCTCGAAGAGTGCGGGCGGCGTGATTGGACAAACCCTGGCGATGGAAGGGGTTTTCTCGTTTTTTCTGGAGTCGACATTTCTGGGCGCCTTCCTGTATGGAGAAAAGCAACTGGGGCCGCGCCTTCATTGGCTCGCGGCATTTCTCGTTTTTCTGGGCTCGTGGATCTCGGGATTCTTTATCATCGCTACCAACGCGTGGATGCAGCATCCGGTAGGCTACGCGATCAACGCCGATGGCACGTTCGGGTTGACCAGCCTGGCGGCGATGCTGACCAATCCCTGGGCCATCTGGCAATATCTCCACAATATGATTGCCGCAGTGGTGACCGGTTCAGTGGCAATGACAGCACTGGGAGCGTTCTATCTTTTGATCCATCAGTTCGAGGATTTCGGACGCATGTTCGTGCGCCTTGGGGTGATTGCCGGCCTCATCGCATCTCTTTTGATGGTGTTTCCGACCGGCGACGGACAAGGGCGCAACGTCGCGCGCTATCAGCCGGCCACCCTGGCTGCGATGGAAGGTCTGTTCGAGAACCATCGCGGCGCGCCACTGGTGCTCATCGGCCAGCCGGATGTTGATGCCCGCAAGCTTGATAACCCGATTGTGGTTCCCGAAGTGCTTAGCTTTCTGACCTATCGCCACTGGAAGGCCGAGGTCCAGGGCTTGCTCGAATTTCCCAGCGATCAATGGCCGGATAACATCGCGCTACTGTACTACGCCTACCACATCATGGTTGGGCTCGGGACTATCTTCGTTGGGGTGTTCGCGCTCGCTGGATTGCTGCTCTACCTGGACCGCTTGTATGACACTACGTTGATGCTGTGGGCGCTGATGCTGCTTGCGCCTTTTCCCTATATAGCTACCACTGCGGGATGGATAACGGCGGAATTGGGACGCCAGCCATGGCTCGTCTACGGACTCATGCGCACGAGCGCCGGAAAATCCCCGCTGGTCTCGGTGGGAAGCGGGTTGTTCACCCTGATCGGCTTCATGGGAATGTACGCGGCCCTCGCCGTGCTGTTCCTGTTCCTGGTTTATCTCGAGATACAACGTGGCCCTGGCGGTGCAGAGCCTGCGAGCTCTCACGACGCTCTCGCCGCGGCGAACTGAGACGGGGGGCAATACGAGTACACTCTGGTACGGCATAGTCGCGGTGATGTTCGCGATCTTCGCGGTGCTGGACGGTTTCGACCTAGGTGTCGGAATTGTGCATTTGTTGATCGCACGGACCGAAGCTGAGCGACGGATACTCTTACAATCGATCGGGTCGGTCTGGGACGGAAACGAAGTATGGCTGATCGCCGGCGGCGGCACCTTGTTCTTCGCCTCTCCCCGCCGCATACGCATCAGGATTCAGCGGATTTTATCTGCCACTGATAATGGTGCTGTGGCTGTTCATCCTGCGCGGCATAGCCGTGGAATTTCGCAACCACATCGAGAGTCCGGTATGGACGCCCTTCTGGGATGTGGTTTTTGCCGGCGCCAGTGCGCTGCTCGCACTTTTTTTCGGCGCTGCCCTGGGTAACGTGATGCGCGGGGTTCCGCTCGACGCGAACGACTCCTTCTTTCTTCCGCTGTGGACCAACTTCCGCATCGGCCCCGAGCCGGGCATTCTGGATTGGTTCACGATCGCATTAGGTCTCGCGAGCGTGGCGGCGCTCACGATGCATGGCGCGCTGTGGACCGCGATGAAAACCCGCGGCGAGCTGCACACTCGCGCGCGGCAACTCGCTAGTCTGGCATGGACAGTGGTCGTGCTGCTGACGGTTATGCTTCTGGCGATCCTTCCCCTCATTTTGCCCCACATAGCTCGGCGCTATGCGGCCCGTCCGTGGGGTTTCATTTTCCCCATCGCGGCGCTTGGCAGTCTCGCAGGTATAAGAATGTCGAGTCGTGCCAGTCGTGACCCCGCCGCGTTTCTCTATTCCTGCGCCTATGTCGTTACGATGCTGGCCGCGGCAGCATTCGGACACTATCCATATTTGTTACCTTCGATCAGTGATGGCCAACCCGGACTGACCATCTATAATGCCGCCGCTTCGAGCCACGGACTCACAATCGGACTGCTATGGTTCATCCCCGGGATGGCGTTAGTCGGGTCGTACTTCCTGTTCGCATACCGCAACGTTGCCGAGCGCCTGGGAGCAAAGAGTTGACTGATGCCTTGTGCAGGCTCATGTCGGATAGTTTACCTGTGTAAGGCTGCTGCCGCGTCGGCGCGCACCCGGTGTTCAGGCCGGGCCTGGCCTGGCCCCGGTTCGTATCAAACCAGGCACTGCTCAGAGGTCATACCGTCACCAAAGACGAACTCGAGAACCTGAAACAGATTTCTAGTCCCACCATAAATTCCTTTCGAAACACCCGATTCGCAGCCCTTCACTAAACTGAGGGTCAGGTCGAGCCCCGGCTCACGATTATGGCCTGGCCAGTGCCTGTAGGTCTGTCGGTTTTGCGCGCCTCGATCGACTCGCAGGCTCAATTGAGCTTGGGAAAGAATTCTTCACACGCGACATTTTTTCATGATCCATCAATTCAGAGGCTTGCGACCAGACTTCTATTGAGCGGGTGGCTGAACCAGCGCGCCCGTTGGTTGAGCGGGCGCGCTGGATTCCTTATTGGACGTCGCGCGCTTTTGCTCTTCATGATGACGCCACCATTTCGGCAGAATTCGCGCACGATCTTCCCACTTCGCCAGCTTGGTACGAATCCATCCTTTCTCAGGCGTGTAGGTGATGCGCATCGCGAGCTTCGACGGCTCGGCCTTGTCGGGGAAAATCGCGAGCGTGTCCTGCACGCCTGCTCGAGTGAAATTTAGGCTATATACCTTGCGCGCGGGAACCTTGACCTCGGGACCCAGGTCGAATCCGGCCTTGGGCAATGCCTGCTGGTAAAAGGCCACCGTTTTGTCGAAGTCGCCGGGCACAGAAAACTCGACCGTTTGGGCCGCTCCTGCCGGTGGCTTGACGTCCTTCACCGCAGCGCCTTCAGGAAGCGGGATACGTTTATCCCACTTGCGAGGCAGACCCGCGGGACCCTTCTTGTGACCAAGGTGCGAGAGCAAACTGTGCCCTCTTGGACTGGCCACCGCTGCCGGGCTGTTCTCGGCCGCGCCCACCGACGACCCGAGAAGAGCAACCACCAGAATTGCCGCAGCAATCAGACTATTTATCTGGGCGCCTCTCCGACGCCGCGGGTAGGTCCTCATCGTGCCGCCCGAACCATCGCTTCAGTGAGGTAGAATTCCTTCTCCGTGGTTCCCATATTGATGTACCAACCTTCGCGATCGGGAGTATCGGGCCCCGGTAGATAGCACTTGGTCAGAGTTCCCTGCTTGAGGTCCTCAGTTTCCGCCGCCACGACGAAAGTTCGTGGAAACGGATACACCGCAACCGCGGCGTCGCTGGTGGTGCGATCGCGATTCGCCAGCCAGTAGATGCTGGTCTGATACAACTCGCCCGAAGTGCCATAGACGTCAACGTAAGGCGGGAACCATGCCTCGGTGTCAACATAGATATCGATTTTCGCTCCGCCTCCGGCATTGGCAGCGTTGCGCGGCGTCGCCTCGATGATATCGATCTGGCGCATTTCCCAACCTTCGGCACACTGTACGCTGCCGTCCTCTGCACAGCGCGTTTCCGGTGAGTTGAGGGCGTTCACCGAGGCGAGCATGCCCTTGCGGCCGAGGAATTTGTAATCGTAGTTCTGTACCTTGGCATTGAAGCCGGCGAAATGATCGGGGCTCCACTGCCCGATGCCGCCTGGATCGTTCATCATCTCTTCACCCATTTCACGGACGTGCCGATCGTCAGGCGTAAAAGCCCAGATATTGTCGGACTTGCTCGGATCGGCGAAGCGATGGCGGAGCAGCCCGGCGCCGCGCAGCTCCGATGGCGCGAGCACGGGGTACAAAGCGAACAGCCAGTAGCGTCCGGAGGCCTGGAAGTCGGGATCGATTGGCGTCGGTTGAACTTCAGTCCTCCCCACCAGATTGTAGCCGGCATAGTGGCCGACTTGGATCGATTCGAGTGATTCGCCCTGGTGGCCCTCCTTGGTGTACCCAAAATCGCAATCTACGAACCGTAGGTCGTAGTCATCGGTGAAGACAGGCCGGAATTGCGTGTTCCAGATCACCTTAATCGCGGCATCAGGATCGTTCGGATCGATGGTTGGGAAAGGCAATCCGGCCAAGTAGCCGCTGATAGTTCGATGATCCGGACCGATACTTACCTTCGACGCGTTAGCCTCGGTGGCAGCCTTGTATGGTGGTGGCCACTCAATCGCCTGGGTCTCGACGATCTTCATCGTGAGGCCATTCTTGACGCGCTGATAGATCCCTGGCGAAACCAGGTCCTTTACCTTGTCGGCGCGCGCGGGAGTTATTACGTCGTCCGGGCTCACCTGGGCTGAGACGAAGTTAACGGACGACCCGAAGGTCGTTACAACCAAAATAATAGCGAGCAACGCTGGTCCAGCATCTCGCAGTCGCAAGTTCATACTCCCCCACCGAACGCGGACTCGGTGGAAGAGGAATCTAACAGTGGCGGAGTAATGTCAAACGGATGCTTGCCTTCCTGCCTTTCGGTCTATGGGGCGGCGATCGAATAAGCCTATGAAATCGCAGTGTTAGGTCTTTCGCTCTTCTTCTATTCCCGCATGATGGCGATCGCCTCTCAGTAGATGCACGGGGCTTGATCGAGCCCACACGGTCGTCAATCGCAAGGTCAAGGCTTCCGCGCTTACTTTGGCGTCGGCTTTCGAGCTCGACCGACTGTCGGTGGATAGCGTGATTCTCGCTCCTCACTAGAAGTCATACCAGGCACAACTCCGCCGGGGTCATGCGGATTAGGTTGAGTGTTGCCCGGATGATCCGGTCAGCGACGATTAATGAAACTCAAGCGAAGTGGCGGGCGAGAGCCGGCTTCTCCACAACCAGCACAAAACGTTACCAACATCGTGACCGCAAAAAGAGCCCAACCCGAAGCTGAGCTGATCAAAGAAAACGATCTCTTCGATGCAAACCCGCTATGGATTAGCAATCAGACCGCTCAGTTTGATCGAAAGAGCGCCAGCCGTGCTCACAGTACCGTTAAAGGTTCCGGAGCCGCTCGACTCGGGGTTGGCGCTCGAGGCTTCGATCGAGAACCCGCCGAGCGCGACGAGAGTTGTCGTTTGGGCGGTCCCGCAGACGCTACCCACCGCATTGATTGTCTGCGCAAATTCGGCGGTTTTTCCTTTGGCTGGAATTGTCAGGGTAATCACGCCAAATGCCGGTGCACAGGCTCCCACGTTCGAACTGGTTGTCAGCGCTGCATTCTCGTCCACGGTAACGAACAGGCTGGCTGTGCCCTTTCCGAAACCGCCCGACAGGCTTAGCCTCGTCACGCTGAGACATATACAGCTTCCCGGATCGCTACAGATAGCGTCATACGTGTCAATTCCGTCTTTCGCATCGGTAACCGCAGGACAAGCGTCTGAGGTGAGATCGGAAGCGGTGACGCTGCCTGAGATAGTGCCGGTCACTGTCTTTATCCCAGCGGCCATCGTTAAAGATGCGCCGAACGCCAAAGTGAAAAGGGTCGCCAGTATCACAAAAATGTGAATTCTCACGGGAGTTTCTCTCTTTTTCAGAATGCTTCGGTCTTGGTACGGCACAGAAAGGTCCTTTAAAGATGCCCGCTCAAAAATGATCAACTTCGCTCCTCGGATTAGGTACTCCCAGTGATCTAACCGATCGAGCAGGTTATTAGCTTCCCGATCGAGAACCAAATGAGACCCTGACGTGTCTTCAGCGGGTCCTGTGATTCTGCTTGGCGCGCTCAAGCGGCTCATCATTGATTGGACGGCTATATCACTCCAGTTTTCTTGAGGCGCTTTCGCGACGCCGCGTCGATCCCGATCTCGCCGAGAATCTCGTCGTTGTGCTGGCCGACCGAAGGAGCGCCGCTTCGCACGCGCAGTGGTGTGCGGGAGAACTTCGCGACCGGTCCAGTATGAATCGCGATTGAGCCGTCTTCGATCTTGGCCGGCTGCAGGACCTCGCGCTCAATCATGTGTGGATCCTTGGCTGCCTCGTTATATGTGTTCACGGGACTGGCAGCGAGTCCCGCCTTCAGCAGCAGCTCGATTGCCTCCGAGCGCGTGCGCTCGGCCGCCCAAGCGGCGACCATCGCATTGCACGCGTCCCGATTCGCTAATCGATTTGGCAGCTCTGCGAAGTTCGGATCTTCGGCCAGTTCCGGATGTCCGAGTATCGGTGCCAGTGCCTTCCAATGAGAATCCAGTAGCACGGCGATATACACCCATCCATCCTTGCATCGATACGAATTCGACGGCACCGCGAATCCGAACTCGTTACCCAGCCGCTGCGGCACGATTCCCATCGCCGCCACTGCCAGCGGGATTCCGGCCGCTCCTCCTGCAAGACCTTCCAGCAACGAGATGTCCACATGCTGCCCCTCGCCGGTGCTATTGCGATGGATCAGCGCCGCCATCGCGCCGATTGCTCCGTTGAGTCCGCCCGTTTCATCGCCGATAGCCGTGGCAGCTTTGACTGGCGGGCTCTCAACGCTTCCGTTCATCGACATCCACCCGGACGCAGCTTGCGCAATCGGATCGTAGCCGGCCCGATCCGAATTCGGGCCGAACTGTCCCCAGCCCGTAATTGAGACATAGACGATGTCGGGTTTAACCTTGCGAACATTGTCGTAGCCGACGCCCCACTCCGCCATCGTCCCCTTTTTGAAGTTTTCCACGACGATATCCGACTTGGCGGCAATTTTGAGAAAGATATCGCGGCCCTCCGGCTTTCGCAGATCCAGGCTCAGGCTGCGCTTGTTGCGGTTGATATTTCCGTTGATCGCGCCGATGTTCGTGCCGGGATAAAAGGGCGGCAAACGGCGATTAACTTCACCGGTCGGCACTTCCACTTTGATTACATCCGCACCGAGATCGGCGAGCATCGCGGAGCAGATCGGACCGGCGGCCGTGGTGGTAGCTTCCAGCACTCTCACGCCCGCGAGCGGCCCGGTAAGATCGGGGCGCGCGTGACGATAAAATTCTGCTTTAGTCATTACGATTCCTATTCGACCAGTGGATACCTGGTGCCCAATCGTTATTTTTTTGCTCTCAATTTTTCAAGCTTTGAGCCCGTTTCGGTGGAGGGTGAGGATTTTTGGGTTGCTGGTTGGACGTGGATTTTTTAGTCAACCGAAGTTCGAGGGAAGCCGAGAAGATTTTCTGGCGAACGTAATGTACTTCGTGTGCTGCTTCGTATATCCGACCCGCAGCGATTGCTTAGCTTGGGGGCATCGCACGTCACGATCTTCTTCGAGGCCCGGCAGTTGCGCTTCGAAATGGCCCGGAGAACCTCTGCGGATCGCTTCCCGCCCCCTTGCAGCCGTTTCGCGCTGTTTCAAACTAGGCCGGAGAAATCTCTGCGAACGCTAAACTCGTTGGCGGAGTTTTGCGGCACAATCCCTATTGACGTCCCCCCCCGTCTTTCAAGCACTGCCGAACCAGCCGCGTCACCTTCAGATCGGTGATGCGAGCGCGAACGCGTCCGATCAACAGGTGCGCACGTTAGAAGTTTGTCTAATATTCAAAGGTTGACAGTCTTATATGATATGCTGTAGGCGATAGTGGTTGGTTGCAGGTGATGAGAGGTATCGGCTGAAACTGAAGATTATCTAACCGGTCAACCGCCAGATCCTTTTTCCCGGCGCTGGTTGTCCGTCGCGTTCAGTGCTGTTAGTCGGTCAGGAGACTTATGCGAGACGTTCGGCTGGTCGATCGACGGTGGCGTGAGAGATACTCGGTTCAACGACTCGGCGAGTTCGTCGCGCGGTGTCATGAGCGGGGGATTGCCGTCACACCCCAGCGGCTCGCAGTCATAGGGGCGCTGCTCGCTTCGGAGAACCATCCGAGCACCGACGAGATCTGTGGCGTAGTACGTCGCACGCATCCTCACGTATCATTGGCCACAGTCCATCGAATTCTGGAGCAATTTTGCGAAGTCGGAGAGGCGCGCAAGGTAACGCTCCTGCACGATGCCGCGCGCTATGACGGCAACGTGGAGCCCCATCACCATGTCCTTTGCATCCGATGCAGACGGTTACATGACATCGAGATACCCGAAGTAGACAAGCTTCTCGAAGGTACACCCAGTCTGGGACAGTTTACGCTGCTGCGCTGTTCACTAGAAATTGAAGCTCTTTGTAGACGGTGCCAGCTTGCTGAGAAGCGGATGCAGGCCAAAGACCACACCACATCAATCTGAGATCTGTGTATCGGTCTGAATAGAAAGGTCAGGGTTAGTAGTAAAGAACAACCCAACGAGAAAATTTCCTGAACGAGAAATCCGGAGGACAGAAATATGCCAATTGATCACGATCTATCAACCGGCGAATGCCCGGTATCGCACGGTGCTCGCAGAAACGCAGCGCCGGGACACCCTACGAATGCGGACTGGTGGCCGGATCAACTGAACCTAAAGTTCCTGCACCCGCAGTCTCCCTTGGCCGATCCGATGGACAAGGACTTCAACTATGCCGAAGCATTCAAGAGTCTCGACCTGAATGCTGTCGTCAAAGACCTTCAGGCCTTGATGACGGACTCGCAGGATTGGTGGCCGGCCGACTTTGGCCACTACGGGCCGCTGTTCATTCGAATGGCCTGGCACAGCGCAGGCACCTACCGTATCCACGACGGCCGCGGTGGCGCCGGAGCCGGCCAGCAGCGTTTCGCACCGCTGAACAGCTGGCCAGACAACGCGAACCTCGATAAGGCTCGCCGGTTGCTCTGGCCGATAAAGGAGAAGTACGGTCGGAAAATCTCCTGGGCCGATCTCTTGATTCTGGCCGGTAACGTTGCGTTGGAATCAATGGGCTTCAAGACCTTCGGCTTCGGCGGCGGGCGCGAAGATGTCTGGGAACCCGATGAGCTCTACTGGGGAACTGAGCGCAAGTGGCTGGCGGATGAGCGCTATAGCGGCGACCGTGAGCTCGCGCTTCCCCTGGGCGCTGTTCAAATGGGCCTGATTTACGTGAATCCGGAAGGGCCCAATGGAAACCCGGACCCAGTCGCCGCAGCGCGGGATATCCGGGAGACGTTCCGCCGCATGGCGATGAACGACGAAGAAACGGTCGCGCTGATAGCCGGCGGTCACACCTTTGGCAAAACCCACGGCGCTGGCGATGCGGCGCTGGTGGGCCCTGAGCCAGAAGCTGCGGGAATCGAGGAGCAGGGCTTCGGCTGGAAGAACAAATTCGGCACGGGCAAAGCGGGCGACGCAATCACTAGCGGCCTGGAAGTTACTTGGACCACGACGCCAACGAAGTGGAGCAACGACTACTTCAAGCACCTGTTCAGCTATGAATGGGAACTGACCAAGAGCCCGGCCGGTGCAAATCAGTGGCAACCGAAAAATGGCGCAGCCGCCGGGACGGTGCCGGATGCATATGACAAGTCAAAGCGTCGCGCGCCATCCATGCTGACCACTGACCTGGCTTTGCGGCTCGATCCTGCTTACGAAAAGATCTCAAGGCGCTTCTACGAAAATCCTCAGGAGTTCGCCGATGCGTTCGCCAAGGCATGGTACAAGCTGACGCATCGCGACATGGGGCCTCGCGCGCGATACCTTGGCCCGCTCGTCCCCAAGGAGCCCCAGCTATGGCAAGACCCTGTTCCGCCGGTCAATCATGAGTTGATCGGGGAGCGAGATATAGCTGCTCTGAAGGCCGAGATCCTAAAATCCGCATTGTCCATCTCCCAACTGGTCGCGACTGCCTGGGCGTCGGCGGCGACCTTCCGCGGCTCCGACAAGCGTGGCGGAGCGAACGGGGCCCGGCTTCGCCTTGCGCCGCAAAAGGATTGGCAAGTCAACCAGCCGGCTGCGCTGGCGAAGGTTTTGCAGACACTCGAAGCGATTCAAAAGAAGTTCAACGCTTCACAGTCTGGTGGGAAGAAGGTTTCGCTTGCCGACCTGATCGTTCTCGGCGGCTCAGCAGCCGTCGAAGAAGCCGCGAAAAAGGCCGGGCACGACATGAAGGTTCCCTTCTCGCCGGGACGCACGGATGCTTCGCAGGATCAGACCGATGTGACTTCATTCGCCGTACTTGAGCCCATAGCAGACGGATTCATTAACTACCTCCCGAAGGGAGAGCCAATACCGGCGGAGGAACTGCTGCTGGATCGCGCGCAATTGCTGACGCTGACAGCTCCTGAGATGACAGTGCTCATCGGTGGCTTGCGCGCGCTGAATGCAAACTTTGAGCAGGCCAAGCACGGCGTCTTCACCAAGCGGCCGGAAACGCTCACAAACGACTTCTTCGTCAACCTTCTCGACATGAAAACGCAATGGCAGCCGTCCGCTGGCTCCGAAGGCTTGTACGAGGGGCGCGACCGGAAGACGAGCGAGGTCAAGTGGACCGGAACCCGTGTCGACCTGGTCTTTGGCTCAAACTCGCAGCTGCGCGCCCTCGCGGAAGTCTATGCGTGCGCGGATTCGAAGGCGAAGTTTGTGAAGGACTTCGTCGCGGCCTGGACCAAGGTGATGGACCTGGATCGTTTTGACCTTGCCCGAGGCTGAGCGGGACGGAGAGTTTAATCGGCTAGCCGAAGGAAGACTCCGGCTAGAATCCGCGCCGAAGCGGCAGACGATGACAATAAAGTCCCTCGACCAATGCTGCTCCTGGGTTCCAGGGCGGCGTCAGGTGGCCCGGTGATTGTTCGATGAAAGGAGGTGCGCAAGACAGAAACCTGAGCGCCAAAATTACAGTAACCACCGGCGGGCAATCCCGGAATTTGTAAGACAAGCGATGGAGCCCGAAGGCTACCCTCGGGAGCCAAGGAGATTCGAGCCACTCCCTTGGTAACCTCAATTGCGTCGTGCGTTTGTGGGGTTGCTCGTCGATCTACCCTGGTTCGCTGAATGGCGCGACCGAAGGCCACATATGCTCGCCATATGCTCGCCGGAGCTGCCCAGTGAGATCAAGACCTACGGGCGGAGCTAACCGCGAGGCGCGTGCAGTGTTCATTCTGGCATCGTGGGTTGCGCCCCGCCAATCCGGTCGGTGACAACTATTTTCATTTCGTTTTGGAAGCAACCTATGAGTGTTGCCGATAGACTCCGGTCAAAGCCGGCTTGCACGACTTCAAGCTGCTCGACAGCTCGCTCGGAACTCAACCGTTTATTGCAATGCGTGGAAGACCTGGGTGCGGCGGCGCCCGCGAAGGCAGCGTCCGCAACCGGTAAGTCAGTTCAGTAACAGCCCAAAAAAACTCCTAACCGATCAGGAGCAAGGAAATGTCCAGTCTAATAGGCAGCAAAACCCATCGGAATCTGAAGGAAGCGTTTGCCAGCGAAAGCCAGGCCAATAGACGCTATCTGTATTTCGCCAGAGTTGCCGATATAGAAGGCCGGCCTGAGATCGCCATACTCTTTCGCGATATCGCCGAAGGCGAGGCCAGTTGTGCGAACGGCCATCTCGACTATCTGAAGCAGGTGGGCGATCCCGCCACCGATCTTCCGATCGGTGATTCGCTGCTCAACCTGAAAGCCGCAGTACATAGCGAAACCTATGAGTACACCGACATGTATCCAGGGATGGCCAAGACCGCGCGGGAGGAAGGTTTTGCCGAAATCGCGGATTGGTTCGAGACCCTGGCGAAGACCGCGAAGACGCACGCCGGCCGCTTTGACAAGGCCACCAATCCGCTCAGGTAATCGTCAATCCGGAACAGTAGCACTGGACCTTCGACTGATTTCGATGTCGTGAATCGGCTACTTCGATGCTGTTAGGTGGCCCACCGTCCTTAGGCTGGAGCCCCTTGCTGGTGAGCAGCGGGCTAGGATGAAGAGGAGAGCGAAGGTGGAGTCTCGCGATGACACGGCTTTCTTGTCACCGCGTCCGCGCCACGCCGTGCGGTTGTGGCTGAGCCTGATCGCCCACAACCTTAGGAATTGGTGTCGACGGCGGGCGCTGCGCAAAATAATAACGTTGGAAGAAGCGGCGGCATTTTTCACCCCCTTCGGGGTGCCTAAAGCGGAGCGAGACCTGCAAAAGTGAACCGAGCGACAGTTCCCGTTTCCGGGTTTGGACCGCCGCCGCGGCTCCGGCGGCTGGTGGCGATGGCGATGGTATGCCTGGCGTTTGTGGTCTCGCGTCTTATCGCTTACAAACTCGGAGTGCGTTTTCTTTCCTATGATCCGGGGTATTGGCAATTTCTCGGTCGGGTGATGTTAACCACGCACCTCGCGCAAAGTTTGTACTACCTGCATATGCAGCCACCACTGATGAACTTGATGCTAGGTCTCTGGATGAAGATTCCTTTACCCCCGCCGGGCGCACCGCTTTGGATAGGGAACTGGTGGGTATACCTGCGTGAGGAGACTCCGGCGATACTTTTCAAGCTGATGGGCCTCGGCATCGGTTTAGCAATCTTTTCAGTCATGCTCGATCTGGGAATCCCGGTAGTTTTCGCGACTGCCACGACCATTGTCTACGTCATGAGTCCAGAGCAAGTGCTTTACGAGAACTGGCTCTATAACACGTTTCCGTGCGAGTTCCTGATGACTTTTGCGGCGATGTGCCTGATGCGTTTCCTGCGCCACAAACGCACCGGATGGGGCGTCGGCTTCCTGGTCTCGCTTGCACTGATGGTATGGCTCAACAGCCAATTTCAATTGATCTGGTACGTCGCGATAGTAGCTGCGCTCTTTCTGTTCGAACCGCAACGGTTCGCGCCATTGCACAAGGCAGCATTGGCGATAGGAACTATCACCGCGCTCCTGTACATCAAGAACCTCGTCCTGTTTGGTGCGTTCACGACCAGCACCTGGTTCGGAATGAATCTTTCGGCGGTGACAGTGCCGGCGCTTGATCCTGCGGAGCGCGTTCAGTTGGTAGAATCGGGAACGCTATCCCGGTTCGCACTGATTGGGCCGTGGTCGTCCCTCAAAGACTATGGCCAGGCTGGCATGCTGCCGCACACCGGCGTACCGGTACTCGATCAGCCGTGGAAGGAGATCGGAGGTGACAACTACAACAACCTGGCCTATATCGCTATTTCGAGGGATTATGGGAGAAATGCCCGATGGGTAATGTTGCATCGGCCAGCTGCCTATTTGCGTAGTGTGTGGTGGACTTACCGCTACTATCTTCAGGGCGCCAGCCGGATGGTACTGTTTCGCCAAAACTCGGATCGGCTCGAAAGCTGGATTGGACTCTACGGGCGCGCACTGCTGACCATCAGGCTCGGAGAATTTGAAATCTCGCCGATATTTGCGTTGGGATTTCCATTGCTGTGGGGTATTTCAGCAGGATGGCTCTACACGCGCTGGCGATCACAGCGAACGCTGGATAGCGAGGCTCTGTTGGTACTGACGATGCTTGTCTCCATATTGTATGTTACTGCCGTGACCGTGTTGTTTACCAACAACGATCAGAATCGTATGCGCGTGCCGATCGACACCTACTACCTTACACTCTTCACATTCTTTACGTGGAAGGCAGTCGTGGCAGCGCGAGGGGTCGGCCATGTAACAGCCGAGTTTCTTGACGCTCGTGGTGCGGCTGCTACGCTGCCAGATCGGGATTCGCAAACCTGACCGATTTTTCACTTGGAACGGCTCACTGTCCATGGCGCGTGCACCGGGTCCGAGCCGATTCGTTTGGACTGCGGAGCGGCTTTTAACTCTTCAAGCTATTCCACCTTTTCGGATGATTGCAGGATAGCCAGGAGCGTCTCGCGCAGCGGTCTTGCCCCGAGCACCGGTTTTCCTGCGCGCGCCTCCTCAAAAAGGGCATGATTAGGCTGTATTAGCAGGACTAACGCTCTCGATTCGAGCCATGGCGTATAAATCGATCGAAGGGTGAGTTCGCTCCGGCGCAGCAGTTCAGCCTGTTCGCTTGCATCCATAATCGCCAATTCACTGTGATCGACGCGACGATTGTTTTAATCATGACATCAGAACTCACGGGCAAACCTCGGGAGCCGCCTTCAACGCCACAATCGGAAAGTGCTAAATCTTCCACGACGAAAACGAGAAGCGTGCGGTGAGCGCATGAGGGTCGTGAAGAAGCTAGCATTGATAGCCGTGGGTTATGGTCTTTCGGTCGGGGGCGGTATTGCCGCAGTCGCGATCAATGAGCTGTTCATGCCTTACGACATCAAGCAGAGCTCGGGCGGTATGGTTGCGTTCGGCGACATGATTGTGTTCGTACTGGTCGCGGGGCTTTTAGGCCTGGCACCGACCTGGTTCCTCCTGAAGCTGTGCATCGAGAAGGTCCCACGCACCCTGCTCGCCGCCGAACTCCTGATCGCGGCGATTGGACCGACGAGCTGGCTTGCCGTTACGTGGATGGCGGCCGGCGCCAGCCCGCAGAGGCTGCATCAGGCCTTCAGTGGAGGGCTCGGCGCGCTCGTAGCATTCGTCGCGATTCCCCGCATGGTCTTTGGCCCAGTCCTGCTGATGGTTGAGGGAGCGACCTTCTTCTTGGCCCCCGAGCGTTTAACACGCACGGTCCTGGGTGCGGCGATGCTGATGGATCTAATCCCGTTAAGCATATTCGCGATGCATATCGTGGCCTCGACCCATCGCTAGGACTCGTTGGCGAGCTTGCGGTGTACCCGCGATCTCATCTCTGCAAACTCGATAGTTTGCAAGTGTTCGCACCAAATGAGCACCAAAGTCTACCGCGCCCCACCGCCCGGCTTGATGCAGCGGTCGCTGGGGGCCGTGGCCGGCCAAATGGCAGCCCGATGCGTTTCTGACCTCGATTCAAATGGAGCTGACGACCGGGGCCGCCAATACCCAATTCGTCGACGGGCGTAGTGCTCAGCAAGCAGCTGGCGCAGATGCCCCAGGGATTTTCTTCCGCGAACTCGGGTTCGATGCCTCTAAAGCCGACGGCTCAACAAGCCGGAATGGTAGGGATCGCCAAAACCACTTTGGCGGGGCAGGATACGAAGGGCGAAGTACGATATGCAGTGTTTTCCACCTGGCACGATAGTGAAACCTATGCGAAAGATTTCAGTATGCCGGGAAGCCGATTTTTTCCCCTACTTTCCGAACGCGGCCTGCAGCTCTGATGGCAATCTGCAGGCGTGCGAAATTGTAGATGGCACCGTCATGATCTTCTTATGGAGGGAATTCACCGTACCATTGCGGGGACTTTGGCGAAGGCAGCGCTCGAGCACCAACGCAGCGTCAGGCAATCGATTGGGCAACCCGCGCCCCCGCCGGAGGAGTGAGCGGATCGGCTGATTGCCGCATCAGTCGAAACTTCGCCGGAAACTATAGCAGCGCGCCACTGATGTCGCGTGGCTGCAACTTCGTCATAAATTGTCGAGCATTCTAGCTCACGATCGGTACGGCATGCTTCCTGCTGAGGGCACCGTTGGGTGCGATTGATCATTTTGCAATCCACCAAATGGGCGGAAAGGGGGAGTCCGTGTCAGAGAGGATCACTACGCGAGCAACAGCGGGCGATCGTAACCACAGCCTCGCTGCTTATGGACCAGCGGTCCTATCGGATGCGGCGAGCGACGACCTGCCGATTTGGGTATTTTTGACCAGTGGGCCATTGATCGCATTTTCGCAATTCATTTGGTTGCTGATGGATCGCCGACTGCAACCAGGAACCTTTCCCGTCAATTTTCCATTCCACTTGCTCAATATCTTCCTTGGCTTCGGTGTCGTTGGGATCGTTGTGATCAGGCCTCTAAGAGTCCGATGGCGAATTGCCGGAAGCGCAGTCGAGGCGATCCTTATGGTCTCGATGGCATTTATTGTCGCGCACGGCGGTGAGCCCGGCGAGATGATCAGTGCCATCGCCTTCATCGTCGTCGGCAGCGCGTTGCTGATCCCGTGGACCAGACCATGGCAAATACTTGTCGAGTTCAGCAGCTTCGCCGCGATCGCCAGCTTTACGATCCATCGCTCGCTGGCACCATACGATTGGTTCGCAAGTCTCGCGGTGATCATGGGCAGCCATCTCTTGTTCGAGTTAGTTGACTACAACCGCAGACAGATCGCGGCCGGGAAGGCCAGCCTCGAGGCCAACATAAAAGAACTTCAGGCGACGCAACGCCAATTGATTGATGCGCGCGAACAGGCGCTAGCTGCATCGCTGGCGAAAACCGAGTTTCTCTCCAGCATGTCCCATGAGATTCGCACCCCGATGAACGCGATTCTTGGGATGGCCGAGTTGCTCGAGGAAAGCCAACCCACACCGGCTCAGCGAAAGTACCTCGAAGTGATGAGCCACAACGGCGATGCGCTGTTAATCCTAATCAACGACATTCTCGATCTCGCCAAAGTGGAGAGTGGGCGACTGCTGCTGGAGCATGTGGAGTTCGATTTCGAAGAGATGCTCGACCAGACTGTCGAGACTTTAGCGGCTCGCGCGGCAGGAAAAGGCTTGGAATTGGTTTCGCATATTCTGCCCGACGTTCCGCTGAATCTGATCGGCGATCCGCTACGGTTGCGCCAGGTTCTGATCAATCTACTGGGCAACGCGATAAAATTCACCACTGCGGGACAAGTCGTGTTGACCGTCGAAAGGGTCACCGGCTCAAATCATCCGGGCGAACTCCATTTTTCGGTGACCGATTCCGGTATTGGGATCGCCCAGGACAAGCTCGGCGAGATCTTCGCGAATTTTACTCAGGCGGACTCCTCAACCACGCGCCGATACGGTGGCAGTGGGCTCGGACTTGCGATTGTAAAGCGCCTGGTTGAGCTGATGGAAGGAAAGGTCTGGGTCGAAAGTGAGTTGGGTCAGGGAAGCATTTTTCATTTTACCGCGAAGCTCGGGATTCAACAGAAGGACCGAGTCGAAAAGTTTTCCACGTTGACCGTGCTGTTAAGCGGGAGCCGTGCCCTGGTGGTCGATGACAATTCGACCAATCGGCTTATTTTGCGAGAGACACTGTCCAGCCGCGGAGCCTACGTCAGCGAAGCCGAAAGCGGCCCCATGGCCTTGTGGGCGGTGGAAGCTGCCAGGCAAGCGGGTCGGCCATTCGATCTGATGCTTTTGGATTGCCGGATGCCCGAAATGGACGGTTTCGAAGTCGCTCAACGGCTCAGAGGCTCGCGCCGCGATGAGCTTACGATCATGATGCTGTCTTCCGACGACCTCAAGGTTGAGGTGGCACAAGTGCACGAGTTGGGACTCGACGCCTACCTGGTGAAACCGGTTCGCCGCCGTGAGCTGTTCGAGGCGATCGGAAAAGCAATGGCGACGCAAAGCAGTGCGCGCGGTGAACGCAACGGGCAGTTGATCTCTCCGAGTGACCACGTTGCTTCGGTCGACATTTTGCCACCGCGCAACACCGAACGGCTGCGCCTGCTTCTCGCCGACGACTCGGCCGACAATCGCCTCCTGATTCGCGCCTTTCTTCAGAACAGCTTGTTCGATGTCGAGGATGCCGCCAACGGTGCCATAGCGGTCGAAAAGATCAGAAACGGAAGATATCACATCGTGCTGATGGACATGCAGATGCCTGTTATGGGCGGACTCGAGGCGATTGGCGCAATCCGGCAGTTGGAGACATCGGCACGCTTACCGTGGCATCGTATCATCGCGCTGACAGCCTCGGCTCTCGAGGAAGACATACGGCGAAGTCGCGAAGCCGGCGCGGACCTCCATCTAACTAAGCCTATCAAAAAAGCGATGTTGCTCGCCGCTCTGAGCGCTTCGCTTCCAACTCCAAACGGCGCCTCTCGTATAACCGAGGTCGCGTAATCTTTTTTTCCGGGCTTTCTTTTACGGCGGGACCATCGCGCGTCGATGCGCAGCATCCCAGGCGACGTCACCCGCCTCGCGCCGGATAGTGAGACGCCTCTACATGAACGCGTTGATCGGATGCGGCATAGCCCCAATCCTTGAGACTTTCCATTTGCGGCTGCGTAGAAAAGGAAACCTGCCAATGTCGCGCGGCTCGCGACCATCCGCAAGCCGCTGCTTATCCTTAACCTCACGATCAGAAACCGCACTCCTCCTTGGAGTCCGCGTTGCGTCGAAGCCTAAATCCACATGCGCTTTCCGACCGACCGCCTCAAACACCGCTGAGGGTTGTTCGGAAAGCGCGAAACCCTTGAATTTCTATGATAGTCGCTGCCTCGCCGCCTAGGACCCTCAGGTCAACATCGGCAGAGAGCTCACACCTCGCATCGATAACGCACCCTTGTAAGTAAGCGCCGGCTCGGGATTGCTCAACCGCAAACTGGGGAATCGCTCCAAAACCATCTCGAATGCGATCGAAGCTTCGAGGCGGCTGAGCGGTGCGCCAATGCAAAAATGGATTCCTTCGCCGAAGCCCACGTGCGCATTGGGCTGGCGCGCGATGTCAAAACGGTCGGGCTCGGAGAACTGCAACGGGTCACGATTCGCGGCCGAGAGCAAAACCATGACAATGCTGCGGGCCGCCACATCGGTGCCTCCGATGTTGGTGTCTCTGCGCGCCACCCGGACCGTGGAATGGACCGGGCTATCGTAGCGAATCATTTCTTCCACCGCGGAGGCCATTAGCTGCGGCTCGCGTCGCAAACGCGCCAGTTGATCCGGATTCCTAACCAGCGCCAATAGCCCATTGCCGATGAGGTTGGTGGTAGTTTCATTGCCAGCGATCATCAGGAGGATTACGAACGCCAGTAACTCCTCGGCGTTGAGCGCTTCGCGTTCGTCAAGAGCACCCACCAGCACGCTAATCAAATCGTCGCCAGGAGCGCGCCTGCGTCGATATATCTCCTCGGTGAAAAACTCGCGCAGCGCGTCGGATGCTTCGATCGATCCTGGTGGTGGTGGCGAGCCGGGTACTACCGCTATCGAAGCAATGATGGCATCGGACCACTGTTTGAATTGAGTTTGGCGCTCGTCGGGAACTCCGAGCATCTCCGCAATGACACGAACCGGCAGCGGATCGGCGAAGTCTGTTATCGCCTCGAACGCGCTGCCACTGGGGGTGTGACTCAGCAATTCTGCCGCGATGGCGCGGATTCTCGGCTCCATCCCCCTAATCCGAGACGGCGTGAACGCTTTGGCCGCGAGCCTGCGTAGACGACTATGAACCGGCGGATCCGCGGTCTCGATGGTGGGCGCGCCGCGGAACGGGTCGGTAAGTTCGCGGCCCGGAACCTCGGGACGTTCACTGGAAAAAGTCTCGTATTCACGCAAGACCGCGATAACGTCTGCATATCGCGCGATCAAGGTGACCGGCAGGAACAAGTTCAACTGCTTGGGAGGACCATCACGTAAGGCGTGGTAGGACGGGTAAGGATTGGCACGATATTCCGGATCGAAGGGGTTGAAATAGAGCTTGACCTGGTCAGCCATCGATTCGCATCTCCCGAATACCAAAAACTGTGAACTATCAGATAGTTAAACCTATATCCATCCTTCGTGCGCAGCGCTCCCTCGCATATATCGTCGGACTTGTTCAGCTACTCAGACCAACATCATAAGTCTTCCCCCGCCGTCTTTCAGAGCGCGTCGAATGCTTGCTCACATGGTTTAAATTGTGTTGCGCCGGGCGTCTGGCCATCTGCACTTGAACTTTACTCCACACAATTGCGTATACCGACAATTCATGGTTAACCAGCCAAAATGCCCGTCGATGCTCATCCGGCGGTAAGAGGCTCGTGTGTTCGGGGGGTAT
>Ga0210398_10001912_pt1 | contig 20780 bp, 23 predicted proteins | sample IncBWC4OmetaG_FD_161047 | JGI IMG/M metagenome (GOLD analysis project Ga0210398, IMG submission 161047) | Forest soil microbial communities from Barre Woods Harvard Forest LTER site, Petersham, Massachusetts, United States - Inc-BW-C-4-O | ecosystem: Environmental > Terrestrial > Soil >...
ACAGAGTTCTTCTGATTGGCACGGCCTTATTCGTGGGGACGACCGGTGTGAGCTCTTTCTGGCTCGCTGACTACTTCAAAGTCAATCCAGTATGGGTGTTCGCGGCTTGGAATTCCATCGTGATGATGCCGCTATTCATTAAAGACTTTCGCGCCCACCTTAGGAAGCCTTCCTTCGTCGCGTACCTAGTCGCCTGGGCGCTCATCCACGGGGTACTGGTGGCCGCATTGATGCGCTGGATCTTCATACCAGGTATGGTGCCGTTCTTGGCAATAGAGCTTGTCGCAGGCTTGCTGGCAGCCGACTATTTCTTCGACATCCAACCCGCGCAGAAGGAGAAAAAGCAGGAAGGAAACTAAGCGGCAATAGCAGGGGCTCAACCACACTGGACGACAAAACCGAGGATGTAATGAGTCGATCGGGTTAGCGATCGTCGCTTCTACGCGATTCCCCGCAAACAAAGGGAAGTCTCCTTGTGTGTGTCGACTAGCTCACTGAATTGGCTTCTGAAGGGGCCCCTCAAGGCGCTCAAGGCGGCAAAAATTTACACCAGTCTGACCGGGTGGACCTTCGGCTTTGGGGCAGGCCTATATGCCGGTTCCTTATCGGGACCTGACAGGTTTACTCACAACTGGCCGATTTCTGTTAGGCTCGGCAAGCGAATGGAAATTAAATGGATTGTCGTGTTCGTTTTATTCGGCGTTGCGCTAAACCTTCTCATCGCTGGGGCGACCGGGAGGGTCTACGACTTTTGGTCCGGGCGCAGAGGTAGTGGGAAGATTGTTGCGGATTTGAAATCTCCTTCGGCACGTATCGCTTTCTCTTGCCTCGGAGCGATTTTTCTTACCGTCGCCTTATTTCTGGCGGTACACCTGCTGAACGAATGGCAGCGCGCATCGCATCCGTAACCTATGGCAGCCAGCAGGGCAATGCAATGGAATCGGCCCGCAGACGGTAATTGGACCGGTTGAAGGTGCTCTCACTCTACGCCAAAGGCGACCACAAGCCAGCGACCGGCGCGCTTCTCCACGTCAAAACGATATACGGGGCCGTCGCCCAGCTCGACGCGCTCCTTCCAACTTCCCGTACGGGTCACCCGAAGGTCATCTGCAAAGATGAAGGGGGTAACGTCTCGCACCAAGCGACGGGCAGTCGCGCTGGAAGCACAGTAGCCCAGAACAGCTGGGTAGTCCCGCTGCTCTGCGTACTCAATGGCTTTGGCAACGGGCAAGAGGTCTGGGCGGTTGTAAATGCGCGACCGAAACCGGAGGTTGTCACCAGAGATATCATAGGTGTCGACCGCGCACAGACTCGGATTGTCCCAAGTGTCGATGGCCGAAAACCAGCAATACGGCAGAGTCATAAACAAACCTTCGGTTCGGGGCGCGCCGATATATGGAAACCCGGGTACTTTGTCATCCAGTCCAAACGCGCCCGCCTGCTTGATGATCTGCTCAAGACCCCCGATACCTTGCGGATTCCACTCTCGGGCGTCATACGCGACGCCGATGCTGCCTGCGCAACCGCTAAGGATGAACTTGGCGAGGAATCTCGCATTTCCAGAAGTGCCTTGGTGCAGAGGATAGAGGCCAAGCTGGGTTCGGGGCACATCGTGCTTACCAAATTCGTCATCTGAGCCAACCCTGCGCCACAGCCGATTGGGCTTTCCAGAATCTTCCTCGGGGACGCCGAAGACGAAGAACCTCCCATGTGTGCGGACTGTCATTTTCACGACTAAAGCAGGTGGGAGGTCGAGTATCTGAAAATGGAAGCGGTTCTCCTCGGGCCAAGCGGCATTGACCTCGGCGCTCATCTGCTCCAGCTTCTTCAGTGCTTCTGCAGCGTGGTCCCGCGGCGACGACGGACTGGCAGGACTTGCGTTCAGTCCCTGAGTCACGACGTCTGCCGCACGCTCGAAAAGCGGGGATTCCACACCTGTGGAGTGCCAGGCCTCTTCCCTTCCGTATGGAGGGCCGCATGGGTCCGGTGAGAAGTCCGCAAGCTTCTGCAGAAGTTGCCGGAGATCCGGAACTGAATCTGACGGCTGCACCGGCGCACAAAAACTTTGCTCTGCTTCTGGAAAGACGAAAAGGATGAAGGCGAGAACCGCAGCCGCAATGGCGCGGAGAGTCATCGATAGACAAGCGAAAAGAAAAACCTGCGCTGCTGCTCTTGGGCGCAGAATACCAGCAAGACCCATAGATGGAATCCTTGTTGACGGCACCCTGCACTTCTAATTATACCATTCGGCAGACCGACCTCAACGAGTCTAAGTGCCCGACTAACGCCGGCCTGAGGACTTTCAAGTTTCCGGCTACCCGAGCTGCGGCTTAGGTTCGATGGAAGCGGCAAGCGTATTCTGGACATATTCCAAGATAAACTGTCGGTCTCTTTTACCAAACAAGCGACCAATCTTCCGACCACTCAGAACCCAATCCGTTATGTCTCACAAGCATATCCATTGACGTCCTATCCATAGACAATCTATGATCAAACCTATGCACAAGAAGCCCGAGTTATTGCCTGGAACGCTCGACATGCTGATCCTGAAGACGCTGGCGCGAATCCCGCTGCACGGATACGGTATCGCGCTTTCCATTAAACGGCTTTCCAGCGATGTCCTGACGGTCGAAGAAGGTTCGCTCTATCCTGCATTGCAGCGGTTACTGGTGCACGGTTGGGTGAAGGCCGCGTGGAAGATGACGGAGACGAATCGTCGCGCGCGTTTCTATACGCTGACGGCAGCGGGCCGCAAGCAGTTGGGCACCGAGTTGTCCCAATTTGAGCAGATGATTGCGGCGATTGGACGCGTTTTGAGTGACGCAAACGAAGAGGTCTAGATGATGAATATCATCGCCAGATTCATGAGGCGCGTACGGATTTTCTTCAGGCGTGAGCGGTTTGTGCGCGAATTGGATGAGGAAATGGCATTCCATCGCGAGCAGACGGAGAAAGAATTGATGGTGGAGGGAATGACACCGAAAGGCGCGCATTACGCGGCAATGCGGCAGTTCGGAAATGCGACGAAGTTGAAGGAGCAAAGCCACGACGTCGTAGCGTTTCAGGTCGAGACAGTGGGACAAGATCTGCGTTTCGCTATGCGGCAAGGGGCAAAAAATCCCGGCCTGGCGTTGACCGCGGTGCTGATTCTTGCGATGGGCATGGGCGTGAGTGTGGCTATTTTCGGTTTCGTGGACGCGGCTTTACTGCAACCTCTTCCCTACGCAAATCCCAACCGGCTGGTGTCGGTGAACGAAAGCAATATTGAATCGGAGCAATGGCCGCTATCGTATCCAGACTACCTGGATTGGAAGCGGATGAACCGTTCCTTGAGTTCGCTCGAAGTGTATAGCCAGGCCGGCTATCTACTGCGCACGCACGGCGTCGTAGAGCCGGTGCAGTCCGCGCGCGTGAGCGCCGGGTTCTTCCGAACGCTCGGTGTGCGTCCTATGCTGGGGCGCGATTTTTATCCGGATGAGGACCGGCCTGGCGGGCCCAACGTTCTGCTGCTGAGTTATGGCGCTTGGCTGCACCATTTCGGTGCACGGCAAGATATAGCGAGCCAGACCGTGGACCTCGATAACGCAGCTTATACCGTCATCGGAGTACTGCCCCGTAGTTTTTCGTTCGGGCCAAGCAGCAATGCGGAGTTCTGGGTTCCTATCAACAGTTTTAGTCCTCACGAGAAGATGCGAAATTTTTATAGCTTCTCGGGAATCGGACGGCTTCGTGATGGCGTCACCGTGAAGACAGCACGGGCCGAACTGGCGGGCATCGCAAAGCAGCTCCAGCAGCAATATGCGATAACCCGGCCGCCGAACTTGAGTGCTGCTAGTGTCGTTTCACTCTCTGAGGTCATCGTCGGCGATGTGCGCCCCATTCTGCTGGCACTGATGGGCGGGGCGGGCCTGCTGTTGCTGATCGCGTGCGTCAACGTTGCGAGCCTCGTGCTGGTGCGGTCGGAAAGCCGGAGACGCGAGATTGCGGTGAGGACGTCGCTGGGAGCGTCGCGGGGGCGACTGCTGCGGCAGTTTGCTACGGAAGGGCTACTGCTGGCGGGAGTAGGAAGCGCGGCAAGTGTGATGGTGGCGAGCTGGCTAATGAAGCTTCTTGCGCGCATCGTACCGAAAGACATGGAAGCGAATATGCCGTTTCTAGGCGGTGCCGGATTGAATGCGCATACGATTGCATTTACGATGATCATTGCGTTCATGGCCGCGGTGTTGTTGGCTGCCGCTCCCGTGTTACGACTGACTTTCCAGCGGGTGCGTGATGGATTGAGTGACGGGGATCGCGGCTCCGCCAGTCAGCTCTGGCAAAGGCTCGGAGCAAAGATGGTGACGGTGGAACTGGCAGTCGCGGTAGTGCTGCTCGCCGGTGCGGGCCTCTTGGGCCAGAGCTTTTACCGGCTGTTGCACGTGCGGTTGGGCTTCGATCCAAGCCATCTGGCGACCGTGCGAGTAATGGCTCCCGATACTGCGTACAAGGATGATGAGCAGATCGTAGGACTTCAGCGTGAAATTGTTCGCCGCGTTTCGAGCCTGCCGGGGGTGGAGTCGGCGGGATTGACCAGCATGCTCCCAGCGCAATGCACCTGCGCTACAGACGATATCCAGGTCGAAGGGAGGCCGTTCCAAGGCCAACACAACGAGGTGGTTGAACGCCACGTGAGCCCGGAATATCTGTCCGCGCTCAAGGCGAAACTTTTGCGTGGCCGGCTGTTCAGCGATGCCGACGCCGCCGGCAGGCCCGGCGTGGCGGTGATCAGTGAAAGATTGGCCCGGAAGTTTTTCCCCGGCGAAAACCCACTTGGCCACCGGATCACCAATGAGGAGGGCGGAAAGCCGTCGGCGTGGGAGATTGTTGGTGTAGCGGAAGACGTTCGCGAGGGACCGTTGGACGCCGCGACCTGGCCCGCAGAGTATTTTCCCATCGAGCAGACCGGGGACCACGATTTCAGCCTGGCGGTGCGCACGCGACAAGAGGCCGATGCGCTTCTGCCGGAACTGGTGCGCACTTTGCATCAGATTGATCCAAACCTCGGGATTTCCGATGAAATGACAATGAAGGAGCAGATTGAAAGCACGCAAACGGCACTCTTGCACGAATTCTCGGCATGGTTGGTGGGCGGTTTCGCAGCGATGGCCCTGATTCTGGGCGTTTTTGGAGTGTATGGGGTGATCGCCTACTCCGTTAGTCAGCGGACGCGAGAGATTGGCATTCGCATGGCGCTGGGAGCCGAACGGAGTTCAATATATAGGCTCGTAATGCAGGAGGCAGAACGTTTGACGGGCGCGGGATTGGCCATAGGACTGGTCTGCTCGGTGGGAGCATCTCTACTGACACGCAGCCTGTTGTTCGGCGTGGAGGCATGGGATCCGACGACGCTGGTTTGCGTAGTGGTATTGCTGGGGTTGGCATCGCTGGCGGCTAGTTTTCTGCCGGCCCGACGCGCAGCATCCGTGAATCCAATGGATGCGTTACGATCTGAGTAACAATGCGACAGTTTGCTCATTTTCATTTCTAAAGAATAGCAAAGGTAGGAGAAAGCACTCTAGCCGCATCGGCTAGGCTCCGGGCGAGTCACGGGCAAACCGGAATGTTATCCGTTCATCACCGAGAAGATGAGTGGTATTAGGTTCTGGCTAGCGATTTTCTCTTTGAAGTTGGGTGGGCAAGAGCATTCGCTGCCTGTGGCTGGCGAATTGCTATTTCTCCAGCCACTGGGCATGTAACATTACATTCTGTCGCCGAGTTAGCGCGGGGGTTGGTCGCTGATTTTAAAGGTATTCGCGACGGATCGCATTTTCGGCAGGGACAGGGGCGGATGTCGTGAGCGGTTGCTGGTAGCGTGTGATTTGCATGGCTCATACCCCAATCCCAGCGGCGCGCTTAGCCGCTTCCCATGATGCTCGGCCCCTTCCCTTCAGCGCCCAAACCCAGCACGTCCTGAGCTTGCCGTTGAAGCGAAGCAGCACCAATCCGGAAACGATATACCCCGCATTAACAAGCCACTCAAAAGTGGGTGAATCCCATTCTCTTGTTTCGATCAGAAATGGAGCTTTGACTTGCGGTGTGGGTGTGGGTTTCGATTGCTTGGGGGAATAATGACACTGCTTGCAGCTTGAGCCATGGGAGCTATACCCTCCTGTGTTTCGAGTTAGGGGCGCGTTCGGATTTTCGCTAGCGGAATGTCCTGAATGGATGAAACCGGAGGCGGTACTGCTTTCGTTCCCACTTGCTACCATCGTTGCGTTCATTTCGTTTACTCTCCTTTTCCTAAGAAATCTTGTTTGGGCCTAATACTCTTCTGGTAGCAAAAATGTGGTCACAGAACGGTCCGATTCCGTGATAATCCACAACTTGTCGCCAGCGTGTGTGCGGTAAGCGCTCAAGAGCCGGAACCCGTGCTCTAGACTGTGGTCATTTTCCTTACGGTCCTCGTCGGATAAATCGCCCACTCGCGGTTGACATGGCGTGTGAGGAACTCGCCCGGCTGTTGTCCTGATTTCTTAAGCGCCGCCAAAGCGCCCGGTGTTGCGACGATCTGGCCGAGTTCGAAAGCAGGTTGTCTGCTGAGTTGTTGCATTGGAAAAACTCCCTTCGTTGGTTTCGTTTTTTGCTTCTTAGAGGCGCCGCAGAGAGCGGTGCATTAAAAGCAAATGCCCTTCCTGGCGGGGCGAAGCGCTTGGCCGGCCTCGCTGTCAAGGGCGCGCAGTGTGCGTTTATCGGAGCGAAGCGGGAGACCCTTGACAGGAGAAGCGGGCGGTCCAGGCGCAGGTTTTAACCAGGAAGGGCAGTCGAGTCGAGGAAAAGCTATTTCCTAAAGGAAATAAAGTCGTTGGCTCTAGACATTGGTTCTACTAGAAAAGACCGCAAGCGCTGCTCACGCAACGCGACGCTAAGCAGTTGCGAAAAGCCTTTCGAGTCCTACAAGCGACACTCGAACCGTAGGTCTCACTGCTGAGGCGGCTTCCAGTTTGGCGGTCTTCGACCTGCAACCGAGCAAACCTTCCGACAAGCCGACTCATCATTACAAATCCGGGTTCGATGGACGGCTCGGCGATTTAGCTGTCAGGCTCGCGTGACTTCAATCCTTCTTCGCGAATGGCGCGTATACGCCGATGCGCATGCGCGATAAGAGCAATGCAGACAATTCATCGCTCATCACGGACTCTCCGGTTCTACAATCGCCTCCAGGATGGGCCTCGACAATCCCCCCAGATTGTGCATTGATAGAATTTCTGTCATGCGTTATCCGCATATCAGCAAGCTCGATCTTGATCTGCTCGTCCATCTCGCGGTGCTGCTTGAAGAGTGCCACGTTACACGAGCTGCCAAACGCTGCTTCCTCAGCCAGTCGGCAATGAGCCGGCAGTTGGAGCGTCTCCGTGAGGCCCTGGGTGACGAATTGCTTCTGCGCACCGGCAGATTGCACGAAAGAACTTCCAGAGGCGAGCAGCTCCTTCGGGAACTGGAGCCGCTGCTCCCGCGCATTGAGGGAATCCTGCAAGGACGCTCGTTCGATCCGGCGAAAAGCAAAGACCAGTTTCAAGTGACGATGACGGATTACGCCTGCATGGTGCTTCTTCCAGAACTTGTGAAGCGTACGACAAAGTTCGCACCGAACTGCTCAATTGAGGTCCAGGGATGGAGTGAACGCAGTTTTGACGACTTACGAAGCGGAAGGATGGACACGGTCATCACAGTGGCAGGGTTGGGCGTTCCACAGGGCATTCGTTGCGAAACGATCTTTTCTGACGTATTTGCCTGTGTCGTGTCCGCCAATCACGCCTTGAACGCTCGTAAGATTTCGCTCGCGCAGTATCTGAAATATCGCCACGTAGCCATCGCCGTGATCGGCGGGCAGCAGACTCTCGTCGACCGCCCCCTGAGCGATCTCTCCACTCGAAGAGAAGTCGGTCTCACGCTTCCCTTCTTCTCTGCTGCAATCGCGGCCGTTGCAAACACCGACATGATTCTGACCGTTCCTCGCAGACTGGCTCTCACCCTCGCCAAATCGGGAGCCGTCAGGTGGATGGCAGCTCCCTTGGAGATTCGCGGATTCAATTACGACATGATGTGGCACCAGCGGCTCGACAAGGATCCTGCCCACCGCTGGTTTCGTGAACAAGTGCGCAGTCTGGGGCAGCAGATGACGAAGCGTCCCTCCTCGCGGTCGAGTGATCGAACAACTTTCCCGCGCTGAATTTCGCGGTTTCGTTTTCTAGCTGACTTGCGGCGCCCACCGGGGAACAAGTCGCAAGCGCCGATTTTCCGGCTCCAATCATGCATCTCATGCATGATTGTGATGAGAAATACTCACTATGCGAATTATGATTGGGTGCCTAAGATCAGACCTACAAGGAGGTCTGATCCCATGAAGACCAATGGCAACACCATCCTCATTACAGGCGGAGGCTCCGGCATCGGCCGCGCATTCGCTGAAGCTTTTCACAAACTCGGCAATGATGTAATCGTTGCTGGACGCCGCAAGCAGGCCCTCGACGAGGCCGCCACAGCCAATCCTGGTCTTGAAACTGCCGTCCTCGATATCGAAAATCCCGCGGCGATAAAGTCCTTTGCCGCCGACGTCACCACGCGATTCCCCAAACTTAACGTCGTTCTCCACAGTGCTGGCATCATGCGTTCTGAAAAAGTGCTCAGCGAGGAATCCGATCTGGCCACGGTGGAATCCACCATCGCCACGAACCTCCTCGGCCCCATCCGCCTCAATGCCGCCCTGCTGCAACATCTGCTAAGACAGCCGGACGGAGTAATCCTCACGATCACCTCCGGACTCGCATTCCTGCCGATGGCCATCACGCCAACCTATTGCGCCACAAAGGCAGCCATCCATTCCTACAGCCAGTCTCTGCGCTACCAACTCAGCTCCACCAAACTGCAGGTGATCGAGATCATCCCGCCCTATGTGCGCACTGGACTGATGGGAGCTGGCCAGGCGGCCGACGAGCGCGCCATGCGGCTCGATGATTTCATCAACGAAACCATGGCCATCATCAAGTCCCAGGATGGTGTAGCAGAGACCATCGTTGAGCGTGTCAAGGCGCTGCGATTTGCTGAACAGAATGGACCCGAAAAGTACAGCGCATTCTTCAAGCAATTCAACGAAGCCATGATGGCCCCGCACTAGCCACCGGGCAACATAGTCAACCCCATACATCGCAAGTCAAAAGAGGAGGTAGTATTGTGAGCAAAGTTATAGTCATTACTGGTGCATCGAGCGGCTTTGGAGCGCTCACAGCCCGCGCTCTAGCCGTCGCGGGCCATAGGGTATACGCCGGCATGCGGGAGACTTCGAGGCGCAACGCGCCCCAGGTCGCAAATCTTACTGCGTTCGCCAAGGAACATGCCTGTGACCTCCGCTGGGTCGAAATGGACGTGGCGTCACAGGAATCGGTCGAAGCCGCGATCAAGAAGATTCTCGCCGAGAACGGGCGTCTGGACGTTGTTGTCCACAACGCAGGCCACATGGTCTTCGGCCCGGCTGAGGCGTTCACCCCAGAGCAGCTTGCCGAACTCTACGACGTCAACGTTCTGAGCACGCAAAGGGTGAACCGGGCCGTATTGCCCACGCTGCGCAAGCAAGGCGAGGGCCTCATCGTCTGGGTAGGCAGCACCAGCACGCGCGGAGGCACGCCTCCTTACCTGGCGCCTTATTTTGCCGCAAAGGCCGGCATGGATTCCCTGGCGGTCAGCTACGCCGGAGAGCTGGTTCGGTTCGGCATCGAAACCTCGATCATCGTCCCTGGCGCCTTCACTTCGGGAACGAACCATTTTACTCATGCCGGCAAGCCGGAAGATGAGAAGACACTCGCCGCCTACGCAATCGGCCCTAACGCAACGCTCGCTACGGAAATCATGGACGGATTTGCGCGGACCGCTCCTCCCGACGCAGACGTCTCGGCAGTCGCGGAAGCCGTCGTGCGAGTCGTGGATCTGCCATTCGGCAAGCGCCCGTTCCGAGTTCACATCGATCCCGCAAACGATGGCGCGGAAGTCGTCAACGGTGTTGCCGACCGTGTCCGTGCCGAACTGCTCCGCAATATAGGGCTTGCAGATCTCCTGAAGCCAGTTGTTGCTATTTCTGTGCGGACGGCGTAACCAGCATATCCTGCGCAACGACGGCAGTGGCAATGAATCCCGTGCCTCTACTGCCGTTGCGCATCAATCATGAGCTGTTGAGTTCATCACATTGACGACGGAAAGGACACGACACATGAAACCCTTCAAATCCCTAACAACATTGGCACTAGGAGGAATCATCGCCATGGCACAACTCACTGTAGCGGAAGTACCGGATGCCGCAACAGATGTCCGAATCGACCCACAAATAAGGGGCTTTTCTCGCGGAGCTAAACATAGCTGAATCGGCGGCAGTACGACTACAGCGGAAGCGTTTCGCACTCAAAACGCTTCCGTCCACACATTGCCGGTCCAAGACGCCTTCGATGCCCTGCTCATCATGAACCTCGGAAGGTTGCCGTCTTGGGTTGTATTGCGGGGCTTTGATCCATGTCCTTACTTTCTCCATTACGGGGTGTACTGGACGTTGTCTTACAACTCCGAAACTCCGGCTCTGGGACGCGGCTAAATGGGTCACGCGCTGCGCGTGACTGAGGCGGGAGCGACCCCACAGAAGCCGTGACGCACGGTGCGTCAAAGGGTGGGGTCGCTCCCACCTCATCCGAATTTGGCCGCGTCCTTCCCTGGCTTTCTCTGCGCGGGGTATCTCGTTTCGTTCTGCGGAGTTCGCTCTAACAGAGGCCTGAAGCGAAAAATCCTTTGGCCTGAAGTGAGGGGCTGAAGCGCACTTCTGGTGGTCTTTCGAGATTTGCAATCCGCTTCGCCTGGCTAACGGCGGATTCGCCCCTCTCATTCCGCACGTAGCGCGACAATTGGGTCGATCGCGGAGGCGCGGCGGGCGGGGAGATAGCCAGCAAAGAGCGCAACTAGGAGAAGGAGCAGAGAGACGGTAGTGATCGTTGGGAGACCGCTTGGAGAGAGGCCGAAGAGCATTTTGGCGATCAGGTGGGTGGCGGCGATGGCGGAAGGGTACCGATGGCTATGCCGAAGAGGGTGAGGGCGAGCGTTTCTCGGAGGACGAGCCAGAGAACATTTTGACCATGGGCGCCGACGGCGACGCGAACGCCGATTTCGCGGGTGCGGCGAAGAAAGCGGAGAGCAAAGCGGTGGAGCGCTCTTCGGCCAGCTACTGACTCATTAGTTGCGGGATCGTTCTCGTGCTGAGCGCGTACTGTCAGCCGATGACCCATCCACCCGGTGGCCCTTCAAAAATCGCCGCCGGCACCTCCGCCTCCGGATTGTCCCCCACCGAAGCGGAAGTCCGGACTGCTTGCTTGCGGGTCTGGCGTTATTGAGTGGGGCGCTAGCGGAGCGACTACGGTCGCCCCGACGTTAATCCAGTGTTTGTCCTTTCCCAATAAGCGCGCAGCAGTAAAGCCGTGGCGAATCCCGCCCGGGCCACGCGCAAGCCAGCTTCGGACGAAGATTGCGACACTGGTTAACAATATGCCCAGAAGCATCGGGTCCCAGGTATGCCGCGACCAGCCGAGATAAAGTTTATTGGAGACGAGAGTCAGAATGGCGACGATCGCGCCCACCGCAATGACGAAACGGTCCTTCTGTCGAACGCCGCGCGCGAGCACGATTGGCGGCAGGCACCAGATCAGCACCCATGTTTCCCAGTAGAACGGACTTCCGAATTCCGAGGCGGCCCGAGTGCCGCCCCACCACTGCGCGGGCAGGTTCAACGACGAAATCTGGAGATTGATGGCCAGGTAGATGCCTAGCCAGAGGAATGCTTCGACGACCGAATAAGCCTCGTCGAGGTAGTCGAAGCGGTGGCGGGAGCGTACCGCGGCTACACCGGCTAGCCCGGTTGCATAAAACACGGCGATGATCAGACGCTGCGCCTCGCGGGACGAGGTCCAGTAGCCTGGCAGAAAGAGGACGAAGATCATCGCGGCGAGAAATGCGTAGGAGAGCCCGAAGCGGCGCCATATCCAGAGCGAAAAGACGACGCCGGCGGCGGGAACCAGGAACTGGGTTGCGTCCGGCTTCGGCGTGCTACCGCTGAAGAGAACGGTCTGGATTCCCGCGCAGAGAAAACCAACCGAACAAACTGCGAGCCCTTCCTCGATACCGTAGCGATAGAGCCTGGCTTGGGAAACGGCGGCCTCGGCAGCCGCGTAGCAAATCGCAGCGAAGATCAGGAAGAAAACCCCGGCGGTTTGCTCCGATGGCCGCGAAACCACGAAAAACAGGGCGGCGGCGGCGCCCACGCTGATCAGGGTGAAGAGGAACAACACCAGCCGCAGAAAAATGTTGATCGTGCGGAGCTCAGAGACGGTTTCCCGTTCCAGAAGCTGGTACTGTGCCTTGCTGAGGAAGCCCTCGCGGACCCAGTCTGCTAGGAGTTTGCGGGCGCGCAGAGTTTCTTCACTGGATGCACTGTAGATTCTCACGCCGACCTCCCAAAGCGGCGCCCGATCTGAACCAGCGCAGCGAGCATCGCCACTCCGCTAACGACGAAATAGCTCAGGACAGCGGATTCATCAGTGACGCCACGGAGAAACACCGAGCTGACGCCCACGTAGCCGTAGACGGCGGCATAGACAACGAAGACAAACTGCCGGCGCGCAAGGCCCCAGGCGAGAGACGCGCCACACGCGATAAGCACGGCGAGAAACCATAGGCCGTAGCCCTCCCGGTTGAACACGCCCGAGAGCAGGGCCCAAAAGAGAACGTTGGCCACGATGTTCAGATAAGTGCCGAAGAAATGCGGTTTCAGGCCGCGGCGCTGAAGAAGCGCCCCGCCGACGCCGATCACCAGACAGTAGAGAAGGGCATATTGGCGATAAGCAGCGTCCTGATGGGCCGACCAGTGCGAGATGGTGAGCCCGAACCATCCTGCGAGTGAGGACAAAGCGAGGGACAGCACGAAGCGGTTGTCGAAACGATAAGCGAGGAAGAAGAAGAGGCCAGCGGTCGCCAGGAGATAGAGATCCCATTGTCCGGAGAGCACGTGGAAGCGGTTCTCCAGGTAAGCGACATCTAACAACCACACGAGGCTGCCGAGGTAAAGCACGTAGTCGAAGATCGGACTCGGTGCAGGCGTTTCGGTGGGGGACCACGCGGGCGCGCGGGAAAAGCAATACCAAAAACAGGCGGCGAGGATGGCGGAGAGGACGGCCTCGACGAGGGCGTCACCGATTTGTTGCGACCAGGTGCTCACAGTCCAGCCGAGTCCGGCAACGAACGCCAGCACACCGGCGTAGAGGAGAACGTTCAGCTCGAGAAAAAGGGAGAGGGGTTCTTCACGGAACAGGCCAGCCAAATGGGCGTGCTGCTCCGGCGATATTTTGCCCTTCTCATTCCATTGCTCTAATCGAGTGAGGATGGTCAAGAACCCTTCGTTCTCCGGACCTAGGACACCATGTCCATAGCCCGGTATTGGATCCCAGTGCTACCTGTTATGCCCATGAATCACTTATCGTACATTCCAACAGGCTCACTTCGCTGAAACAATGCGAGTAGATGTGCCAGAATCGAGGCGATCCAGAAATCCCATTCGAGGAAGTCAGCCATGGAATCAGTCAATGAGAAGCTACCGAAAGACTGCCCGATTTGAGCCATCCGTGCCGAGCCTGGGGCAAGTAGTGGCGGCGCGAGCGCAGAGTTTCGAACGTTAGCTCTGCCACTTGATGGTCTGCTGCGTGAAGGAGACCTTCAGCAAGGGGCCTGTCGAGCCAGGGACCTTAAGATAAGCAAAATGCCCACTCCGCGAGCAGTTCGCCCAAGGTGCCGAGCGTGCGCCCGACGATGTCGTTATGTGCAGAGGTCTATCCCAACTGACCGATATCCAGACGTCATTCCGACTCAGTCGAAGGCTCAGCGCGTCTACTCTATTTTCTGTTAATTATCTGGGCGGCTCTCGATCCATTTAGCCATCGCGTCTGCCACGATTTGGTTTCCCCGCGGGCCGAGATGCATATGGTCGTCAACGTATATGGGCTCTTTCACTGAATCAAAGAGGTGCCCGAGAAAAACAAAGCCGCTGTTCTGCGGCGAGCGACTAGCAGCCTCTTCATTTACCGCTCTCAGGATTCTGAATGGCGTTGCCGCGGAAGAGTCAGGGCCGATGTCCCAGAGTTGTTGTTCAAAAGGTACGAGCGGTTTACGGCCAAATGCTAGTGACGGTTGCCAGAAGGAATATACTTTGAAATTGTAGGCTTGCCCCAGCATCCTTGCTGCACGGATGTTGGCCTCGTAGTTGTCCACGGCGGCTGAAGCCCTTGCTGACACTTCCGACGGTGGTAATGCGCCTGAGTCGTCGTGCCGGAGACGGGCGGCAAGTGCCCCAGCCATTTGAATGGTGCTAGATTTTCGCAGAAAATCAAGTTTGCTCGCGATCGAACCCTCCACGCGCGACTTTATCAATCCGAATTCGAGGTGGGCGTTCGGGGTTCCAGGCGATACAGCTGCATCGGAGTCGTTAACCCCGTCGTAGAAGATTGCCAGGTCTGGTCGTTGCCCCCTTTTCAGTAGTTCTACAAGCTGAATCAATTCTTGATTCGTCAGATAGCCTTCGACACCGAAGTTTGAAATCAAAAAGCAGGTGGTACTCGTCGAGTTCAAATCCTGCGACAGATAGGACGGGATAGTTGCCATGTCGGGGACGCCTAACCCAAAGAGCGTCGAGCCGCCAAACATCCAAATGACTCTCCGCTCCGTTTCACTACAGGCCGGTTTTGCTGGGTTTTCAGTTCTCCGCAAATTCCCCATCGCACTCTCATCGACATTTATGTACTTGCTATGCCAGGGTCTTTCCCCCCAGACAAGAAAAGGAATGTAATCAAACCCCTTATGTGCTCCCCATCTGAGCTTCTCCTCTTTCCAGAACTCCTGCGCCCAAGGGTATCCCTGATATGCGGGGCTGGCACTTGCAAGGCTTTCAGCCTTGCCGGAGTGGACCCAATGATGAGCGGATCGAACAACCGCAGAGCCGATTTCCAGAATTGCCGCCGCCAAGAACAGGCTGAAGATTACGTAGCCCAGATAGGAGAAAAAAACAGGGTACGGCATTCGGGTTGATGGCGTCATTTTTCTTTTCACCGAGATTGTCCCGACCATTCGTCGTTGTGGACAAATACGGGCGCATGACTGGAATCCCTGAACCTCATAGGTCAGATTTTTTTATCTAAGATAAAAGGACACATCGCAAGGCAGTCCAATTCGCTTCTTAGAAAAGTGCTGTAAGCCTCTGACGGTGTATTTACAATCGGCTCTCCTCGAAGGTTGAAAGATGTGTTCAACAGGACGGGAACGCCGGTTGCCTGGCCGAAACGTTCAATCAGACTGTAGAAAAGAAGATTCTGTTCTCTGGAAACTGTTTGCACACGAGCGCTGCCATCTATATGCGTGACGGCCGGCAAAGTGGATTGCCGATCACTTCGCACTGGCACGACGTAGAGCATGAAACTTAACGGATATTGAGACTCCGCTTTCTCCAGACAAAAGAACTCATTAGCGCTTTCCTTCAGCACAGCAGGCGCAAAGGGGCGAAATGGCTCGCGAAACTTAATCTTGGAATTGACGATATCTTTCATGTCGGCGTTTCTAGGGTCGCCCAATATGCTTCGATTGCCTAATGCGCGAGGACCCCATTCAGAGCGCCCCTGAAACCACCCCACGACCTTGCCCTCGACCAAACGACGTACAACTTCCTCTAAGAGACTATCTTCACTTTCACACAGTACATGCGCGATGTCATTTGTCCGGATAAACTCTCCGATTTGCGACCCTGAATAGCCCGCGCCCCAATAAGCATGCTCCATGCAGAAAACCCGTGCGTGGCCCAATAGCGAATTGTGAGCCCATAGTGCTGCCCCAAGTGCGCCCCCTGAATCGCCCGCCGCAGGCTGGATGTATATCTCCTGAAAGCCGGACTCAAGAAGAATGCGGGTGTTGGCGACGCTGTTTAAAGCGACGCCGCCAGCGGTACAGAGCCGTTTAAGGCCGGTCTGCTTTTGAAGGTTTTTTGCGATGTTTACCAGCAGTTCTTCTGTTACAAATTGAATGCTGGCGGCGATATCTGCATAGTTTTGGTTGGCCCTGCACAACTCCTGGTAGTTCGTGGGACGCTGGCCCAGGTACTCGGGAAAACTGGTCGATTCCGTGAAGAACGGCAACTCAGCTGGCCGCGGACTCCCGAATAGGCCGGTAAACCGTCCATTGAACATTCGCTCCGCCGAACGGTGGAAGCAGAAATATTCCATGTCGAGAGAGAATGATCCGTCGGAATTTTGATGGACGAGTTTCCAGATTTTCTCGGCAAATCGCGGCTGTCCATAGGGGGCCATGCCCATGACCTTGTACTCGCCTTCGTTCACTTCGAACCCCAAAAACGCCGTGAAGGCGCTGTAAAGCAGGCCAATCGAATGAGGAAACTCCATTTGCTTCACGAGCTGGATATCATTGCCTCGTCCCACGCCCGTGCTGGCGGTCACCCAGTCGCCCACGCCATCGACCGTAAGAATGGCCGCCTCCTGGAAAGGAGAGCAAAGAAAAGCACTCGCCGCATGGGAAAGATGGTGCTCGGAAAACAAAATTCGTTTTCTCGAAATTCCAAGTTCTGCCTCTAGCTTTCCCGAAATCCAGAGCTTGTCGATCATCCAGGAGGTCATCGAATTGCAGAAAACTTTGCACGAATGTGGATAGGTCTGCAAGACGGTCGAAAGAATGCGATCCAACTTACGAAAAGGCTTCTCAAAAAAGACCACGTAATCTAATTCAGGTCCAGACACCCCCGCCGTTTCCAGACAGAATCGAATGGCATTAGTGGGAAAGCCAAAATCATGTTTGATCCGGGAAAAACGCTCTTCTTCAGCCCCAGCTATTAGCTGGCCGTCGCGAAGCAGAACAGCTGCAGAGTCGTGGTAGTAGCACGAAACACCCAGGATATTCATGCTCTTACTGCTGTCGCGCCCAGCGAATATCATGCGTTTCTTGGGTGCGATCAATCCAATTGCCAGGTCTTTTTCTAACGCGGAGGGGATCTCCAAGCAGACGTACAAAGAGAGCAAAAGGTAGAAGAGCAAGAAAGTAGAATACCGTCAGGAGGATGCGTGCTTGGACATTGGCAATCTTGGAGGCGACAAGTATCCACGTCTTCCAAACATTCGACAGCATTTCTCCCCCTTGCACTAGTACCCTCCTCTTCGCAAGCTTCGGAGTGAATCTGCGTTAGAAAAAATAGTATATAAATGACCCAAGCGCCGGACTCTGAGCTAACACGATTGCTACAGCGAGCAAAAGGATGCCGCAAATCATGGGCACCATCCACCAGCGTTTGTTGCGAATGAAGAACGAGAAGAGCTGGCCTACAGTCTCGAGCCGCGTCCCAACTGTCCGAAAGAAATGCATCCTAGGCCCCACCTTCTAATCTCCATGCATTGCGGAGACGCGCAATGTCCGGATCTCCGATCACCATCGTGCATGCCGAATTGCAGTTCGTCAGAGTCTATTTTCTCGGGCTGGCTAGGGTCTTTTGTCATCGACAGGTAAAAACCGTGTCACAGCTTCATTTCATCTCCGTTATGCCCCGTTCCCGAGCAAGTTAAGCGGTACCAGCCCCCTTGATGAGTTCAAAAAACACTGGCGCGGCAAGCGGACAGGGGAACAACGCATGTTAATAGAGGAGCTTCAGTTGGCACCTCTGCCTGACCGACTGGGCATTGCGATGTATATTTCGTTATGCCGTGTGGAGACGGGCGTACGCTGAGGGTTTAGCGCTTAGGCTGGGGCGGTCGAGAGAGCAGTCCAGAACGCCGTTTCCATCGTCGGTGTCGAGCTCCAGTCGGACCTTCGCATCGCGCCGCGTTTTCCGTGTGAAGACATCGGTCTATGTCCGCGCGTTCAGGCCGCACAAGTCTCCCGGCGAGTGCCAGCGCCTTGACGCTTGGATGCGGGTCGCGCGGATGACTCGCTCCCGAATGTGTCAAATTCCGCTCGATCGAACGAGGAAGCTTTCACCCCCTTCACAAATCTAAATAACACGGAGAGTGCCCCAGGTTCGTTGTTTGGATCTGGATCTTGGGGTTGCTTTCACTTCTCAGGCTTGATGTTCCTTTACCTATTCTCCGGGTCGAAGTGCGAACGCGCCTAACGCGCTGCCGGTCCAACTGACCCGCACTGGTGGAAGCAACCCCAGGTTCTGTCCAGTCCCCGACTCCTCAAAAGTTGCCGGGGGAGACTAACGGGACTCGTCTCAAGCGAAATTATGAGTCCTTCGCGTGCGTTGAGTACGATACCTGTTGGCGACAGCTAGACTCCTGGGTTTGAAGGTAAACGAATCACCAGGAGTTATGGAGCGGACGATGGGAATCGAACTCGCGTCCGAAACTTGGGACGCTAGTAGTAAACTCCAAACAACCCTGGAATTGAGGGATTTGTGCAATATCCGGGTGACCTCAATTGGAAAATGAATGGAAGATGAGATTGGCGAATGCGCACTATGCAAAAACGCTAGAGCGCGGGATTTCGTCACTACGCGTCCGACGAGTATGACATCTTTCATCCGTCTGGTCTCTCTGGCCATGCGGTTGACTTCAGAAGTGCGGGCGACGTTGGGACCGGCGCTGGCTCTGGGCACTTCACAGTGCATGAACCGTGGATGTTTTACCCTTACGATGCGCTCAGATCCCCCACGAATGGTGAGGTGCATCTTGGCGAGCACAACAACAGCACGCCCGGTGGGTTCTGGCCCCACACGGGTGAAGTTCTAAGGACGCTTTTGTGGATTACATGGTGCCAAAGTAGAAGATGGCACTGCACATGACAAAGGCACGATTTTCAAACAGCTTCGCTCATGCGAGCTTAGCCTGCGCGCTCTCGTTTTGGCTTGCAGGGGCACTAAGCTACCTGCAAACCGGCCCGCACCTAAGACTTCCAGGATTAGGATGGATAGTCACACTTCCCGGGTGGAGGTGGGCACTCTTCGAAGCCTTCGCATTGCTCCTGGCGATCGTCGCAACTGCCCTTCGCTCCAAATTATGGCCGATAGCCCTTCCCGTTGCTCTTTTGATGTTCGTGCTAACCATATACATCATGGGATCGTGATCGTCTGACTGAGGGAGGCACTCTGGTGAACCGGAAACACATCTCTTGGACTTTGTCCGGGGCTTATCAGGACTTCGCGCAAGAGCTCTGCTGGAATGGTCTAAGATTCTCTCCCGGTCGACAGCCTGTCTCGGTAGCGTCGTCGCTTAAGATAAGGAAGATCGTGGGTCTGCGCCTGAGGAACAAAGCATGAGCGCTTGGAAGCGCAGGCTTGTAATGCTCACCCTGATTTTCCTGGGCGTCTCCTTTCTGATCTTTGTCGTGACGGGCTATATCGCGTTGTACTGGGCGTGGACGCGCGGCAATTTGGAGGCAGCTCGGCCTTATCTGTCATGGGCAAGGAATTTTGGAATGCTGGCTGTGACCGGCGCTACTGTGGCTCTTGGAATGTTATTCTCATCAAGAACGTTCCCGGTTCCAGCGAAAACGCGGCTGCTGCTTTCACTGTTTGCCACCGCCACGATTGCTTTCTTTGCCGAATTTAGAAACGAAGGGAAGTTCTGTTTCAAAAACCTCCATCACTTTTTCGGACCTGGAACGTGGATGCACGACGGACTGAATCACGTCGCGCCCTCACTGGGCGATTTTCTATACCGAATCGAATACTCGCACTGGAACGATTTCCTGCTGGGTCCGGCGATCGTCAGCGTTCTTTTTCCCCTTGCCGTCACGCGAATCTACAAAGCTCTTTCGGAGCAGGGCCCCATCAACCTGAACGCACAGAGTTTGGACGTGTCGACGGGTCTCGACCAGGCGCTGCGGTTTGCGCGAATTCTGATGAACGTCGGACTTTTCTGGTTTTTCTGGCAGGCATGGGCAGAAAAAGCGGGATATTTAAGCAATCCTCATTCAAGCGATGAGATCGACCTGCCGTTTGAGTTTGGGGGAAGCGTGCTGGGTTTCTGGATGGCGCGTGTGTTGACCAAGCCGTTCGACCAGCGGTCCGAGAAATTCAGGTCCACTTTCGTCATCGATTTCGTGTCGTCGGGAGTGATCGGTCTTTTGTACACGCTGATCGTAGGCCCGTTGGTCGAGGGCGTGGCCGGTGCCGTTGGTCATTCTTTGTATCCGGTCGTTCCTCACTCTTTGGATGTCCATGAATTCACACCGTTTCAGAGACACATCCGGCCCCTTGAGCTTCTTTTGGTTGCCGGAGCGACATGGTGGAGTCTGAATCGGTTCTCCAAATCTGCGGAAATGACGCCACTTGGAGGCACTTACGAGGAGCCAGAAGCCAACGCCAAATGGAATGCACTGAAGATAATGGTCATGTCCCTGGGAGTGATGGCCGGTTATCTGGCCATTCTCGCAATGATGTTCTCACTGCTAGAGCCACAAGGGCTGGGTTGGACGCTCGCGACGGCAGGTACAGGCTTGGCGGCCGGAACTGCGGCGTTCTTACTGGTCAAATGGGCCGGGCGACACGGCGTCACCAGACTCCTCGGCAAGAACGAGATGCGCCCACCCGGACCGCAATAGGCACGAACAGCCCGCCATGCGGCATACAACTGCCCGGCTTGTCGGCTTGTGAACTTATGCCGCGCAAACGCCGCGGCCAGCTGCTGACAGTCGTCCAGGCTGCCACGCGCCACCGGCACCAAATACTTCATCGCTAC
>Ga0210398_10001913_pt1 | contig 20778 bp, 18 predicted proteins | sample IncBWC4OmetaG_FD_161047 | JGI IMG/M metagenome (GOLD analysis project Ga0210398, IMG submission 161047) | Forest soil microbial communities from Barre Woods Harvard Forest LTER site, Petersham, Massachusetts, United States - Inc-BW-C-4-O | ecosystem: Environmental > Terrestrial > Soil >...
GGCTTGGCGGTGGTGCTGCCGGGCGCGAACTCGCAGATCGAGAGCGGGACCGACGTGGAATACGATCCGGTGAACAAGCTGTTTTTTGTGGCGCAGGAGTTTTCGAGCACGGCGCAGGGAAGCAGCATTCAGGTGTATGACATCAAGGGAAATCTGGTCGAGTCGCTGAATGGATTCAGCTTTTCGGACGAGTTCAACGTGATCGGGACGCACATTACTCTGAACCCCACAACCCGGACGGGATACGTCGACGGACCGAACTCAGGGGTGACCGAACTGCAACAGTTCGCTTATTAGCGGAGGAAGGGAGCGGAAGGAAGAACGGCGTGATTTTCCTTCCCTGTCTCCCGAGGGGCTAGCTAAATCGCAGGGTTGGCATTTTTCCTTCTTCGCCTTGTACCGGGTCGGACATGCTCCTTAACTCGGGATATTTCTGAATCAAGGTTTCGGGTGCGAGCACGCGTTTGCCGCCGATCATGGCTTTGAGTTCGAGGGCGTTTACCGCGGCCTTGCTTTCGAAATGATTGTTGGTGATGACGTAGGTGGCCTGGGCTTTTTCGGCTACGTTGATGATGCGCTCTTTCCAACCAGCAAGTTCGCGTTCGTTGTAGAGATAGTTGTAGCGGTCGTTGCGGTTGTCGTAGCCGGAACCCTGATCGGCGAACCAGTGCTCGTAGTTGCGGCCGTGGAGGCGGATGTAGCCGATGGCTCCGGTAACGTGCTCGGTGGGAGCGAGGGATCGTCCGAGAAGAGGTTGATCGATGTTGCAGAAGCCGACATTCTTTTGGGCGAAGGAGGCGAGGGTGGCCGGATCGTTCCAACTGGAGTGGCGCACTTCGACTACGCGGGGATACTCGATGAACTGGCGAAGGAGTTGCGCGAGGTAGTCGCGGTTGAGCGACGTGTTTTTAAATGAGACGGGAAATTGAATTAACAACGCGCCTAGTTTGCCTTCGTCGGCGATAGCGTCGAGGCCTTCGCGGGTTAGCCTTTCGTCATCGTCCGTGGGACGGATGGTTGCGGCGGAAGTAGGCTCCATTACCGCGATTGGCGAGTGGGTGAAGGCGCGGTAGAGCTTGGCTGTGAAGATAAAGTTTTGGTTCACGGCGGCGACTTTGCGGCACCAGAGTTTGGCGAGTTCGGGCTTGAGCGGTCCGTAGAACGAGGTGTTGATCTCGGTGGTGTCGAAGAAGCGGGCGAGATATTCGAGCGGGTGGATTTTTCGGCGTTGCATGCCGGAAGGGTAGAAAATTCCTTCCCAGTCTTTGTAAGACCAGCCAGCCGTGCCGATGCGGAGCTGAGACAGGGATTCCATGAAACCGCAGACGGAAGGCATGGCCAGCGTAGCACATCATAAGGCTCGACACAGCGGGTCCGGTGGTCGGTAGTGGTGCAGTTTGGCCCACGCGAAAAGGCGGTTGCGCAGGAGATCCTTCGCTACGCCCGAAAAACGGCTGCGCTCAGGATGACACCGCATAAGAATTTTGAGGTCTCAACTCAAACTGCACCGCTACCCCGAGGTCAGGAAATGTAGTCGCGGATGTAGGGGTCCTCGGTGCCGGCGAGAGCGGCGACATCGCCGTCGAAGATGACGTGGCCGTCGCGCAGGATCAGGAAGCTCATGAGATCGCCGCTACGTTCTCCATGGGGCACCGGCACCATCTGGTTGGTTTTTTGATCGAAGCGATGGGTGGCCATGGTGAAAGCATCCTGCAGGCGGTGGGTGACGAGGAGCGCGCTGGTGCGGTAGACGTCGCGCTGTTTCACGATCAATTCGATGATGGTGTTTGAGGTGACGGGATCGAGGCCGCCGGTGGGCGAATCGTAGAGCAGCAGTTCCGGTTGCGTGATTATGGCCCGGGCGATGGCGACGCGGCGGCGCATGCCTCCGGAAAGCTCGGAGGGATAGAGATCGAGGGTGTTTTCGAGTTCGACGAAGCGCAGGGCCTCGCGAACTTTCTTGTCGATGGCATCATCGTAGATGCCGTGATCTCCCATCAGGCGGTAGGCGACATTTTCGCGGACGGTGAGCGAATCGAAGAGAGCGCTTTCCTGGAAAACCATGCCGATTTTTCCGCGCAGGTCGAAGAGTTGCTCCTCGCGCATTTGAGTTACGTCTTCGCCCAACACAATGATTCGGCCGGAGTCGGGCTTGATGAGACCGATGGCAAGTTTCAGGATCAGGCTTTTGCCGGAGCCGGCAACTCCGAACAGTGCTTTGGTGTCGCCGAGCTCGAGTCGAAAGGAAACACCGCGAAGCACCTCGTTTTCGCCGAACGACATGACGACGTCTTCGAAGATAATCGCCGGAGCGGATTTTTCTTTCGTTATTGGGGCGGCGGAATCTAGCGGCAGAGTCGGCACGGAAATATCTTAGTGGAACGAGAGTGTGGCCATGAGCAGGCGAGTCAGGAAAAGATCGAATGCAAGAATCAGCACGGACGCCGCTACTACGGCCTGGGTTGTGGCGCGGCCGACGCCCTGGGTGCCTCCGCGGGCGGTCATTCCGTAGAAGCAGCCGACGGTGGCGATGACGAAGCCGAAGAGCACTGGCTTGAGCAATCCCATGAAGACGTCCTGAAATACCAGGGTCTGCCAGGCGTTGTACCAGTACTGGCGGGCGTCGAGGCGGAGCAGAAGCTTGGCGATGAAGAGACCGCCGGTGAGGCCGACCAGGTCAGAAATGATGGTCAGGAAAAAAAGCATGAAAACGGTGGCGACTACGCGCGGGGTCACCAGCTTCTTCATGGGGTCTGTACCGAGGGCGCGCATGGCGTCGATCTGCTCGGTGACCACCATCGAGCCGAGTTCACTGGCCATGCCGGAGGAGTTGCGGCCGGCCACCATCAGGCTGGTGAGCACGGGGCCCAGCTCGCGCACCATGGAGATAGAAACCAACTGGCCCACGAGCGTGATCGAACCGAAACGCTCGAGGGTGTTGGCGGCTTGCAGGGCGAGAACCGCGCCGGTGAAGAAGCCGGTCAGCACCACGATGGGAAGCGAACCTACGCCGATGGAATCGGCTTGCGTAACCATGTCGCCGAAATAGAAGGGCTTGCGGAATATGTTGGCGACGGCTTGCGCGCAGAACAGAATGTATTCCTGAACCGTAAGGACTGTTTCTTTCGCGAAATCGGTGGGCGAGGTCAGTTCCATGCGTGTTCGGATGCGCGGCCTTGCAGCGGCTCTCCGCAATATAGCAGAGAATGTTCCGGGACTTCGCGGACTTCGGAGAATTCAACGGGGTGGGCAAACGCTTTTGACGGCAAGGACCGCTAAGATGGCCAAAGACGCTAAGAAAAGCGTCGGTCGGAGCCTAACGGTTCTCCGGCCGGCGTCGGTTTTTCAATCCCCGGTTGTGTTCGCGCAGGGCGGAGCATTCATCACCTGGGCGATCCCGGTTCCGATGCTTCATGGATCCCACCCGTAAGGCTGGTTTCATTGGCCAGGCGTTTCCGCCGGGCATCCAGAAGGCGGTTGATTTCGCTTACCAGCTCCAGCAGTTTCTTCGGATCCTGCTCGACGGCGGCTCGCGCGCACAAAGCGACCCAACCTTCCGCGGTTGGAGCTTTGTGGCTGAGCGGAGGAGTTCGGTTGGATACGAGAGAATCGTCCTGGCCGGAATCAATGGCGGCAAGGGGCTCGATGTTTTTATCGTGATCGATATTTTTGAAGGGCACGGCGTATTGGATGCCGGGTTGAAAAACTGGATGGTGCTGCGAATTCCGGAGAATTCCCGCTGGAAGCATGAGTCAGATGCTCTGCATCCCCTAAGGTCTACTTAGGGGAAATTGCCTATAAATTTTCGGGCGGACGGAAGGCAAATATTACCCGCGCGGCTTCTTCTTGATTTCGATGTTCAAGCGGCGGATTTTCTGATTCAGGGTGGAGAGTGGAACTTTGAAATGCTCGGAAGCCTCAGTCTGATTCCAATTGCACTTTTCGAGCATGTCGATGATGATGCGACGCTCGACATCTTCGACGATTTCAAAGAGCGAAGCGTCGGCAGGGGGCTCTTGCAGGGCAAAAGATGAGCCTCTGCCGAACAGATTGTCGGGCAGCAGGTCGGCAGTAATCTCGGTTCCAGAGGAGAGCACGACGGCGCGCTCGATTACGTTCTCCAGCTCGCGAACGTTGCCGGGCCAGGAGTGGGAGAGCAGCGGACGCAGGGCTTCGGGAGTAATCCGGCGCACCGGGCGATCGTTTTCTTCGGCGTATTTTTTGAGGAAGAAATCCACCAGCAGGGGAATATCTTCCCTGCGCTGGCGCAGCGGCGGAAGCTCGATAGTGATTACATTCAGGCGGTAAAAAAGATCTTCGCGGAAGCGGCCGTCACGAACGGCCTGACGCAAATCGACATTGGTGGCGGCGATGATGCGGACATCGACTTGAACTTCCTGTACGCCGCCAAGGTGCATAAATTTACGATCCTGCAAAACGCGGAGAATTTTCGCCTGCGTGTCGAGCCCCATGGAGGCGATCTCATCGAGAAAGAGCGTGCCTTTGTCGGCCATCTCGAAGAGGCCTTTTTTGGAGGCGATGGCGCTGGTGAAGGCGCCTTTTACGTGGCCGAAGAGGGTCGATTCGAGCAGGTCGGTCGGCATGGAGCCGGTGTTCACCGGAACGAAGGGACGGTCGTGGCGGGGAGAATTCAGGTGCAGGGCTTTGGCGATAACTTCCTTGCCGGTCCCACTTTCGCCTTGCAGGAGCACGGTGGAACGGCTGTTTGCGACCTGGGCGACGAGGTCGAAAATCTTGAGCATCGCCTCGCTTTTGCCGACGATGTTTTCGAAATTATAGCGCTGCTTGAGAGCGCGCTTGAGTTGAACGTTTTCTTCTTCGGCGCGGCGCCATCCTACGGCGGCGCGAACGTCAGCCAGAAGTTTTTCGTTGTCCCAGGGCTTTTGAACGAAGTTGACGGCGCCGGATTGCATGGCGCGGACGGCATTCTCGACCGTGCCGTAGGCAGTGATCATAATGACGGGCAGACGGCTCTCGTGGGCGCGAATATCGGCGAGAATGTCCATGCCATCGCGGCCGGGCAGAGCGAGATCGAGGAGGACAAGGTCGAAGGGATGCTCTCCGATTCGTTGCAGGCCAGCTTCGCCGGTGGGTGCGGTCTCGACGGCGAAGCCTTCCATCTCGAGGAGCGTTTGCAGGGACTCGCGAATCTCAGCCTCATCATCGATGATGAGTACAGCGCCGGCGAGGCCGTGGCTGCCGTTGAGCAAACTGTGCGCGACTACCGCTGAATCAGACATACTCCGCCTTTGAATGCGCTGCCTTCCTACTTAGAGGGAAATCCAGCGTGAAGGTTGTACCGGCACCGGGATTGCTTTCGACGCGGATTTTGCCGGCGTGCTCCTGGATGATGCCGTAGGTGACCGAAAGGCCGAGGCCGGTGCCACGGGGCTGACCTTCGCGCGGAGAATTCTTGGTGGTGAAGAACGGATCGTAGATACGCTGAATGTGCTCAGGGGCGATGCCTGACCCGGTGTCGGAGACCGAGACGCTGACCCGGTCACCGTTGAGCGTGGCTACGCGAAGCGTTCCGCCGCCGGGCATGGCGTCTTTGGCGTTGAGGAACAGATTCAGGAAGACCTGCTGCAACCGGCCGGAATTTCCTTGAATGGCGGGCAGCGCGGCGGTGAGCGTATTTTGCACTTCGATCTTCCCTACTTTGAACTGGTGTTCGAGGAGCGCGAGGGTGTCGGCGATGACTTTGTTTACATCGACGTCGCCGATTTCGGTTCCGCTGGTGCGGGAGAAATTGAGGAGATTGTTGACGATTTCCGAGGCCCGGAAAGTCTGCCGCGTGATCTTCTCCAGCAATCCCGATTTTTGGGGATCGCCCTGCAGTTGCTTGGAGAGCATTTGCGTGTAGGAGGAGATGACCGCCAGCGGAGTGTTGACTTCATGGGCGACTCCGGCGGCGAGCAATCCGATGGAGGAAAGCTTGTCAGACTGCGAGAGCTGGGCTTCGAGTTCGACGCGCTCGGTGATGTCATCCATGATGATGAGGCGGCCGATGACTTCGAATTTTCGGGTAACGAGCGGAGCCAGCGCGACATTGACGGTGCGGACTTCACCGGCAGGGGTCTTGAGGTGGAACTTGTAAAGATTGCGGATGCCGGGCTCGCGGCGCATGCGGGCGAACTCTTCCACGAACTCGGGCGGAAAGACTGACTTCAGTGGCTGGGTGAGAGCCTGCCATCGCGGGAGCGCGTACATCACCTCCATCTGGGCGTTCCAGCTTTCGATACGGTCTTGCATATCGAGCGCCATGACTCCGACGTTGATTGATTCGACAATGTTTTCGTTGAAGTCTTTGAGGCGCTCGTATTCCGCAGCTTTCTTCTGTAATGACGCGTAGAGTTGCGAATTCTGGATGGCGATGCCGAGATAACCCCCGAGGGTTTCGAGCAGCTCCATGTCTTCGCTGGAGAGGAAATCTCCCTTGGTGGTTTTGCCGAGGCCGAGGACGGCGATGGTCTTCTGCTGCGCGTGGCAGGGAATGTAGTAATTCAGATCGAGGCGCGCGATGGCGTGCTGGGCGCTGGGCGACTCGCGCGGCACCTGGTGGGTATTTTCGAAGAACATGTGGCCGGCCTGCTCGGGACGCTGGACATTGAGGAATGCGAGATCGATATTGCCGGAGAGGGAAAGTCCGAACGACTTTTCGAGGGCGAATTTGCCGGGTTCGTCGCCGGCCAGGAAAATCGCCATACGATCGACGGCGAGGGTGTGAGAGAGGCGGTCGATCAGGGACGACAGCAAGGTGTTGAGATTCGTCTCCGAGCCCAGTTCCCTGCCGAATTCGAGCAAGGTACGGCGGTAGTCATAGCGGGTGCGATAGAAGAACTGATCGATACGATCCTGAATCAGCTTGCGGACGGGATCGAAGAGCAACGCGGTAACGACTACGGCGAGGACCAATCCGATTGGGCCGGAACTCGGCTGCCAGTTGTGGACCAGCAAAGCCACGGCCGCTACCAGGCCGAAATACAAGCCTACAACGATGGCCGCCGCGAGAGTATAGACCACGCCACGCTTGAAGATGAGATCGACATCCATCAGACGGTAGCGGAAGATTGCGTAGCCGAAAGTGAGCGGCAACAGGGCGAGGGAGAGCGCCGAGATCTTCATGGCCGCGCCCGGGACTGCGCCCATCAGGTAAGGAATTACATAGAGCAGCGTGTAAGGAACGATTGCGAGAATGGTGCCGCGAGTGACCCACTTCAGCTGCTGCCGGAGAATCGTGGTGCTGGCGCGGCGGTAGCTGTACCAGAGCACGACCGCTGCCGAGAGGAAGAATAACGATCCGTAGAACATTTCTACGCGGTCGAGGTTCCATCGCAGGCGCTCACTGGCCTGCAGCCAGCGCATGGCGATGATGTGTGCGGTCAGCAGAACTGCTGCAGGCAAATAAACCAGGGCGAGCAGCCAGGGATGCTTGCGCACGATCTGGCGCTTCTCGGGAAACGTGAGAACGAAGTGCAAGAATAGTGCCGGCTGCAATACTCCCGCGGCGATGTTGCCCCAGTAAATGGTCCAATCGAAGTCGTTGAACTTGCCGGTGTATTTGAAGGAGTAGGCGACGAACGAGACCAGGCAGAAGATGTAAAAGTGAGTGGAGCCGGGGGCGGTCCAGCGACGGAGAAGTACGTAGAGGCCGATGCCTAAATAAATGAGAGCGATCAGGCGCAACCAGTTATTGAGAGAGCGTTCGGCAGGAACGAGGATAACCGTGGAATCGAGAGGAACGGACTGCCGCGAGAGCGAATATGCCGCCTTTGACCAGACGCCGGTGCGGTAGAGCTGGCGCTCGAGGCCCGACATGCTGCGGATCTCTTGTCCGTTGACGGAGATGAGCTGATCGCCGGGCTTAATGCCACTTTTAGCGCCGGGGCCGCTGTTTTCGACGCGATCTGCCGTAAGCCTGCCGCCGTTTTCGACCCACCATACACCATCGTCTGGGACGAGAAACTTCCATTCCGCATTCAGATTGAAGCCGGCGAAAACGACCGCTGCCACCGTCAGAAGGAACAACAGTACGGCTACGAAGCGGACCTGGCTATCGCGATTCATGGCTTTGGGCGGCGAGACGAGCGCCACACCGACCGGACGAGAATGTGCGTCTGCACGTTCACCGCCCGGCGGAGGTGTTATGAGCAACTTCGCTGCCATGGGAGATAACCAGTCCTGCGATGGGAGATGCAGGATTTAAAGCACTTGCAACAGTATAGATGGGTTCCGGGAAAGTATGTACGGATTATTGGAGGCTGCTGTGGGATTTTGTATCGAATTCGAGGGTAAAGCGTTAGCGGGATTCCGGAATCGGGACGAAATTATCCCTTTAACAAACCTGTGCAAGAATTTGCGTACCGTTTTTCATAGATAGAGCGTTTTCCGCTCGTTCTTAGGCGTCGTGCAGCCGCTTTTGCTCGCAGCCGCTCACGGATTCTGAGAGAATAGAAATATGAATAAAACGAACGAGTATTGCGACAACTGCAAGCATTCCGCCGAGGCTCACCGCGTCGGCCCATGCATGGAACTTAAATTGACTACTGAACCAGAACCTAACCGTGCGGTGTTCAGCAAGAAATGCTCCTGCCCCGGCTTCGTTCCAAAGGGATAGTCTTACGCAACTACCGTTTCGAGACTGCTCGGCAACTATTTCCAATGCTCCTTTATCCATGGGATGCCATCGGGAGAGGCCCTAATCGAATATCGCTGATTTTCCGTGTCGTGCGTTGAAATAATCATGAATTCCCTCAATGTCGGAATAGCAGCCGAAATCTCCTGTTTGAGGCGCGAAAAACCCGCCATTTCCGGAGCGTCCGCAATTAGCCATGCATCTTCGAACCAGTGCCAGACAGACCAACCCTTACCTTCGAGAAATGCCGTCAACGCATTCCTTTCGGCGACTGACGCCCGATTCGTCAAAACGATCAATCTCACTGGCGCTCCGGCTCTTGCGACTTGTCCGTAGTCTCCATCAGTGCATCAGAAAGCCTTCCGGAATCCATAGGCGCGAAACCTCTTGAGCTATCACCCGTAACGCTCTTCTCAAGAGCTAGCTTTGATAAAGTGAACCGCTCGGATCGAAGGGCGTCACGATCTACGCACAACAAAATAAAGTATGCCACTAGAAATGCTATGCCAGTGCTGCTCACAGCAATTCCAAGTAGCACCAACAACCAAAACGGCACGCCAGAAATGCGAGCCGCGATCAACAAGGCAGACAATGACATCGCAAAAGCCCAAGCCAGTGGATTCAACGCATTCGCGCGCGACCCTTGCGCTGTCGCTTGTTGAAGCAGCGACCGAAATAGTTCTATGGTTGGCAATTCCAGCGACTACCCTTTCTTTTTCTTCGGCGTCTTGCGCGGTTCCGGCGGCGTTTCAAGGGCTGCCAGCACGGTCTTCTTAAAGCTCAGCGGAATCGCTAGCCGCTCCCGTGATTGCTTTTTCTTATTCATTGGCTTTTACCAAGTCTATTCTTTTCAATTCGGATGGTCTTGGTTTTCTTACGATAATAAAGTTTGACTTGGTTCACAACGCCCTCAGTAGTGATGTGGGCAACAAATGGTTTTCGCCTTCTGCCTAACTCCCGCAAAATGTCTAATCTCGCGGCAAGAATCCGCGCTCCCCACTTGTCCGCTCCGTCGTGATTATTGACAAGGAAGAACACAGCGATTTTGGACTGGAGAATTTCCACTCCGTATGTGTGCTCAAAATCCGGGTCGGCAGTTATCAACACGTTTTTTTGCTTACCGCATTCAATCGCTATGTTTGGGTCGGGTTCGGTGTCGCGTTGGCTTCCATATCTTTCCAAGTGCGTAACCAGGATGAATCCGGCAGCACGTAGGATGGCTGGCAACTTATAGGCGCCTAATTGGCGGTCAAGAAAAAAGACCGGGTCGTTAGGCTGCTGCGAGTTCCTTGACTGCGTTTTTGACTTCGCCAATGGTTAAGCCGTAATCGCCAGCTACGTCCTTCTCATCCTCTCCAGCCCTGAGTCGATCCCGTAATACCATGACGCTTATGCCTGTGCCCCTGACTACTGGCTTACCGCCAGAAATCAACGGATTGATGGATAAGTGGCGAGTCTTAATTGGATACAATTCCAACAATTTCCCGGTGTCATCACGTTTCAGTCTTTGAAGATATCGGCCCAGCAACTTGCGCATTGCAAATTGCCCCTGCCGCGTCGCGTTGACTGTTCGTCCGAGATGCTGAATGAAAACATCCCGCCCAAAGGTCCGAAAATCGCGGCTAAGTAGTGGGTGCGGCTCGTTAGGAAGTGCTTGCCGAACATAATCTAGCGCAAGCCTCACATTTTTTAGCGGAACATTTCGTTCCCGCGTGCATCGCAGAATGTGGGCCTCGGCAAGATTGTTAAACGATAAGAGGCCCAGCCGTTTGTCGGCTAATTCAAGAATTGGCAGGAACGATACTCGCTTCCCATATTTGGTGGTGTACTGTTGCCCGCGAGTCCAAGCGCGAAGCGTAGAGGTCGGAATGCGCAGACACTGCGCTACATCCTCGATGCTATATCTAGGGTGCTCTAGAATGTCTCCCGAAAATCTGACTATGCGTTTGCGGGCCATCTCGGTATCTGCATTCAGAAAACGTGTAAGCATACCACCACCGCCCCGTGTTAGGATGTGTTCGGTTCGGTGTGCCAGCACCTTTGCCGCCTAAAATTCAACAGAGGCCCGCTTCAATTGTGGGCCTTTATTTTGTCTTGATTCAACTTTCGCCACATCCAGCGAGACATCGGCCTTACGGGCTGGAAGAGGTCTAGTTGCCGCTTTCCGATGGGCCAGTAAGGTTGTTTGAGTCCCGGAGTTGTAGCCTCTTGCCTTCTGCTTGACTCAATGCAAACAACGTGCGGTCGGTGTCGCTGATTTTCCGCGCGTTGTATCTAAAGTCGAACTCTGCGAGATATCTGTGTAAGTGCTGACTTCCGACTTGGTGATACACACCCGTCAGCCCGCGCTTCAAAAGCCCGAAGTAGCCTTCTACGGTGTTCGTGTGAACTACAAAACCGTCTGCTGCCTTGCGGGAGTATTCGCCTTCGGAATGATTGATTACTTCATGCCGCTTGAATCGCGCAGTGGCGCGATCGTAAACAGAGAAGCCATCCGTCACCAAGGACGCATGTTTATCAACGTTCCGTTGCAGCGTGTCTACCAAGTTGTCTGCGGTGACGCGGTGGAAGTGAAAAGACCGCACACTGCCATCACGCTGAACTAGGGAGAACACTGGTCGTTTGTGGCTATCCGCCTTCGGCCTTCCCACTCCGCCCTGATTCCGGCGCTTCCCGCCAACGTAAGTTTCGTCCGCCTCAATCACACCTTTCAGTTTCTTCTGATATGAGGACTGACCCATCATGTACCGAATCCGATGGGCCATAAACCACGCAGTCTTGTACGTCACGGGTAGCATCCGGTGCAACTGGTGGGCGCTCATCCCCTTCTTGGACGCACACAGCAGATGAATAGCCAACAACCACTTGTGGAGCGGAATATGGCTGTCCTCAAAAATCGTGTTCACCGTCACCGTAAACTGCTGTTCGCAGTCCTTGCACTTCCAGACACCCGGACGCACAGGCTTCTTGCTTCCCGGCTTCGCGGTCAGTTTGTAGGCCGTCCTGCAATTGCAATGCGGACAGACAGGGCCATGAGGCCAACGGAGCTTCTCTAGAAATGTCCGGGCCTTCTCAGCGTCTTGGAAGTGGGGTGTGTCGGCTATACTGAACATGTCCTAAACCTTACGCTTTTTCTTCCGGTTTGTCAAGGGGATAATTTCGAATCGGGAAGCGGAATCTCTAAGGATGAAGGACGATCCTGTCGTTCCGCGGACCCGGCGGCCCGCGGAGGCGAGTTTTAGGACGGTTCCGGCTCCCATCGTTCGAGCCGATTGAACCGCCGTCGGCTTATGAAGGCCAGGGCGCGGGCTGAGATTTGGCCTGACCGAGGCTGACCCGGATTACATTCATCAGTTCGTCGTTATCGGCGGGCTTTTGGAAAAATGCGGCGGCGCCGGCTTTTAGTGCACGCTCCTCGTTGCTTTGAGGGTCGCGGGCGCTGAGCACGATCACGGGAATCCCGGCGAGCTGGTCGCTGCTCTGCAAGCGGTCGAGAACAACGAAGCCATCGCCGACCGGCAAACCCAGGTCGAGAATGATCAAGCTGGGGCGCTCTTTTTGGGCAGAGGCGATGGCGGTGTATCCGTCGGTGGCGGTGGCGACGTCGAAATTGTTGGCACGCAGGCGCAGGCGCATGGCGCGCACTAGATCGGGATCGTCGTCAATCACCAGAATCTTGGGGTTGGACATGGCAAATTTTTCCTCCGTAATTTTTGTTTCCGGTTTTCAGTTGGGCAGTTGCGTCTTTTTCGTGGCAGCCAGGTGTTTCCGTTCCATACTTTTCAAAATCAATTGAGTAACGCAGTTGCTGACGATTTGCACTTGCTGATCCAGCGTTTTACTGGATAGATCGGCATCCGCGGGCGGAAGTTCAATCGGCATGGTGGCGATGGCGAAGGTACATCTTTCCCTTAGATTTTCCACATTTTCGAGCTGCTCGCGGATGCGGGTGGTCATGATGCCGGAACGCTGGAGGTCGGTGGAGGCGACGATGAAAAAAGTCTCAGAGGCGCCGGAGGTGCCCATGGGCGGCAGGACAAGGTCTTTGTCGAGGAAGATGCAGCGGCGCACGATTTCCAGGCATTGCTGCCAGGTCTCCTTCCAGTTGCCGCGCGGAGTATTGGAGAGCGGAGTAAGCTCGACGCGAACCAGCACGAAAGAAGGCCGCAACTTATCCTGGTAAGTGATGACCGGGGCCAGAAGATTCGCAACAGAGTAGACCGGCAGTGTGAAGGTGAAGGTGCTGCCCTGGCCGGGTTCGCTCGAAACCCAGATTCGCCCCTCGTGAAGGCGGACAATTTCTTTGCAGATAAAAAGTCCGAGGCCGAGACCGGAGCGGTTGTTATCGACGGAGTCGGGGTCCTGGTAAAGGCGTTCAAAGATAAGATTCTTGGCTTCCGGCCCCATGCCGCGGCCGGTATCGCTGACGGCGATGTAGACGGAGCCAAGATCGGCATCGACGACGTTCGCCTGGATCATTACCGCGCCATCGGGCGGGGTGAACTTGATGGCGTTGTCGACGAGATTGATCAACACTTCGAGGACGCGATCGGGATCGGCGTGAATGAGGGGCAGGCGTTGATCGAGTCCGACTTCGAGGCCAATGTGTTTCTCATCGGCCATGGGACGCAGCATGGCGACGACCTGATGCACTAATTCGGCGAGCGAGATGCAGCGGGGCTCGATGCGCATCTTGCCGCTTTCGGCGCGCGCGGCCTCCAGCAAGTCGCGAATCATGGCATGCAACTGATTCACGCTCTTCAAGATGGTTTTCAGGTGATCACCCTGATCGGGCGCGACTGGCCCGGCAATGCCGTCGAGCAGCAACGTAACGTACTGGTGAATGCAGGTCAGCGGCGTGCGTAACTCATGCGAGACGTGAGAAAGGAATTGGTTCTTGAACTCGATCTTTTGCTTCTGGCTGATTTCGAGGGCGCGAAGCAGGGCTTGCCGCTCAACCGCGTAACGGATGGACCGCTCTAAGTGCTTGCTCGATATGTTGCCTTTCACCAGATAGTCCTGAACGCCCTGGTGAACGGCTTTCATGGCGAGCACTTCGTCATCCTGCCCGGAGAGCACGACGACCGGAACGTTGGGGGCACGCTCCATGACGCGGCGGAAGGTATCGGCGCCGTGGCTGTCGGGAAGGTTGAGATCGAGCAAGACCACGGAGGGAGTTTCGGCATCGAGCGAAAGCAGAGCGTCCGCGAGGCGGCTCACGCAATTGACTTTTACAGGGGACTGGCCTTCGACCAAGCGAAGGCGGACGAGATCGGCATCACCGGGGTTATCTTCAATCAAGAGCACATTGGTAGTTTGATTGTTCATCCTACTTTTCTCCTCGGGGTGGCAGGCTTACCGAGCCAAACCAAAATTCTTCGATTGCTGTCATGGTTGAGAAAAAATCGGCCAGGTTTCCAGGTTTGCTGATGTAGCAGTTGGCGCCCAGTTCGTAACTGCGGGTAATGTCTTTGGTGAGTTGCGAGGTGCTGAAAATTACGACAGGAATGCTGCGAAGTTCTGGCCCTGCTCGCATTGCGGCGAGTACAGCGTGGCCGTCACGTTTGGGAAGGTTGAGGTCCAGGATGACGAGGTCGGGTTTGGGGGCGTTGGCGAAGTTTCCTTTGCGGGTAAGAAAGGCAAGAGCTTCCGCACCGTCGTTGACGCTTTCGATCTTGCCGCGGTGAGCCGCCATGGACAAGCCTTCACGGGCGAGAGCAACATCGGCGGGATTGTCGTCGACGATGAGAAGCTGGAAATTTAGTTTCATGCGTGCGCAGCCTCGGCTTTCTCGGGAATTGCCGCGGGCAAAGTGAAGCGAAACGAGGAGCCGGCGCCGGCTTGCGATTCAACCCAGATTTTGCCGCCGCCGCGCTCGACGATTTTCTTGCAGATGGCCAGCCCGATGCCGTTTCCCGGATACTCGGTGCGGGCGTGCAAACGCTGAAAGACCACAAAAATATTTTCCGCATACTCGGGGGCGATCCCAATTCCGTTATCGCTGACGCTGAACAGCCAGCGGTCATTTTGTTTTTCCACTCGCACCGAAATCTCCGGCGGATGGTTTCCGCGAAACTTAATGGCGTTGCCAATCAGATTCTGGAAGACCTGGACCATTTGAGTACGATCGGCCCAGACGGTGGGCAGGTTTGCAGAAGTAATCACGGCGCCGCTTTCCTGGATGGCTGAGGCGAGGATTTGCCGGACTTCTTCGATCACCGCGTTGCAGTCGACCGAAACCGAGCCATCTTCTTTCCGGCCGACACGTGAAAAGGCGAGCAGGTCCTGAATGAGCACCTGCATGCGTAACGCGCCTTCCCGGGCGTAGCCGATGAACTTGTCGGCGTTTTCATCGAGCCTGCCGGAGTAGCGTTCGGAAAGAAGCTGAGTATAGGCCGCGACCATGCGCAGGGGCTCCTGGAGATCGTGCGAGGCGACGTAGGCGAACTGTTCGAGATCGGCGTTGGAGCGGGCAAGTTCTTCTACTTTCTTGGCCAGATCCTGTTCCATCCGTCGGCGCAGGTTGCGGTCTTCTCCCTCGCGCAAGGCGCGGCGGACCACTTCGGGCAGCCGGGCAAGTCCGTCTTTGAGAACGTAATCGGTAGCGCCTTGCCGGATGCACTCGACGGCGGTCACATCTCCGAGAGCGCCCGATACCAGAACCAGGGGAATATCCAGAGATTCGGAGCGCAGCACCTTCAGCGCGTCCATACCTTTCCAGGTGGGCAGGTTGTAGTCGGCGAGGACGACTTCGGGAGGATTCGAGCGCAGCGAGCGGGTAAAGGCGGCTTCGTCCTGCACCACGTCAGCGGTAACGTCGAAGCCGTCTTTATTCAGCGCGCGTACCACCAAGGTAGCGTCGAGGGCATTGTCTTCCACGAGCAACGCCCGCAGCTTGGTCTGGGGCTGGGCGGAATTCTGATTTTCGAGCTTGGTTCCAATGCCGCTCATGACTACTGACCCGCCGAAAATGACTTGCCGTTGCCCGCGGGAGGCCGATTGGTGACCAGCCAGTAGAGCCCCAGCAACTTCACCGCTTTGCGGAACTCCGCAAAGTCCACCGGCTTCTGGATATAACTGTTGACTCCGAGTTCGTAGCCGTTCGCCATGTCGCACTCCTCGCGGGAAGAAGTCATGAGGACCACGGGGATGGTTTTGGTTCGGGGATCGCTTTTGAGCTGTTTGAGGACTTGCATGCCATCGACCTTGGGCATTTTCAGATCGAGGAGAACCAGCTTTGGAGGATGATCGAAGGAGCGCCCGGCATGCGGCCCGGTGCAGAACAGAAACTCCAATGCTTCCTCCCCATCACGCACGACAAAGACGTGGTTAGCGAGGTTTTCCCCGCGCAGGGCGTGCAGAGTCAGGTCGACGTCGTCTTGACTATCATCGGCCAAAAGAATATCCACTTCATCGGTGTTCATAGTTAGGCTCCTCCCTCAGCGGTGTTCTTAACGCTTCGGAGTTCGTTAATGATCCTGGTGACTTCGGCGAGCATCTGCCCCGTGCCTTTCTCTAATCCGAGCGCGGATTTTTCCAGGTACCCGAATGCGCCATCGGCCTGGAGGCGCGCAGAGTTCTTGGCCGAAAGGCCGGACAGCACCACGACTGGAATGGCATTTGTGGCCGAGTCTTTCTTAAGCGCTCGCAGCACCTCCACGCCAGTCATCTTGGGAAGAAGCATGTCGAGCAAGATCAAATCGGGCTGCCTCTCGCGCGCCATTTGCAGCGCCTGTTCGCCGTCCGCGGCCGTTAGTACTGCGAATCCGGCTTTGGCCAGTGTCTTCTCCGTGGCAACCCTGATAAGCCTGCTGTCTTCGACGAGCAGTATCTTCGTCATCGTCGGCCTCCCTGTTGATGGATACCGTCTGCGAGCGCACGGCCGCCGAGCGCCTCCAAAAATGCCAGCAGGTCCTCTTTTTCCGAAGCCGTCAATTGCAACTTGAAAACCAGCTTGCATTTAGTTCCGCCGCCTCCGCCCTGGTCGTAGAAGTCGATCACCTCGGGCAGGGTGGCAATCGAGCCATCGTGCATGTAAGGAGAACTCAACGTTACGGCGCGGAGGCTGGGTGTCTTGAAGGCGTGGCGATCCGCGGGATTTTTCGTGATGGCGAAGCGGCCCAGGTCCCCTTCTCCAGATTCTCCGGGCAGAAGCCCGAGAGAGTGGAACTTGTTGTCAGTGAAGTTCGGCCCATTGTGACACTCGGTACAGGCAGCTTTGCCGATGAAAAGGATCAGGCCAAGTTTTTGCTGGACCGAAAGGGCGGTTTTGTCGCCGAGAGCATAGCGGTCGAAGGCGGAGTCGGGGGTTACCAGGGTTCGCTCGAAAGCAGCGATCGCCCGTGCAACGTCTTCAAAAGTCATTTCGTGCCCGAATGCCTGTTGAAACCTGCGACGGTATTCGGGAACACTGCGCAAACGATCGAGGAGGGTCTTTTGATCCGGTATGCCCATCTCGTTTGCGGAGAGGATCGGTCCACGGACCTGCTCTTCCAGGCTGTGGGCGCGCCCGTCCCAGAATTGAAGCTGGTTATATGCGGCGTTCAGCAAGCTGGGAGACCGCCGGGGAAGAATTTGCTGGCCGATCCCGACTGCCTTTCTCCTCCCATCAGAGAATCCTTTGTCTGGAGCGTGGCAGGTGGCGCAGCTGATCGAGTAATCGCGGGAGAGCCTTCTATCCTGAAACAGCAGCCTGCCGAGATCGATCTTCACCTGAGTCTGGGGATTCCCGCGTGGCTCGGGTGGCTCGGGCAGCGCGGCGAGCCCGCCGGGGAGCTGTGACATGCTGTCCAGAACTTCTATCGTGAAGGCGGGCGGCATTGCGGGGGCGGACTGCTCCTGTGAACCCGATGTGGCCGCGGCCACTCCGAGGATGAAGGCGAGGCTCAAAAACGATCGAGGCCGGGCTATCATCTGTCTGCCTCACCTGCCGCGAAATCCAGGTGCGTTCTGCCGGCCGGCGGCACGGCTATCTCCAGGCTGAAGGCCGTCTTTCCATCAGCCCAAAATCGAAGGGTGTAATTTCCCGCTGGAACGTTGGGTATTGCGTAGCTTCCATCGGGGCTGACAGTGGCGTAGAGCGCACTGGGCACGACTAAAATTCTTGCCCGCATAAAACGATGAATGGAGCATGCCACCTCCACCAATCCCGGCCGGTCAAAAGTTACCTCTTTGCGCTCGCCCATGGCGTACAGTCCAAGGTTGAATTCATGAAGCGGCGTGGCCGAAAACACGTTGTGGGCGACCTCGTCCCGGTTTGGCATTTCCACGATTTGCCCGACAGCGGCGACAAGAAATGCCGGGACAAAGCGCCCGTCATGCTGCGCCATAACCAGATACGCGTTGGGCGCCGACCTGACTCGAACGCTTTCTAGCCAGACCACAGCGGGGCCCCCCGCCCCCTGCGGCGGCCAGCCGATCACCCTCCCGCTGACTCCGGCCGCCGAGGCCACAGGAATCAGGTAAAGGGCGCCGACCGCGCTTAACAGAAGCGACAGCAGGGCGCTCCGTTTCAATCGACCTCGCGGAGCGCATCCGCTTCGATAAAAGAATGCGACTGCCTTCATGCTTGGGCCCCAGCCGCAAGAGCTTTGCTTTCCGCATCTAGCGTGAAGAAAAAACTTGCACCTTTGTCCGGCTCGGCTTCCGCCCAGATGCGGCCTCCATGTTTGCGCACGATGCGTTGCACCGTGGCCAGGCCGATGCCGGTGCCTTCGAAATCTTCCGCGCGGTGAAGGCGCTGGAAGACGCCGAAGAGCTTGTCTTTGTATTTCATGTTGAAGCCGACTCCGTTGTCGGAAACGGCGATGACGGTCTGTCCGTTTTCGTGGCGTTCGGTGATCTCGATGACGGCGCGCTCGCGAGTGCGGGTAAATTTGAGTGCGTTGGCGATCAGGTTCTGAAAGACCTGCTTGATCAGGATAGGATCGCATTGCGCCGTTGAGAGTTTTGCGATCTTCCAGGTGACGGCGCGGCCGTTGATTTCCGGCTGCAGCAGGGAGATGACATCCTCAACGATCGAGTTCAAAGGGGTGGGGTGCAGTTGGAGGGCGTGGCGGCCCACCCGCGCGAGAGCAAGCAGTTCGTCGACCAGCAGCCCCATGCGGCGGGCGCCATCTTCGATGCGGTGCAGGTGGGTTTGTGCCTCGGCGGGCAAGGTGGGACCAAAATCTTCCATCAGGATTTTGGAGAAACCGCCGATGTGGCGCAGGGGCGCACGCAGATCGTGCGAGACGGAGTAGGTAAAGGCTTCCAGTTCGTGGTTTGCGGCTTCGAGTTCGGCGGTGCGCTGCAGGACTCGCTCTTCGAGTTCTTCATTGAGCTTGCGGATTTCCTGCTCGTCGATTCGCCGTTGGGTGACGTCACGGAATGCCACCACGCCGCCGCGCGCCGAGCCGTCCGTCCCTTTCAGAGGGCCGCCACTAATCTCGAGCCAAACCCCTTCCTCGAGTTCGGGATTGCGTACAAAGATCTCGGCCGTACTGACATCGCCGTGCATGGCACGGGACAGGGGATTTTGGTCGTGCGGCAGGGGAGTAACGGTATCGGGCAAGTAGACGCCGTAGTGGGAATTCCATTCGCCGGGGGCAACATTGGCCGCGCCCATGCCGACCATCCTGGTGGCGGCGGGATTCCACATGATAAATTTCCCGTTTTCGTCGGCGGCGACCAACCCCTCCTGCATGCTGTCGAGAACGGATTGCAGCACCAGGGTCTGGGATTCCAGGGCGTGGCGCGAACGCCGCAACTCATCGGCTTGTCGCGAAAGCTCCTCCGCTTGTCCTGCGAGTTGACGTTCTGCCTGTTTGCGGGCCGTGATGTCTACGTTTGCCTCCAGGATTCGCGCGGGGTTGCCTTGGGCATCGCGATGCGAAACCCAGAGGCTGGAGACCACGATGGCGCTGCCGTCTTGCTTGCGGTGCACCAGTTCGCCTTCCCAGGTTCCAGTACGCGCGACTTTTGCTTCGATTTGCTCCAACGGCTCGGGAAATTCGGTGTGAAGCAATTCGTGAGAAATCCGTCCGACCGCTTCCCGGCGAGTGTAGCCATACAGTTTTTCCGCGCCCGCATTCCAGAGGACAATACGGCCCTTCGTATCCCGCACCATGACCTGAGCGAGGTCCAGAACCTGGGTCTGCTCGCGCAGAACTTCTTCCGCACGCTTGCGATCGGTGATGTCGCGGGCGATGGTGGAGGCACCCACAATCGCACCACTGGCGTCCCGAATGGGAGAGATGGTCACCGACACGTCGATGGATACGCCGTCTTTGCGTACGCGCACAGTTTCGAAGTGCTCCACGCTCTCGCCGCGGCGGATGCGGGCCAGAATGTCGGGCTCATCGTTCACCCGATCCCGGGGGAAAAGCATCAGCATGGGCTTGCCAACGGCCTGCGACGCCGAGTAACCGAAGATTTTTTCCGCGCCGCGATTCCAAGCGTTGATGGTGCCGTTGAGATCTTTGCCGATGATGGCGTCGTCGGAAGAGTCGACTACGGCGGCCAGGCGTTCGCGTACTTCCTCGGCGCGTTTGCGCTCGGTAATATCGGCGCGGATTGCCATGTACTGGCGGGGCTTTCCGCTAGCGTCGAGGAATGGAACGATGGTGGTATCGACCCAGTAAAGAGAGCCGTCTTTGGCGCGGTTGCGGATTTCGCCCCGCCACACTTCTCCGTTGGCAATAGTGCGGTACATCCGCTGGAAGAATTCCGGGGGATGGTGATTGGAGTTGAGCAGGCGGTGATTGTTGCCCAGCAATTCGCCGCGCGAATATTTGCTGATGGCACAGAACTTGTCATTTACATATGTGATTGTTCCCTGAACGTCAGTGGTGGCTACGATGGCGTGCTGGTCGAGGGCGAATTTCTGATCGGCCAGCTCCTTGAGCGCCTGCTCGCGGGTGGCCAGGCTTTTCTTCAGCGCTTCCGCGTCTCGTTCGCGCCGGGCGATTTCAGACTCCAATGCCGCGGTACGCTGCTCCACACGCCGCTCCAGTTGGGCGTTCAGGGCGCCGAGTTGGGTTCGAATCCGCGCATTGACGTTAATCTCACGGGTGACGGCCAGTTTGGCAAGAACCCACAAACTCACGCCGAGAAAGCTGCCGATGATCGCGATGATCCTCATC
>Ga0210398_10001915_pt1 | contig 20768 bp, 29 predicted proteins | sample IncBWC4OmetaG_FD_161047 | JGI IMG/M metagenome (GOLD analysis project Ga0210398, IMG submission 161047) | Forest soil microbial communities from Barre Woods Harvard Forest LTER site, Petersham, Massachusetts, United States - Inc-BW-C-4-O | ecosystem: Environmental > Terrestrial > Soil >...
TCCGCACCTGTCCCATGATGGAGCACGTGCAGTGTCGCTATACCGACCAGCTCGCTTACCTATTCTCCTAGCACACACGCCGCTGTCCTCGTCGTTCTCGTCATCTGATATCGGGACTCCGACTTCGAGAATACACTTGGTGGACATGTGCACCAGTAGCTCGTCGCAGGCGCCAGCGCCGGCATCGTCATTGGCGCCGAACTCAAGGGCCAGACAAGGCGTGTTGAAGTTGCCGTCGACAAAACGGAGTGCACGGCGCAAACCTGCGATCGCCTGCTTGTTCTGCTATGAACAGCAGATCGTATGCGGAGCGCCACCAGTGGGAAGCGCCGACCCGACTTGCAAGTGAGTTTTGTGCACCAAGCTTCTGATCGGCAAATAGGATAGCTGACCACCCCGGTTTTGCAGTCAGTGTGCACGAAGGTCACTCAAGTTTGAACACCCCACAATGTCGCGGCGTGAACTTCATATGCGTTGTGGCAATGGTGAGAGCCACCCCAAGGAATCGTAGGATGCAGATTATGTGCCAAATCCATACTAGTTGTTAGCGATCGCCTCTCCTTCCCTCCTTTTCCTTCTGTTCGCACACATACACGCTACGGTAATGAGTCCATTTGTAGACACTCACCGACATCGCATCTCACAGGGGTTCCCTATCACCGACGTTCTCGGAAGTGAAAGAAATGGCACAGAAGTACATAGTATTAAACAATCCTCGTACGACCTTTGGGGCTCAATCCAGAACGAGTCTTCCGAGAATGGATAGACTCCCATTGGGTGCCAAGCTCCCTATCTTTCCCCGCCCCTTCATTCGCAAGTCCGCACTGACTACTCCTCCTAGATGTGTGCTCAACACTTCCTGCTTGTTGTTCAGGAGCACTGCCGCGTTGTCGTCGAACCACACCACACGCCCGTTTGGCTGTGGGTGTCACTGTGACGAGACGCTACAGTGAATAAGAAAATAGTGATGGACGAACTGAGGAAGAAATTAAGCGCGTCTCTGTCCGATCCCCCTAAAGTTCGACGTCAGCGTCCAGCCTCGCAGCGCACAGCGAACATATGTTCATCGCCGACTCTCCATCAACCATCTTCCCAGAAACAGGACCGCCCAACTCTAAGTAGCTGGATCCCGAATCTGAGGAGGTGGGCTTAATCCATGAAGAGACGGAGAATATAGATGCTGTGGTTGGAGGGCTAAATCTGATTTGAGGGACGGGGGTGAGGCCTTGATCAAGATAATACCACAAGTGTTCTTCCTGAAGGAAGCATTATCAGCGAATATACATACAGAGAGGGGCGAATGAGCCACCTCATACGAAATCTCCCAAAGAGAGGGATCCAGATGGTGATTACTTGGTACAAATTATTATTACAAATACTCCAATATTTAATCAGGATATCCGAATGCCGGCTCACGCAAACATACAATTTTGGAGGTGCATCTGCCTGAGAAGAAATAGTCAGGACTGAGGAAACAAAACACACCGCAGAAAGACGGTCATTCGGCCAATGAGGACCTGCAATGCCGTGAACTGTGCGGAGGTTGGGCACGGTCGGTAACGCATATATTTATTCCACGCGACGCGACATGCTGACGATCAGAAAATTAGTGGCGCATATATTAGTCGATTTGGTTTGGGCGTACCTTCGCATAGAGGTCATGCTGGTATATCCATCTCCGCCGACTGACCACGCACTCAAGTGCGTTGCCTCGCCCATCGCGGACGGTCGCGTGGGCCCCACGCACGTTCGCGGCGTCTATGCGGGGCAGCAATATGCATTACATCGGACCTGGCGAGAGAGCGAGGGGTCATATGGAGGGGTCATGAAGTGCTTCTGGTAGTCGTAGGTGGAGCGGATGCGGTGTATGAGGTGGTCACCAATGTCTTGTGCGCATAGCAGGCATCGTCTGCATTGTCCTAAAGAAGTGCATTTGGCGATGAGTACGTCATCCAGAGGTGAAAATGGGGCACGCACTAGACTAGACCATCAGACATTCGAAGCAGAACTCGTGTGAACAGAGGAGAATGTTGAGTGTCGTCCACTGCAGTGCCAGCTTACCCTACTGCGACGCTATGAGTATGAGAAACGAGCGAAAAGAATATGAAGTGAGACACACATTTGAGCAAATGGTATACGTGTCTGCTCCTGTTAGCGCATTCCTCTTAATCATCTCCCCTCCCCTTCGCCATGCCATCCAGCCGTTGAAGGCCTTGTTGAGGTCTTGGTTGAGGTCATGGATAATCCGAAGCCAGCCTCAGGAATACATGTAGCAAGAAGAAATAAAGCTAGAAACGAAGGAGCTGGGGCGAGGGGTGGATGCGGCACACCTCGGGGGTACGATGCAGACAAGAGGAAAAGAAAAGGATTTGTGACTATATGCGGAGCGGCTCCGCACCTGTCCCAAAATCCCGTGGCCTATTCAACTTAGGGCAGGGCAGTTCGCGACGGGTTCATTGAGGTAGCTGCCGGTATCATGGCAACAATCTGGTAAGTCCGTGTACAGCGCATCTCCGAGTCGTACATTCGTCCTGAAACCCACGTCCCCTCCTGTTCACAGACTACAATCCATATGTGAGTCCGAAGCTTCTCTCGCGTTACGTTCACTTTGCAATGGCTCGAGTCTTACTTGCTATATGGCTGTTCTGCTTACATTTTCTTGATTCCAGATCCCTCCATCCCGGTGCTGATGAAGCCGGTCTACGGTGTATTACCTCCCCCAGCCGCATCACCACGCAGAACTTCAATCCCTGCGATACCCTCTGCTACATCTGCAATACCGACGATCAGGATGCCGATCTCGGTGCACAACTGTGCTCACCTGATGAAGGTTCTCCGGTGAGCAGCGGAGAGGAGCGCGATGCGTTCCTGCGTTGAAGCGGAGATGCGCCCGGTAGCCTGCGAAATGGGGAGCCTACGGCACGTCTCGTCGATGCGCCCCGATCTTTGTAAGACTCTTCAGGTCGTCCCATCGGCATTGCGCTCACTTCTGGCGCTAGCTTCAAGTGCATTTGGACGCAAATAATCCCGCATCTCCAGCACCAGTGATGGTGCACGGCACGTTATCTCGCGCGAGCAGCTGGCTCAAGCTCAAGACCCTGTTTCCCCAAATACCCCGAGCTCGGGCTGCATGCGCCGCTCTTCCACCGCCTGCGTTCAACCTTAACACGTCTCGCATGGCTCAGGGAAGTCGTTGCTAAATAGCGAACGTTCAATGACGCCAGGCAATGATCCAGAGTCAGCCATGTTGTACACGGCTCAGCGTGTGCGAGTCAACAAGAACGCAGTCCCTTCATCGTCCTGTGGGACGTCATGGCCCAGCAATCGGGATACTCAGCATCTTGCGGCGGTCGGGACACATGGGATAACTATACCCGTCGAATCTGAAGGCGGTTCGTCTGTTCACCATAGAAACCTCGTTCATACGTCTAACCCAACATCTCACCTCACATGTAGACATTTATTTTGTTCTCGACGATCGCAATGAACAAGTTGGACAGTCGACGCAGCCGGTCACGCTCAACTTAAGGATCACTGCGTCAATGAGCAGGGCGTCAACGAGCGTTTCCTCAAACATACCGACGGAAAGAGTTGACAAACCTACCAAAGTTCTCACAACTGTGGCCCCAGACTCCAGGCGAGCTGATCAATTAACCGAACACGAACAGCATTCACCTCTGGTGGGTCACCTCCCCGTCCAAGGTAGAACTCCCGTACCACAGGACCAAGGGGAGCTGCCCCTTGTCAAGGAGGCTCAAATTGGTCTAGAACGCGTTGACGAACTTGAGAAGTCGATCGATGGATCGGAGACGTGGGAAGGGGTTATCGGGAGGATCAATTGGCTCATGGATACTCTGAGTCCAGTTGCCGGAGTAATATTCGTTTCCCCTGTCCTCGACTGACCCGATTCCTGTGGTCCCTCAGGTACACCTCTTTGCGCGCCGTTTGAATAATATGTTTGTTTTGATGCTAGGAACTCACGAATCAGTATCAACGTGACGACAAGGACCGATCCATAGTGCAGTGAAGAGCATGCACGATGCATTTGATTTTACACGCCACGAAGAGACTTTGAAATCCGTTGCGCCCAAGGCCAAGCAAGCTAAAATCCTTACGCTGATGCTTCAGGACGTCTGCGGTTGCTGCGACTTTATCCAATCATATACAAAGGACCTGCGTCGTTCACAGTTCGTTCGACCAGGCCGCAACACCATTTGCTCGAAGTCCCGCAGCAATTTGTAAGCGCCCAATGGCGAGGTCCTTCGTCAGTCCACCAAGACGTGTCGACACTCATTCTTTGTCCTTCACACTTGTTGCCCCCACTTCCGTCAACCCTGGTTCACTTCAAGTTTGCGCTCAGTCTCATCGCCACGGCAGTACTCGTAGTTACGTCGTTGTACAACTCCAAGTACGCGCACGAGTTTTGGAGCAAGACCATCAGCGGCAATCGTACCGGCACCCACAAGACAGGTAACAGCTTCGACTTCGTGCGACTCTTCCGACTCGCGCAGCAAACGTTTCGCCCCGCGCACTTCGTTTTCGACCCTGGAGGTTTCGCGTTCACACTAGAATCATCACACGAGGACGCTTACGAACGCAAGTTGAAGACTTACGGCCCGATGCATCTATCCCACCTTCTATGCAGACTCCGTCGAGTGCATACTTGCATACCCCAGCATCGTCTTCATCATCATGTCTTTCAACGCCCACTCCAGCTCTCTCAACATACGATTCAGACATCTCAAAGCTACTTCCCTCCTCTCGCCTTCGTTCCGTCACTCGCTTACTCGATTTGGAAGATTTTACTGCCCTCGACAACCCAAGCGACGACCCGATGAAGTCAACGAAGACGTTTGACCGAGGACGGTCAAAATTTTGACCCCCCGGGAGGTGTAGCGGCCGCTTGCGTGCTGAGCCCGAAACCATGTATTTCTTATCTTGATCTTTGTTGCCTCGATGCCCGAACCTTTCCTTTATCTTCTTTAGGTATCACTCTTTGTATTTAAGCCTTCGTCGTTTTGTCTTGAGAAAAAGGAAGAGAATCGATGTTTTCCCCATAATCTGCGTGTCTCCCTCCCGGAAGTCAGGCCTACCGTGGCACTCGAAGGAGAAGACCTCGTAAATCCTATATCTAGCTCGTATCGTATTCAACGGCTGCTGGCAACCCCCCTATACCTCCTACCTGAAACAATCCCCCTCTCTGCCCACGAAACTTACGCACGCCGGCACGCGCTTTCGAGCACGTTCAACACTACGCCCATCCACACTTCTACCGAGCTCGCCCAATATAAGTTGTGTACAGGTGGGCTTTTACTAAGCCCCGCATGAATTTTCATATCTCTCGAATAAGGTTATCACCCCCGAAGAGGGAAACTGATAGAGCTTGTTTGTTTTTGTCGTTATTGCTGCCTCGCTGCCGTACAGTGACATATGCCCGGTCTAAGCCTCCGCTCGTACCTCGCTTCGGCTTAGAGCAGAGTCTTTGAGTAGACGGATGCGGCGGCACGTGCTCCGTATCTTCTTTCTCCGTGCCGCCACCTATCCCTCCATTTCCTCCGACCCAGAAATCGTCGGAACCCTTTTCTTTTGCCCGCCCTTCCACGCCCTTTTCTCCTTTCCTATGGGATCGATGATGGACGTTCACTAGCGCTCCAACGCTCTCCTCGCTCCGGGTGGCCCGCCCACCCGTCGCGTTTCGCCTCGGACGTACATACAACATCTTCGATCGAAGCACTCCGTGCTTTCGCCCACTCTCTTACACCTACCTTTTTCCCACTCGGACCTTTTCTCACTTCGCTGTCTCGCAGGATTCCACGCTGTCTCTTTGCCGTAGTAGTACCCACTTTAATACATTTGTCTGCTGCCCTATCCTATGCCCAGCCCCGCCGCGCCGACGTGGCACACCTCCGTTTGCTCCACGCGGCGCGGTGGCATCCCTCGGACAGCTAAGAAGGAAAACGCAAAGATTCAACATGCCGGCACAGAGTTGGTCGGAACTTGGATTGGTAGAAGGGGCGTGACGTGACGTGACTTGTGGGTACCGCCAGACACTGGTACCACTCCGAGCCAATGGATCACCTGCAGGGGATATTTGTCCCATTTGGTTGTCATGTTCACGTATTCGTGCTCATGCTTCCAGGCTGCGGCCTCGGTTATTAGCTGGGGATCACGAATGGCTTGGATTTACAACATGACGTGACATATCCTGGCACACTTCATGTTCTTCGTACCCTACCTCTCTGTGCGCCCCCGTTCGGGCCCTCCCTTGAGTCCCTTCGTTTTTTCTCTTTCGTTGTAGCATCCTCGGCTATGACTATATCGTGACGTGGTAAGGCTAGGCGCTTGAAATGTGGCGAATATCCGTTTATGCTGACCACGTTCGTTATTTTGTTCATTAGGTACACTATGGTCTAACGCAAGGGCTACTCTGAGAGTCAATCACCACCCATCTTTTGCATTGACGTCATGTTCACCTGATTGGATCGGACACCACGAGAACCAACACATGCCCTTATCTTCTGGAATGGTTGGTGGATGCATATTGATGATATCCGTATTGGCACCTGTATCGTATCCTCACCACATGGTTTTCGTGCGTGCGAGTAGTCGCCGATGCCGACTAGACGGCTTGTTTCCTACATCTTTGACGGCAGTTCATGTGGATCAGCGCGGAAGCCTGCGGTCACATTACCTTCCTGGCCACTCCGGGCTATCTTCAGGACGTCGTTTTTGCCTTGGTTTCCCCCGTGTCACACGAAGCGGCCTAATTCATGCCAGTTTAGAGGTCAAGGCTCAAACACTCAAGTCAGGCAGAAGAACGGGAACCAGGAATGCAGTTTGAATTACTTCGCCCCACAATTTCCCCCAAGATCTCCCCTTTTGTCCCTTTGTTTTGGCTTGCCCAGTGGCCCCAGTCATTCGTAGTAGGCTACCACGTGAACGGATCCCGTCATCGCATTAAGATTCCGTGAATGCCTGACAAAGATAAAGCTGTCCAACAGGGTACTGTAAACGTCATCGGACATCTGGAAATGCCACGTGAAACCGGTCACGGATTCACGTATTCACAGTCAGAGTTTCGAATCTCAACCGGGCGCTCGATTCACGCGAAGACCCTGTATTAAGCGCCTACAACGCGTCCACCCGTTTCACGTGGCATTACACACGACCACTCTCACTGGCACTAATATGAGGACGGCTCAAGGTACGGTCTCCTTGCACACTTCCTAGCCATCTCCACCATTTCTCCTCGAACTCATGTACGGTATCTTATAACAGCTACTTTGCGACGAACGACACATATCCTTTTGCAGCGAAACAATGTCGTTAGAAGTGGGCCAAGAACCAGATGCATTCTTCCCACTGGTGGACGTCTTGACGAGCCCTGACGTTTCTCCAGCCAAGGACAAGCTCTCAACTGAGGAGATTCAAGAGGGCAGCGAGCCGATGTCATTCGATGTATTGGTCAGCGGCTCTTCGGAAGTCTTCGAAGAGAAGATCAGCAAGGCCCACGCGTACGCTCAATGGCTGGGCACAGATAACGCTTCATCGTTCACAGGTCACATATTCATCAGTGGGAAGTACTACGTGATCAACGATCATGATGTACATTTACCCTCTACCTTGTTCCAACGAGCCCCAACTCATCGTCAGTCGAGCAGAACTTTTTTGCGTTGCAATCTGGTGTCGGACAGACACTTCAGTATTTCCAATAGAATTTTATTCTTTTCCCGGATTGTCCTCATCTTACAATCTATTCTTATTAAGTCTGTAAGGGTGAAATTACGGATGATAAGGCGGACGAGATCGGAATTATTTTTATGGTGTACCAACTACGATTAAAACTGGAGGCACAATCGTCACGTCGTCCCGCTGGGCAACGGCGTGCGCACTGTTAACCTTCCTGACTTGCACAAGCAGGCCGGCCTGCACGTCTCCCCTGCCTCATTTATCTACCCCGGTGAGTTGACCACTAATCTCACCTTCTCTGACTGCTGACGACGTACTACAGCTTTCGAACAGTTGGCGCTGTCGGTGTACGTGGTTGCCGATCTGGATACCGAAGAATACCGAAAAAGGTCTAGCTGTGAGACGCGCTCACATTTGCCATACGTCGTCGAAGATAATGATTTTGTGATTTCATTTGATTGATCATCTAAAAAGGACATGGGTCACACGGGGCTTCTGTTCCTGATGCTCGGGTGCGGATATGTCACCACCACTTAGCGGCTCGTCGAGCGGTGACCCATTGGCGTGGTTATAGAGTCGAGACTCGAGAGTGGCCTAAGTTGATGAAAATGTATCGTGTGGGACGTCGCGTGCGCGAATACTTTTTCGCTGTTCGACGAAAATGCTTCGCTTTTCTCGGATCCACTGGATGGAAAAAGTTTGGATACATACCGGACGGATCGAGCATGATATTCCCGATTGTACATCATGTGTTAAATAAAGTGCGAGATATACAAGGGCGAACCTACCGATGAGTAACGTAATTTTCGTGCATAAATTTCACGCCCTATTCAGGTCAGCTGCTTAAACCACGTTCTACATAAGTGTGCCAGTCTCACCTCGCATATTTGCGCGAAAAAGGTAATAAATTCCCCGACCGTTCGAAAGCGTGGATCGTTATGTCGACGCAGTATGGGATGAACCAGGATTGGTGGGCCTCCAAGTATGACGTCGAGCAAGCGTACATAGTGATTTCGGGGATTTGATGCAAGAGGGTCGGTAGAGAAAGGCTTATTGATTTGGAGTTCATGCGGGCCTTCCTCGACCAAGAGCCGTTTCAATACCACAGGTCTGCCATCAGAGATTCGAGTGGGGTCCCTACCCGAGCGTATCTACGACCATTTGGTAACATGGCAACATACCAGGAAGGAGTAGAAAGCACTTACCCGTATATTCGGACCATCTTCGTCATCAAGATAGAACTGATTGGTGCCGGAGTTTCTTGGTGCATTCGGACAGGGGTGCAGGTTGTTCGGGCGCAGATGGAGCCCCGAGGTCCCATGTGGAGAGCCTTGGAGGTGTTACGGCCGTTGTGTTGAGACGGTCGGGTGCGTGGTGCGACGCTGCCTTTGTGTACGCAGAGGGGAAATCGGATGGGCTGGAAAGAGGGCGTTATTCTACACCCGTCGAAGAAACTGGTCTGAGACTCTTGCGTGGTCGTGGGAGGAGGACGATGGTGGGTTCGATTCGGTTCGAAGACGGTTCGAAATTGAGGTCAAGGTGGAGGAGCTGCGAGGGGGTCAGGTCATGACGGGTCGCGCACCTGCTGCGAGACAAAGCAATTCAGAGGTCCAACCTTTGTGAAAATGCCCATATGGAAAACGGGCAATCAGGATAATGCGAGGACAAGACGGAGTGGGGAATGCGCACGCATGTGACGTTATGTACAACGATCGACGACCTCGCCCTTAAACGGCTTGAACACAATAGCGCAATATCGCGTGATGAGCTCTGCCTAGCCGTTCCCAGGTAGAACCATACCCTTGCCGATGTCGGATATAGTAGCCAGTATGAGACGCCTTTGTGAATTTGTCATTGGGGTCTACTGACCGTCCTCGTCTTGTTCATACAGGTACTGGATCGAGGCGGAGTGAGTCAACGAAGCACCAGAGCGACAGCAAAGCGAAAGACAAAAACCCGCAAGGTATGAACCTGAAAGGGCAATGTAAAAATGTCTCGGGTTGCTCCCGGAACCCGCCCTGAATCTACACTCGGTCTAGTTTCTCCACACACGTGGCACGTGTCGCACCATCTGGAATCTCCTCATCGAAGTTTTTACCGAGCCTGCTCAGCAGAAATGAAGGACACGCCGATACGAACGTCCACAGTATGTGTGTCCCGAGGGAAGAAAGCATAGCCGTCCTGTATGGTGCCGTCGTGGGCGCTCTTGCTCGCTCGCGCACCGTCCCGTTCTGTACCATCCCGAACGCGACGAATGGCGCATCGGAGCGAGATGAAGTATCCGCTGAAGCTCTGAGCACGGTTGGGCCCAATGATGAAGTCCTGCCGCTCGGGGGCGACGCGGGAGGCTGCGTTACAATTTTAAGTGTTTACGACATGTGGTTGAGGATACGGAAAAGTTATATTCATTTGCAAAAGAGCGTGGGAGGCATAGTAATCACATTACGCTATCATCATATTCCTCCGAGTCACTGTTATGTCCCTTCTCTGAGATATTGTCCGTCTCTGAGCCATCGCCCTTCTCTGAGCCATCATCCTTCTCTGACTCAGAGTCTGGGACACGATTGTGGGTAATGCGTTTCTTTGACTGCGCCGGCCGAGGTGATGAGCCCTCCCCTTGAGACAGGTGCTCTTCAGGCCTAGCAAGAGCCTGCCTCTTTTTGGGAGGAGCTGCCTCTGTAGTAGACGAAACAAGAAAGAGAGTGAGAGTGAGATCAAAGAACCAAGTCGCAAAGGAAATAAGAATCGGGTACGCACCCGGAGACAAAAACATAGGGTGCTTGCGGCGACGGTCTTTGTGCCAAGATAAATATAGCAGTTTAAAGCAAGAGGCACGGGACATACTTGGAGTGGAAGGCTGATGCGAATGACCAGACCCTGGAGCATCTACAGTGAGACCGACGAAAGAAGCCATGGATGAATGAGAGGAATGAAAGAAAAATACCTGAGGGATTGGAATCGAAAGATGACGTGGAAGCGGAAGCTGCAAGCTGGAAAGAACTTGAAAACTGTGATGCGAAGGGAACAGCGATGTCCTTCGTGACCTCACTTCCCATCGGCAGCTGCACATCACCCGCATGATCATTGAAAGACAAAGGCAGGTTAATTGACTGGGTAGCATTGCCGCGGTGTTGGGCGGAAAGCTGCGGGTTGATAACCTGAGCGAAAGGCAGTCTCGAACAACAAACTTGGCTCACAAGAGGGTTGTTCTGGTGATAAGAAGGGGATCCAGTGTTCCATGCATCATACCCAAGCTAGAAGTTATAGTCAGAAAGGAAATGAGACCAAAAAGTGATAATGCCCACCTGAGAACGATAAGCAGAGTTTTCGGCGTGTGGTTTCCATGCAAGCTCTGGGACAACGACACTCTCCATGTCGAAGTCGTCGTCATCACCATCTGAATGCTCGGCGTGCTCTTGTAGGGCCTTGTTTTTATACATGATCTGCAAGGGAAATAATGAGCTAGAGAAACGTAATCAATTGGAATACGTACCGATGCGAGCAACAAGAGTAAGAAGTGAGCGAGCGACTCCACTGTACCCGGTGGAGCTGCAGGGTCGAGACACCTCAGGTATTTATTCTTCTGCCAGCTCAGAACAGCCGACGCGATGGGGTCCTTGGTGTCGAATGAAGGACTGTTGGCCGCCCAATCAGCCCAAAGTTCCTCAGGATTGTAGATCTTGTCTGGTCCCGATGCCAGGTCTGAGGGGAGTTCTACCATGTCCGCAAACTCCCACTGGAGGACTGATACCTCCTTCTGATCAGAACCACGGGCCCTAAATATTGCAGTGCGTTGTAAAAAAAAAGTGCGGAGTTTGGACCTGAGGACCTGAGCACCACTGGAGTCGAAGACCAGAGACTTCCTGTAAGCTCCGACGAGAGCAATTTCGATTGTAATCACTAAAGCAACGCTTTCCCAGTCGCGAGCCCTGTTTGCGGATTCTGAATTCCACGGCAGGCCACAAAGGCAGACAATACGGGAGACAAGATCCTTTGCCAAGCGATTCGAGCGGTTCCTTTTTTTTGCCATTTCAGCAAAGACCAGTCCCCACGTCTTGGTAAAATGCTCTTCAGTCCAACCAATGGACGTGAAGAATGTTTTCAAAGTGGCGCCGGCTTTGATGGATAGTTTGGACTCGTCACCGTCCTTGTCCTTGCCCTTGCCCTTGGACCTTTTCTTGGACCCAGATAATGGCGGTGCAATGGACCTGAAATGGGAGAGATCGGTCACCAAATCTCTCCAGGGTCTTGTTGACTTGTGCAGCCAGATGTCGACCTCCACAATGGAGGTTGTAAGGTGAGAAAATAGGATGTGAAAAAGCTGAGAATATGTGATCAAATTGTACACTCAAAAAGCTGCAAACTCTTACTTTGTATCTGGTCCCGAGAATGTCTGATCTGAGAAGGACGTCTTTAGACGCGGTGTCCAGAGCGGTACCAAATGGGTCGTAGATAGTATGAATCTTCGAATTGACAAGGTGTGCCGATGAAACACATGGCGCCAACCATGATAAAACCTGACAATAATAAAAGTGTCAATGGATTGTAAACCCGACATTTGTGATAGAATGTGAGCTCCAGTCGCCGCGCATGGGAAATGCTCCCAAGCGCGGAGGGTATGGGAGCAGGGTCACCGCGCCTGGGAGCATCTCCCATGCGCAGGAGATATGAGAGATATGAGGGGCTCAGGTCGCCGCGCATGGGAGATGCTCCCAAGCGCGGCACCTGTGAGGGGCGATTGGTGAGACACTGACCTCGGACAGTCCTCCATGGACCTTAGTCGCGAGTGAGTCGACTGCTGCGACCGCGCTTGCTGTGCCAAGGGGCATAGGGAACTTGTGCCCATGGATCCTCCACATCATCGCGTACGCGAAATACTGTCGTGCAAACGGAGGAGAGGCGTTAGCATTTGTCTGAAAGACGCGGTCGACATCGGAACAGTATTTTTCAAAGCTGTTCACGTATTCCAAGCTCCCTGGGAAGTATAAAAAAGGACACGGGCCGTCGTTATCGTAGAAATTGTCGACAAAACACACGTCAATTTTTTGGAGGGTCTCGTCGTCCCACAGGCTCAGGCAGGATCGCCCTTGGAACGCGGTACCCATCTCAGAGAGTGCCTTCTTTATATCTTCGCACTTCTTTGGATCATTGTTAAGCTGGCTTTTGTAGTCTAGGATTTCATGTAATTTGAGGGGCGGCTCCGTGGGGTTCGCCAGACGCTCGATAGTATCTACGCTGTCCATAATGAATTCTGAGATCAGCTGTTCATCGTTCTCGGTTAATTTCGTCTCTGGCTCCTTACTGTCCGCGACTCACCGCTCCATGCTTTTCAAGCATCCGGCACAACTCGACCACCTTGAACCATGGCGCGTGGACCCAGTGCTTCTTGATTTTGCTCACCATGACAAGACTGAGTGTGAAGCTCGGCACCAAGCACAGGCGTCGTGGGCCCCGATCTTGACTCTCTTTATAATCGAGAGCCTTTTGACCGGCTGCTTTCATGTATCGCGGGTAGAGTATTTCCAAATCACTCTCCTTTCGGTTGATCGGGCCAGAGTGCGCCGCGACGTCTTCATCGTATGGAACCACTAGGTCGTCCACGGTCTCTTGTAAAATTTCTTCGACCGTTATTTTTTGATGGTCGGAGACCTCGTTCCGCGAGAGAAAACGATAAATCGCCCTCGCTTCGTCGCTGTTTTTCTTCTCAATTTTTCCTACATTTTCATCACTTTCTCTGCTCAGTTTAGGTTTTACTCGGACGCACCTCTGTCATACAATCTGATGACCCAGTGCTTGTCCACCTCGACCTTCTTGGCTAATTTTTCCAATTTGTTTTTGAGCGAGCCGAGGTTCTGCTGTTCATTGCTGGTGCCAGTTTCAATGGCTGTGATCTTCTGTTGTGTTTTCGTCCGCTCCTCCTCCAACTTCGATATGTAAATACAGAGGGCCGCCCGACGGTGGTTCCCTCCAAAGACCCAAAGGTTCTTGTTGGCGGTTTCTGCTTTGCCGGCCTCTGAGAACCGGATAAGTGGTATGTCCTCGATCTTGCGGCCTTCCACAGATTTCACTATCTGCATGTCGTCCTCGAGCCACTCCCTCTTCACACCTACATCGATGGCCTTGATGTCGGTGCAGTTGTCCAGGTATTGTCGGAATCCCTCGACTAACTCCTGAACCCACGCTGGGTTCAGTATGCGGTCGTTGAACCTCCCCCAGCATGCCCCTTGCGGTGGTTCAACGATGTTCATCGACATGTATCCCAGCTCGGCACTTTTCTTCGCCTCTCGGAGGTACGGTATCGAGTAACCACCGAAGCTGCTGTTGGCGGGGTCCGTGCCTCCCTTCGATTTCGATTTCTTCGATCTCCCGATTAGCGGTGCTCTTCAGAGTAGTAATATATCACTTACACTTCCCTTGGACGGCATTCGGTCTTTCTATCTGCTTGAGATGGTTGGTGGTAGTTAGCAGTTGACGATGCTATCTGCGTTAGTTGGACGATGTGATTTCTCTCACCTTATCGTCCAATCGGGGGGCCATGGGCCGCGAGTCCTCTCTTACCTCCATTAGCTCCTTACGTTAGGGCGATATCGCTTTCCGCTTTCAATCCATTCGTTCAAAAAGCAAGGATATAATGTGCTATTCTACTGTAATCCTCATATTGTACTCGCAATGTGATCAACAAGCGTCGAGAGTCGAACCCGTGTGAACCCACGCCATGGGACTTGGGAACCACGATCTCCTGGTCCACAGAACGCGAACCTTGTGGTGGTCGACCCGCGCCTCTCGAAAGTACCTCCATGATGCTCTTCCGTACACCGCTGCGGACCGTGGAGCAGATGTTACTCCAGGGCGGTGGCCAAAGGGGACTGTGTTTGTGCAGACAAAGGCAAGTGCTTGGGACCACATCCTGATGGTGGCCATCGAATCGAAGAAAAATAGAAGAGCGAGATGGCGAGCATACAGTGTCGGTACTAGTGACAATACTTGGAAAATGAACGGGTGAGGTCACGCCAGGGCGATACGAGCGCTGGCGCAGGGAGGCCAGAGTCGCGAATGACCTGTAGGAGCACTAGTGACAACCCCCCGCCGGCAGAGTCACCAGCGATAACAATGTGCTCGGAACTAACAGGACGATGCGCTGCGCCCTCTGGTAGTCTAATCAAGACTACATCTAGATGTGTTTTCAACTTTACGTTTGATAATGTAATAAAGACGTCACTCACGGTTTCAACCCGAACCGTACCCGTAACCCGTACGAGTTTCTCCGACCGTGATGATCACTAAATCATTATAAACTTGTTAAAAGGATTGAGCTGAGACGGGACGAAGAGAGGAGGAAAGCGTAGCCTTGGGGAACCGGGAAGTTGGAGGCGACATGGTGGCGAGAGGCAAGAGGGGAAATATATATGTATTGGAAATTCCGTGAATATATATGATGCCACTCCGCGCCTGTCCCAACCTATGAGGAGCACGAGAAACCCTTCCCACGATCTCAAGCACTATCGCTAGTCGCTAGGCACCTCTGATGTGGCCGGGGCCGTCACCGAGCTTCTTCCAACACACACCCGGTCCGTCTTGGTCTCGCTCTGAACTTCTCGGTGTTCTACCACGAAATCTTGAACAGTCCTGACTGCGCGTGTAGCAAGCATTCGATGATGCCATCGCTGAACTCGATACACTCTCGGGGGAGAGCTCATTATGTATGTCTTCATCCCCCCCATTATTTGTACCTGCTTCATCCCTTCAAGCCAGGTACACGTCCCTGCACTCGAAGCCCTCGCGTGGAGGCTCTTCAAGCTGCACAAGGCCAGGCTGACACCTGGCATGAGTCTCACCCCTCTTATCGGCAGGCCTTTCTCCTTCCCACATCACCCACCTTTCGGCTGCAAGCGAACATTCAGACTACACGATCAGCGTGTTAACGCAGAGAAATGACGCATGATTGATGGCCTCGGGCCTCAGCTGTCGCTATGGCAGAAACGAATTTAAACTCGACCCGAATTTCCTTCGCACTGCAGCTCTCCACCCGTTCAGTCCCGCGCAAAGCAGCACCATGACGACGCCACCCCAGCCCACCCGCACGCGCGATCAACGACCGAAGTTTCCGCCCCCGTGCGGGTACTCGCTTGCCCACTCCCCCACTCACCAGCATGTCCGCCTGCTCCAGCAACGACGTTCCCACGACGCCACTCACGTCCGACGACGACGACGAATGGCCAGGCCTCAACCTTACCCCCGGCCCGCCACTGCGCCCCGCAGCCCATCGCGCAGATCCACCCGCCATGATCAGCAATACCGCGGCGCCCAAGGCGAGCTCCTCAACCGCGCTCAGGTTCACGCTTGTGGATCCAGAAGGAGGACGGACGGATGAGGGCGAGATGTCGTGGTACACACGCAAACTTGGTCAGGTCGTCTCGCTCGCTTCCCCATGCACGCACGCCCTCCGGCTCCGGCGCCCGCAGACTTTGCTTTTCCCGCCTCCGTCCCGTGCGTCCGGCAAGGGCCCACGCAGTAGGATGAGCAAGCCCTTACGTGCGATGCCCTGCATGCAAGTTCCGAATCCCCAACTCGACCCAACTTCCCGCGTCGTCGCCAGCCACGGTACCGGCCAAGATACGTCTGCAAGTCCACCAACAGTCCAACTTGCTTCCCAAGCCACGTCAGCACCCCAGCGAACGACGATGCGTTCCAGGTAAGCAACAGATCTGTCAAGCTCAATCTTCACGACGTTGGCGAGGGTCTTCCCCTGGTTGTGAACGACGACAGCATCTCGGCAAAGGGAATATATGTACTCATATCTGGCCAGGGAAAGCGCTTGTCGTGTTTCTGGAGAGAATGATATGCATGCAGTGCCGCAGAAAGGAGAGCAGGTCCTCGATCTGGCGTTGGGTAGGTGGGGACGCTGCGTATGGTTAGGGATCAAGATGTTGTGTGGGCCTGGAGGACACTAGAACGTACGAAGATTGCCATATACAGTATGCTGACCCTATTTGGACCTCTCGAAGCCACCACATGTTTTCGGGATGTTGGTTGAGCATTGGGCCTCGACCGAGACGTAGAGCCTGAATCTTGGCCTGAATCAGAGTCAGTTTCTAACCGAGTGACTTTGTGGCGCTGAGGCGTAACATAGCTCTCATGAATTGAGAGTACTAATGCACGGAGCCCGTACCTCTGGGAGAAGCAACCACATCATCACGCTCACATTTGATCATGAGGGACAAGATCGCGGCAAGGGTGGGTCTGACACTGTTACTGTTACTGTGCGGCGTGCGCTTTCCTTTTATTTTGAGCCACATTTACATGTTGACTCCTACTATGACCAGGATTATTATTGATTTAGCGATCCTTGGTCCTCGGAAGGCCTCAGCTGTGATACAGAAGTCCGTCCTTAGTATTTCATATGCCTTCCCCCCGGTTGGCCTCAAAGTCTTACTCACACCCTTCTCAGCTCGTTCGTTCTATCTGATATCGAAGTCCTCTCTGCTGGAATCACAGCACTTGGAGGCCAGTCGCGCGCAGGATTAGCTCGCGATGTCACACATCTCTTTGCGGTTGGACCCGGTCGGAGAAGTACCGGGTATTGTTTGATCCGGAGGAGGGGTCGTGGAGTATGATGCGAAGCGAGTAGACGCCGAATACGACTTTGACATTCTCATTTCACAATATCGCTTCGAAATGTCCTTTCCCATATGATAGTGCGTTGGCGACCGGCTGATTTTTTTCCCAGTCTGTGCATCATTTCAACATCAAAGTATGCAATGTCGTGTGTGAAGGAGAAGTGGGAAGTAAAAGAAGGCATTGGAGGCAAATCGCATGCATCCCAACAGGGACCTATCAGAATTAAGGGTAATGAAGATGCTGACAGGGAAGCTCAGGGAGCAGCGGACAGAGACAGCTTGGGCAACCAGGACCCTCCATACCTACGCAAGAAGCTCAAATACAGCACCTCTGCAACGAAATAAGTGCACAATGACAAACTCTAAGCGTGCTAGGTCAAACCACCACAGTACTGCGAGCTCCATTCTCTCGGAAATACTTGGCCGCAAATCACATAGGCAATAAGGATATCTCAACTTCTCAAGACACCCCACGACGAATTCCCCTCCAGACCATCACAGACTTCCTCGTGCATCCTGATGCGCCAGAAATACTGTCCCCAGCTTCTCCTGAACGGGTACTCGATGTTATCACCGGTTCGTCCGTGTCCCATGATTGATACTGGTTACAACCTCTCCGAGTGCTCCCCCAGTTCTCGACCTGCGTTGTAAGCACCTACTACCCAGCAGCTATTTAGCTATTTGCGCATGCGATCTGCCTGGTGTCCTGAAATTCAAAGTCAACTTGGGCAAGCACATTTATTTGCGCTCGAGAGAGCTGGGTGGTGCTTAGATACTGCATTGATGTGTCGTGCTGTTGTTACTGTAGAGAACTACGGGTTAAAACTTGAAGCTCGAAGGGGCAGGCACGGTATCTCGTGCGTATGCTACTGGACTAATGGCAAAACATTGGGTCGGAGAAGGTCGTGGCAATCACCCATTTTGTTTGGACAATTGGCTCAGCACTAACGGAACTGACACAGTTCGATGCAAACGCTTACTCGCTAGCTCGGCGGCGGAAAATCTGTCCACTTACTATACCGAGGAGGTGCCCCCTCAAATTACATCTATATTCTTTGTTCTGACACATCAGCGATCCGAGCAGTACTGAATCGTTCGGATAAGAACTGTACGCACACAGCGATGGGCCAAAAGAACGTACAGGTATACGTAATATACCTCATTCGGTAAACGAGGCAATCGGGTCAGAAGATGGATCGATGCGTAACTCGGCTCGAGTTCTGCTTACGGGAAAGGCGGCATAAAGTACAAGGGTCGTAATGGCTGAGGCGGCCAAACAACAAGTTAGAAGTACGTCTATGTGGGATCTCCAGAGACGGGTAACAGTAAGAGTGTTTGTCTCGACGGTAAGTCATACCGCACGCATTAATATGAAGCTAGTGAAGTTGCCACTTTGCCCGTTTTATCTTGTCAAAAACGATCTTGGTCGATGAAGTAATCGACTCAGTAATGCGGGACCGTACTCGCAGCGTCATCGCCATTGCGATCAGAATGTCTGCCAGCGCACTCACCATAACTAGTTAATATGTGAGGTGATATGGCCACTCCGACGAGAACGAGTGTGCTTACATATAAATTGTTGTCTTGGATATCACATACCTCTCATCCAAGCATGCCTAAACGATGCGTAAGATAAGTCGTCTCCGAAAAGGCATGTACTATTATAGCACAGACTTCGACACCTAGCCATGTCACTGCGGCCAATTCAGTCACCACACACTGTGTTCAGAAAAGCGTCAGAAGATTGACGAATGCGGGGATACTAATCAGGTATACATACTATTGCAATGATTCAACAGATCCATGACAGCCGCTTGTTGTTCAGCACCCAGATTCGATAACAGAAGTATGCTTGAACGATGAGAGAAATAAATCCGGTCATAAAGCCAATGTCTATGCCGCCAAAGTGGGAACGCCCCAGGCGGCGTTCCACAATTCCAAATCCGGCCCGCCGCGCACGGGAACCAATTGGTTACGCGTGCTGTTGCGGCGCTTGAACATGAACGGCAAGCTGCGCGGCCGCGAGCGTGCGCTGTTGGAGCTGAAACTCAACGGCTCACTGCTACTGTGTCTGATCTTCTTCGCGTCTGCCGCGCGACGGTGGTGTTTCTCCGCATTTGTGGACGACGGGGAGGGCAAATCGAGCAAGTGGCTGCGGCACGCGATTCCCAGTGCGGACGTGGTTGACACGTCGTCGTTGTTGATAGAGATGTCGTGGTGGTATTAGCGAAGATAGATGCGGGGTCGGGGATGTAGTCTGTTGCGCTGCTGTGAACACGGTGGTGGTGTGAAGTTGGAAAGGTCAGTACTGATGAGACAGAATGCACGGCGGGACTCGAGAACATCGTAGAGTCAGACGAGCGTCGCACACTTTCCTGCTGATGTCCAGGAGAAGACAGAGGTGTTGCGATGGTCAGAGTCGACGCCGACGGCGTGCCATTCGGGTCTTCCGGGAGCGGTGTGGACTAGACGACTGTATATGACACGAGAATCACACAATCACTTCCGCCTGCAACGTTTATCGGCTCAAACAATCACCCACCTGTCTGTGACTTCCCATCGTCCCCATCAGCGGTCCCATCGACCTCAGCCTCGACCTTGCCATCAGCAACAATATCAGCCTCCTCCTCTCCCGTTCGCCGACCTTCCATCTCCAAAAACCAATCTGAAACGTCGGCGGCCAGTCACAGCAACACTGACCCCGGCCCCGATGCGTCCCGTTCTGTTCCCTTCTTGCTACGACTCTTACTGCGCGTCGCCTCGCGCGATACGCCCGTCTCGCTGCGCAAGGCCGAGCGCGTACCAGCAGCGATAGACGCAGGGAGACGCAAGCTCGCCTTGGACTTACGCGTGCGTCCGCGCGGCTCACCGCGGATGACGGCAATGGGGCACGGCAATGGGGCGTCGGAGGACGCCAAGGGCGGTGCGCCCGCGATAAGGCGTGCTGTTAGTGCTGCCTGAACTACGGCTCGGATTCGAAGGAGATGGCATTGTGGTGAGCCGGGCTTGCGAAGCGACGGCCGTCTCGGTAACGTCGACGACTTGCACGCGTGAAGTGAGATAGATGCTCGAGCGTCATGTAACGCGCTGTCGCTTGCGTCGCCCTCGAACGTATTATTATCATCACCAGTCGCTGGGTCCTCTGTTGCTTGGGAGGTATCAGGCTGGTCTTGGTCCTGCTGCAGCCATGCGGCGGCTTCGGATTTGCGTTTATCGACCCGAGCTGCTTGATCCTCAGCGACCATCCACGCCTACTCGACTTCGCTGCGCAGCGCACTAACGAGGTCGCGCATGCGCCGCACATAACTGGCACCGAAGTTTCGGAGAGCGACGGCGAGTGCATTCGCACGGTGTGTGTCGCGCGGGGCTGATATTTGAGTGCGGTGTGCTGCGGCTTGGAGGTCCCGGGCGTGCCGGAGAGATGGGAAAGCAGGTCTATGTCTGCGCCGGATGCTGCGAGGG
>Ga0210398_10001916_pt1 | contig 20756 bp, 17 predicted proteins | sample IncBWC4OmetaG_FD_161047 | JGI IMG/M metagenome (GOLD analysis project Ga0210398, IMG submission 161047) | Forest soil microbial communities from Barre Woods Harvard Forest LTER site, Petersham, Massachusetts, United States - Inc-BW-C-4-O | ecosystem: Environmental > Terrestrial > Soil >...
GGAGAGCGAGGACACCGACTGGACCGAGTTCGCGGAGAACGTGCGCCGAAACCGAGTTGGGGCCGAATCGAGGACGAGTTTGCGATGGATGGGAGTTGGAACGATGGCGACGATGCTCATAGCGCTGGGCTGGGCGGTGTGGAAGTTTGCCCTGCATGGGCGTTTGGTTCCGTAGAACCCTGCTCGTCATTTTCCTTGCTGGATCGATTCAAACCAAATTCGGTTCAGCCTAGCGAGCCGCGGCAATAGGATTAAGGTGCATGATCGGGTTCTCGAAGTATCGCTTCGAGAGGGTGGCGAGCAGGACCGCAGTACCGTTTGCTATCGCGAAGCGAGTCAGCAAAGCACCCGCATGGGTCAGGTAAGCGTCGCCGAAGAGACGGTCGTACCACATCCAACAGAGCATATGGATGAGATAGAGTCCGTAGCTAATCTCGCCGAAGAAGAGAAGGAAGCCAAGTCCTTTCTGGATTGGCGTTGCCCTGTAGGCATACAGAATCAGAATCAGCATTCCTCCAGTGATCAATTCCAGCATGGAGTAGCCGAGACTCGCGCCCAAGGCGTCTCCCTTCATGGTGGTGCCCGTAGTCGACAGGACGAGCAAGATTAGGCCCGGAATAGAGATGAGTGCAGCCCCAATCCATACGAGTGCCTTGAGGCCCAGGCGGCGCGATCTGCAAAGGACGGCAATTACGGCACCGATTGCAAGATTATCGCCGATCATGAAGGTCTTGCTGAAGATGTCCGCGTGGGACCGCGAGATTGTGATTCCCCGGAGGACCGGACAGAGCAGGATCATCGCCATGCAGAGGACGAACAAACCGTTCTTGCGTAGATTGCGATAGAGCCAAGGCCATACGGCATAGAATTGCTCCTCCACCGCCAAAGACCATAGGACTGGATAAAGAACAAAAGAACCATGCAGCAGGAGCTTTGGCCAGTTTGCCAGGAACACTACGCACACGAACAGGTAGTTCATCGATGCTGTGCCCGTTACGCCGAGGACGAACAGCACCAGAAAATAGGGGGGGACTATACGCAGGGCGCGCCGAATATAGAAACGCAAATAGTAATTCGGCTTCCCGTCCGAATCAATCAATTTTCCTGTGATTAGAAACCCGGAGAGGGTGAAGAATAAATTGACTCCAGTCCAGCCGAAGCTGGTGAGATTGAACAGAGCACCGGCAAGCCGGTTATGCCATGGAAACAGGGGGGCACTGTAGGCGAATCCATGAAAGAAGACAACTGCGAGGATCGCTGCTCCCCGAAGAAGGTCGAGCCCCGGCATGCGCGGCGTGAGTACATCTCTTGCCTTACCGCGACTACTCTGGGGACCGTAAGCGGGTGGGGTCAACACTTCTAGCAGCAAGGGACTCTGGTACCGCCTTTTCTTGAACAAAATGCATCTGATGATAACTAACTCCCCTGAGAATACGCACTTACACCCTGGGGCACACGCCAATTGCATAATTACTAACTTGGTTCGATCCCAATTTGGGAATCACGGTTCAATGCAGGATCTTGCAGTTGAGGAACGAATGCGAACGATTAGGGACGGAACTTTGCTGGAGCCGGGGACGGACGGGTAAAATGAGAGGGTTGCATGCTGTTCGGACTAAGTGTCCGGCAGGTACTCTTTGGAGGAGTTCTTTTGGCTAAACGCGACCGTTTTTTGTTTACAAGTGAGTCTGTGACTGAGGGGCATCCGGACAAGATTGCCGACCAGATCTCCGATGCGATTCTTGATGCCTGCCTGGCGCAGGACCCCTACAGCCGTGTGGCGTGCGAGACGCTGACCTGCACTGGACTGGTGGTGATTGCCGGCGAGATTACGACGAAGGCGTATGTGGACTTCCAGAGCCTGGTGCGCGGAACGGTCGCGGCCATCGGTTATGACAATGCGCTGTACGGGTTTGACTCGAACACGTGCGCGGTGATCTCGACGATCAATAAACAGTCGGGCGATATTGCTATGGGCGTGGATACCGGCGGCGCCGGCGACCAGGGAATGATGTTCGGGTATGCGACGAACGAGACTCCGGAGTTGATGCCGACGCCGATCTCGCTGGCGCATAAGCTGGCGCATAAGTTGAGCGAGGTCCGCAAGTCGGGGCTGATGTCGTACCTGCGGCCGGATGGCAAAAGTCAGGTGACGGTGGAGTATGACTCGAACCATAAGCCGGTGCGTGTGGATGCGGTGGTGATCTCGACACAACATGCGGAGAACGTTGGGAACGAAGAGTTGCGCGGAGACATTCTGAAGAACGTGATTCAGGCAGTGATTCCGGCGAATCTGTTGGATGAGGACACGAAGTACCACATCAATCCGACGGGGCGGTTCGTGGTCGGTGGGCCGATGGGCGATACGGGGTTGACGGGAAGGAAGATCATCGTCGACACGTATGGCGGCATGGGACGGCATGGCGGCGGAGCGTTCAGCGGTAAGGACGCGACCAAGGTGGACCGTTCTGCGGCTTATATGGCCCGGTACGTGGCGAAGAACATCGTTGCCGCTGGGTTGGCTGATCGTTGCGAGGTGCAGCTTGCTTATGCAATTGGCGTGGCTGAGCCGGTGAGCGTGCTGGTGGATACGTTCGGTACGGGCAAGGTGGATGAGACCAAGTTGGAGGAGCTGGTGCGGAAGAACTTCTCGCTGACGCCGAAGGGCATTATCGAGGGGCTCGATCTGCGGAAGCCGATCTTCAAAGCGACTGCGGCGTATGGCCACTTCGGACGCAAGGGTGACAGCTTTACGTGGGAGAAGACGGACAAAGCTGCAGCGCTGGCGGAGCAGGCCGGGGTGAAACTGGCGTCTTCTAAATAACCTCCTTCTAAATAGATTGGAAAAGATGGGCGGGCCTTCGGGCCTGCCTTTTCCTTTTTGTTCGTGTGTTTTTGGAAGATGGAGATAGACTGCTGGCTATCGCTTAATTGCATCACATGTAAGACCCACCGCATGAAGAAGAGGGTCCTCGATGCTTATTAAGTCTGAATACGACATTCAATTTCATCTCACGATGCCTACGCCGATGATGGCGATGCTACATCTGCATCCGTCGCTGGAACCGCAGGTAAGGGCGGGCAATGAGTTGAAGGTGGAACATATCGATCGCGAGACGAAGACCAATGTTGCGGCCTCGGAGTATCACGATGTGTTTGGGAACCGCTGCACACGGTTTATGACTCCGGCAGGCGCGATACGGCTGAGCGGGAGCAGTGTCGTTGAGATCGCGGGGATCGCTGATCCCATCAATGCGTACGCGACGCAAGCCGCAGTGGAGAAACTGCCGTCTGAGGTGCTGCAGTTCCTGTTGCCAAGCCGCTACTGCGAAGTGGACCGGTTTGGGCCGATCGCGCAGGACTTATTTGGGTGGATGACGCCAGGATGGACAAGGGCTTCGGCGATTCGCGACTGGGTCCATGAGAAGGTCGCGTTCAACTATAACGCGGCGCGGCCTACTAAGACGGCGATGGATGTTTATGCGGAACGAATTGGGGTTTGCCGGGACTACCAGCACCTGGCGATTACGCTATCGCGGTGCCAGAACATTCCGGCGCGGTATGTGACGGGATATCTAGGGGACATTCGTGCGCCTTACAGCGGGGCAGGTGATTTCAGTGCGTGGTACGAGGTTTTTCTTGACGGGCGATGGATGACGATGGACGCTCGACATAGTGAGCCGCGGATTGGGCGGGTGTTGATGGGAACGGGGCGAGACGCTGCAGACGTTGCGATTACCACTTCGTTTGGGAATGCGATTCTGACGAACTTCTATGTCGACAGCTATGAGGTGCTGGAGGACGGGACGACCGTGCCAAGCCTGCCGGGGACTACGGTGCAGCAGACGGTCGTGACGTCAGCGAACAGGGGCTCAGCTGGTGCGATTCAGGGCTTCGCGGAGTAGAAGGTGTAGGTGGCGGTGTAAGGGACGCGGGCGCTTGTGTTTAGATGCTGAGAGTCGCAGCCGGTAACGGGAGCGATGCCGCCGTGGGTGTCGGAGCGACGGATGAATTCAACTTTGGCGAGGACGCCCGTATCGTCTTCGTTGACTGCCTTGAGAAGAAGCCAAGGAATAGCCGTGGCTTCGGGGGAGGCACTCTTCGCGACGACCTCGCCTTTTACCGTGCTTCCGTCAAAATATCTCCAGCTGGGGCCAGCGCCGTGGACCCCCACTTTGGCACCGGATGCGTCGAAGAGGGAGGCGTCGGGGGCCTGAAAGACCCACTGCGGGGCGTTCGCAACCAATTGACACGCGTAGATTTGAACACCCTTGCCGGTGACGGTAAGGATGGGGTGTTGCGAGGGCGGCGGGTCGGTGGGATTTTGGGCCTTTGCGGCCGTCGGGATAGACAGGGTCATTAGAAGAAGCAGACGGAGGTGATGGGGAGGCGTCATTGACCACAGTCTACCTCGCTCAGGTTTCACCAGTTCGGGTGAGCGAAACGGAGTGTGCAGATTTGTGGCCAGTGGGAGGATACTGGAATGACGATGACTAGTGCAGTAAGGACGGATGCAGGAGCGATTGTGGTCCCGAGTTATTTTCCAGGGAAGCAGTGGCAACAGGTGCTGGAGCGGGACGCCCGGGCGGATGGGCAGTTTGTGTATGCGGTGAAGTCGACGAAGATCTACTGCAAGCCGAGTTGCGCGAGCCGGCGGCCTACGCGTAAGCAGGTGAGCTTCTTCCCTACCCCGGCGCAGGCCGAGGCGGCGGGGTACCGGGCTTGCAAGCGATGTGAGCCGGAGCGGACTGAAGCTAAGGCCGATCCGCAGGCGGGTGCGATTGCTGCGGTGACGGAGTACCTGAAAGAGCATGCGGAGGAGCGGACGCGGCTGGCCGATGTGGCGAAGGCGACTGGCGTGGGAAAGCTGACGATTCTGCGCGGGTTCAAGAGAGTGTTGGGGGTGAGTCCCGGCCAGTTTGCGAAGGAGGCGCGGCTAGAGAGGTTCAAGAGCAAAGTGCGCGAACCGAAGAAGGGAAAGGCGCCGATTACGGACGCGATCTATGAGGCGGGGTATGGGTCGAGCAGCAGGTTGTACGAGAAGAGTTCGACAGCGTTGGGTATGACGCCGCGCGTGATGCGGGAGGGTGGGGCCGGGCTGCTGATTCGCTATACGACGGCGGCAAGTCCGCTGGGACGAATGCTGGTGGCGACGACGGACGTAGGGATCTGCTCGATTGCGTTCGGATCGGACGATAAGGAGCTGGTCGCCGGGTTGCGGGAGAGGTTTTCGAAGGCGCAGTTGGTGGCGGCCAAGGGAAATACTGGCTGGCTGGCGGACGCGGTTGCGTTTGTGGCGAGTCAGTTGGGAGAGCATCCGCTGGCGGCGACGTTTCCGATCGATGTGCGGGCCACGGCGTTTCAGCAACGGGTGTGGAAGGCGCTGCAGGGGATTCCGCGGGGAGAGACGCGGAGTTATTCAGAGTTGGCGCTGGAGTTGGGTGTGCCGAAGGCTTCACGAGCGGTAGGGGCGGCGATCGGGTCGAATCCTGTGGCGGTGGTGGTACCTTGCCATCGTGTGGTGGGGAAGGATGGCTCGTTGACCGGGTACCGGTGGGGCGTGGAGCGGAAGCGAAGATTGCTGGAGGCGGAAAAAGGCTGACGCGTTCTTTTGCCGAACGGGTAGAGTAGGGCGATGGCAGAGACGGTCAGCGGAACGGTAGTCGGAGGTCGCGCGCTGTACGCGAAGATCTCGTGGCGGCTGATTCCTTATATGTTTCTGCTGTATATAGTGGCGTATCTGGACCGCGTAAACGTGGGGTTTGCGGCGATGGATATGCAGCGGGACCTGCACTTCAGCAATACGGTGTATGGGACCGGCGCGGGAATATTTTTTCTTGGCTATGCGCTTTGCGACCTGCCGAGCAGCCTGATTCTGCGGCGGGTCGGGACGCGGATATGGATCGCGCGCATCATGATCTCGTGGGGTGTGGTCTCGGCCTGCATGGTGTGGGTGTCGTCGCCAAGATCGTTTTATCTCTTGAGGTTTCTGCTGGGAGTGGCTGAGGCCGGATTTGTTCCCGGGATGCTTCTTTATTTGACCTTCTGGTTCCCTTCCCACGAGCGGGCGCGCGCTGTCGCTAAATTTATGACAGCGACTTCGCTGGCTGGAGTGGTGGGCGCGCCGCTATCGAGTGCACTGCTGAAGCTTGACGGGGTGGCTGGGCTGAGTGGATGGCAATGGCTGTTTTTGTTTGAAGGCGTGCCGACGGTGTTGTTGGGTGTTTCCGTGCTTTTTGTGCTGAAGGACGGCCCGGCAGTGGCTGATTGGCTGAAGCCCGAGGAGAGGACCTGGCTGAAGCGTGAGTTGCAGTTGGACGAGGAGCGGTACGGTGCAGCGCAGCATCACAATCTGCTTGATGCTTTCAGGCTGCCAGCGGTGTGGGTGCTGGCTGGGGTGTACATCGTCATTCAGATTGGGGTATACATCGTCAATCTGTGGATGCCTTTGATTTTGAGTGGCCTGGCACGCGGGAACGGCGTCGCGGACGCGAGTTTGATTGCGCGATATGCAACGGTGCCATACGTTCTCGCGGCGATCTTCACTGTTGTGCTGGGGTGGAGTTCGGACCGATGGAACGAGAGACGGGGGCATCTTGCGGGTTGCATGGCGCTGGCGGCCGGCGGGTTTGCCTGGGCCGCACACGCGCATAGTGTTCCTGTGGCGCTATGTGCGATGTCGCTGGTAGCGATTGGATTGTGGAGCACCATGGGACCGTTCTGGGCGCTGACTACACGCATGATTGGAGGTGCAGCGGCGGCCGGCGGGGTCGCGATTATTACGATGGTGGGAGCGGTCGGGGGATTTCTGGGACCGTATGTGACGGGGCGGTTGCGGGACGCGACCCATACCTTCGCGGGCGGACTGTACCTGATCAGCGGGTTGGCGCTCGCGGCGGCAATGCTTGCTCTGGCGGCACGAGGTTCCAAAGCGAAGCTCAGCGGTCGAGTGCAAGTGCGAAGATAGCCCTGGCCGTGGTTCAAAAAATTTTGTTACGGACGGTCAAGCGGCTCATTCTCGGTCCCATTGAAAGCAATTTTTAGTAGTGAAAGACATCTCGTTGATGTTAGGCGAGGACGTTGGTACTCTTATATACAGGTGAGTTTACTTCGCCCGGTAGTACTTTTACCATTCAAATATATTGAGGCTTCTATGCCAACAGCAACATTGGAAAATAGTGCAGCAGCCAAGGCGCACGACTACAAAGTGGCAGACATCTCGCTGGCAGATTTCGGTCGTAAGGAGATTGATATCGCCGAGCAGGAGATGCCAGGGCTGATGTCGATCCGCAACAAGTACGCGGCGGCTAAGCCGCTGGCAGGCGTTCGCGTGACCGGCTCGCTGCACATGACGATCCAGACGGCTGTGCTGATTGAGACGATGGTGGCGCTGGGCGCAAACGTTCGATGGGCGAGCTGCAATATCTTCTCCACACAGGACCACGCGGCGGCGGCGATTGCGGCGGCGGGTGTGTCGGTATTTGCATGGAAGGGCGAGACGCTCGAGGAGTTCTGGTGGTGCACGAACGAGTCGCTGAAGTTCCCTGATGGCAAGGGCGGACTGCTGGGGCCGCAGCTGGTGATCGATGATGGCGGCGATGTAACGCTGCTGATCCACAAAGGCGTGCAGATGGAGAAGGGTGACAAGTGGGTCAATTCTCCCTCGAGTTCGAAGGAAGAGGACGTGATCAAGACACTGCTGAAGGACGTGCATGCGGAGTATCCGACACGCTGGCAGGACGTTGCCAAGGAGTGGCGCGGGGTGTCGGAGGAGACGACGACGGGCGTCCACCGGCTGTACAAGATGCTGGAGAATGGCACACTGCTGGTACCGGCCATCAATGTGAACGACTCGGTGACGAAATCGAAGTTCGACAACCTATATGGTTGCCGCGAGTCGCTGGTAGACGGGATCAAGCGCGCGACCGATGTTATGGTTGCTGGTAAAGTTGCTGTGATTTGCGGGTATGGCGATGTGGGTAAGGGTTCGGCGGCTTCGCTGCGCGGGCTTGGCGCTCGCGTGATGGTAACGGAGATCGATCCGATCAATGCGCTGCAGGCCGCGATGGAAGGCTACGAGGTCACGACGCTTGAAGAGACGCTGGGGAGAGGCGATATCTATGTGACCTGCACAGGCGGCGTGGACATCATCACGGTGGAGCACATGAAGCTGATGAAGGACCAGGCGATCGTGTGCAACATCGGCCACTTCGACAACGAGATCCAGATGGAGCCGCTGAATGCGCTGAAGGGCGTGAAGAAGCTGAATATCAAGCCCCAAGTGGACAAGTACACTTTTGAGGGCGGCAACAGCATTTTCATCCTGGCCGAGGGACGGCTGGTGAACCTGGGTTGCGCGACCGGCCATCCGAGCTTCGTGATGTCCAACAGCTTCGCAAACCAGACCCTGGCGCAGCTTGATCTGTGGAAGAACAAGGACACGTATAAGGTCGGGATCTACATTCTGCCGAAGAAGCTGGATGAAGAGGTGGCACGGCTGCATCTGGAGAAGATCGGCGTGAAGTTGACGACGCTCTCGAAGAAGCAGGCGGATTATCTGGGCGTTCCGGTGGAAGGACCCTACAAGGCAGACCACTACCGCTACTAGTTTCCTGCTGAGCTAAAAAGGGCCGCTGAGGAGATTCCTGGCGCCCTTTTTTGTTTTCTTGCGTGGAGAGAACAAGACAGAGTTTGTTCAGTCTTCTGGCGCTGCGGGGACCGAAGTCTTCAGCAGTGACGACCACGAATGGGGCCAAGATCAGTTCGTGGAACTCGGCGGATCGAAGTCTTGAGCCGTGATGACCTGGAGGCTGGGGGTCGTAACGAGCGACTGGTCGACTAGGACGATGGTGCGTGCAGAACCGACGGAGTACGCGACCTGGGGTCCGGTATAGGCGACCGTGCCGCCGGGAACGGTGCCGGTAGGCAGCATGATGAGGCTGTACGTACCAGTAGGGACATTGAGGTAGCCAGTGTTGGCGCCGAAGACGACGCCCGTAACAAGAGGGGCGACGGCGGCGAGTCTCAGTCCAGCGGGAACGAGGTAGATGTCGACGGCGCTGATGCGCGTGGCCTGGTTGATGAAACGGAGAGCGATCTGACCCGCGGGTGCGGGCTGGTTCTGGTCAACGAAGGTCAGGTGCTGCATATTTGCGATCGAGTTGCCGATCAGCACGGTGTACTGTGTGGAGGGGGGGAAGGTCGCTTTGGAGGAGGAGAGGACTTGCTTGCTTCCGGCGGTGTTGGCATTGATGGTGTAGACGCCAGGGGCGAGTTGAATGTAGGAAGTGACGGTGCCGAATCCGAGATTGTAGGCGAGAGCATTAGGGCCCTGGTAGATGTCGAGGCCGCGGGCCTCAGGGGCGACGTCAGGAGTGGCGTCGATGATGCGGACCTGTGATTGTGGCTCGGTGCTCGCGATGGCTCCGCAGCCGGTAAGGACAAGCGTTCCGAGAACCGCGAGGGCTGCGGCGAAGCGGGGGATGGAACTGACGAGATGAAGAGGTTTGGCAAACATGGATCGCCGGCCCGTGAGGAGTATGTTGATTCGAGATCAACATGCTTCAACTCTAAACGATTTGACAGCCGCAAGCGACGACGGAATCGAGTGCGCCAATGGCTAAATTGTGGGACGGGGCTACATGGCGCCGAGGGGACGGGAGCCTTCGATACGAAGGGTTCGGGGCATCGGGGACGGCTGCGGGAAGGAAGGCATCGTGACGATAAGGACTTCGGCGGATTGGCGGAATTGGAGTTGTCTAGGTGCGGGGCGAGGAAGAGAACTCGCTCTTGCTTTGCGGTGGGCCCGGGGAGCGAATGTGGGCAGGATACGCCATGAACAGGAATTATTTCAGAGGTGAACCACCAGTTTTATCTTAAAGAGGTGTCCCTGGTGCTAGTGGACGGTGCAGACGAGAATCGTCATGTCGTCGTGCTGGGGAGCACCGTCAGTGAATTTGTCGGCGGCGGTGAGTACGCAATCCAGTAGCTGCTGGGCACTGTGAGTGCAGTCGGGCTGATTGAGAAGCTGCTGGGCGCAAGCGACCATGCGGTCTTCGCTCCATTCCTCGTCGACGTGGTTCATGGCTTCAGAGATGCCGTCGGAGTAAGTGAGAAGGACGTCGCCGGGGTGGATAAGGATAGTGGCCTGAGCGTATTCGGAGTCTGGAAGAAGGCCGACTACTGTGCCGGTCGCTTCAAGTGGGATGGCCTGGGTCCCGCGAAGAATGTATGGAGGATTGTGCCCGGCGTTGACGAAGGTGAGAAGACGAGCGGCGGGGTCGTACTCGGCGTAGAAGAAGGTGGCGTAGCGGTTGGCCGTAGAGGACTCATAGACGAGGTTGTTGACGCGACGAATAAGTGTGGCAACGTCGTTCTGTTGAAGGGACGCTATGCTGCGGAGGCTGGCGCGCAGACTCGCCATCAGGAGCGCGGCCGAGATGCCTTTGCCGGAGATATCGCCCAGAGCCAGGGCGAGACGTCCGTCGCTTAGGACGAAGAAGTCGTAGTAGTCGCCGCCGACGGCGTGAGCGGGACGACAGTATCCGGCGAGGTCTACGCCATCGACTTTGGGGTAGCTCTGGGGGAAGAGACGCTCCTGCACCTCGCGGGCGATCTCGAGATCCCGGGAGATGCGCTCGCGCTGGGTGATCTCGGTCGTGAGGCTTTCGAGAAGTTCAGCGTTTTCGAGGGCGAGGCCGGTTTGCGAGGCGATGGTCTGGAGGAGCTGGCGGTCGGTCTTGGTGTACGGCTCTTCGGAGCGCTTGGGGCCCAGAGCGATAACGCCGGCGAGGCGATTGCGTCCGGGGAGGGGGACGAGGAGTTCCGTGGAGAGGTCGGCCAGAGCAGTGCGCTCGGCGTCAGTGGCGTCTACGAGCCAGCTGGAGGGGTCGTCGCGGTAGACGTTGGCGGGGGTCTTGGCGCGGCTGAGGGTAGCGATGGTTTTGGAGGCAGCGGGGAGGGAGAAGATCCCCGCGGTACCGGGCAAGAGCGAGGCGCCCGTAGCTAGCTGCAAACGGAAGGTGTCGCCGGCGCGTAGAAAGACGGCGATGCGGTCGATGTGTAGAGTTTCGCCGAGGCGCTGGGTGATTGTGCTTATGAGAGGAGCGACTTCAGTGAAGTTGCGGGCCTCTTCGGAAAGCTCAGAGAGAAGTTGCTCGGTGGAGTAGGCCTCGCGAAAGAAACGTTGATCGATACTTTGCTGGAGGCGCTTGGAGAGTCTAAACCGGAACGCGAAAAAAATGCCGAGAATACCGAAGATCCGAACGATGTCGACGTTGCGCTGGGGGCCCGGGTGTTGGAAGAAATCTTTCAGTGAGAGCGCGAGCCAAATGCCGAGGAGCATTCGAATGACGTTGATGGACTGGCGAGCGAGGGCGTAGCGGGTGCCCTGGCGGATGAGGATGCGAACGTCGACGGCGCGATGGACGATGACGACGTAGGCGAGGGACAGGGGAAAGAGCAGAAGGGTAAATAACGAGGCCAGGATGATCCATCGCGGGATGTCCTGGCCCACGTCTTTACTTCGGATGAGGGAGATCAGGACAAGAATGAACAAAGGGGTAAGCCCGGCGGCGGCACCATAATAGAGGATCTTCAACCGACGACGGGCGTCTCCTGTGGCTCCGTCCATCTTGGTAGAGATGGTGACAAAGAAGTAACAGATGGCAAGGATGCTGAAGATGTTCTCGACCATGTTGATCTTCAGCTCCCACGGATCGAGAAAGGCGTCGAGATTGAAGTTGTAGGTATGTCCAAAGCTGGCTAAAAAATCGGTAGGAACGAGCACCAGAATTGGGGTGATGAGAACCCATTTGATCCAGGGCGCACGGGTATCCAAAGTGGCCCGTTGCGGAAAGTAGATGCCAAATAGCATGAGACAGATCGGCATCGCGGTCTGGGCAACGATGTTCCATATCAGAGCGATTGAAGTGAATGGCCCGTGGAACTGATTCTGCGGGAAGAAAATTGTGGGCAGGTAGGCGAGTACCCCGAGAATGAGCCACGCATGGAAGCTGCGGGGCCGGGCGAAGACGGTGTACAGGCCCACGAGCATGCAAATGAAGGGCAGGAAAATAAAGGTGCACTGAATGACCCAGGCCCAGGCCGGGGGGACAGATGGACGCTCCGGAGCGAGCAGGAAAGTCGCGGTCGCCTCGGATTCGTCGGGTCGCAGGATGGTAAGGGACATGGGCTGACCGGGCGTGCTGTGCCGCAGTTCGTCGAGAAGAACATCACTTCCGGTAAAGGGGCGATGGTTGACGCCGACCACAGCGTCACCGACGTGGAGGCCAGCTGTCTCTGCCTCCGGCATGGCGAGCGTGACGGTGACTGCGGTATCACCGGGCCGACGACCTGCCTCCACAGCCTCCGGCGTAGTGAGGCGAACCGCATGGCCGAGGGTTCCCTGATAGAAGGGGAAGCGGGCGCGGCGGTCTCCGTGAGCAAGATTGTCAATGCTGTTGACCGCACCCAGGTAGAAGTGAGTGAGCGCGAAGAAGGTCACAAGCGCGAGAAGAGCGTACTGGAGGCGAGCGGCTCTCTGAAGCATAGAAGGCTGGATCTGGATGCATGGTAGCAGCCAGCTTTTGACTTTGTAGCGGATTTTTTAGCAACTACTTCTTGGGATGGCTTGCGATGATCTTGTCTTTGATCTTGTCGTAGGTGGCCTGAGGAAGGATGCCGCGGGTGACGAGCTGGTTCTTGGCGGTGTAGGGACGGCCATCGATGATTCGCTTGGAATAGGCGTCGCCAATGCCGGGGAAGGCCTTGAGCTGGTCGGCAGTAGCGGTGTTAATGTCCAACGGAGCAGCAGTTGCGGCCGCGGTGGCAGCTGCGGGCTTGGGCGTTTGGGCGACATTGAAGACTGGAGTAACGGCGAACAGGAGTGTGGCGGCAAATAGCTTGCGGCGAAGATTGAACATCGTGGGTCTCCTTGTGCGAGTGGGTGCCTTACTGCGGAAGAGTACGAGAGCAAGCTGGGCGCGTCAATGAGCAAGTTTGCGCTTTGCTGTCGGGTGAAGTTTGCCTCCGGGTGAGGGGCGGTTGACTTCTCAAAGCTCAAAAGCTACCCTGAGATGGAGATGAGCACGCTGCACCTCCATCACGGGAATCACCATCATCACGCGACGAGCGTGTTGGCGGCCGTGTCCGGTGTGGCGAAGTAACGAACGCTTACTCAGGATTTTGAAGGCCCGCTGACGCGCACACCGCGAGCGGGCCTTTTTCTTGCGTGAGGACGATTGGGAGAGATGACAATGATTGATACGGTGAAGATTGATTTTGCGAAGATGGATGGCCTGGTTCCGGGCATCGTCCAGGACGCGAGGACAGGCGAGATGCTGATGCTCGGCTTCTTGAATGAAACGAGTTACGCGAAGACGCTCGAGACGGGGTTTGTCACATTCTGGAGCCGGACGCGGCAGAAGCTTTGGATGAAGGGCGAGACGAGCGGCAACCGGCTGCGGGTGATCGAAGCTTCGACCGACTGCGACAACGATGCGTTGCTATTTAGGGTCGAGGTTGAAGGCGATGGATTGGTTTGCCACGAAGGTACGGTGAGTTGCTTTACGAAAAATATTGGCCTAAGCACAGAGGGGGCGAAGTGAGCGAGACGAAGAAACTGAAGCTGGGGATTCCAAAGGGTAGTCTGCAGGACGCGACGATTGCGCTGTTTGAAAGGGCCGGTTGGCGGATCTTTGCGAACGGGCGGAGCTACTTTCCTTCCGTCGACGACTCCGAGATCGAATGCATGCTGGTGCGCGCCCAGGAAATGGCACGGTATGTCGAGCATGGCGCATTGGACGCCGGATTGACAGGAAATGACTGGGTGATGGAGAACGAGACGGACGTGGAGTATGTTACGAGTCTTACGTATTCGAAGCAGAGCCGACAGAAGGTGAAGTGGGTGCTGGCGGTGCCTGAGGATTCGCCGTTCCAGAAGCCCCAAGATTTGGCGGGGAAGATCATTGCTACCGAGTTGGTTGAGTTTACGAAACGGTATTTTGCCGGAAAGAACATCCCGGTAACAGTGGAGTTCAGTTGGGGTGCGACTGAGGTGAAGCCGCCTACACTGGCCGATGCGATCGTAGAGGTCACAGAGACGGGATCTTCACTGCGGGCGAACCGGCTGCGCATCATTGAGACGTTGATGGAGAGCGAGACGCAGTTAATCGCAAACAAGTCCGCTTATAAAAACGAGTGGAAGCGCAAGAAGATCGACAATATATCGTTGATGCTGAACGCGGCGATTGCGGCGCAGGGGCGCGTGGGCTTGATGCTGAACGCGCGGAAGACCGATCTGCAGAAGGTCGTTGGCGTACTGCCGGCGTTGAATTCACCTACAGTGTCGCAGCTGAGCGATGTCGATTGGGTAGCGCTGAATACGATTCTGGATGAGGCGCTGGTGCGCGACGTGATCCCGAAGCTGAAGGCGGCGGGAGCTACAGGAATTGTGGAGTATCCGCTGAGTAAGGTTGTGCTGTAAGGAAGGATTGAAGGCTTAACACCGATATTCACCGATGACACCGATTGAAAGACGATGGTGGATCACTTTTAACGGGTGTTCTTCGGCGATGATCGGTTTTAGCTTTCTGCGGGGTTGATTGATGAGGCTGGTAAAGACATTTGGCCGGGCGGCAAAGTCTGCGGCTGCTCTGATAGAGACGCTGGAGCGGCGCGGGGCCGTCAGTACGGCACGCGTTGAGCCGGTGGTGCGTCGCATTCTCGGGGAGGTCCGTAGGATCGGGGATCGATCGCTGCTGAAATATGCGGTCAAGTTCGATGGACTGAAGAAGGGACAGGGGCTGCTGGTCTCCCGCGAGGAGATGAAGGCCGCGTGGGAGGCGACGACGCCGATGTTGCAGGCGGCGATGATGGTGGCGCGGGGAAATATTCTCGCGTTCGCGGAGGCGCAGCTCCCCGAGGAGTGGACGATCTCTCCGATAGCGGGAGTAAGAACGGGACAGATTGTTCGACCGCTGGGGAGTGTGGGTTGCTATGTACCGGCAGGGCGGTATCCGCTGCCTTCGACGTTGTTGATGACAGTGACTCCCGCCCAAGTAGCTGGAGTTGAGCGGATTGTGGTTTGTTCCCCCAAGCCCGGCAAGGAGACGATGGCGGCGGCGTGGCTGGCCGGTGTGACGGAGTTCTATCGGGTGGGTGGAGCGCAGGCTATTGCGGCGATGGCGTATGGGACGGCCACAGTTGGACGAGTCGATAAGATCGTCGGTCCTGGAAATTTGTATGTGACAGCCGCTAAGATGCTTGCTTCGAGCGAGTGCGGGATCGACATGGCTGCTGGCCCGACAGAGATTGTGGTCACGAGCGAGATTGGAAGCGCGGTTGGGATTGCGGCGGATCTGGTCGCGCAGGCAGAACATGATCCCGAGACGCTCGCTGTGTTGATCACAAGCAATGAGGTATTGGCACAGGAGGTTGCGGCTAATGTCAAGCTGCGGGCAAGGGGAAACGCGATTGCAAAGCAGGCGCTGGCCGCACAGGGTTGCATATTTGTAACCGCCACGGCCCGCGAGGCGCAGGAGCTGACGAATCGGCTGGCGCCGGAGCACTTGACGGTGGATACGACGACCGACCTGGAGTGGGTCCGCAACGCAGGCTCGGTGTTTGTAGGCGACTATTCGCCACAGTCGATGGGGGACTACGTCTCCGGGCCGAACCACGTGCTGCCAACGGGACGGGTTGGGCGTATTCGTGGAGGGCTGAGCGTGTTGGATTTTGTGAAAGTGATTACAGTGCAGCAGTACACGCACAAGGGGCTGAAGCAGTTAGGGCGGCACGCGATTGCGTTAGCTGAGGCCGAGGGTTTGACTGGACACGCGGAAAGCGTTCGAGTGAGGATGGGATTATTGTGACAGATACTGCTACAAATGTAGGAATAATAAAGCCGCGCAAGGCCGTGTTGGAGATGCCGGAGTATCATCCCCCACTGGCCGGGCGTACGGCGTTGCGGCTGGACTTCAATGAAAACACCTTTGGACCTTCGCCGCGAGTGATGGAAAGGCTTCGCGCGGTGACTGCGGAGGACTTGACCAAGTACCCCGAGCGGGAGCCGGTGGAACGAATTGTTGCGAAACACTTTAGGCTGCACGCTGAGCAGGTGCTGCTGACCAACGGTGTGGATGAGGCGATCCACCTGATGTGTTGCGCGTTCCTGGAGGCGGAGAATGAAGCGCTGATCGCGACGCCCTCCTTCTTTATGTACGACGTGAGCGCTCAGATGATGACACCGCATCTGCGAAAGGTACAGTCGGATCCGTCGCTGGAGTTTCCGTTCGAACGATTTATTACGGCGATTACGGAGCGCACAAAGCTGATTATCGTGGCTTCACCGAATAATCCTACGGGAGCGGTGGTAAGCAGAGAGCGTCTGCTGGCAATTGCCGCGGCGGCCCCACACGCGGTGCTGATGGTAGATGAGGCTTACTACCACTTTGATGGGGCTTCGGTGATGAGCGATTTGGCGACCGTGCCGAATCTGATTGTGGCGCGGACGTTCTCCAAGGCGTATGGTCTGGCGAATCTACGAATCGGCATGCTAGCGGGGAATGCTGAGCTGTTGAAGTATGTGCGGAAGGTGAGTTCGCCGTACAACGTGAATGGTATAGCGCTAGATTGTCTTTCGGTCGCGATTGAAGATGAGACTTACCTGACTTGGTACGTTGAACAGGTGCGCGTTGGGCGGGAACGAATGATGGGCGGGTTGGCCGAGCTGGGCGTGCCATACTTCCCTAGCGCTGCGAACTTTGTGCTGATGAAGATTGGCCCAAAGCATAAGGAACTTGTAGCTGCAATGCGCGGGCATGGAGTGCTGCTAAGGGACCGGTCGACTGATCCGGGTTGCGATGGGTTCGTGCGTATCACGATTGGGTTGGAAGAGCACGTGACTCGCGGATTGGAGGCGCTCCGTGCTTCGCTCGATGAGATTGGATGGGAACCTGTCAGATCTGCGGTGAGCGTTGGAACAAGTGACGATGCGCGGGAGTTTGAATAATGGCCAAGAACACGCGGAGTGCAACGATCAAGCGGAACACGACCGAGACGCAGATTGCGCTGAAGCTAGTCGTCGATGGACGGGGTGTTTACAAGGTATCAACGGGGATCCGGTTCTTCGATCACATGCTGGAGTTGTTTACGCGGCATGGTGGATTTGACCTGACGCTGAAGTGTACCGGCGATCTGGATGTCGATCAACACCACACCGTCGAGGACGTCGGAATTGCGCTGGGCGAGGCGTTTGGCAAAGCGCTTGGCGATAAGAAAGGGATTATGCGCGCCGGGTATTTTGTGATGGCGATGGATGAGACGCTGGCTGTCGCAGCAGTGGATTTGAGTGGGCGGGTCGCCTATGTCGTCGATGACAAGGTGAAGGTGCGGTTGGTCGGGGACTTTCAGAGCGAGTTGCTGGCGGATTTCTTCGATGGGTTTGCGCGGGGGGCAAAGGCGAATGTCCATGTGAAGACGATGTACGGTCGCTCCAATCATCACAAGATCGAGGCGATCTTCAAGGCGTTTGCCCGGGCGCTGCGCGGGGCGTGCTCGCGGGACGAGCGGATGCGGGAGATGCTGCCGAGTACGAAGGGCTTGTTGTGATCGCCGTCATTGATTACAAGGCGGGAAACCTGACGAGCGTGGTGAAGGCACTGAATTTTTTGGGCGCGGAGACGCTGGTTACGCAGGACCCTGAGGTGGTGCGGGCGGCGGAGAAGGTGGTGCTCCCGGGGGTGGGGCACTTTCAGGCTACGTCTTTGTTGCAGGAGTTGGGGTTGACGGAGGCGGTGCGGGAGAGTGTGGCGAAGGGCGCGTGGTTCCTGGGGATTTGTGTCGGGCTGCAGTGGTTGTTTGAAGGTTCGACAGAGGCACCGAGAATTGCGGGATTGGGGCACTTTGCTGGAAGATGTGAACGGTTCCCTGTTCTGTTTGAGGGGGCAGAACTGAAGTCGCCGCATGTTGGGTGGAACTCGCTGGAGAGAGTGGGGATGGATTCGCGGTTGCTGCGTGGGGTCAAGGACGGCGGGTTTGTGTATTACACGCATTCGTGGCGCGCTCCGGTTAGCGAGGCGACTGCCGCGATTACGGAGTATGGAGGCGCATTTGCTGCGGTTGTGGAGCGGGAGAATGTGATGGGAGTGCAGTTTCATCCGGAGAAGTCGAGCGCGGTTGGACTGCAGGTCCTGAGGAACTTTTTGGAGCTTTAGATGCTGACGAAACGGGTGATTGCTTGTCTCGATGTGAGGGGTGGCCGGGTGGTGAAGGGTGTGCAGTTTGTGGACATCGTTGATGCGGGGGACCCGGCGGAGCTGGCGCATCGTCATGCGGCGGCGGGGGCGGACGAGATTGTGCTGCTGGATATTACGGCTACGCATGAGGGACGGGGGACGCTGCTCGATACAGTGAAGCGGACCGCGGCGACGCTGTTTGTGCCGTTTACTGTGGGGGGAGGGATTCGGTCGGCGGAGGACGCTGCGGCGGTGTTTGATGCGGGGGCGGACAAGGTAAGTATCAACTCGTCTGCAATCGCGCGGCCAGAGTTGATTGGGGAGATTGGTGGGAGTTTTGGGGCGCAGGCGGTTATTGTGGCGATCGATGCTCGGCGTGGAACTGCTGGGGCGGAGGATGCTGAAGTCTACGTGAATGGCGGCCGGAAGCCCACGGGATTGCGGGTCCTGGATTGGGTCCGTGAGGCGGAGGAGCGCGGTGCGGGGGAGATATTGCTGACCTCGATGGATACTGATGGGATGCGGTCGGGTTTCGATTGTGAGTTGACCGCGATGGTGAGTTCGGCGGTGCAGATTCCTGTGATTGCTTCAGGTGGTGCGGGGACGGCGGAGCATTTTGTTGAGGTTTTTGGACGGGGTAAGGCGGACGCTGCGCTTGCGGCCAGTATCTTTCACTTTGGCGTGACGGATTCGCGGGAGCTGAAGGCTGAGTTGCAGCTGGCCGGTGTGTCAGTGCGGCTTCCCTGCTGAAGACTTAACACGGATTTGCACGGATGACACTGATTAGAAACAGGCAACAACTTATTTTCGGATTGTGTTCTCGCCCGCCGTTTCGTTTTGCAATTCGCTGTATGTGCTTTGAGGTGCTATGCCTCCATTGCTCCGGAGTAGACGGCCATACCGGCCACTGCGTCGACTCCCATTGCGTCGAGAGCGTCGATTTCGCTGCTTTCCTTGACTCCACCGGCGACAATTAATTGTTTTGCGGTGCAGGCTCGCAGGATTGCCGCTACGTTCAGCGGGAAACCCTGCATGGTGCCTTCGGTGTCGACGTGGGTGTAGAGGAAGGCGGCGCAGTAGTCTTCGAGCCAGGTGACAGCTTCTTCTGGCGTGAGGTCGACGGAGTCTTTCCAGCCTTTGACGGCTACTTTGCCTGCTTTTGTGTCGACGCTGAAGACGAGTGTTTCTTCGCCGAGGGTTTTCTTTAGGTCTTCGGCGAATTCGAGACGGATCAGCTTGTGGCGGCGGGGTTCGCCGGGTTCGGCTGGGCCGAAGAGGCTGGAGCCGTAGATTACTCGCTTTGCGCCGGCTTCGAGCAGGAGTTTGCCGTCGGCGGCTGTTTTGAGGCCTCCGCCTACCTGGCAGGGGAGGCGCTTGCAGACCATCTCGATGAGGCTGCGGTTTTCACCCTGGCGCATTGCGGCGTCGAGGTCGATCAACTGCACCATGGAGTATTTTGCGAAGCGTTCGATCCAGTATTCGAAGTCGTCGAAGGCGAGCTTCAGCTTTTCCCCTTGGACGAGCTGAACGATTCGGCCGCCCATTAGATCGATTGAAGGTATTAGCATTTGTGCTTTCTCTTGCTCATCGTGGGTACCTCAGCGGCTAAAGCCGCGCCGGGGTTGCGCTGTTGCGGCACGGCTGAAGCCGTGCCCTTATGCAAGACGCTAGCTGAAGCCGAGGACTGGGTGGGGGACGTAGGGTTCTTCGAGGGCGGCGACCTCTTCGGGAGTGAGTTTGACCGAGAGTGCTGCTGCTGCGTCCGTGAGGTGATTTGGCTTGGTGGCGCCGACGATGGGTGAGGTGATGACGGGTTTGCTCAGCATCCAGGCCAAGGCGAGGGTCGCCATGGGAATGTTGCGTGTTTCGGCTAGTTCGCCAAGGCGGCCGACTACTTTCTTGTCTGCGTCTTCGGTCTTGGTGTAGATGGCCTTGGAGAACTGGTCGGTTTCGGAGCGCTTTGTGGTTTCGGACTGCCAGGGACGGGTGAGTCTTCCGCGAGCGAGGGGGCTCCAAGGGATGACGCCGATGCCCTCGGCCTTGCAGAGGCCTATCATCTCTCGCTCTTCTTCGCGGTAGAGGAGGTTGTAGTGGTCCTGCATGGAGACGAAGCGCGTCCAGTTGTGCAGGTCAGCGATGTAAAGCGCCTTGGCGAACTGCCAGGCGTACATGGAAGAGGCACCGATGTAGCGGACCTTGCCGGCCTTGATTACGTCGTGGAGGGCCTCCATAGTTTCTTCGATGGGAGTCTCGTAGTCCCAGCGGTGGATCTGGTAGAGGTCGACGTAGTCGGTGCCGAGACGTTTCAGGCTCTGGTCGAGCTCGAAGAAGATCTCTTTGCGGGAGAGCCCCTTGCCGTTGGGGCCATCGCGCATGACGCCGTTCAGCTTGGTCGCGATGATGGTGTCTTCGCGCTTGGCGCTGGCTTTGAGGAAGCGACCGAGGAGCTCTTCGCTGGAGCCGGTGGAGTAGACGTTAGCGGTGTCAAAGAAGTTAATGCCGAGGTCGAGGGCCTGTTTG
>Ga0210398_10001917_pt1 | contig 20748 bp, 18 predicted proteins | sample IncBWC4OmetaG_FD_161047 | JGI IMG/M metagenome (GOLD analysis project Ga0210398, IMG submission 161047) | Forest soil microbial communities from Barre Woods Harvard Forest LTER site, Petersham, Massachusetts, United States - Inc-BW-C-4-O | ecosystem: Environmental > Terrestrial > Soil >...
GCGATCAACGACTTCATGAAGCCGGATCGGGTGATCATCGGCACGGATTCCGAGCGCGCGACCGAGCTCCTGCGCACCCTGTACGAGCCCTTCACCCACAATCGCGACCGCATGATCGTGATGGACGTGCGCTCCGCGGAACTGACCAAGTACGCCGCCAATGCCATGCTCGCGACCAAGATCAGCTTCATGAATGAACTGGCCAATCTGGCCGAGCACTTCGGCGCCGACATCGAGGCCGTGCGCATCGGCATCGGCTCGGATCCGCGCATCGGCTACGCTTTCATCTATCCCGGTGTGGGCTACGGCGGGTCGTGCTTTCCCAAGGACGTGCAGGCGCTCAAGCGCTCGGCGGACGAGGTGGGCTACGAGGCCAGCGTGCTCACGGCGGTGGAGCGGGTCAACAACCGCCAAAAGCACGTGCTGTTCGACAAGATCAAGCGGCATTTCGGGGATTTGCGCGGTAAGACCATCGCTCTGTGGGGCCTCGCGTTCAAGCCCAATACCGACGACATGCGCGAGGCGGCCAGCCGCGTGCTCATGGAGGCTCTGTGGGCCGCCGGCGCCAAGGTACGTGCCTACGACCCGGTCGCCATGCCCGAGTGCGCGCGGATCTACGGTACACGGCCCGACCTCGTGTTGTGCAAGACCAGTCCGGAGGTGGTGGTGGGGGCGGACGCGCTCGCCATCGTCACTGAATGGCGCGAATTTCGCAGTCCGGACTTCGATGCCATCAAGGCCGCGCTGCGCACCCCCGCCATCTTCGACGGACGCAACCTCTACGACCCTGCGCAAATGGCGCGCGCGGGCTTCAGTTATTATGCGATCGGCCGTGGGCTATCGTTCCAAGTGAGTAAATCGTGACCCTATTGGTTCCGGTGATTTTATCCGGCGGCGCGGGAACCCGGCTCTGGCCGCTGTCGCGCGAGATGTATCCCAAGCAATTGCTCGCTCTGACGGGCAAGCTCACCATGCTGCAGGACACCGCCACGCGCTTAGGAGGCATCGCCGGCGCCCAAGCGCCCATCATCGTGTGCAACGAGGCGCATCGCTTCACCGTGGCTGAACAGATCCGCACTTTGGGGATGAAGGCCTCCGCGATCCTGCTCGAGCCCGCGGGCCGCAATACGGCGCCCGCCGTCGCCCTCGCGGCGCTCCAGGCCCTTAAAGTAGATCCGGACGCCACCCTGGTGGTGGCGCCGGCGGATCACGTGATACGTGATGCGCGCGTTTTCCAAGCGGCCGCGGTCGCGGCCGCGGCTTTGGCGCAGGACGGCAAGCTTGTGACCTTCGGCATCGTGGCCCACGCCCCGGAGACCGGCTACGGTTACATCCGCCGCGGCGCGGGCAAGGGCCCCGCCTTTCCCGTGGCTCAATTCATCGAAAAGCCGCCGCTCGATGTGGCGACTCAGTTCGTCGCCTCGGGCGATTACTACTGGAACAGCGGCATGTTCGTGTTCAGGGCTGACCGCTATCTGGCGGAGCTCAAGGCCTTGGCCCCCGATATTTTGGAGGCGTCCCAGGCGGCGTTCAGCGCGGCCCTGTCGGACCTGGATTTCACGCGCATCGACAAGGCTGAGTTCGAGAAATGCCGCAGCGAATCGATCGACTATGCGGTGATGGAAAAGACGCACGATGCCTTGGTGCTGCCGCTCGATGCCGGATGGAGCGACGTCGGCTCCTGGGCATCGCTGTTCGACGCCTTGCCGGCCGACGAGGAAGGCAATGTGCTGCAGGGCGACGTCATGGTGCAGGACACCCACGACTGCTACGTACACTCAACCAGCCGTCTAGTGGCGGCCGTAGGTCTCGACGATCACATCATCGTTGAGACCAAGGATGCGGTACTGGTCGCGCCCAAGGAGCGCGTTCAGGACGTCAAGGATCTCGTGGCCATGATAAAGAAATCCGGCCGCAGCGAATCTGCATGGCATCGCGAGGTATTCCGGCCCTGGGGCAGCTACGACAGCATCGACAACGGCGAGCGCTTCCAGGTGAAGCGCCTGTCCGTCAAACCGGGCGGGGTGCTGTCCCTGCAAATGCATCATCATCGGGCCGAGCACTGGATCGTGGTGCAGGGCACCGCGCGCATCACCTGCAACGACAAGACATTTCTGCTGTCGGAGAATGAGTCGACCTACATCCCCATCGGGGCGAGCCATCGCATCGAGAATCCCGGCAAGGTGCCGCTGCGCATCGTCGAGGTGCAGACCGGAACCTATCTCGGGGAGGACGACATCGTGCGCTTCGAGGATAACTACGGCCGCCAAGGGACCAATACTTGAAATCGATCACTTGCTTCAAGGCGTACGATTTACGCGGCCGGATTCCTGCTGAGTTGAATGACGATGTGGCTTACCGGGTGGCGCGCGGCTACGCGCAGTTTCTCAATCCCGCCCGCATCATCGTCGGTCGCGACATCCGGCTGTCGAGCTCAGGGCTGACCGATGCCGTATGCCGCGGCTTGACGGACAGCGGCGTCGACGTGTACGACATTGGGGTGTGCGGTACCGAGGGCGTGTACTTCGCGACTTTCAACGGAGGTTACGACGGCGGCATCATGATCACCGCCAGCCACAATCCGCCGGACTACAACGGCATGAAATTCGTGCGCGAGCAGTCGAAACCCATCAGCGGCGACAATGGGCTGCAAGAGATCCGCGGGTTCGCGGAGCGCGCCGAGTTCAAGGCGCCGGAACGCACCGGCGTGCGCCGCACCATCGACACCCGAGATGCCTATGTGGCGCATCTTCTGTCCTATGTGGACGTGAACCGGCTCAAGCCCTTGAAAGTGGTGGTCAATGCCGGAAACGGCGGCGCGGGTTCGATCATCGATGCCCTGGAGAAGCATCTACCCTTCGAGTTCATCAAGATGCATCACGAACCGGACGGGCGCTTCCCCAACGGCATCCCGAATCCCATGCTGGAGGAGAACCGCGCGCCCACGGCCGAGGCCATCCGCCGGCAGGGCGCGGATTTCGGGATCGCCTGGGACGGTGATTTCGACCGCTGCTTCTTCTTCGATGAGCGCGGCGCCTTCATCGAGGGTTACTACATCGTCGGCCTGCTAGCGCAGGTGTTGCTGCGGGGCTCCCCCGGCGGGAAAGTGGTACACGATCCGCGCCTGACCTGGAATACCCTGGAAGTGGTCAGGGCCGGCAAAGGGGTGCCGGTGCTGTCGAAATCCGGTCACGCCTTCATCAAGCAGCGCATGCGCGAAGTCGACGGCGTCTACGGCGGGGAGATGAGCGCGCACCATTATTTTCAGCGCTTCGCCTATTGCGACAGTGGCATGATTCCCTGGCTCATCGTGGCGCAAATCTTGAGCGAGACCGGACAGACCCTATCCAGCCTCGTGGGCGAGCGCATCGCTCTCTTTCCGGTCAGCGGCGAGCTCAACTATCGCGTTCCCGACGCCAAGGTGGCCATCGCGGCCGTCGAAGCGCGCTACGCCCCGCAGGCCATCGTCCTCGACCGCGTCGACGGGGTGTCCTTCGAGTTCGCGGATTGGCGCTTCAATCTTCGCAGCTCGAACACCGAGCCCCTGCTGCGGCTCAACGTCGAGGCGCGCGGCTCGGTAAACCTCATGCGCGCCAAGACCGAGGAGCTCTTGGGCCTGCTCAAATCGCAGGGCGCCGTCGCGGCGGATCAGTAACTCCCATGTCTGCGATCCCTAAGCTCAGCGTCGTCATTCCGGTCTACAACGAAGAGGCGGTGCTGCCGACTCTGTTCTCGCGGTTGTACCCGGTGCTGGATGCGCTCGAGCTGTCCTACGAAATCGTGTTCGTGAACGACGGCAGCAAGGACCGCTCGGCCGCGCTTCTGCGCCAGCAATTCTCGTTGCGGCCACGCGAAACCCGCGTGGTGTTGTTTCATGCGAATTTCGGCCAGCACTCGGCCGTGATGGCCGGACTCGCCTATGCGCGCGGCGAATGGGTGGTGACCTTGGATGCGGACCTGCAGAATCCGCCCGAAGAGATCGGCAAATTGGTGGCCAAGCTCGATCAGGGCTACGACTATGTCGGCACCATCCGCCAGCAGCGCCAGGACTCGCTGTGGCGGCGCTGGTTCTCGAAGGGCATCAACAAGCTGCGCGAGTGGATCACCCCCGTGCGCATCACCGACCAGGGCTGCATGATGCGCGGCTACGCGCGCTCAGTGGTCGCCGCGCTCAATCAGACCCGGGAGGTCAACACCTTCATTCCGGCGCTCGCGTCCCTGTATGCCATGAATCCCATCGAGGTACCCATCGCCCACGAGGAGCGTTTTGCGGGCCGCTCGAAATATTCGATGTACAGCCTGATTCGGCTGAATTTCGACTTGATCACGGGGTTCTCTGTGGTGCCTCTGCAGCTCTTTTCCATGGTGGGCATGCTGATCTCCCTGGCTTCGGGATTGCTGTTCTTGGTACTCCTCGTGCGCCGGATCTGGGTGGGCTCCGAGGCCGAGGGCTTGTTCACCCTGTTCGCCTTCGTCTTCTTCCTGATCGGCGTCGCGCTCTTCGGCATCGGCCTGCTGGGCGAGTATGTCGGGCGCATCTACGCCCAGGTGCGCGAGCGGCCGCGCTACATGGTGCAGGCGATCTTGGAAGACGACGGCGCGGGATTCGCTCCGTCACCGGCCGAGGACTCCCTACCGCGCAGCGAGGCGCTACCCCGGTGACGCGGGCCGTGGTGTTTGCCTACAGCGAGGTGGGAGTGCGCTGTGTGCGGGAGCTCTTGTCTTTTGGCGTAGAGATTCCGCTGCTCTTCACCCACGCGGACGATTCCGGCGAGACCCAGTGGTTCGGCAGCGTGCGGCAACTGGCCGACGCACACGATCTTCGGGTCGAAACGCCGGACGATCCCAACACGCCGCAGTGGATCGCCGAGGGCAGGGCGGCGGCACCGGATTTCCTGTTCTCGTTCTACTATCGCCATATGCTCGATCGGGCTTGGCTCTCCGTGCCCCGCCGCGGAGCGCTCAATATGCACGGTTCCCTGTTGCCCAAGTACCGCGGCCGGGCCCCGGTGCATTGGGCCATTCTCAAGGGCGAGACCGTGACGGGCGCGAGCCTGCACTACATGGTGGAGAAGCCGGATGCGGGCGCGCTCGTCGACCAGCAATCCGTGCCCATTCTGGAGAACGACACGGCGCTCGATGTGTCGTTCAAGGTGGCCGAAGCGGCCGCGCAGGTGATGCGTCGCAGCCTGCCGGCCTTGAGGGAAGGCAGCGCCAAGTCGCATCCCCTCGATCTTGGAATGGGGTCTTATTTCGGCCGGCGCCGGCCGGAGGACGGACGCGTCGACTGGCGGCGCGGCGCGCGCGAGGTTCACGACCTGGTGCGGGCCGTGGCGCCGCCGTTTCCGGGTGCCTTTACCGAGTTAAACGGGTGTAGGCTTGCGATTCTCGAGACACGGGTGGATGAGCAACCGGTGCGGTACCAGGCCCATGTTCCCTGTCTATATGCGGAAGACGATGGGTGGTACGCCGACTGCGTCGATGGGCGGCGCCTCAAGATTCTGAAGCTCGCGATGAACGGCGAGCCCTTGATGCCGGCCGCCGCGCCGCCCGCCTTGAGCCAACAGCCCTTGGCGCTCACGTGAAGCGCCGGCCGCAAGCTCATTTCTTGACGCTCGCGCAGCGAGCGCCTAACAAACGGGGTCGCCTCGACCCCGTTAACAGTTTGCGCGAAGCGCATGACAATATGCGCGAAGCGCATGAACAGCGCGAAGCGCATGGGAAGAAATTTTGAAAAACGTTCTCATTCTCGGGGTCAATGGATTCATCGGTCACCACCTGAGCAAGTACATCTTGGCTCACACCGATTGGCATATTTACGGCATGGATCTGCAATCCGAGCGCGTCGGCACTCTGCTCGGGAACCCGAAATTTCACTTCGTGGAAGGCGACATCACCATCAATCTGGAGTGGGTGGAGTACCACGTGCGCAAGTGCGACGTGATTCTGCCGCTGGTTGCCATCGCCACTCCTGCGACCTATGTGCGCGAACCCTTGAGGGTGTTCGAGCTGGATTTCGAGGCCAACCTGCCCATCATCCGCCACTGCGTCAAGTACAAGAAGCGCGTGGTTTTCCCCTCGACCTCCGAGGTCTATGGCGCCAGCAAGGACAAGGAATTCGATCCCGAGACCTCCGAGCTCGTCTTAGGCCCCATCCACAAGCAACGCTGGATCTATTCCTGCGTGAAGCAGCTGCTGGACCGCATCATCTATGCCTACGGCCAACAGGGGCTGCAGTTCACCCTGTTCCGGCCCTTCAATTGGATCGGCTCCGGTCTCGACAGCATGGATGATCCCAAGGAAGGCTCATCGCGGGTGCTGACACAGTTCCTGGGACATATCGTGCGGGGCGAGCCGATCAAGCTGGTCGACGGTGGGAAGCAGACGCGCGCTTTTACCTTCATCGACGATGCGGTGGTGTGCCTGACCAAGATCATCGAGAATCCGAACGGCATCGCCGACGGCAAGATCTACAACATCGGCAACCCCCACAATTTGTATTCCATCCGCCAGCTCGCGGAAATGATGCTGGAAATCGCCTTATCGAGGCGGGAGTACGCGCCCACGGCCCGCAACACCCGGCTCGTCGACATCTCCGCCCTCGACTACTACGGCAAGGGCTATGCGGACATTCCTGCGCGGCTGCCGTCGATCAAGAACACCACGGCGGAATTGGGCTGGACTCCGCAGACCGACATGCGTGCCGCATTGAACGCCATATTCGATTCCTACGCCCACGCCCTGCCGTCGGCCTCCGCGCTGCTGTCGCACGATGCTTGAGAACGCACGCATCGGCCTGAAGGTCGATGTGGACACCCTGCGAGGCACGCGCGAAGGCGTGCCGCGGCTGATGGCGCTGCTCAAGAAGCTCAAGATGGACGCGACCTTCTATTTCTCGGTGGGCCCCGACCATACCGGGCGCGCCCTGCGCCGGGTATTTCGCAAGGGATTCGCGCAGAAAGTCGCCCGCACCTCGGTGCTCAAGCATTACGGCCTCAAGACCCTGCTCTACGGCGTGCTGCTGCCCGGGCCCGATATCGGGCAGCGCGCCGGCGATGTGATGCGCGGCACGTACGATGCCGGGTTCGAGGTGGGACTGCACACCTACGATCATGTGCGCTGGCAAGACTACGTGGCCGACGCCTCGGCCGCCTGGACTCGCACGGAGTTCGAGCGCGCCCTGCAGGCCTTCGAGCGAGTGTTCGGATTCCTGCCGCAATCGCACGCCGCCGCAGGCTGGCAGATCAACACCCATGGGCTCGAGTTCGAGCGCGAATACGGATTGGCGTATGCCAGCGACACGCGCGGCGGGCCACCGTTCTATCCTCTGCTTAGCGAAGGCGTGAGTGACGTCGTGCAGCTTCCCACGACGCTGCCCACCTTCGATGAAATATTGGGGTTGGACGGCGTCGATGAATCGAACGTCGCGGACGCCATGTTTCGCCTGTCCGCGGCCAATGCCTCGGACCCAGTGCAAGTGTTCACCCTGCATGCGGAGCTCGAGGGGATGCTGCTGCTGCCGGCCTTCGAACAGCTGCTCCTGAAATGGCGCGAATCCGGCGCCGAGATCATGCGCATGGCGAGGATTCGTGAGCTCGCCATGCAGCGCCCCTTGCCTGCGCGCGCCGTCGTTCTGGGCGAGATCAAGGGGCGGTCCGGCCGATTGGCGGTTCAAGCGGAAAGCGCGGGCGCGTGAGCGAGCAGTCGGGTTTGTCCTCGCGCGAGCAGTGGTCCTACCGGGCGTTGGCCGCGTTGCTCGCCGTGATTTGGCTCTCGATCTTGAGCGCTCGGCCGCTGTTCAACCCCGATGAAGGGCGCTACGCGGAAATTCCGCGTGAGATGGCGGGTAGCGGCGATTGGGTCATTCCGCACTTGAACGGCTTGGCCTACATCGAGAAACCCCCGCTGCAGTACTGGGCCACGGCCCTGAGCTACCAAGTGCTCGGCCCCAGCGAGTTCGCGGCGCGGTTCTACACCGCGCTTACCGCCTTGGGCACATTAGGCCTCGTCGCACTGGCGGCACGCCGGCTGTGGAACCCGCAGGCGGGCTGGCGCGCCGCGGCCGTGCTCGCAGGCATGCTGATGTTCGTGGTGCTGGGACAGCTCCTCACCCTGGACATGAGTCTGTCCTTCTACCTCACTTTAAGCCTCGTGGCTTTCCTGCTCGCGCAACGGGCACCCAGCCCGGAGGCCTGGATGGCCTTGGCGTGGGCGGCTGCGGGTTGCGGCGTTCTCACCAAGGGTCTCGTCGCGGCGGCCATTCCCGCGGCGGTGCTGATTCTGTACAGCCTGTATACGCGGGATTTCTCCCCCTGGCGCAGGCTCCGGCTTCGATGGGGACTGCCTCTTTTCCTGCTTATCACCGTCCCCTGGCACTGGCTCGCCGCCCGGCGCCTGCCGGATTTCCTGGATTTCTTCTTCGTGCACGAGCACTTGGCGCGCTACCTGACTTCCGCCGCCGATCGTGAGGAGCCTTGGTGGTTCTTTGCCGCGGTGTTCCTGGCGGGAAGCTTCCCCTGGACCGTGTCGGCGCTGCGGGTGCTGGGCGGCGGGTGGCGAAGGAGGGTGTCGCCCACCGGCGGCGAATTTCAGCCGTCGGTGTTCCTGTGGATCTGGGTGATTTTCATCGGCGTGTTTTTTTCATTCTCCGACTCGAAGCTCATGCCCTATATCCTGCCCGTCATGCCGGCCCTCGCGCTGCTCATCGCGGCGCAGCCCCACAAGGCGCTGCGGCAGGACTTCTCGCTCACGGCGTGGCTGACGGTGATGGCGGGTGCGGGCTTAGGCGTAGCCAGCCTCAATTGGGCGCGCCTCATCGCCTCGTCGGACCGCGTGCAGTATTTCTTGCCGCTGGCCCGGCCGCTCGGGCAAATCGCGCTGCTGCTCCTGGTGTCGGGCGCCTTCGTTCTGGTACGGGGTGCGCGGGAGGCGACCCGTGCCGGGGTATTCTTGGGCGTGGGCTGGTGTCTGGCCTGGCTGCTCCTGATCCGCGCAGCCGCGTGGGTCGCCCCGGTCTACTCAGGCGTCGGCCTTGCGTCCGCGCTGCCGGTGAGCGATCGCGGCGCGCCGCTGTACAGCGTAGGCACCTACGATCAGACGCTCACGTTCTATCTGCGGCGAACTGTCACGCTGGTCGCGTATCGTGGCGAGCTGGACTATGGACTGGGGAAGGCGCCCGCCGCTGAAGTCCCGGATGTGGCAGAATTTCTGCGCCGCTGGTCGTCGCCGGCTCAGGCCTTTGCGATAATGGAGAAAGCCATGTTCGATGACCTCAAGAACCGCGGCGTGCCCATGCGCTTGGTCGCGCAGAACGCCAATCGCGTGCTGGTGGCACGATTGTGAGCTGGATCACCTGGGCGCTCATCCTCACCGGGGTAGGTTTGAACGCCGCGGCGCAGCTACTCCTCAAGGTGGCTACCCGGCCGCTGGCGCATTTCTCGCAATTCAGCGCGGACACCTTGAGCGAGAGCGCGATGATCCTCCTCAGGAGCCCGTCCTTTTGGGCCGGAATGGTGTGCTATGGGACGAGCGTATGTGTGTGGCTGGCGGCGCTGGCCAAGGCGCCCGTGAGCACCGCCTATCCCATGCTGTCGTTGGGGTATGTGGTGGTCGCCACCGTGTCGGTGCTGTGGCTGGGCGAGAGCATGGGTCCGGCCAAGGTGCTCGGGATCGCATTGATCTGCGCCGGCGTGGTGCTCGTCTCCCGGAGTTCGGCGTGAAGCCCTTTCTGCCCTTTACCCGGCCGTCCATCGACGAGGACTGCATTGCCGCCGTCGCCCAAGTGTTTCGTTCGGGCCAATTGGCGAGCGGTCCCAAGGTGGCCGCCTTCGAGAGCGCGCTCGTTGAGTATCTCGGCGGAAATCGGCATGTGCGGGTGATGACCTCGGCTACCGCCGGGCTCGAAATGGCGCTGGAAGTCGCCGGCATCGGTCCCGGGGATGAAGTCATCGTGCCGGCCATGAGCTTCGCGGCGAGTGCGAACGTGGTTGCGCGCCTGCGCGCCAAGCCGGTATTCGTCGACATCGACCTATACACGCGCAACATCAACCTGGACCGAGTGCCCGCGGCCATCACGCCGCGTACGCGAGCCCTCATGCCGGTGCACTTCGCCGGATTGCCGGTGGACATGGAGGGGCTGTATGGGATCGCCGCCGAGCACGGGCTGCGGGTGGTGGAAGATGCGGCGCATGCCATCGGCTCGCGCTATGCGGGCAAGCTCATCGGCAGCTTCGGGGACCTGGTGGTGTTCAGCTTTCACCCGAACAAGAACATGACCACCATCGAAGGCGGCGCCGTGACCACCGGGGATTCCCAGGCGGCGGATCTGCTGGAGCAGTATCGATTCCACGGCATCAAGAAGAACGCCGACGGCGAGGTGGACGTCATGTTCCCTGGTGCGAAAAGCAATCTCACCGACATCGCCGCCCAGGTGGGCATCGATCAACTGCGCCGCTTGGATGGATTCAACGCACGGCGCCGTGCGCTCGCGGCGCGCTACTTCGAGGAATTCGACGGCTACTCCGGGGTGGTGCTGCCCGCGCGCGGCGACTCGGGTCACAGCTGGCACATGTTTCAGGTGCTGATCGATTTTCGCGCCCGCGGGATGACGCGGCCGCAATTCCAAAAGATCATGGCCGACCGCGGCATTGGCATCGGTGTGCACTATCCCAGCATTCCCAGCCTCAAGTACTACAAGGACTTAGGCTACCGCGAGGAGGACACGCCGGTCGCCGCGCGGGTAGGACGCGAGACGGTCACGCTACCCTTGTTTCCCGCAATGAGCGATGATGATGTGGTCAGGGTCTGTCATGAGCTTCGGGAAGTCTTAAAAGAATAACAATTTGGGGGATGGCCATGAAGAGCCTTGCCTGGGGCGTATTCGCCCTCGTCGGCGTATCGCACGCCGCATCGACTGTGGATTTGGCTCCGCTGGTGGCCGCCGAGCAGGCCCAGGTCATCGCCTGGCGGCGCGACATTCACGAGCACCCCGAACTCTCGAACCGCGAAGTGCGCACCTCAGCTCTGGTGGCCGACCACTTGAAGAGCCTCGGATTGGAAGTGGCGGTGTATGCGAACACCGGTGTCGTCGGCCTGCTCCGGGGCGGCAAACCCGGACCCACGGTCGCATTGCGTGCGGACATGGATGCACTGCCCGTGGCCGAACTGACTCAGCTACCGTTCATGTCGCACGCCACATCGACATACCGAGGCGAGACAGTGGGCGTCATGCACGCCTGCGGTCACGATACGCACACGGCCATGCTCATGGGAGTCGCCGACATTCTGGTGAAGGTGCGCGGCGGGCTCAAAGGAAATGTGCTGTTCCTGTTCCAGCCGGCCGAGGAGGGTGCGCCCGAGGGTGAAGAGGGCGGGGCGGCCCTCATGCTGAAGCAGGGCGTGTTCGACAAGTACCATCCGCAGGCCGTGTTCGGTTTGCACGTGGTGTCGGCGCTGCAAGTTGGCCAGATCGGCTACCGGCCGGGGCCGATGATGGCCGGGGCCGACGGTTACAAAATCCTGGTCCACGGACGGTCGACCCATGGGGCGCGGCCGTGGGAGGGGGTCGATCCCATCGTCATCGCCGCGCAGATCGTGGGGGCCATGCAAACCGTCGTCAGCCGACAGCTCGACATCACCGCCCATCCGGCCATCGTGAGCGTGGGAGCGATCAAGGGCGGTATCCGCGACAACATCATTCCCGCCACCGTCGAGATGGTCGGCACCATACGCACATTCGATCTCGCGCAGCGCGACGTGATCCTGGATCACTTGAAGCATCTGGTGGAGAACACGGCCATCGCCGGCGGCGCAACGGCCACTTTCGAGGTGGGTCAGGACAGCTATCCGGTCTTGGTGAACGACCCCGCGCTCACGCAAAGGATGTTGCCCACCTTGAAAGCGGTCGCAGGCGACGCGCACCTGATGATGCTGCCCCTGATCACTGCGTCCGAGGATTTTGCGTTTTTCGCACGGAAAGTGCCGGGCATGTACATCAACATCGGCATCACGCCGCTCGATAAGGATCCCGCCACGGCGCCGCCCAACCACTCGCCGCTGTTCTATGTCGATGAGACCGGGTTGCCCACGGGTGTGCGAGTGATGGCGCAGCTGGCAGTCGATTACCTGCGCTGAATGCCAGGGCCGGTTGCTGCGTCCGCGCTGTAGACGTTCGGTGCGGGGATTTGCGACGGCGTGCCGCGCCGGCTTGCGACGAAAAAAAGGATGGCGCAGACTCATCGCTCGCCGATTACTCCCAAAGGAACCCTAATATGAAGCGTCTAGCGTTGTTAACCCTCGGCAGTGCGCTGCTTGCCGCGCCTTTGTACGCCGCATTGCAACCCGGCGTGCAGGCCCCTGATTTCACAACCCAGGCGACACTCGCCGGCAAGCCATTCAAGTTTTCCCTCGCCGAAGCACTGAAGAGCGGCCCGGTGGTGTTGTACTTCTATCCCGCGGCGTTCACGCCGGGATGCACCGTCGAAGCGCATGAGTTCGCCGAAGCCACGGATAAATTCAAAGCCATGGGAGCGACCGTCATCGGCGTGTCACACGATCCCATCGATACGCTCAACAAATTCTCGGTGAGCGAGTGCCGCAATAAATTCGCGGTGGCCTCCGATGCCGACCAGAGCATCACCAAGGCCTATGACGCCGTACTGGCGGTAAAGCCCGAGTATGCCAATCGTACTTCGTATGTGATCGCGCCCAACGGCAAGATCATCTATCAGTACACGGCGATGGACCCGAATCAGCACGTCGGCAATACCATGGCGGCCGTCGAGAAGTGGAACGCGGAACACAAGAAGACTTGAGGCGCTAAGGTTCTCGCGTTTATCGCCGCGCCGGGTTCAACGGTGGACCCGGTGCGCGCGTGTAAGTTTACACACTGTGGTCGATGCTCAACTGGGCCAACAACTGTTTCATCGTCAGTGGCTTCGAAAACAGCCAACCCTGACTGTATTGAACTCCGTGTCGGCGCAAGAAGTCCGCCTGTGCGGGAGTCTCGACGCCTTCGGCGACCATCTGCAGGTTGAGCGATTTGGCCATCTCGATGATGTGCCTGACGACTTCGCTCGTGACCGCCTCGGTGCCGATGGTATCGACGAAAGACTTGTCGATTTTCAGGCAATCGAGCTCGAGGTTTTGCAGATACGACAAGCTCGAATACCCGGTGCCGAAGTCGTCGATCGCGACTTTGATGCCCACGGCGCGCAATTGCCGGATATTTCTGCGGCTCGCCTCCTCGTTCATGAAGACCCGCTCAGTCGCCTCTACGTGCAGATTGTGCGCGTCGATCCCCATTGTTTGAATCAACGAGCGCAACCGATCGACGATGTCCGGGCTGCAGATGTCCTCCGCCGACAGGTTCAGGGCAATGTAGAAATCGGGCCGCGCTCGAAACAATTTGGCGGCATCTCGCTCAATGAGATGGAACACGCAGTCGGTAAGCTTCTGCATCAACTGGGACTTTTCCGCAACCGGGATGAAGACGTCCGGTGGGATCTGTTCGCCGTTGGCCCGGCGCCATCGGAGCAGGGCCTCGACTCCGATCCATTTGCCGGATTGCAGATCCACGATCGGCTGATAAGCCAGGGAAAGCTCCCGCTTCTTGATGGCGTTCCTGAGTAGAGTCGGCGTCGACAGGCGAAAGCGCGCCACGCGCACCACCACTATGACCAGCAGGACTGCCGCACCTACTCCGATGGGCAGGAGCACCAGTATGATGCGGTGCTGATCCTCCTCAATTCTGCTCTGTCCGATCGCGGCAATGGCAACATAGTCGCGGACCGCCGAGCGTTGCCAGGCCACCACGTTCGTACCGTCATAGAAGGTTCCGCTGCCGGAGCTACCGATTCCATGGAGCCAAGCCGGACGTAACGCGCCGCGCTGAGCCAAAACGGTGCCCTGGACTACGTTTATGAGTCCGACAATGAGATTGCTCTCGGCCGGGATGATGTCGATCGGCAGCGCTTGACTGACCAATGCGGCATATCCGGTCTTCGAATCGACGACGATGAGAAGCTTCGTTTCGAGAGCCAGGGGATGCCGCACCCCCACTCGCACCACATAGCCGTAGGCGCTGACATAACTGGGTGGACCGACTGCGACCCTCTGCCGGCCGAAGGCCGAGCAGATCAGCTCATCGCCCATGACGTAGCCGACGTCGATCAGCAGATTCGATCGGATCACCAGTGAGCGCATGCGCGCAATGCTGCCATCCGAGCACGGATCGGCGCGCATTGCGCCCAACTCGGATAGTGCCACGCCAATCTGATTGGTGATTTGGTCGCTGCGCCTAATGATGTCTACGGCGATGCCCGCGGCATGCTGCTGCTCGCGCTGGAGCGATTGATAATCAGCCAGGCGAATCGCCACCGCGATCGGCAGCAGAATCGCGACGGCAGCCACTCCATAGAGTAGAACGAGCCAGGCCTTCTCTCGTTGCATGCCTCATCCTTGACCAACGTCCGCGCCAATCTGGAATATACGCTTCGGTCGTCGCCTAACTACTAAGAATCCGTGTATCGGTCTGGGCAGCTGCACGGGCGCGAGCCGGACCGATGAGAAAGATGGCAACCGCCGCGACGACGAAGGATGCACTGAAGAAGTAGTAAAGCTGCGCCGGCAACCAGCCGCGATCCAGCAGCGCGCCGCTCGCGAGCGGAGCAAGTATGGCTCCGAAGCGGCCGATACCGATCGCCCACCCCATGCCGGTGGTTCGCACCGCGGTCGGATACAGGGGTGGCCCGACGGCATAGAGGCCGGCCATCGCCGCGTTTGCGATGATGCCGAGCAGCAACGCCGTCCAGAGCGCGATGTCCAGCCGGCTCATGACGAGTCCGAACACAACGATCAAAAGAGCGCTGCCGATGAGCGCACCGAACAGCAGGCGGTGCGTATCGGCGCGCGATGCGGCCAAGGCGAACAGGCCGCAGCCGGCGATCCCACCGAGGTTCAACAGGACTCCGCCGGTCATTCCCTGGGCGGCGCTCAATCCCGCCGCGTTCAGGAGTCGCGGCGTCCAGCTCAGGATGAAGTAAAAGCCCGCCATCGTGCAAAAGAATACGATCCACACCAGCGCAGTCTTGGGCCTGATCAGGAGCCTTAATTGCGCGCCAATCGAACCCGGGCCCCTCTGGCTGGAAACGCTGCGGAATTCGAGTGACTCCGGCAACTTGCGCCAGGCCAGCGGCAGCATCAACAGCGACAAGGTGCCGCCGATCACAAATGCTGCGCGCCAGCCGAAACGCGGGATCGCATAGGCGGCCAGTGCGCCGCCGATCGTGGCGCCGATGGAATAGCCCGTGGCATAGATGGCAAGCGCCGTCCCCCGCAGTTTTTCCGGCGCGTACTCCGACACGATGACGGCGACGCTCGCAATTGTGCCGCCGATGCCGATTCCGGTGAGAACTCTCAAGGACAGCAGCTCGGCGTAGTCGCGCGCGAGCGCCGAAGCCAGCATGCCGAAGCCGGCAACGGCCACTGATAGCAGCACGATGATGCGTCGGCCCCAGCGATCCGCGCAGGGACCGAGTGTGAGTGAACCTAACCCCATGCCGACGAGGCCGGCACTCAGCAACGCGCCCAATTGACCATCGGTCAGGTGCCAGTCCGCCTTGACCCCCGAGGCCGCGAACGACATGGCAAGAACATCGAATCCGTCCAACATGTTGAGTCCAACGCAGAGTGCGATCACGGTCAGCTGAAAGGCCGTGATCGGGCCCTGTGCGAGCTGGCGCTGCACATCTTGGCTGGAGGCGCTCACCGGCTGACCTTGAAGCGTCCCACCAGGCTGTAGCTGGAGCCGGGGTGGATGAGACGCGCACTGCTGACCACTGCTCCCCCGGACCAGGTGCGGCGCCTGACATGCAGCACGGGTTCCCCGGCCGGGATCTTGAGCAATACACGCGTGGCGCGATCCGGCATCAGCGACTGGATGATGTGTTCCACCTCATCGAGCGATCCGAGTTTCATCAGGAATTCGTAGGGCGTGGCCCGTGTGAAGTCCTGGTCAAGATAGCGTGGCGCGAACGCAGGGCGGACAAAGCGGTTCTCGATCTGAATCGGGCGATCGTTCTCAAAGTGGACGATGACCGAATGAAACACCGCGGAGCCCGGCGCAAGTTCGAGTTCGGTCGCGGTCGTAAGATCGCAGGTGTCGGCCGAGAGGCGGTGCACCTTGGCCGAATGCCGATGACCGCGCTCGACAATTTCGTCGTGAATGTTGCGGATCTCGAGCAGCGTCGACTGCGGCCTGCGGGGTGCGACCCGGGTTCCCGCACCGGGGCGGCGCGTCAGGATGCCGGCGGCCGCAAGGTCATGGAGCGCGCCGTGCACGGTCATGCGCGCGGTGCCGAAGGCGTTCGCCAACTCCGTCTCGGAGGGGACGCGATGGCCCTCGGGCCATGCGCCACCATCGATCTTGGCGAGCACGAACCGCTTGATTCGCTCATTGAGCGGCCGCTCATCGTCCGGCCCCCCAGGCAGTTCGAAGGAGCGCTTGCCGCGAGCGGCTGTTTGGCCTGATTTCAGCATCCCTTGACAATCCTATTACCCTAGTGCAAGTATTATTACCCTAGGCTAATAGAAAACACAAGAGCCGACAGGCTCATGCATGGATCGCGCGGCATGCGGGTCGAGGAGAGCGACGAATATGAACATTTCTGATTCGACGGTAGCCGACTTCCACAAAGACGGGGTCGTGGTACTGCGCGGCGTGTTCCGCGATTGGGTCGAGCCTCTGTCTCAAGGCGTGGCGGAGGTCATGGCGCATCCCAGCCCGCTGGAACGCTCATACCAGCCCAAGGATGGATCGGCGCCGTTCTTCCAGGACCTCTGCAATTGGCAGCGCATCCCTGTATTTCGCGCATTTATCTTTGAATCGCCTGCGGCCGAAGCCGCAGCTCGCTTGATGAGTTCGCCCACCTCACGATTTTTCCACGATCACATACTGGTCAAGCGCCCTGGGAACAGTACCGTCACACCGTGGCATCAAGATCAGCCCTACTACTGCGTGGCGGGTGATCGCACCGTCAGCTTCTGGACACCGCTGGACGCGGTCTCGCGCAATGTCAGTCTGGAATGTGTCGCCGGGTCACATCGGTGGAATACGGCCGGCTACCGGCCGAAGCGTTTTGACGGCAGTCCCCTCTATGCGGATGAGAAATTCGAGGACGTGCCGGACATCGATGCCCAGCGAGATCAGCTCGTTATCCGCGGCTGGGACATGGCACCGGGAGACGCCATCGCATTCGACTTTCGCACCATTCACGGCGCACCGGCCAATGCGTCGCCCGTCACTCGACGTGTCTTTTCATCCCGGTGGGTCGGTGCCGATGCGCGCTTCGTGCGGCGTGGTGCATCCGGATCGCCACCATTTCCTCACCTGACGCTCGAAGACGGCGCGCTATTCGATGCCCCTGAATTTCCGCTGGTCTACGGTCGCTGAGGGCGTACCATGCGTTATGGAAGAGAAGCAGATCAGAGAAGAGTTCGACACGGGTCTGGCCAAGATCAGGAACGAAATCAAGAGCCGGCTGGTGCCCCATGGCTTCTTCGGTAGCGTTACCTGCGTTGACATCGAGGGCGCGGATCATGTCCCCACCGGCTCGACAATTTCAGTTGCCGTGAAGGGAAGAACCATCGAAAGATCATTTGGCCGCCAGGATATTGAACGCTGCCGTCTCAGGGTGGGCGGCGTGGTCCTGTCGGGCATCATTTCCATCGTTGATGAGCTCTCGTTGACGCCAACACCTTGATGCTGCGGATCTTTCCCGGCAATAGCTAAGCCATGCGCGCAGTGCGGCCGGAAACGTGGTACACGTGGCGCGCCCCTCGAGTCTGTTGGTCAGTCCCGCGCTGCAACAGCGCTCCCCCCTTCGCGAGAAAGACATTAATTCATGCTGAAACGCCTCCGTGGTCATTTTTCCAATGACCTCTCGATCGATCTTGGTACCGCCAATACCCTGATTTACGTCAAGTCACGTGGAATCGTACTCAACGAACCCTCGGTCGTCGCCGTGCAAAACGAACCGGGTCGCGGCGGCAAGGTCGTGGTCGCCGTGGGTGCAGAGGCAAAGAAAATGCTTGGCCGAACGCCCGAGCACATCACCACCGTGCGGCCCATGAGGGATGGCGTCATCGCTGATTTCACGTACACCGAGAAAATGCTGCAGTACTTCATCAACAAAGTTCACGGCAATCGCTTTTTCAGCCCGAGCCCGCACGTGCTCGTATGCGTGCCATTCGGCTCCACCCAAGTCGAACGCCGTGCCATCAAGGAATCCGCAGAGGGTGCCGGTGCGCGCAGTGTCGACATAGTGCCCGAGCCCATGGCGGCCGCAGTCGGCGCGGGTTTGCCGGTGCACGAGGCACGCGGCTCCATGGTTCTCGACATCGGCGGCGGCACGTCCGAGGTCGCCGTGGTCTCTTTGAACGGCATCGTTTACGCGGCGAGCGTGCGCATGGGCGGGGATAAATTCGACGAGGCAATCATGCAGTACGTGCGGCGCAACTACGGCATTTTGATCGGAGAGGCCACCGCGGAGCGCATCAAGATTGAAATCGGTTCGGCCTATCCCGACACCCACGTTCGTGAAATCACCGTGAGGGGAAGGAACCTTTCGGAGGGTGTGCCGCGCGCCTTCACGTTGAACTCGAATGAAATACTGCAGGCGCTCGAGGAACCGTTGCAGGGAATCGTGGGTGCGGTGCGTCAGGGACTCGAGCAGACGCCGCCGGATCTCGGCAGCGATGTGGCGGAGCGCGGTATCGTGCTCACGGGGGGAGGTGCACTGCTGCGCAACATCGACAAGCTGATCATGGAGGAAACCGGACTGCCGGCACTCATCGCCGACGATCCACTGACCTGCGTTGCTCGCGGCGGGGGACGCATCCTCGAACTCATGGAAGAGCATGGCCGAGCAATCTTCGGCCTACAGTAGTCAGCAGGGTAGGTGGGCTCACGGTCTCCAATCCAAGGCGCGGCGTAGCGTCTTGATCTTTGTAAGAAAAATCCTTACAGTAAGAAAAATCCTTACCAAAAGGCAAGACATGATAACCAGCCGCTTGAGCACCAAAGCGCAGACAACAATTCCACGGCCAATTCGTGCGGCGCTACAACTCAAAGAGGGTGATGAACTCGTCTATCAAATCGATGGCGATCGCGTGATTCTCTCAAAGGCGCAGCCCAATAAGGTTGAGGATGATCCATTCCGCGCTTTCGGCGAATGGGACTCCGAAGCCGACAACAAGGCGTATGCCAAGCTTTAGGCAGGGGGACGTAATCAAGCTCCCCTTTCCATATACGGATCGCGCGACGCGGCAATTCCGACCGGCGTTGGTTGTCTCGACGGGCGGCATCGAGGCCAGCCATCAGTTGCTCTGGGTAGTGATGATCACCAGCGCCGAAAACCGCCGCTGGCCAACCGACGTGCCTATAAGCAACCATGAGCAGGCAGGACTACCAGCCCCGTCCGTTATTCGAACAGCGAAGGTTGCGACGATTGAAGTTGCGGACGCGACCAGGCTCGGCAAAATTCCGGCAGCGCTGGTCAAACAAGTCATGGGCAAGATCAGCCGCGAACTAGGCCTCTAGTCAGCCACCCCCGTTCGGGCAATTCGACACCGCCGGCTTCCCCGCGAAGCGTGCCCTGACCCAGTCGAGCTGATCCGGCGTCGAATTCTGCATGGTCGGGTCATGGTCGAGCCCGGGGTAGCTGCGAAAGGTCACCGGCTGCTTGGCTGCGCAAAGCTGCGCCACCGCGGCACGCACCCCGGACAGCGGCACGGTCTGATCCGCTTCGCCGGCAATCACGAAGAGCGGACCGCCGATGGGCGCATTCCCCACCGCGTTGCCCTCGAAGAAGCGGTGCACCCACACGCTTTTCTCCCAGCCCGGGCGCAGCAAGGTTCCCGTCGGCAGTGCGGCATAGACGGCGTAGCCGTAATAGAAGCAGCCCTTCGTAGTGACGTCGGAGTAGTGTTCCAGCACCGCATCCGACAACAGGTCATGCGGATTGAACTCCGGATACCGCGCGTGAATGCCGGCGGCCATGAAGGCCAGATAAAAGCCCACCCCGGGGGTGTTGCTCAAATGGCTGAAGAAATCCGTCTCGCGCGCGACTCCCGCCACGGAGACCGCACCCAGATAGTCGGGATCCTTGAGATCGTGCTCCGCCTCCGCCACGCCGAAGGCCGCGAGTCCGCCTTGCGAATGCCCGTCGGCCACCCATCTCGCTCCCAGGCTGGGTACGGCGGCGCGAGCCGCCGGTATGGAGTAGATGACATCCCGGGCCTGCGCGATCTTGTTGACGTACTGATGTGGACCCACGGTGCCCAAGCCATGATAGTCGGTGGCCACCACGGCGAATCCCGCGGCCACCATGGGCATGAGACCCTCATCGCCGTAATACACATCCTTCATGGCAGAGGGCGCGCACAGGCGTGACACGCCGCTCGTGCCATGGGCCCAGGCAATGACAGGCCACCCTTTGGCGGGCGCCTTACCCGCGGGAATCAACACCACTCCCGAGGTCGCCACGTCGCCGCCGGTCGCATCCAGCGAGTGATACTGAATTCGTACCGCGGTGGCGCCCTTCGGCAGGGTATAGCCCGCGAAGAATTCCTTGCGCAACAGGTCTCCGGGCTTGGTCGTCGCAAGATTGTCGGCGATGGAATAGAAATCGCCTACGGCCACCCGGTCGGCCTTTTCCATCGCCAGCGCCTCCGCCACGGTCTTCGGCATTT
>Ga0210398_10001918_pt1 | contig 20734 bp, 25 predicted proteins | sample IncBWC4OmetaG_FD_161047 | JGI IMG/M metagenome (GOLD analysis project Ga0210398, IMG submission 161047) | Forest soil microbial communities from Barre Woods Harvard Forest LTER site, Petersham, Massachusetts, United States - Inc-BW-C-4-O | ecosystem: Environmental > Terrestrial > Soil >...
GCCAAAGTGGGCAGATCGTCCCACTCAGCACTAGTGAAATTCTGAAGATCCTCGGATCTCTCAATAAGATTCGAGCTCAGCTCATCGGCGTTTTGTTGCAGTGTGCGTCGCTGTCTTCATCAATCAAAAGCATTTTCTTGGCAGAGGAACAGTTTTTCGAATACAACGGCACTGGGCGTCCCCCGACATCAGAGAAGGTTCTGAGTATGGACCTGGTTCCAGCTTTCTAAGGGACGCTTCTCCCAGTCCACTCTCCGTTCAGAACCCAACACATTCAAAAAAGCGCCCTGTACTTCCCATTAGGAGAAACAGGATGCAGCCGTACTTTCACACGTCAACTTTCCCGGAGCGAGCGTTGTTGGTCAACAACGTTGCCCGCCTGACCGGCATACCAAAAACCACCATCCGCTGGAATGTCCGCAAGGGCCGTCTGAAGGCCTTTAAAGACCCCAGCAGGCCAAAGATTTGGCTAATCTATCGCAGCGATGTCGAAGCGTTTATCGCGAGGAGGGGCCATGTTCTTTCAACGAATTAAACGTGCCCTTAAACAACGGAGCGAGCCACTGTTGCTTGGATTCGAAATCATGCACTTTCTGGTGGACGTGATCATCGTGGCCGAAATCGTTGTACGCCATGCGGTGCCGCTTCTTCAATCTCAGGGAACTACGCTGAGCTAGAGCAGGTACCCCCGGGCCCTACAGGGAAATATTGCTCGGATCAGTGTACTGGGCACAGGCAGCATGGGTCGATTGGACTCGCGAATGTACTCCCGGATGCGGTACCTAACCTCGCCTTCGGAGTGGTGGTAGCCGAGCTTCTGGTGCGTGACGGATGGGCGGCTCTAGCCGCCGACCCCCAACCCAAAAACAGCCCCAAAAGCCTCCCAAAAACAGCCCGTTTTTCATCATTCCGGGCAATTTCTGGCGAAATTTATCGAGTGTAAGTATACGGGAATATCCGTAAGTCCTGTGTTTGCAACACGAAAATGGGAGATGACGTGTTTATTTTGAACATTTGGGTTAGCGTGGGACAGCTACGGCCACCGTTTTCGTCTCCCAGACCGAATCCCAACGTCGTTCCGATTGATAACATCGAGGAGGACTTATGTTTTCTAGCGATTCTTGGTGCCCAAAATGTGGGACAGCACTGGCGATTGAAGGAATCGACCAAGCAGGTAGTTGTGCCTTTTGTAAAGAGGCGTACAACGCAATCGACCTTGATTCCATCCAGATGGAATCGGCTGGCGGGAGGGTTCCCGCCACGGACTTGTTCCATGCCAACCGGATGATTGGTTGGCCGGGGACTGAGGGCAGGTTGCTCAGGGAGCTTCGTGACCAATTCGTGCTCCAGGACAACGGCACCCGCGTGATCCCGCTATCGGTCGTGCGGGAATATGCCGAACGGAACGGGCTGACGTTCGAACCGCTGCCGCCGCAGACAATCCCAGTGTGGGTGTTCCCACGGGTAGCTCCGACCGTTTGAGCAACGTGCAACGGCCTATAGGGTTGGGGAGTGTTGCTAATGGGTGTATCTAATTGTATTTAATATAGTTACAGCGCCAGACCCTCGATTTGCAGATGACTTGCCGTTGCACTTGTCGGGTCAGCGAAGTGCAGCAAGGATCCCACTCTCTAAGAGTGTTGCACGTTGCGGATTGGGGAACCGTATTCCACCAATCCGCATCCGTCGGGTGCGGGCTAATTCATAAACACGCCCGTACCATCGACTACCTCTTGCTCGTTTACAACCACCCGGTGGCCGGTGTTGGTACTTACAACGATTCCATCAGGTGTGACGTTTACCCGCGTCTCAGCGGGCTGGCCGGGGAGGGAGAATATCACCGGGCGGTCGCCGTTCCGTTGGAGCATATCTTTCTCGACGGCCCGGTTTAGCCATTCCGACGCCCATTGCCGGGTGTGGCTGCAACATTCACCGACATCTTCAGCGGTAGAAGGTCCAAGGTCCCGGACTGCGGAGACCACCAACGTCAGTTGGGCTGCTTCGTCGGACTGGGCTTCGAACAGCATCGTTTCTGGATTCAGCCGGAGGAGCATATCTTCCGGTGTCTCGCCGTTACGCAATTCGAACTTGAGTCGGACTTTCTTATTTTCCTTATCTGCCTTTTCGAGTGACAGATGCGTGTCATACCATCCTGGTAGAGCCGTACTCCCACGAGCCTTGTGGCCGACATTGGATCGCTCGGTGCTTGCCTTTCCGTGGTGGTGGACGAGAATGACAGCGGAACCAAGTGCCCGGATCTCGTCGAGCTTGCTGGTGACGCGAATTACGTCCCGAACGACGTTCTCATCCCCCGAATGAAAGTTCGCCATCGGATCGATTACAACGACATCGGGTTTGTACTGCTCAACCATCTCCATCAGAAAAGCGGCACCATCTGGGTCATCAAGTTTCAGCATCGAAAACGTGCAGGCGTTGTACAGGTTGCTGTGAACGTCCTCGCTGAACGTGGCGACCTGACGTTGAAAACGTTGCTGCATTCGTCTCTCGCCGACTTCCGCTTGGAGCATCAACACCCTTCGGCTGGTTGAACATTCGAAACCGACGAACGACTTCCGGTCAGCGAGACTAAGGCCAAGTTGAGATGCGAACAGTGACTTCCCGATCTTTTGCGGACCGCTGATGAGCATCGCACCCGACCGATCTAGAAGATCGTTCCCGAGGAGGGAGTTAGTTTGCGGAAACTCCATCTTCAACAATTCGCCGAGACGGTGGACTTGGAGGTTCTTAAGATTGGACATAATTATATGTCTCTCCTGCTTTGAATCTGGGCATCTCAGCAACGCTCTTCAAATTCACATTTGGTTGTGCCCCGTAATCTGAAATTACGGCACGTTTACGTGAGAACTTTAGCCCCCGTAGGCTCCGCACCATCCGTGAAACGGAAGCTGTCCCAGGAACGGTTTGTTGAGTTTGTGGGGATCTCGGTGGATTTTCTAAGTCTGATCGAACGCGGCAGGAACGCTCCGTCGTTTGAGACGATTGAGCAGATGGCAAAGAAGCTTAAGCTCCCGGTGATGGATCTATTCGATTTTCGTCAGGAGGATCGGGCATCCGTCCGAGGGAGGAAGTAGCTGGCACCGATAGCGTAGCGAACGGTACTGATTGCATGCTCCGGCTGCGCACAGGTTAATTCCCCGAAGGCACCTTCTCGGCCTGGTCCACTACCACAATTTCAATCGGTGCGCCGCGTGTTTCAAGCTTGAGGCCCAGTTGCTCTTGCAGTGCCACAGGAAGCGTCACCCCGGAGGAGGCATCGCCAGCCACCAGGGGCGGGCTACCTTTGCTTTCACCAGATGGTTTGGACTCCGGAACCCAATCCAACGTCAGGTTGTAGAATCCCTTGAGGCCCGTCATATCACGCACAGGGAGGTCCACCGGCAGGTCCCTTCGTCGCCTAGCCAGAAAACCAGCTAAGGCATCCATTGAAACACACTTGCCAACGAAGTGGGTGCCGTTGTTGTTGCGGCTGTGTGAATCGCAGTCCGAGACCGGGGCTTCTTTGAATTTGATGCCGCTCTTCTCTACGATCAACCCGAAAACCGGACGAGTCTTCCGCTCGCGATGGACGACCAGTTTGAACCGGTCCGCCAGCATGTTCTGCATCATGGCCTCTAAAGCTTGGCCGAACGTTTCCCCGCCTTTGGGCGCCTCGGGAAAAGTCGCGGAAACATCGAATTGTTCAGAACTAAGCCAATCCGGTCCCTCCACCTGGTAATCCTCGACCCCATATGCTCGCCAAATCAGACCTCTGAGGCTGACATTCGTCGCCATCAGCCGTCCCCGATTCGGTTGTGAAACCTGAATTGTAAGATACCGATTTGTTCGGCTTAACCGATACCACTTCGAACTCCTGACACTGCCCTGCGCAGGCGAACACCGCTACCAAAATGACCGTGTCGGTTGCTCGCATACGTACTTCATTGACGGTTAAGAACCACAAGGTGTTTACTCGTTATCCTGCAAATTGCCTGGGCTTGACCTGCCGAAATCGGGTTGACTTGCAGGCGAAATGGTTGCCATCAGAGTTGGCGCTCGTCAAAGCCCTGGGAAAGCGGATACGTGATTTGGAGGACTACGAAAGGCTGGTCTCAGGGGCTGCGCAAGTTACCAGGGAGTCAGGGGAGTCGATTTCAACGTTAAACGGATATCGTAATTATTCCTTCAGGACAAAGGCGAAGTAGAATAGAATGTTTACCTTGTTTCCTGGGAGGTTGCTCTTGGCTGACGACGACAATATACCGAGCACCAGGAAAGTTGTCTATCTGTATTTTGAGTTCGCCGCGTTAGGCTGCGTGCTTGACGGGGTGACACGTCTTGGCAATGGCGAGTTGAAAAAGGGGTGTATCCTTTTAACTAGTGCTGTAGTTCTTTTTATTATGGGGCGCAATTCGGGATGGCTTCAGACTACGCTTGGCAAGGCCGGCAATCTGATTCCTTTTCGGAGGGCTCTTGTGGCTGCGCAAGAGGAGAATAAAACTCTTCAGAGTCAATTGTCGGCCATCAAAGCGCAGATCGAAACACCGACGGCTGAGAACACCAAAAAGGCAGAGGCGTTATACATAATAGAATTCGATTATCTGCCAGCCAGTCCGCTAGAAAATGGATGGACACAAGCGTACTACAAAGACGGCGTCGCAGCTTTCAAGACCGATCTGGACATCCCCGCAAGTTTGCGTATGGAAGTGGTACATAGCGTCGTCGCGTTGAATTACACTCTCCCCGACATAGCGAAGCCCGCAGATACTGTGCAATTCACGACAAAGTACACTGGCGGATCACAGTCTATGATATTTACTAAAGTTCGAGTCTCGACGCGTGACGAATCTCAGTGGCGGGGATTTTGGATCAAGTATTACTTTGGAGAACGAAGGGCGATAATTACTCCGGACGGCCCTGCCCCAGATCCGAAAAAGATGTTGCCAGAAAGTACCGTATGGATTCCGGCAAAACTGGAGACAAAGGATACGCTTCAATTTGATATCGATCTGCGCGATGCCGTTGCTCTGGCTGTTGGCGATCAGGGATGGATTTACAAATCGATCACTGATTTCAGAATCCGGGGCACGCTTTCGATTTCTCCAATAGTCTTCGGGAGGTCTGCCAAGTAGTTGCGCGCAGACGGGTGCTACTCTGAACTTGCATGCTGGGAGCCCGCGAAAGCGATCAGCACGAAGAATTGAAAGCAAGCCCAAGAAGGAAGCCGCTGGACTCCTCAAGGACGCGCCAGGGATCACCAAGACGCAGTTTTAAGCGATGATCGGCAAACTAATCGCGCCGGTATCCAAGCCGCAAACTAAGCAGCCTTGAAGCCCTTTATGTCGTCTCCGGTTTGCGCACGGTCTTACAATCTGTCCTAACCAGCGCTCCCCGAAATCGACCTTGCCATCCTATGAAACCCGCAACCACAAGTAACCAGATCATCCTTGGTTCGGGAACGATTGGCGCAGGATTTCCACTGAATGTAAAGTCGAGCGAGATTTCCTGCGACGAGATGAGCACGTACTGGCTTCCGTTGTAGTACGACGTATCGGATATTGAGAGACCACCTACGTTGATGTAAACATCCTCGTTATTGAAAGACACGCGGGACGCATCGAAACCTGCGACATCCGTTGCGGGGTCCACACTGACCGATGTGATGATTTGATCTGAATGGGTGAGATCGCTCAAAGTGAGCAGTGTAGGCGAAGTCAAACTGCCCCCGTAGATCGTTTCGGCATACGGAGGAACCTCGGAGAGCGTCAAATTAGAACCGGTGAGCTCCACCCCGAGCCCTGCGTCACAGGAATACTGAGCGGACTGGGAGTCGCTATATCCGGTCAAGGGCACAACAGTGCTGAACACTTCGCATCCTTGATATGTTAATTCGACCGTTTGCCCAATGAAATCTGCGCGGCTATCTGCGGCACCAAAAAGCACCGCAATTCCTACCATGAGATATCTCTGCAAGAATGTCACAATTGCTCCAAAGGCAGCCGAACTTAGGAAGCATATCATGGATATGGGCGGCGTCCGAGCGCCCAAGGCCCTGGCGTTGTCCGTTGGGCCGGTAGCGGGGCCTGCTATCGCTCCGTTACTTCATGCCCTGGGGGGCTTCACGATACATCGGTTGCGCTTTTCCGCAATGGGTGGGCTGTGAATAACAAACCTATCAGAGCAGCCAATGTTTCGGCCCAATGCAAAGATACTGGACGGTGAGATCAAGGTAGCAATTGTTTAGGGCGATATTGAAAAGGTCTAAAAGAACGAAGGCACTTTGCTGGAAATCAAAAACGAACATACTAGCTCCCGCCGGAGAGGGTTTATCTGCGGCTCGGAGGTATTTATACACAGTCGTTTTTGCGGTTAACTAGGGCAAAGAAAAACGGCCTTGAACCTCGTAACCGGGCTGGCCGAGGTCGAGACCCTGTACGCCACCCGTGGAGAGAAACTAACCTACCGCATCGAAACGCGTCAGGATCGGATTCCGGCCAATGTAATTGTAAGGCTGGTCATCGATGTTGCTGGGCTGCGGAAGAGGATCGAGGAGAGGTTGAGGCGGGGGAAGAAGTGACTTCCTATCGCCAGCGTCCTGCCTCGTTCACTCCTCAAACAGATCCTTCAAGCCCACCCGAAACGCATTCGCCAGTTTCACCAACGTCCTAACCGAAGGGTTCCTGCTCCCACGTTCTAGGTCGGCCAGGTAACTCCGCTGAATCGACGCCCGTTCCGCGAGCACCTCCTGAGACCACTCACGGTCAGTCCGCAACTGCTTGATGCGATTGGGCGAGACGGTGTAGGGCCGTGGATTCCGATACGGGCAATCCCTAATGGTTTCGAATTGCCCGGTCGATAATTGTATGATCCGAGTGACAAGGATATTTCACGGAAATAGGAGCGAATTATGCAAGTTCCAAAGGACAATCGGCGGAATCTCCATCTGGCCCTGCTCATCCTTCTGGCGGGTTGGTTGTCGCCAGCTGCCAGTGCGGAAAGTTTCGTTGCACCGGCCAGCGGCACGTTGTACATCAAATGCGTCGGCGGGAGTGCAGGGGCCGTGAGCCAGTTTGGGACGGGGAGTACGATCTCCGATTTCGTTCCGCTCCTCAGTTCCCTTCCGCAAAGTTGCCCAACCACCGAAGTAGCCGTCGGTCACGTCGTTGCCGGACAAAAGGTTCCGTTTGGAATACACACCGTCTGGCAGGGGACAGACTACTGGGCATTCTCGACCAGCACCGACCAGCCATCTATAGTGACATTCTCGGACGTTTACAACAACCTCGGGATGGGCGGGAAGGTTATCCAGCAGACCGGCGTGAATACTTGGACCATGCATTTGTCGGATGCGGCTCATTACACGGTTGCTCTGGACATGGCGAACAACGTTCTGATTCAGATTCGTCTGGTAGTGGATGAATCCCGTCCGCCCCAGACATCAGCACCGCACCCAGCTATCAGTGGCAAATGGTCTGCGATAGTTGCCGACACGAAGTTAACCACTCATGTGGATATCGACCTGATTCAGAACTCCGATGGACAAGTAGCCGGTGACTACAGCAGTGCCCAAGGCGGGAAGGGAAAGGTCACAGGAGCGGTGTTCGGGACGGATTTCACCTTTGAGTTGACCCAGACGATGCAGAATTGCCCAGGCACATTCAAGGGCCAGGGCGTTCTCGAAGGTGACCGGATCGTTGGTTCCTACACCGGATCTGATTGTTTGGGTGATCGGGGGATTGGGAGCCTCACGATGACCCGGAGCATTGGAGTTACCGAGTCGAGCAGACCTGCCGTCGCAACCATCGCAGCTGAGTCAACCCAACTCCCGCCCGCAGATGGACACTTCACTGTTACTGCGGTTGGTTATCGCGTCATCCCTCACGAACGTACCAGTTACTACACCATAGCGGGACACAGCAGCACGAGTTGCTACGGGAGCGGGACGTACTTTGGAAATTCCGTCTCTGGAACGGTGGACTGCTCCACCGTAACCACTCCCCCTCAATATCGGTCTATGACGATCCGCTCGATTGAAGTTTACAACCAAGTCGAGGCCAGCGGAATGATATACACGGTTCGGTGTACCGCGAGTTGGTTTGGAAGCAGTTGCACGTGGCTTGTGCCTGGGGAAACATTCTCAGCGGAGGTGAAGGGCCGGGATATGTGGATCACTGCCCACAAGGGTGGGAACCTCGGCAAGGAGATTCACGCGAAGTATCAGATGTTGGACCGCAGGCCGAAGACGTAGCCCTGAAAGCCTCTATGGCGTAGGGAACCAAGCTGGACACCAGCCGTCACGTCCACGATCAAGCTGAATTACGCGTTGGAAAGCTTCACTAATCAGGCAGCTTTCCTTCTGCCGTGGCGATGCCATAGGGTGCGTCTGCGGATGCTTCCTGAAGCACTGCTCCGCTACACCTTATCAAGGCATGAACGTTTCCGGTTATGCCGTCGGAAGTCACCACTTCATGGTCGCCAGTGGAAGTGTGTACCTTCCCGGTCACCCTCACCTTTTGCGCCGACAGATACAGGTATTGACCGATCCTCGCGTAGAACCTCAGCTCGAACGGTAGCTTGACCTGGTTTTGCTCCTTGCCGCCATCCTTGTTCGTCATTGTGATGGTCGCGTAACTGGCGGAGCCATCCACCTGATAGACGACTTCTCTCATCCCGGATTGAGGCGATGCGAGCGACGCCGAAAAGAGAAAGACTGACAGCGCTTTCGTCACAGTCGCCAATCGGCAATTATCTGCTCAATCCATAGGGCATCGTCTCGTACTTCTCGGATACGAGGGGGACGGGCGGGCGAAAGAGAGCAACAAGTAAAGGATTGTCAACAAGATCACGGATTGGCTCGCATTTAAGGTAATTCTCTCACCGCTTGTCGTGTATTTGGGGATCTTAAGCTCACCGATTTAAACGATAAGTTAGCAACAATCCTTGCCCATCGAAGGAGGCGCCCGTGCGTACGCTGTTTTGGTCCACGTTCAATTTTGTCCTCGCTTGCCTAGCGGCGTCCCTGGTAATCCATTCTGTGGCTTTGGCCCAGGAGAGCCGGATCGCCGGACCGATTGATCCAGTCCAAACGGTTGTCCTTCGAGGGAACCTGAATCCGAAGGCACAAGCGAAGAATGACCTTGGCCCCGTCGATCCTGGATTCAAACTGAACTACATAACCATCGCATTCAAGCCGTCGGCAGCCCAGCAAGCCGAGTTGGACGATCTCCTTGCGGACCAGCAGAATCGCTCATCGCCACAGTACCACCGCTGGCTCACACCCGAACAATACGCGGACAGGTTCGGCCTCAGCATAGGAGACATCACGAAGGTTAGGGCGTGGCTGGAGTCGCAAGGATTCATGATCACCTACGTAGCACGTGGACGGAACTCGATTGCGTTCGACGGTACCGCCGCACAGGTCACGAAAGCATTTCAAACCGAGATACATAACTACATGGGCTATGGAGAGATACGTTTTGCCAACGCGAGCGAACCCTCATTGCCGAAGGCATTGGAGTCTTGTGTCCTCGGTGTTCTTGGCCTGGATGATTTCGTGAGAGGGCGGACCGTCAAGCCGAGGTATACGGCTTCCAACGGCGATCATGCCCTTGTACCAGACGACATCGCAACGATTTATGACGTTGCGCGCCTGTACGAGCAAGGGATCGATGGCTCTGGGCAGCATGTCGTGGTCGCTGGGCAGAGTGACATTTCTTTAACGGACATTGCGACCTTTCGCAGCGGAATCCTCCCGGCCAACGTGCCGCAGGTTTTGCTCGTCCCCGGAAGCAAAGACCCAGGAACGACGGAGGATCAGGCAGAGGCCGACCTCGATTTAGAGTGGATCGGAAGTGTGGCGCGGAATGCTGCGATAACCTACGTCAATTCGACTAATGTGATCGCATCCGCTGCATATGCTATCGAAGAGAATTTAGCCCCGATCATCAGCTACAGTTTCGGAGCTTGCGAAATGGAAGAGTCGGCCACGCTCTTGAGCGATGTACGTCTTGCCGTTCAGCAAGCAAACGTGCAAGGGATTACGGTCGTTGTCTCTTCTGGAGACGCTGGTGCCGCAGGATGTGATACGGCGTTCACAAGCTCCTCAGCCACGAATGGAGAAGCTGTTGAGTTTCCTGCCGGCGTTCCTGAAGTCACGGCGGTTGGAGGCACGGAGTTCAATGAGGGCAACGGCGACTACTGGAACACGACGAATTCGACGACTTTAGCATCCGCACTGTCTTACATACCAGAAACCGCGTGGAACGAATCCCTCCTAGAGAACGAACTTGCGGCAAGCGGCGGGGGGATTAGTTCCATCTACCCACAGCCTTCCTGGCAGGTTGGCCCTGGCCTCCAGACTTGGGGAGCTCGGGCCGTTCCAGACGTTGCACTTGACGCAGCAAATGACCACGATCCTTATGTAATCGTGACGGGCGGCCAAGCCGGACTCTACGGAGGAACTTCAGCCGCCGCGCCCGTTTTTGCCGGAATAATCGCACTGGTGAATCAACATGAGCAGTCCAGCGGTCAAGGCAACATCAACCCAAACCTCTATCGGCTCGCCCAAACGACTATCTTCCACGACATCACTACGGGAAATAACATCGTTCCCTGCGTTTCTGGGACACCGGATTGCACCACCGGCTCTTTCGGTTATTCCGCTGGCATCGGATACGATCCGGTGACCGGGCTAGGCTCCATTGACGCATACAATCTCGTCACCGAATGGAATGCAGCAACGCCCGAATCGCAAGTCATATTGTCTTGTAATCCCGATCCTGTAAATCAGCAGCCGCCTGACTCCAACGGGTTCGCTTGGGCTTTCACGCTTACGCTCACAGAAGCGGCGGGTGTCGCAACTAGTCTCACAGACTTCACGGTTAATGGTACGAGTTATCCTGCGGATATTGACAGTTTCTTCGGTGGTGCTGTCATTCCAGCGCACGGAGTGATTACGGCATCCTTGGGCTACAAAACTTTGACGGTTCCTGTGACGGTTGTCTTCGGCATCTCCGGCGTCGACGCTGGTGGCCGTCAGTGGTCGCAGCAGCTATCGGTACCGTTCAATGGAATGCAGTCCACACCTGCCCCCGCCATCTCACTTTCCAACACACAACTTCAATTCGCATGGACTGTAGGAGGCGCTGTTCCCGCATCTCAATCCGTTACGGTCTCCAACTCCGGTGGCGGCACCTTCACCTGGACGGCTTCTTCAAATGTTTCTTGGCTGAGTCTTTCATCCGCGACCGGCCTTCTAACGATTGGCGTTAGCCCGACGGGTTTGGCTCCGGGAAATTACACCGGCGCCGTCTCTGTAAACGCTGCGGGCGTTGCGAACAGTCCCCAGACGATAAGCGTTGGCCTTACGGTGGCGGCGGCTACTCCGAGCGTGGTGGTTTCGAGTGTGGTGAACGGGGCCAGTTTCCAGCCGATAATCGTACCTGGTTCTTGGGCGACCATCCAGGGAACGAATCTTTCATCGGCAACCGGCACGTGGGATGTGGTCAACGGAACATTGCCAACCACGGTGAACGGTGTGACCGTGACCGTAGGCGGGCAACCGGGTTATGTGAATTATGTCAGTGCGGGGCAGATCAACTTCGTCGTGCCTGAGGTGCCCGCAGGTTCTCAACAGTTGGTCGTGCAAAATTCTGTGGGAACTGGCGCGGCATTCAACGTGACCGTTAGCGATTTTGGACCCGCTTTCTTCGCATGGCCCAGTGACCAGGTCGTTGCGACGACGCAAAACTACGCCTACGCAGTGGCCAACGGCACATTCACAGGAACGACGACCACTCCCGCGAAGCCCGGTGAGGTACTGATTCTCTGGGGCACAGGCTTTGGCCCAACCAATCCAACTGCACCACAGGGTGAAGTGACACCGAGCAATGCGACTTATTCCACTGATACGCTGCCAACCGTAACGATCAACAATGTCTCCGCGAAGGTATATGGGGCAGCACTAGCGCCGGGATTCGCGGGGTTGTATCAAGTGGCCATTCAGGTGCCGACATCGCTAGGAAACGGTACCTGGCCCGTTGTGGCCACGATAGGTGGAGCGTCGTCACCAAGCTGGATGGTGCTGGCGATTCAGCAGTGACCTTACGATCCTGGCACCCAATCTGGTTTTTGGATCTGGCGCAACCGCGGCGGAGTCGGCCACCCAGTCTGAAAAAGGAAGAGCGGCGGCAGCCTGCTCGCGACTGTACATCTTACGAAGAGTCAAACAATCCGTTATGATTTCATCGATTTTGGTTTCCAGCAAAGTGATGCGGTTGTCGTGCTCAAAGAAGCCAGGAATCATACCAACTGCCGCTTTAGAGAACTTCTCAAGCTTGTCAACCCGTGGCTCCAACTTCCCTAATTCTACCCAATTAGTCTCCAGCCCATTCAGGCGCGCTTCGTGTTCACTGATACTTTCAGGAATCGTATTTTTATGTGGGCGACTTTTCACCTCCATTGCCGACCAGTAGAACAACGCGAGCCCAACGACAAACAAGACGGGTTGAACCAAGATGCGTGAAATACTTCTACCACGGTAGGCCATTCCTTAATGAGTTTGAATAGCGTCTCCCCCCGGTGGTAGAAATCCAGACCCTCTCCAAAAAGAGCGAAGTAGGCAACAAGAAGAGCGCCCACTTTGCCTTTTCTGGTCCGTATCGCTCCGGCGATATTGCGCCATACAGTCCTAAACTGAAGCATGTGACCATTCTGTCTCACGCACATCCACTGTTCGCATGCTCAATGCCACACAATTGCGGACACTTTAAACCAGCTATCGCAGCCTATTTAACCGACACTCAAGGCCTTGGTCAGTCCCCAGCCTTCCCCCGGAACCGTCACGATCATCACTATCGTCGCTGTTCATTTCGGAGGCAAAACGGGAGGCGTTTGGAGGGCGAAGAAAGATTGTGAAGTCTCTTTACGCTCGAAGTCACGAACATGCGCCGTCGGATGCCGCCAATTAGTTCTCGCGCATTACGCCTTCGCTGATGTACTAGCGGTCAGTGAAGCTCATGTGTCCGACGTGCGGGGAAAGGAACGCCAAGTGGTGGCGCGGTTTGGAATTGTTGGAATTCGCGAATTGCGGGCAACTGAAGTGTTTCTGTGCCAACGGCCATGAATGGACTCCTACCTTGGAAGAGCAAAAGCAGGCATCTGCAAATCTTCTGCGCGTTCTACACCTCTTCGGCTAGATGCGTCGTCCCTCAGTTGCGAAGCCATAGAACCAAGGACAGAGTCACTCAAAGTCCGGCGCGGATGAAGGTTTCAGTTCCCACCCTGGGCATAGATAATCCTTCGTATTGGAAAATCCTTCGCGTCCATATCATGTAAGACGGATCGTCGCAGATGCATGGGGACAGCTTCGTACTCCTGTTTTAGTCGCTCCTTCACTGCCTCTGTCGGCTCCTTCTGGTAAGCCCGAAATGCCTCTCGACATCTTTCGGCAGCGGTCGGCCTGCCATTGAGTTCTTCAATCTCCTCGGCAACCTCTTTGATGAACTCCTCCGGTTCGACGAATGAAAGAACTTCCGCAGCGACAAAAGATCCTACGCCCAACATGTCTACGTGCGCGCCCTCGGGAATGCGCGTGACCACCCATCCAGCACGGACCTTCTGTTTGAACGTCTCGAAATCGACAAGATCCCAACAATCGATCTGCCCATCCGCATAGATTTCAATTTCCGATAAAAAGTACTCATCGCCGTTGTGGATGAAGGCGTGAAGATAGGTGCCCGCGACTTCTATCTCCCCGTCCATTCGAGATATGCGTTTATCCCAGGGCATAGATATGCTCCTTCCTGTCCTTGCGGCCCGCTTCTGCGGGAAATTATAGCGGTACCGTGTCCGTAAATGCAGCAGGGGTGGCAAACAGTCCACAAACTACAACCGTGGCCCTGACTGTGAACGCGGCGGCTCCTACTGTCCAGGTTTTGAATGTGGTGACACGATCCGCTCTCCGAGGCGAAGCGCCTAACGGCTTAGACCATACGCCACCATCTGGGATGTAAACTCAGCCTATGAAACTCCTCAAACATTCCCAGACCGCCTCGTCCCTGTTTGGAATAGCAGCATTGGGCCTCGCCATAGGAGCGACAGCCGTTGGTGCGGTAGCAGTCGGAGCCGTTGCCATCGGGCGCATCAAGATGGGTCAAGGCAGAGTCGAGAAGCTCAGCATCGGCATCTTAACTGTGGACACGCTCATAATCCGGGAAAGCATAACTTCCTCCTCAGATCGAGCCTAAGAACGCGAGTGGTAAGCCGATCAAGAGTCTCGTTTGCGTTTGAGTCCGTGCTTGGCGATGCCATATCTCGTTCTATGAAATTCTTTCAAAACCAAAACCCACGGTTACCTCAATCTCGATCAGGTGATGGATCATTGAAAACCGAAATGGGGGAATGACTCTTTTCATGGCAGACGAATCGATACCGTGAGTTAATTGATCCAGATGATACCAAGGAAATCATTGCCTTTCTCTCGGGCACAGGAGCGAATCGTTACTCAACAGTAGGCGTCGCATTGTGGATCATGGGATTCCACCGTGCAGGGAGTCTGCTAGCTAAGCCGCCTTCTTCGCCGCCTTCTTCCGTTTCGCCCACATGGCCCTCGCACGTTTTCGTGCAGCTTCACGCTGTGCCGGTGTCCATTTCGTCTTGACTGTCTTTGCGGCTGGCTCTGCAACCGCCTCCACGCGCTTCACACCTGATCCAGGCGGTCGGCCACGGCGTTTGGTGGTGGTCCCGCCTAGGACTTCAATAGCGGCGTTGAGTCGGTCACGTTCGGCGATCAGGAGAGCAACGATGTGGTCGGTGGGCATACTGAGGTGATCGTATCATGATTTCTTAAAGAGATACGGTTGCGCTGTACTAAATTGACCGAGCAGCAACAGCTTATCGGATAATTACCTTACTCACCTTGAGTGTTAAACTGCGGGGAGTGTATAGCGTGCTCACCAGCATTGGGCATCTGATCGCGAGCGCATGGCAACTCGAACTCTCTTGGAGATCCGCGTCAACGTTCGGAATTGTGGCGGAGTTCGTTACTGCGATTGTTATTTTTGTCTGGTCGTTGCTATGCATTCGGAACGGATGGCTGGGGATGTCGAACTTGGCCACGTCTCTAAGAGATTACGGCAAAGCCCTGCTGGTGACGCTCGTTGGGATAGCGTCTGTGATCGTGCTCACTTTCTTTGCCGCCGTGCCGGTGGCTATCTACAAAGATCACGAAAGTCTGAGGGCAAGTGTTCGCGCTTTGCATGAAGAAAGTATGGAGCTAGAAAAGCGAAGGCATATACTCTTTCGCTCCGACCCCCTTTTTGTGGATCTATCGTACATGCTCCAAGCATTCGCGTCATTTCGAAATGCGGCAAGGGTTCCAGGTGGTTATGACTGTGCTGTTTATATAACGGCTCCCAAGGAGACCTTTGACCTTGCACTTATGATTGGCAATCTTTCGGTTGGCCCTTCGGGCTGCTCTACGTTGGGCCCGTTTGATTTCAATGTTGATCCGATAGCCGAGAAAGACGCGCTTGGCGGCATGGTGGCAAACAAGATCGTATTCCATCAGCGAGCAGATGATGTGCCAGCCAATCAGCTATTTAATAATCTGGGCAATCTCATTCAGTGCAAGAGAAGTTATGTTCTGCCGAGCACCCCCCTTGGCTTGCTGATGAACTCCAAGCATTTTATATGGCTCCAGTTCGGATCTGATGTTAGATGGAGCGATCAACTTCGTTGATGCTCGACTTTTCGAACTTACAATAGTTTAGACCAGTCCAGACCCTATTCGCGGTACATTTCACGACACATAGCAATCGCGTGGCTGCTACCATGCCAACGGAGTTGCGGGACGCACCATCGTGAGCTTCGAGTACCAAGGATAGGAATGGTACTGCGTCACGGCTGCCGCACTTGTCTTTGAAGCCGTGGCCAATCGACCAATTTTGCCGATCCGTATTGGCGTGGGCCCGAAAGTCGCACTGACTATAGCGACGAAGCATCGCAGTAGAAGCAACAATCCAACGCATAGCCAGCTCTGTGTCCTGTGATATGAGGTGGAGTATATCAGTTCGGAACCGAATTATTCTAAGACTAACTACTGCTTTTCTTCCGTGATGTGCTTTGAGCGATGCTGGGTTTATCCGGGAAACCGGGCAAGCCAGCCTTTGTCTGGATCAGTGGAGTCGAGTATTGCGTAAGCGTCAGAAATGGACATGCGGTTGTTGCACACTTCGTTTATAAGCCCCGGCCAGTGCTGCACCATCTTGGAGCGTGCGACCTCGCTGATGATCGAAACATCGATTGTCCTTGTAGCTTCGTCAAGAGCCTCTTGCTCCGTGGTATGAGCACCAGATCCTTCTGAAATAAGCATGCTGTTGCCGTCTGCCGTCAGCCCAGAGATCCTATGTCCATATCGGTAGTCCGTTCCTTCAATAAAACGGCCTGCGTCAGGATGCATGTGGCGAGTGATTTCGATACGAAATCTCCGACCATAATTCGCAGTCACGTACCACGTTCGTTCTACTGAAAAATAGGTCACCCGTCTACGCCTTCTTCCCCTTCTCCGTCGCCTCTGTAGTTTCTGCCTCAGGCTGTTTTCTTCGGAGCCGTTCGGCAAGAGCTTTGTACGCTCCGTCCTCACGCCGTGCGGTCTTCAGGCACGCACCGTAATGTTCCACGGCTTTCGCCGCAAGGGCGGCTTCTTCGTCAGAGATCGTGGGCACACCAGCATTCTATCGAAAACATCGAAGCGATGGCAGGCTCCGCTACTGGCCCAGGATTACACCAGGATCGGAGGGCCAAGAGTGCAACCCGTTTCAGTATAATCGCCTTATGCTGACCGGCAAACGCTATCGTCTAAATGCCGCAACGCTTGCAATAGACTCTAGCGGCAACAAGAGAACCGCCATTACCATGATGGAAGGCGAAATCATCGAAGTCTTGAAGGGGCCACGCCCGGATGACACCCGCATGGTGGATGTCAAATGGAACGGCAAAGAGTTAGTTATATTCGTCCAAGACCTTTACGACCGTGGCGAATACATCAGTGGCCGAACGGCTAGTGCGTGAATCGACGATCCTACACCCGACCGTCGGTCCATCGCTCTAGAGCGGCTCTTACTGTCCGCAGGTATTCGGTGAGATCCGACGGCTTGACGATGTAGTCTCGGACGCCCAAGTCAAAGGCACGTTTGTTGTCCGCCGGGTTTGTCGAGCTGGTAAAGACGACGACCGGGGATTTCTCCGTCAAGCTCGAACGCTCCAGAATCTCTCTGCCGTTAAACTTCGGTACGTTCAAATCAAGAAAAATGATATGAGGTTCGAAGTTGTAGTCGTTGAGTACCCGGAGTGCTTCCTCGCCATCATAGGCAACTATCACATCCGCTGATACATTCGAGGTCCGAATCGCTTCGCGAATCATCAGAACATCGCCGGGATTGTCCTCAACTAACAGAACGTGTAACATGCGGGTGGTGTAGGGTAGCGTGTACGGACAGACTCCCGCCTTTGATTGCGTTTCTTTGACTCCAATCGTCCCCAAAAGGTTTCAGACCGACGTAGATCAGGATCGCGCCGGGCTGCTGAAGGGGGTGGTCCATATTTTCGGTACAATGCCCCAATGCGGATCTTTGGCGGATGGTTTTTTTCTCTCCTTACATTCACGACGATTGTAAACGCCCAGACCTTCAAGACACTCGTCAGTTTTAACAACACCGACGGATCGCTCACCTATTACGAGACGCTGGCCCAAGGCATGAACGGCAGCTTCTATGGCACTACAGAGAGGGGCGGGACTTCGACGGCCTGCGAGTACAACTGCGGCACAATCTTCCGTGTGACGCCCGCAGGCACGCTGAAGACTCTGGCCGACCTCGATCTCACCGACGGCTCGTTTCCTTACTCCGGCCTGATTCTGGCCACCAACGAGGAGTTTTATGGAACAACCTCGGGGGGCGGCGCCAACGGCTACGGCACGATTTTTAAGATGACAGCCGGGGGTACAATAGCCACGCTGCACAGCTTTGATGCTTCAGACGGCGCAAACCCCTGGGCCGCGCTGGTCCAGGCTACGAACGGGGACTTGTACGGAACCACGTCTTACGGCGGACCCTACGAAGGCGGCTACGGCACGATCTTCAAGATTAGTCCCAGCGGGACCTTCACGTCCCTGCACAGCTTCGATGTCGGGGATGGCTTCTATCCCTATGGGACGCTGATCCAGGCGACGAACGGATACCTTTACGGGTCGACCTATGAGGGCGGGTCCGATCCTAGTGCGAGCTGCGACCCGTGCTACGGCACGATCTTTAGGATGACACCCAGCGGAACCTTCACGACATTACACGTCTTCGTCTTAACGGACGGCGCTTATCCTTATGGCGCCCTGGTACAGGCGGCCAACGGGGATCTTTATGGAACAACCGAAGGGGGTGGCCCCAGCGGTAATCCTGGAACTATCTTCAAAATGACCCCGGCCGGCGACCTCACAACCTTTTACGTCTTCTGCAAAGAGAGTGGATGTCTTGACGGGGAACAGCCCAGGGGAGGCCTGGTCCAGGCGACCGACGGAAACTTCTACGGGACAACCACCGCAGGCGGGACCAGTGGTTTGGGTACAGTCTTCGAAATTACGCCGGAAGGCATAGAGACGGTCCTGCATAACTTCGACGGGATGACCGACGGCCAGACTCCGTATGGAACGTTACTGCAAGCTACGGACGGCAGCTTCTACGGAACAACATTTAACGGCGGCCCTGCGGGCGGGTATGGCACGGTATACCGGCTATCCACAGGCCTCGCCCCCTTTGTAAAAACGATCCCCACTTCCGCCAACGTGGGAGACACCATCATCATCCTCGGCAATAAACTGACCGGCTCAACCAGCGTAACTTTCGATGGGACGCCGGCGATTTTTACCGTCAACTCCTACGGAACGGCGATCACTACGACAGTGCCAGAGGGTGCCACAACGGGCACAGTCGAGGTTACGACACCCAGCAGTATTCTGTCGAGTAACGTCCCGTTTCGCGTGATGTAGCAGCAGGTCGCCAAATCACTGCCTGTGATGGCATTGCGGTGCTCGTACGCTGCAAGTCACGCATCCGCTCTTGTCTTCTTTCGTCAACCCTGACATTACTCTGCCTAGAGACATTTCCGTCCAGGCAACATACTCCGCCAAATCGATGCCGCCTTTCAAAAACTCGTCCACCAACCCCGAAGTCTCCAGCCTGAACCGTTCCATCCCCAGACCTAAGCACCCTCCTGTCCAACCCAGGCAGCGCATTGGCGGTGATTTGCTCAGCGAGGAATGACCTCAGGCAGCCAGCTTGACCAGGCATGGTCGCTCGATTCTATCTTGGGTAAACAAATTCCAGACCATCCGACTCCCCGGCGTAGAACCATGTGTGGATCGCCTGCGGAGCTTTCGACTCGCGCTCTTCCAACTGGATCACCGTGTGGTTTGTCGGCGTTGAACGGTAGTCGGGGATCGCCATAAAGGTCGTGAGTAAATGACTCTGATCTTCATCGAACACCCGGACAATGTTGCCATCCAACGGGTTGTTCGGCAACTCAAACACGTAAGTGCCGGGTTGCAGCACCCTTCCGGGCACTTGGACTGCTTCCGATACGGCCAGCACCGTCTTTTTGTTTGCTGAATCAGCTCTTAGCACTGGGGCGGACATTGCAACCAGCAAAGCCGCACCGATGGCGATTCCAGACACACCAATTCTGCTGTACATGGCAGATACACTCCTTCTGCGAATGGCCTTCTACGACCGAGGACTGAATGTCGTCGCTTGGCCCTTGCGTTTAAATAGACGTGAGTTCTGCCTTCGGGTAAGCGAGATATTTGTAAATCATGAGAATCGAGAAGGTTAAGGACTTACAAAAGAGGGTGACCCAGGCGCGGCTCATTCGAAGCGGTGCTCAATCGCAGACGTATTCCCAGACCCGCCGGTAGTCGAGAGCTATCGCGAATGCTCTTGAGCCTACATGCGGCACGAACAGGTATGTGATCCCAGGTTGGCCGATGGTATCCTTGACCGGTTGGTTCACAAGGCCAATCCGTCAAGATGCGAGATTCGATGCGTAAAAATCGGGAGTAAGGCAGCGCTAAACACACGTTCTGAGCGAAGCCGCTTAGTCTAAACGCGACGGGGACGAACTGAAGCCTTCAGAAATGCTACGATTTGAGCCAATCGGAAGAACTTTAACGTTTATGAACAACTATGCTCGCTGGGCTGCATGCTTGAACACGGAAACGCCTTACAACAGAATCATCCTACTGGCGATTGCTTCCGTTCTTATAGGTGGTGCTGTCATCCGGGCTCAATCCGTGAGCTGGGTTCAGGCACCGGTAAAGACCTCACCGTCCGAGCGCTTTAGCGCTGGCATGGCATTCGATTGGAAAACGCGAACCACCCTGCTGTTCGGTGGGGCCATCAACAACAGACAGAAGTTCGATGACACGTGGATTTGGCACAACGGCTGGTTTCAGTTGAGCCCAGCGACATCTCCGCCCGCCCGTCAGGGGCCTGGGATGGTTTGGGACGCGGCTTCCGGAAATATTGTGCTTTTCGGGGGACTTGATACCAACGGCATTTTTCTGAATGATACGTGGCTTTGGAATGGAACAAACTGGATAGAGCAATATCCGCCAATTTCTCCGCCTGGACGCCTGTTCGACGGCGAGGGAATGACATACGACGCCGCAACGCACAGGGTTTACTGTTTG
>Ga0210398_10001919_pt1 | contig 20720 bp, 11 predicted proteins | sample IncBWC4OmetaG_FD_161047 | JGI IMG/M metagenome (GOLD analysis project Ga0210398, IMG submission 161047) | Forest soil microbial communities from Barre Woods Harvard Forest LTER site, Petersham, Massachusetts, United States - Inc-BW-C-4-O | ecosystem: Environmental > Terrestrial > Soil >...
GTTTGGCTCGTATCATTTGGCGTTTTACGGTGATGCAGTGAAGACGGCGCAGCAAATGGGCCATCGCAGTTCTGATGTCATTCACAACCATTACAAAGCATTGGTGCTGAAAACAGAAGCTGAAAAGTTTTGGGATTTAAAACCCAAGAAACCTTCGGTTAAGTAAACGGACTTCGCCTCGGGAGCGTAATTCATTTCCTGCCGCGACTGACAAATGAGTGCCGCGTTTGAATTGGCATATCGCATTTCGTGTAAACCATCTTCGGTTTGGTTAGCAAACAATCCAAAAAATGTGGTTTTTCAATTCTGTCAAATTTTTCTTTTCGGAACTAAGTCTCGATTTGGGGAACTGAGACGGTATTGCCGGGAACTGCAACCTCTTCTAAAGCACTTTTTCGATACTGCTTGGAACTGAGAAAAATTTCAAAAAACCATATGCGACCTTGGCTCCTCGAAAATGAAACGGGCCAATTTAAACAATGGAAATGTCTGGGTGACGCGCGAGCAGATCGCGCTGCACTTCGGCTTCTCCGTGCGCACCGTGGCGAATCTTCAACGTCGTCGCGTAATGCCTTTTGTAAAAGTTGGTCGCCTCGTTCGCTTCAACCTAAATAAATGTGAACAGGCGCTCTTAAAGTTTGAGACCAAAAGCATTTTCGACGTGTAAGGAATAATTCCGAACACAGATCTTTGACATTTTAAAATTCGTGCGGAAAGCGGGTCGCCGGTTAAGCCGGCCAGACAGCGGAACGCGCGGGCTAGGGTCTGAAGGGGACTTGAAGCCGAGACGGTCATGCGACAGCAAACTCGATGAAAATTGCGCGTGCTTGGACAGGCGGATTTAGGGTGACACTTAATACCCGTCCCAAGTGAGCGCGCAGTGAGTAAACGACAAGCCTGTGTCAACGAAGTTGCATGAATGCTGGGAAGGCCGAGGGGAAAATCTCATTTTTAAACTCTCGTTAAAAAAGCGAGTCACGGTTGCGCTCTAGCGAAGCGTGGCCTTGGCATACTAGTGCGGTATGAGGCACCGGGGAAATCGCAAAGAAATATTTAGCTCACCTGAAGCTTTTTATTTCTGGCTTCACTGCAGCCAACCACGCAGTTGAGACATTATTAACCGGTTCGGGTTCGAAAGAGCCAGAACTAAAAATCAAATAACAATCATGACTATAACAAGTCTAAATCAGACAGAAAACACGGACACTGCTACCGGTAGCAAAATTGCAGCTCCGACAGTTAAGCACACGGGCAGACATTGCCGGGAATTGACAAACAATTTCTGGCTTTGGCTGGGTTACGATAAAAGTCCGGCCATCGCGTTGCTTCCTATTAATGATGAGAGCAACGCGGTTAGGAACAAGCGTCCTAATTGCATTGATTACAGGAATATCGGCCAGGTTAAAACCGCAGGAAACATTGTTGTTATCGAACGGTCTGCTAATTCAACGAAACTCTCGAAGTTTTATGACTTGATGGAGTTCCAAACGCCGGCTGAAGCGCAATCCTTCGCAAAACGCATCAAACGTGGAAAACATCAAACGCTGCTTGTCGGGATTCAATGCGTGCGCGTGGTCAAGATAAGCTCACAACCTGATACAAATATTGCCATCGTGTCACACATCGGCAAGGAGATGACAGAGATTGAATTGTGTTCCTATGAACTCTTGACTGGGGAGAGTTTTGAAAAACTTGTTAAGGAGCTTGCCACTCTTCACAAAAACGGAAACTTCGAAGATAGATCTTTGCCAATGGTGATTGGTGAAGTCGACGACGGTAAGAATCTCGGATGATAAATAAATCTGCAGGCGTGTTCGGAGCGCGCCTGCAGTTCAAAAAGCTAAACACATAAATATTATGCAAAATACAATAAGTGAAACCGTCCCAAGCACAGCCTCGAATAATTCTGTAGCTGACGCCGGACAGCCCAAAACTGTGGGCAATTTGCCGACGATAAAATTGGAAGGAAAAAATAAAGTGGTGAATGAGTCCGCTAAAGATGTCAACGAAGAGGTCGAAGAATATCTTCGACCCAGTAGAGCCATTGATATTAAAGGTGGGAATATGTTCCCTTACCACACATCCCAACAGATGTGGCAGTTCTCGCTCACTCCAGGACACCTGCATTTTTATGATGGTAAAATTACCTACAGTTTCAGAGGTGGTTTGAATCCAGAAATTCAATCTACTTTTGAAAAAATTTCAGATGTGCCGTTGTCAGATATGTTCGACAACAGCGTAGAAAAGGGCGACGTGCAGATCCACAGGTCAACGCCGGGCAGCCTTTATTTTACATTTCAACGGGGCGGGGACAATCCCAGTTACACGCTCCGGCATTCATCTGGCACGTGTTGGGTCGCTATTCCAAAGCCGTGCCGTCGCCGTCGTGTAGCTCAGCCTAAAGCAGCGCAACAGAGGACTAGCAATGAATAACAGAGACAGAACATTCATGTTACAAGAATTAGTCGCCACAGATCCAGTTCTCTCCAAAGTTTCGGCTAAAAAAGTAACGGATGCATGTCAACAACTGTTATGCATCGCGCCTGAAATATTAAAAGAAAGGGAATTGACTAGGGCGTTTTTGAGACAAGCCATCGCATTCCATGTTATCGACCCGTTTCAAGACCAACAGTTAATCCATGCAAACACGCAACTGGTTAAACAACATCAGTTACAGCAACGCATAAAATATAAGAATCTTTCTGCCACCAAATGAAGTGATGGAGAGGACATCGTGGCGGGGCCTAACAAGCCCCGCCCCTATAAAAACCAATGAATTCGAATCAAAATAATCCAACGCAGAAAATTAAGGATCCCGTGTTCAAACAATACGGGGAGCCGTTTTTGGTGAATAAAAATGGAAAAGTTACGCTTAATGACAGGGCTGTGGCCGTGAAGTGTGCCACGAAACATCTGGTCAAATACAACACCAGTTCCAAGAGATACGAGCGATATGACGGTGAACGCGGCTTGTGGGTCTTGATCCACGAGATTGCGGTGATGAGGATACTCGACAACTTGCTCGTTGAACTGGCCGAAGCATATGGCCATCAAGAGGTCGTCAAGCGCATCACGGCGGCAAAGCTCAGCTCGTTATGCAGGATGCTCAAGCCACACGACGCGAAGTTGAAGTCGGAAAATACGGCGGGCATGATTCACGTCCGCAACGGGGTGGTGTTATTGGGTGAAAGAAAATCGAAATTATTAGCCCATGACGCCAAGTTTCCGTTTCATCATAGCGGCGACATCACATATAGCGAAAAGGCGACCTGCCCGAAGTTCTTGAAAGAATTTCTCGGCGCGGCTCTGGACCGGCATGATATTGACCTGTTACAAAAGTATTGCGGGTCAATGTTGTTGGGGCCGAATTCGTGTCACGGCATCGTCGTGATCCGCGGCACGCCCGGCGGTGGCAAATCAACGCTGGTGTCAATTATCGAAAAGATCATCGGGGAGAACAATGTCGCCCACCTACGCACTAGCCATCTGTCCGGGCGGTTTGAGACCTCGGCATTTCTCGGCAAGCGCCTTCTCCTCGGAAAGGACGTCCCGGGCGATACGCTGGCCGTGAGCGGCGCGCGGATGTTAAAGAGCCTGGTCGGCGGCGACCTGATGCAGGCTGAAATCAAATACAACCCTGATAAGCAGGCCGTGCGTGGGGACTTTCACGTGATGATCGTCTCTAACAATAAACTTCGGATTGCATTGGACGGCGATGAGGAAGCTTGGCGGCGGCGGTTGCTGGTGATCGACTTCAAACATCCGAAGCCAGCGAAACCGATTCCAAACTTCGCCGAAAAATTGCTGGCGAAGGAATCGAGCGGGATATTGAACTGGTTGATCGAGGGAGCTAAGGCATACCGAGCCGAAATGGAAAAATATGGCCTGCTTCGCCTTACAGCAGAGCAGCAAGACCGTGTGGCAACTCTGCTCGAAGATTCCGACAACGTCGTGCAGTTTGTCAACCAGAGTGTAGTTCCGAAAGACGGGCGTGATGTGACAAGCGAGGAACTGTTGCTCTGCTACTACAAGAAGTGCGAGCGCCAGAAATGGACGCCAGTGGCCTCACATACGTTCCAGACACGCATGCCGGACTTGCTGGCTCAGATGTTCAAGACACCCAGGCGAAACGACATCAAGCGCGAAGGCAGGGCGGTTCGTGGATTCAAGAACATCGCTTTGAATTAACTGTTGGAAATTTAATGCACCGGGCTGGTTCATTCGGCCCGGTGCATTATTCTCGGACGGGTCGGACGGGTTGATGGCATGACTTTATGTTTCACAATCCAACCTTTTGCAATTTGACAACAGGCTTTGTTAAAATCCCCGGTAATCATTGAATGCAATTAACGTTTTCGACACATTGAAACAGACCCCTTACAAATTGAGCACGACCCCCTGACAATTTGACAACAGACCCCCGACAAATTGAGCACACCTATACCTTATAGTAAGTCCTTATAGAAAACCCTTTTAGTAAATGCTTATTTTCGCAAAGCTCGTAAACTCGCTTTGCGGTCTCTCCCATTATCTTCGAAGGCATTAGAACCGCATTGGCAATCGGGTCGCTCGCTTCACTCGCTCGTGACGCTGCAAATGATGACCTGCCTAATCACACTTGCATCACTTAACTACATTAATTAGGAGCCCATATTAAGCATACGTTAGCTAGTGTTTCACTAATAAGTAGTTGACTATTAATGTAGTATGGCGTAGATTGTCAGGGCAAGGAGCGAAATCTAAAATAATCCTATCGGCCATGAGTGATTACTTGGCTGTGTTCTAAGTGATAAATGCGAATGAATGCGATTATTTTAGAGAGGGTCGGCCGTAACGGATTAATCCACCGTTATTCATTCGCCGTATTATCACTTCCGGTTCCCGCCGGTCTTAACGAGGCTGACTCTCTCTTAGGATTACATGATAATACGTGCAACACTCGAAAACTTCACAAGGCATCACTTTTCCCGTGATTTGGCCAGAAGTGATGAATATTCATTTGGGATTGAAGCGGCCACTCTTTTGACGGATCTGGCCCGAAACATAGTTAGCATAAGCAAATGCAGGAAGTGCCATAAAGGCTGGTATTTCACTACTTTGAATGGTTTGTGCAGCCGTCACCCCTATATTTCACGTTCGACCATTAACCGTACGCTAATGAAATTGAGGAAAGAAGAGATTCTTAAGGCTACGGACGAGTTTAACAAAAGGAAGTATGACAGGACGCTCTGGTACAGCATTGCCGACCCCGAGATATTGAGGCTAGGCAGTGGTGGCGAGGATAACATCTCATATGTAGTCAATGATGCTGTCAAATATGGGATAGAGGCTGCAATTCTATTGAGTAATGTGAAATACTGGACTACGTATAATATGATTGATACACCCGGTTATTTGCATGAACATCAACCCTTGTCCCCGGCCAAGCTGTCTGATCATTCTCTGGTCAATCTCCCTATGAATCCGTGGACTGTTCGTAGAGCTTTGAGGGTGTTGGCGGAAGATGGAGCGTTGGAACGTAAACGTAGTAATATAAAGGGCGACGGGTCTTATTTATATCGAGCGGTAGAGACGAGGCATGGATTGGTAAAAGCTCCTGATTCTGATTATCCTACTGAACGAACTATACACGATTAATGATAAGTGCTTGTCGTAGGTAGTCTACTCTGATATTTTAATGTTATATCAAGGAGTATCAGTTATATGGAGCGACAACCCAATTGTAAGATATGAACCCAATAGAATCATTTGACATAGAACGCCAAAGACTACGGGATGAGCGCCAATATCAGAAACAGCAACAAGAACAGATGCGGCACCTTGAACACTGGAACCGAACCAAAGCTGACAAAGAAGTCGAAGATGAGGCCTGCTTTGTGGACGTAGAGCTGATGGACCACCTACGTTCGTTAATGCCCAAGAATCCAGAGCCTAAGCCCCATCTTAAAGTAAGCTCTGGTTCTAATTGTAAGAATGGGACCTCATTAAGAATTGGCAGGACTGGTTTTAAAATGCGTCGGAAGAACCGGCATCAAGACTTGAACGAAATGTCTCTAATGGAACGTGAAAAGCTACAACGGGAAGCTCTGATGAAATCGTTTTGGAAACGGAAAGACCAGCCAATGACCGATGAAGTTTATTGTCAGGACATTGAGCTAATAAATCACATCCGATTTTTAATGGGGAAGGAACCTATTGAAACCGGCAATCTTAAAGTAAAAGTGATCGAAAATGGTAAATAAGATAAAGTAGATTCCCCGCTACTTTAAGAAGTGAACCAGAATATGAACGGCCCAGATCTCGACATCTACCCTCCAGATAAACAGGACAGTACAAAGAAAAGATTGCATGAACAGGAATTCAGACTTCAATTCCTCCGTCCAATCACTCCTGGCCCGATGAAAGAACAAATTACATGGAACAATCCACATTCAGCCATTTCAAACTGATCAACAAGACCACGGATAGATTTGGACAGCAACTTACCAAGCTTAAATCTGCTAGCCAATGGTTCTGTAGTCTGTTTCCTCAAAATGCCAAAATATATGGAGCGCCTTTTTTAGAGAACCGAATCTCAAGTGTCGAAGGTTTCTCCAGTATCAGTCCAGTTGAGCTTAATGTAGATTTCATGGCCAGTATTTTGGGCGGTGATTATATGGAGAGAACGGTGATTTATTGGGCAGCAGAATGCCAGTTTTACTATTTTGATCATTCAGATCAACTTTATCATTCGACCACTGATGAGAAACTAGGGGATGTGTTAAGGGGATATTTGGCGAGGTGTAGTTTGGAGATGCAAAGGGAAGTGAATGTTTATCATTTATTCACAACTTTTAGAAGTGATCAGGTCATCAAAAGTGTGGTGGAGAGGGCAAAGAGTGTGTTGCGGGCATCAGATGACTTCTTTTCAGCAACCAGTCCATGCGCTCGTGTAAATGGGATTGAGCTGCATGAGAGGTTGGCGAGGGTATTTGTAGAGAGATTATTAGAATCAAAGCCTAATGAAGTGATGTTGATTGGTCTGTTATATGAACGATTTGCTGCATTTGTTAAGCAAAAAGATATGTCGCCGATTAAAAGGAGCGAGTTTAAGGAATTGATGAAGCCGCTTGTCAGGGACAGATTTAACATTAGCCTACGCAACGATCTGGTAATTGATGGCCGATATCAGCAAGGATGGAAGGATTTGACCCTGAATAGTGAGGTTGTGATGGAATGATGTCCTGGGCTGCTTTTGGTTCCTAGGCTAGGCTTCGGATGTTTGTGATGGATCGCTCAAAACAGTCGTCAAAGTTGTAATCGTGGCCGAAGTGAGGACAAAAAGTGAAATCAGCAAAGGAAATTCAAATTAGGACAACGCTAATAAAAAGTTCCTTGCATGATTGCAATTTCGCGCTAATAATCCAAAATGAGAGAAGTTAGGGGTCAAAATAACCCTGTGAAACTCATGAAGATGAAAAATCTACTGCTTACGGGAATTGCGGTTTGCAGCCTCTTCGCCGCCATTGATTCCGCCCAAGGCTATAGTGTGACGAACTACACCGCCAACTTTGTGCTCGCCTCCTCGCCGGTCGTGGGCAGCGCGCCATATTCAATCGCGGCGATGGATGTCAACGGAGATGGTAAGATGGATTTGATCAGCGCAGATGAGGGCAGCCACACGCTGACGGTATTGACCAATAGTGGCAATGGAATTTTTGGTTCAAATGTCACTTATGCACTTCCGGTTACTCCGGTATTTGTCGTGGCTGCGGATGTGAACGGCGATAGCAAGACGGATTTGGTTTATTCGAGTTCTGACAACAACACCCTGACGGTGTTCACCAACAACGGTAGCGGGATTTTCAAATCCAATGCCACTTATTCTGTAGACAGCGCGCCCTATAATTTTGCGGCGGCGGACGTAAATGCCGACGGAAAGGTTGATTTGATATCGGCAGACTACAGCAGCGCCGATGTCACTGTATTCACCAATAGTGGCAGCGGCAAATTCGCAAGTTCTGGCGTATTTTCCACCGGAAACGCTTATTCCCGCTGGGTTGCAGTAGGAGATCTGAACGGAGATGGAAAACCGGATTTAGTGGTTGCAGATTATACAACTTTCAACCTGTATGTGTTCACCAACGTCAGCAAGGGTATTTTCCAATTGGCGAGCACCGTCGCCAGTGGCGCGGGTCCCTTTGCAGTGACAATGGCGGATCTCAATGGGGACGGTAAGCTCGACTTGATTACTTCCGGCGCCGGCTACGGCAATGGCGGAAGCGGCAATGTGATTACAGTTTATACGAACAACGGCAACGGCACATTCACAAGTGCCGTCAATTATAATGTGGGGGCAAATCCAATTTCTGTCACAGCCGCTGATGTCAACAGGGATGGCAAGCTTGATTTGATCACGGCAAACAGCGGAGATAACACGCTGACAATTCTGACCAATAATGGCAATGGCACGTTCACTTTGGCGGCAACGCCCCCTGTCGGCGCCGGGCCGGTTTTCGTCACGGCGATGGATGTCAATGGTGACGGCAACATGGATTTGATTTGTGCAAATAGCGGAACCAACACACTGACTGTGCTGACCAACGCCCCGGCGATTGTCTATCCGCTTCAGATAACCAGCTTTTCGCCGACCGGCGGAGTTGTTGGAACGAGTGTGACCATTAACGGGCCAAACAACTTCAGCACGGTCACAAATGTTTTGTTCAACGGCCAGAGTGCCGCGTTCTCAATCAATTCCGATTCTCAAATCACAGCCACCGTTCCACAATGCGCGCTCACCGGACCCATCACCGTCATCAATTCGTCCGCAACAGCCACAAGTGCAACCAACTTCAGCTATATTAAACAACAGGGAACGATTACTTTGACATCAACCGACGAAGCAAGTCTGGACGGCGCCATTTGTGATGAACATAGCAATGTCACTTTTGCGGTTGATGGCACAATCACCATCACCACCACAAAAGCGATTTTTTCGGACATGGTGTTTGACGGAACCGGGCATAACATAACTATCAATGGGAACAACAGCGTCGGCATATTCAACGTCAATCCCGGCGTTCATCTGACCTTGAAAAATTTGACGATTGCCAATGGCCGAACAACTTCTGGCGGCGGTGGAATTTACAACAACGGCGGAATTGTGACGGTGATTAACTGCACATTCAGCAACAACACCGCCACAGGTTCAAGTGGTGGAAATACCGGGGCCGGTGGTGGGATATGCGACGTCGGCGGCACCGCAATCATCGTTGGAAGCACATTTGTCAGCAACAGCGCCACCGGAGGAATTGGAAGCACCGGAACACAGGGCGCGAGTCAATATGCAGCTGGCGGAACAGGAGGAATTGGCGGCAATGGCATCGGTGGCGCGGTTTGTAACGCTGGCAGTGGTAATATGTTTATCACCAACTGCACTTTCTTTGGCAATGTGTCAATCGGTGGTAATGGTGGAATTGGCGGGCAAGGTTACAACGGCTACAGCTATCAATATGTCTGCGGAAGCTATCGTTGTGGTTTCAATACTTGCTATGACTACTGTGAGGCTTACGTCTATGGTGGCCCCGGTGGTCAGGGCGGTGCCGGAGGCAACGCTTATGGCGGCAACATTTACAATAGTCAAGGCAACGTAATCATGGTCAATGTCACCTTCGCGGGCGGTTCAGTTCTCGGCGGCAGCGGCGGTTCGCCGGGCAATGCCGGCAATCTTGGATCGGGAAGTTACGGTTCAGGTTCCAGCGGCGGCGGATCGGGAGGCAACATTGGTCAAGGAATCGGACAATTGGTTTTCCTGAACACCATCGTGGCGAATCCAGTGCAGGGCGGAAACTATTGGGGCGGCGCAATCACAGATGCGGGCAATAATTTAAGTTCCGATGCAACGCTGGCTTTCATCAATGCAACCAGTTTCACCAACACAAATCCGAACCTCGGTCTGCTGGCCAATAACGGTGGCCCGACATTGACCATGGCTTTGTTGCCGGCAAGTCCGGCTGTTCGCGCGGGCACTACCAATGGTGCGCCAACCATTGACCAACGTGGGCAGCCGCGTAAGGCTTTGCAGATAGACATTGGCGCCTATGAAACTCCAGTTATCGCCGCATCCAGTTTCAATTCAAAATTGGGCGGAATAGAAACTTCCGGCAAAGGGCCATTCCAGCTTTCATTTACAAACACCGCCGGGACCAGTTTCTCAATTTGGTATAACACAAACTTGTCATTCAACAACTGGACATTTATTGGATTTGCCCATGAAGTCACACCGGGACAATTTCTCTACAACGATCCGGGCATAACCAATAATCCACAGGGCTTTTATCGCGTCAGTTCTCCGTAATCTGACGTTAAAAGCACAAAAACGTTGGCACTGATCACGCCCACAAATTGATATGGCTCAAGGATGGAGTGTTGGACTATGATTTGAACGATGCCCGAACTTTTCCATAGGCTCCCCCGAAATGTCATCGTCATCTTCAGCGGTCGTAATCTCTTGTGGCATGCGGCAGCCATTATTTTGACTGTTGTAATCGTCATGTCCGACTTCGACTGGTCTTATTATGTTTCAACTAGAGGAGATGTATTTCTTCAGTTTGCTCGTCCCGCTATCAGACTCGGAACTCTGCTACCTCTCCTCTCAATTTTGATTCTATTGATTGTGGGCGAGATCAGCAAAAGCCGCCGCATCATCACGACGGCCTGGGCATTGGGACAATCTGCATTGCTCGGCTACTGTATCTCCTGCTGTTACAAGGCATTCACCGGTCGCATCCCTCCACCATTCAGAGGATTTAGAATGTCAGGCGGCACTTCGTTGATTGACACCAGCCATGGGTTTCAATTCGGTTTCCTTAAAGGCGGTATTTTCTGGGGTTGGCCCTCATCGCACACCACTGTTGCGTTTGCTATGACAGTCTGCCTGATCACGCTTTATCCCAAGAACAAGATGCTGGTTTTCTTGGCATTACTTTATGCGTTTTACGTCGGTCTGGGTGTTTCTGTGAGCATCCACTGGTTCTCTGAATTTGTGGCCGGAGCAATCATCGGCAGTGTGACCGGAATGGTGGTTGGAAGAAGTTTTAAGACAAAATTAGCTGGGGGTTAGGCAGACTGGAGCCACTTTCACTTCCTTAATATTTCTGTCAACGGGTATGCTTGGGTGTTGATTTCTTTCATCGCGTCCAACAGTTGTGAATATGGTTCTTCCTTCACATTGACGATTCCTGGATTGTTGTCGGTGCCGTCCCGATACTTGAACCAGTGCCATCCTACGCACGCAGGATTTTGCAACAACGTCAGTGTGAAATTTTGATAGAGCTTCGCCCGATCGCTTTGGGTTTTAACTGGAAATCCTGCTCCTGCCTGATTCGGCAGACCGCTATCAGCCGCTTTCGCATACCATTCTGTGATCAAGATTGGTTTTCCGGCCAATCTTGACCAGTTTTCAATCCGATCATTTTCCGGTGTCCAGCGATGATAGTAATTTACCGAAACAATGTCGGTATAAGGTCCCGCTCCGATAAATGGCGCGGATGACGCGAGTGCCAAACCATGAAATCGCGAACCGAGGAACAGATGATTGGGATCGTGCCTTTTAATCGCCGCCGATACTTTCCGGTAATATTCGTTCACAACCAATTGGAGAAACTCCCTGTCATCGCTTTGTACCGGCTTGACATGTCTGCGGGCGGCCATGAATTTTGCCGCCGCCTCGTGACAAGGATCATTTGGCGGAAAACTCATGAATCGTTGAACGATGCCTTTTTCGTCCAACGGAAGTTCGTTGTCAGAAAAGTGTCCCAACAGCCATGGGTCGTCTTTGGTTTTTTCAAGTGCTTTGGCATGTTCATCACAAAAACTTTCGAACTCCGGGTCGAATGGGAACATTCCCTTGCTCTTTCCGGTGCCGGGATATTTTAACTTCCGCCTCTCCTGATATGCCGCCATGAAATTCCAGCGAAGGCAGTAGGGCATGGGTTGGGGCGATTTTCGCAACGTCGTTGTTTCGGACCAGCAACCCAGCGTGTTGAATCCATGTTCCCGAAGCATCGTCAATGTGCGATCTCCCCAGTTCGATATGCCGTTTGACACTTCATTCGTTTCCGTTTCATTTGCGTCATCATCTGAATCCGCGGAAGTCTGGCTCACTGAATCCATACCCACCGACAGGAAAAAATGTCCCTCAGGATCAATCAGCCACCATTGGCCGTCAATTTTGGCCGTGTGAAAGAAGCCCGTCGTCTTTTCCGTTTTCTCCAGCCACCCGCCGTATTTGTCCAGTTTGACTTCGGCTGACGGCTTGAAGTTCTGAACGTCCGACAACTCTATACCGGGCTGCGACATCCATTTCCCATTTTCAAATACGATTGCATTCTCCTTCGCCAGGCAACATTCCAATGCGCTGATCATTAAGAGGCTGGTAATCGCAAATGCGCCAAATTTATTTTTAATGATGTTTTTCATGGAAAGAAGAACGAATGCCTGCCGAAAATGACAATTAACGCTTCAAACTGCAATCAGATTCAAAAAATGTCAGTCGCGATTCTGCCGTCACCTAATTGTTGACAACTTTTGAGTGAAACATCTTGACGGTCGGGCCGATGATATGAGACAAAAGCCGTGTTAGTAAGGAAATCGAAAAACTGCTTGCATGGGGTTTGAAGGGTTTCTTTAGGGTTGGGTAAAACATCACAAACAAGTCTGCCGTTCCAATACCGGCTATGAATGCGATGAAAACGTGGCGACACCTTGGGGTTCTGGGGTGCATGGTGATGTGTTGTCTCATAGTCCTTCCTGTCAGCGCGCAAACCACACAGGCATCATCACCAACTGGCACTGACCAATCCTTGCCCCAGTCAACGACATATCAAATCGCCAACCAAGGAGCCAACAATCGTATATGGGAGCGAATCACTTATGAACGTGCGCCTGATGGCAGAATCATATCCAAGAAACATCACTATACAGAACTGGCGACGGGATTGAATTACTTGAAGAATGGTCAGTGGGTCGAATCCAAGGAAGAGATAGACTCATTACCCAATGGTGGAGCGGCGGCAACGCAAGGCCAGCATCAGGTTTACTTTCCCGGAGACATCTATCAGGGTGTGATTGAAGTGGTGACACCCGATGGAATACACCTCAAGAGTCGGCCCATGGGAATCAGCTATGACGACGGGACAAATACTGTGCTGATTGCCGTGTTGACTAATTCCATTGGGCAACTGGTCGCTCCCAACAAAATAGTTTATCCCGATGCGTTCACTGGTCTCAAAGCGGATTTGGTCTGCACCTATCGCAAGGGCGGGTTTGAATCCGATGTCGTGTTTCAGGAACAACCGCCAACCCCGGAACAGCTTGGCTTAAATTCTGCAAATGTCCGGTTGCAATCATTGACGGAGTTTTTTGACACTCCTGAACCATCCCAATTCCAAACCACGAGTCGGCTGGATGGTCTGGCCGATAGCACATTGAAATTTGGAAACCTGGTCATGGGCCGGGGCAAAGCATTTGCACTGGATAACTCCGTTCAATCTGGCACGAATGCGCCCGCAGTCAGGGTGTATAAGAGTTGGCAGAGTTTGGAAGGGCGGACATTTCTGGTCGAGGAGACGCCTTATTTGAGGATCGAACCTGCTTTGAGATCGTTGCCATCATGGGTTTCAGCCCTGACTCCGTCGGCAAATTCCCTTCTCCACAAGGTTTCCGCTTCCCGATTGCTGACCCCTGTCCGATTGGTTCAAAAAAACTCCGTCAATATCATTCAACTGGCAAAGGCGGATTTGAAGCAACAACGGGGCGTGGTGCTGGATTATGTGGAACTTGATTCGGCTCAATCCGATTACACATTTCAAGCGGACACGACGTATTACATCAGCGGTCAGGTTTCCATTTCCGGCACGACGACCATCGAAGGTGGAACAGTGATCAAGTTTGACCAGAGCGGGACGGCAGAAATCGATACAGAAACCGTTGACTGCAAAACCTCCCAATATCGTCCAGCTATTTTTACGGCCCAAGACGACGACACCGTGGGGGAACCCCTCCCCAGTTCTTCAGGAACGCCATCCGGGTATTACGGGAATATCGGTCTTTATGTCGATGCAGAGGACAATATCACGTTATCCAACCTGCGATTTAATTATCAATCAACTGCCATGTATTGCTGGTCCAGTTCGTCCGATCCGGTGAATGTCGTGGTGAGAGACATACAGATTTTGAACGGACTGCAAGGGTTCACGGTTGAGTCTTACAATGGCAATGTTTCGCTGTATTGTTACAATGGTCTCATTGCAAATTTAAGCAGCGGTTGTTTCGGCGGAGATTATTGGGGCGGTGGGGCGCAGAACCTGACTGCGGTCAACTGTTACTTTGCGGGTGATGGCAGCGATAATTGTCAGGGGTTCACCGTTTCCAATTCAATCCTGGTCAACATACCCGATCACTTGGACGATTATATTGGAGTGAGTGGAGGTTATAATCTTTTTTACAACAGTGTTGAAGATTCCAATCCCAGTTGCACCAGCGGCGGTGTTGCTTTTAATCCATATTATGAAACGGCAAACTGGCCGTTTCAAACCGTCGGTGCTGGCAGTTATTATTTGGCAACCAACAGTCCATACCGGAATTTGGGTTCAACGAATATTGATGCAACATTGCTGTCGGAATTGAGGCAAAGAACCACCTATCCGCCGGTTGTCTATTCCAACACCACGATATCAGTCGCCACGACTTTTTCACCGCAAGCTTGGCGCGATACGAATGCAGCCCCGGATTTGGGTTATCACTATGACCCGCTGGATTATGTCTTTGGCGGAACAGAAGCCCAATCCAACATCACCTTTACCGCCGGAACAGAGGTGGGCTGGTTTGATGCCTGGAGCGGTGATGGCTACGGCATCATATTGGATCCATCCGTGACAGCCGCGTTCAACGGCATCGTCACGTCACCCTGCTGGCTTGCCCGTTATGACATGGTTCAGGAAGGCGGCAACGGTAATTGGACGGATACGGGGTATCTGGCCGCCATCACCGCCCAAAATTCCGATGCGTTCTATTCGGCAAATTCTCCCCAGCTGGTGATGAAATTCACCAAGTTTTCATCACGGAATTATAACGATTCGATTCGTGACGATTCCGGCAATTTTGTTGTCAACGCGAATGACTGCGAGTTTTACGGAGGCATCGGCGGCTATAACATTCAATTGAATTTCACCAACTGTCTTTTCTACCGGTATGCGACAGCGGTGACGTGTTCGAGTGATGCCAGTCCGAGTCTGTTCATGCAGAATTGCACAACGATTGGAGGAGGTATCAATACTTTCACCGTGCAACATTTTGATAGCGGCGCATGGCCTGTGTTTATCAAAGATTGCGCTTTTGATGGGACAAGCATCAGCGCGGATACCCTTGGTCTGACGTGCGATTATAACTCATTTTTGACGAATGATGATCGGCTGCCGATCGACGGTGCTCATGATGTCATTCTCATCAGCAGCTATGACTGGCAATCCAGTTGGTTTGGAGATTTTTATTTGCCGACCAACAGTCCGCTCATCGATGCCGGGCATACAACGGCGGATCAGGTCGGCCTTTATCACTTCACGACACAGACCAACCAAGTGAAGGAAGCAAGTTCGATTGTGGACATCGGTTATCACTACGTCGCGACAGATACAAACGGCGTTCCGATTGATTCCAATGGAGACGGCATTCCCGATTATCTGGAGGATGCAAATGGTGATGGCATCACAGAACCTGGCGAATCTTCCTTTGGGATCACCATCGAAACCCCGGTCAACGGTTCGGTGATTTATTAAGAAGAAAATTCTTTCATGAAAGTAATTATATTCATACTTCGACATGGATTTAAATCATGGGTAATCATGTTGGCATTGATGCTGACAAGCCTTGAACAGGCCAGTGCTGTATTAACGAATTACGTCAATCGCCCAATACTTGCCTGCGGCGCACAACACGGGATCATGCTAAAATCAGACGGGACGGTTTGGACTTGGGGAAATAATTCAGATGGTCAAATGGGAGGTGTAACTGCTCCTGTTTATATGAATTGGGTTGCAGAACCCAATATCGGTGGTACTTTTGGTTTTTTTAATCTTAATCCCGCTCGAGAAACCAATATTCTTGGGGCGGTCTCGGTTGCTGCAGGCGATTACTGTTCATTGGTGTTAAAATGGAATGGAACGGTTTTGGCCTTTGGCTATAATAATGAAGGACAGCTCGGGTCGGGTAATACCTCAAACACAAGCAAGCCAAGTGTCGTCAGTAATTTGACATCAGTTGTTTCAATTAGCGCGGGGGCTGATTTTTCAATGGCTGTTTTGAGCAATGGAACAGTAAAAGCATGGGGGGATAATGCACAGGGTCAATTAGGCATAGGTAATACTACCCAGATGACAATTCCGACCAATATAATTGGTTTGAGCAATATTGTAATGTTGTCTTGCGGCTATCAGCATACATTGGCGTTAGATTCAAATGGTATGGTTTGGGCTTGGGGTGACAACAACTCCGGTGAGTTGGGAAATGGAACAACTGAAAATTACATTGATTCACCGGCATTAGTTACGAATCTGGCTGGTATTACCGCTATTGCGGCCGGGGGGGCTTGTTCATTTGCACTCACAACCAACGGCGCAGTTTATGCTTGGGGTAATACTAGCAACGGAAGACTGGGTTTGGGAGCGGGCTTACCATCTTATGAAGAAATTCCGGTTATTATTCCAGGCCTGAGTAATATCTGTATCATCAGCGCTGCTGGTTATTCCGGGTTTGCGGTTGACCGGTCGGGGCAGTTTTGGGAATGGGGACTTGAATGGAATAGTTCGTCCACTACTAGGATCCCAATACAAGTAACTTCTCTTCCAAATATAAATTTCATAGGATGTTTTGGTCCGAAGTCATTTAGTGACACGCAATTATTTGAAGCGGCATTTGATGTGAACGGAACTCTTCATCATTGTGGAGAGATAATTTACGACGACGGTGGCGTGCGCGCACCTTTGGTATTCAATGGTCCAGCATCAACCAATATAGATTGGGGATACAATGATACATATACCGAATCGCCGGCAGAGCCCAATGCTTATTGCAGAGGCAGTCCTTCACAGGCTGATTTTGCCTCTTTTGTAATTCCGCTTGATCTTCAAACAGGCGTCATTCTGACCAATATGGGTGGAACGGCTACTAACCTACTTCCGTTTGTCACCAATTATCCAACTGCTTATCAATATAATGCCGCTAATTCGCCGGCAAACGGCCAAACCAATCTGACTTTACGGATTGCATATCAAAACCCGATAGCTGCCTTCGGCTCAAGAGCGGGCGGTTCGCCGCTATATACGGATCGCTCCTACCGGTTTGCCGTGTTCAGTGGTTGTCCAGCAATGATCAACGATTATCCGATGCTTACCAATTACGACAGTGCATTGGAAATTGATGTATATTCCAAGACGAACTATTCGTTTGTCGGAACCACTAATCTTCCGGTTCCATTTTATCTGGCGACCAACGGGAGTTGGTCTGTGTTTCTGACCAACGGATTAACGACTTCCTTGAATGCGTTTGGGCTGACTACGACTCTTTCCACTCTTTCCTACCCCAATGCCTACGGAGTGACCAATAACGGGGTTTGGCAGTTATCACAATTGGCGTCGGACGCGGCAACCAATTACATCTATACCATCAAGGTAAAGGGAATGACTGGAAGTGGCTGGATGTCATTGGATCAAAATATGAATCCTACTTGGCAACCGCTCTATACTTTGGAATTCCAGCCGTCGCTCCCGTGGAACATTCGGTTTTTGTCTCAAGTGCAATTTCAAAACGAGCCGTTGCCACCATTTTACGACGGAAAGTCACTCGACGAACTTTTGACAAATTCCTGGACAATCACAAATATCATCAGCCTGCCAAACTCAATAGCGAGTTACACGAATGTAGATGACAGCCCTGAACTCAGGAGCTCCCCCATTCTGGATAACTTTGTTAGTCAGTTGAAAAATGATCCGCTGGCCATTGCCCGATTTGTTCAGAATGAAATCGAGCTGACTGATGCGATTGATTATCTAGGCAACAGTGAAATTACTATTGGGCAGTTAAACCTGGGGGGTATCAACCGCAGCGCTTTGGGAACATTTTTGGAGCGGCAGGGTTCCCCGGCGGAGCAATGCGCGCTTTTAATCTACATGCTCCGTAAGGCTGGAGTGCCGGCGGTTTACGCCTTCCCGCCAACCAACGGCATCAAAATGCTCGACACGCGTTTGAGCGACATGCTCCGGGTGCAATTAAACAGTGCAATTGATCCAAACACTGGAGCGGTCAACACCAATTCGCTCATTTCGGTGAACTATCCTTGGGTGGTCGCCTACATAAATAACCAATGGGTGCATTTGTTTCCATGGATTAAAGACACCGAGGTTATTCAAGGCCCCGATCTCTATGATTATATGCCGGCCAATTACAATAACGCCACAAAGTGGGTAATGGGGTATCTTTATAATCGACCCGAAATTGTTGAACTTGGAGACACCAACGATCCGCCCGAAATTCTCTTCCCACGCTATGTCGAGCAACAATTGCTTACCAATGCGCCGGGCATATCGTTTGACCAGTTAGGAATCCAAGCGGTTAATCGACCTCATGCATACAGCAATTGGGGCGAATTTCCGACCCCAACCTGGGTGGCGAACACAAATCGGGTAGCGGAAAGCTTTTCTGACCCTGTTGTGACCAATTCAACGTTCGCCAGTTGGAATCCTTATATTTTTCCAGCGAATGATATTTTTAATACTGCTGATATACAAGTGATCCATGCTGGAACCAATATTTTGGACACTTCCACCATCCGATCATGTGACATTCACAACCGGACATTCCTCGTTTTTTGTGAGCGAACCAACTCAAGCCCGACGGCGGGAATCTCGATGAACGTGAATCTGGCCGCTTACCGCCCCGCCATCACAAATGTGTCGGCATTTACAAATGACACCATGCTCTTGAACAATGAAATCCAAAGCCTCGTATTACCCACCGCCTACAGCAACAACTTCTCGATCAATGTCACATTGACGCGTTACCGGACTGCGGGGACGCCGGATATAATCACGCGAAGTATGCCGATTGCCATTGGTGATTTGAATGCCTTGTGCTTCAATTTTGGGCGGGTCAGTGAGGAGATGTTGGAACCCTTGGCGCAAAATGTGTGGGATGAGGAACGCCAAATCCAACAAACACCTTCCATCACTAATTCACTGACAGCCGACCAATATCAGGGACCGTTGGTATATCTGATGGGGATGTCCTATTACCAAAAAGTCGATCATTTCATCCCGGTCAATGCTCAAATACATGGACGAACACCTGTTACAGACATCGGTATAGGATTGGCAAAGCTAATTGCCGAAAAAGGTTCCAATACTAAAACCGGACTTCCAAATGGTCCGATGATTTACAATCAGCCATGTGTGGATATGGCCTACAATGAAAGAACCATTGCTGAAGCCCCGACAGCCCAGGCCAATTCAGGGGCAGAATTGGATTATGCCAATGACTCTTTTAATATTCTTACCATTGTTGATGGCTCGGCCAAGGAGCATGTCACGATTAACGACTTCTTCAACCAGGTGGATGCGGTTTCAACAGTAAAACTTCTTCAGTTGACAGCGCAGCGGCATGCAAATAATCCCTCAATATATGACGACATCGTTACTATTAATCAAAATAACGCATTGTCTATCCAGACGAACTCGTGGTTTGATTACATTTTAACATGGGATGAACTTTCACCATTTAATGAAGTGTCACCTAGTGTATTAAATCCCGCTTTAGGTGAAATGGATACTACTATTTGGGGTCAAGTTGAATCTGCTGTAATGAATTCTTCCGAAAATCAAGCACTAACAACCCCTGGATGTATCACAAATAACACAGGTTCATATCTTGGGATGGGAGCATTGATCATTAATAGCGAAGGCTCTTATGCGGCATTAATCAGCAATGCGGGTAATGGCGGGTGGGGAGCTTATGTGCCCGATGATTCTTTCGCAAATGCGAATCTGGACAATGTTTGGCTCAGCACGGACGGTGATGGCAATTATTCAGTCAATTTTACACAGCCAAGCCTGACTTATCAGCCTCTGGCCTTTGATAATTTTGACCCATCCCAAACCTTAGACCTATTCAATGACGCAAATAACAATTGGCTGCAGTACACGCTTTTCAACACGGATTGGGCGTTTCAATCCGCAGGTTATTTGGGTAATGGGGCCGGCGGCCAGTCGTTAAATCACGTTTTTGCCAGCGATTTACTTAATAGCCAGAATTCTGGTTTCTTGGGTTGGTTGAGCGATGGATTGGGTCAAATGTGGTCAGCAGTTAAAGATCCTGTTCACGTAGTTACAGGCGAGTTTTTTGTTGATTCGGTTGATCTGACGTTGGTTGGTCCGTTGCCATTAGAAGTTCGCAGGAATTATTCCAGCTTGAACCTTGCGGACAATGAATTTGGTATCGGCTGGAAGCTGTCTTTCACGCCTTACATTAGTGTTGCCACCAACGGAACCGAGATGTATGCGGCGGAGCCTGATGGGAGCGTGCTTGCCTATGCCCCGACAATCACCAATGTAAACGTATGGCTTCCAACCCTGTCCCAGAATCCACAACTGGTGAATAATCGGAAGGAGGGCATCGGCTCCACTGCAAATCTT